>Ga0157371_10001693_pt1 | contig 22451 bp, 24 predicted proteins | sample C45metaG_FD_113462 | JGI IMG/M metagenome (GOLD analysis project Ga0157371, IMG submission 113462) | Corn rhizosphere microbial communities from Kellogg Biological Station, Michigan, USA - C4-5 metaG | ecosystem: Host-associated > Plants > Roots > Rhizosphere > Soil | place: USA: Michigan...
AAAACTGTTTTAAAGTTTTTGTACAGATTATTAATCTGCTGAAACTTGCTGAAAGAGCCTGTTTTGAAAGAATCATCTATTTCAAACAAATCGGCAATGTCTAAATTCCATGCGTCAGCATCCAATTTTGTAAAATCTATTTTTTCTATTCCATACCATTTTACAGCAGCATTTGAATAACCTATAAACAGTTTTAATGGCGGCTGTAGCTTGTCTTTTATTAAAATCTGTAAAAAACTTTCGATAGGAAGCCCGCTATCTTTTACGGATACATACCAGTCGTTGATCTTTTTGATAAACCGGTAATAAATAAAATAAACCTGTAATTGTAAACCGGTTGAAGACGGTTTTCTTTCGAAGAGAGAATTGTACAACCGAAAATTTTCTTCTATTTCTCTCAAAGGTGTCTTTATAACTGAAGCGAGCGTAAAAGGAATCGTTTTTTGAAAAAAAGGTTGCCAGTCGCTGACATTCAATTTTGAATCATAAAAATTAATATGCCGCGACATCTCCATGAAAAAATCAAGCAGATCTGCCAATGTCCGTGCGTCTATTTTCGCGGCATCTGTAAGCAAGCCATCTATTATCCGTTCGCTCTGGCTTGTTCCCGGATCATTTTGAAATGGATGTATAAGGCAATTACAATCGTACATATTTTAGTTTTTTAACCTCAATTAAGGGCATCGACTCTTCGGTTTTTTATGGATTTGTTATCGCCAACTTCGGCATTAACCCTTCCACAATTAAACCCGTTTTGATGCTTCATTCAAATAATAATCATACACATAATTGAATCTCGAATTGGTTTGAGGAACTGTATAGGTTACCGTTATTGTAAATTTTCCTTCAATTAGATCAAAGGAATCCGCGGCAGTAACGTCTACATTTTCAGCAATGATGCGCGGTTCATAATAAAGAATAGCGTTTTCAACATGATGTTTGATAATCCCGATCAAATTATTGTTCAGCGATTCAAACATATAATCGTTAAGATTACAGCCATAATCCGGTTGCATAACCCGTTCACCAAGACTTGTAGAAAGAAGGATGTTTAAACTTTCTTCTATATCCTTATAATCACTTACCATATCAACCGTGCCCGCAGCGACATCGAATTGAACAGGAAAAGCCCAGCCTGTTCCAAGAAATGAGTTAAATGTTGTGTTCATAATTTTCGTTTTTCGGCCTCACCCAACCGGTCTCCGAGGTAGAGGGACGCGCTCTGGAAATACTTTTATAAAAGAAAAATCTTCATTATTTGTCTGTTTACTATTCACAACTTACCGCTCACCAGTTTATCCTCCAACCTGAACAGTTGGCAAACCGCCAACTATTACTCCTCCATGAGCCGTTAAATCTCCTTGTCGCGCCGCAGCCCTCCCTCCTATCACCACTGTGGTTGATCCTTTCACAATTATATCCGGCGGCCCGGCACATACGCACAAATCCCCAACTACTGCTGCTGGCAGACTACCAATCAAAACAGTCGGTACACATGGACCTGTTATAGGCCCACCAACATGTGGATTCGGAGTTGCCAAAGGACATGTATGCATATCTGTTATCCGCGCTGCTGATGACATAATCTCTTTTTTAATTTCACAAGAAAAGTCCCTCGAAGCCCATATACTTTTACTATTTCTTATCGATCGTTCAATAACTTCGTTATCCCTGGCTCACATTCATTTTCTTTTACTGATCCAGGACAAGAGGTTACTGAATGTTACATCAAGAATAGAAATGGTCATTATTTGTTTGTTTACTATCCAATTCTTTTTACTCTTTTCCCTTTAGTTCGCTTTCGCCTTCAGCTTTTCTAATTTATTTTCACAATAGAACCGCTTATTTCTGTAATCCCTGATGACGACAGTTTCGCAACAGCTCCCTCGATACTTACATTTGCGTCTGCTTTTACAGAAAGCGAAGGTGCACCGATGGAAAGCGAAGCGCCACCTGCAAGTGTCAATACCGCACCAGCCTTGATATCAATATTGGCAGGACTCTGCATCGTTATCCCCGAGGTTTCCATGGTAATTGCGTTGCCGCTTTGATCTTTGATCTCTATTTTCATACTTTGTTCATCAATAGTAATGCTGTTACCTCCCGGCGTATCTATCAGGATCGTTTTCGTATCATCATTAAAACTGAGATGCATTTTGCTTCTTGTAGTAAAACCTTTTTCATTATTCGAATCCTGCGGCGTTATTGGTGCCGGCTTGTTGCTGCTGTGAAGCATTCCCAATATTACAGGGTCGTTCGGATCATCATTTATAAAACCGACAATTACTTCGTCTCCAATTTCGGGCATAAAAAAAGCACCGCGGTCCTTTCCCGCGTCAAGGCTTGCTACCCGTGTCCATATTCCCTGTGCATTGCTGTCAATAACAGGGATGCGTACACGAATCCTGTCCTGGCCGTCGGGGTCAGCCTGCAATTGAACCACTACACCGATTTGCAAGCCATGAATGGCTCCAACCAATCCTGCTGTTGGCGCATCGCTTATGTCCGGATGTTTAAATACATATTGTTGTGGATCGAGGCCGAATTGTATCTGGGTTTCCCATGTTCCATTACCAATATCCTGCCGAACGGCGGTTACAAATGCTTTTCCATTAAAACGATCACCCACTCCTGAAATCAATACAGTATCGGCTGGTTTTATTTCTGCAAATCCAATAAACTTTGCTCTTCCTCTTATTTTTGAAAGGCGGCTTCGGGTCATTATTCCATCCACCCAATCCTGCAATTCCTGTTCTAACTTATGGCCACTGTGATGCATGTCAAATTTATCAGGACTTATTCCTTTCGCCAGATCATCGGAGGACAGATTTCCCTGCTCTGCAAATGATGAGGACGAAGTTTCTGCTTTGAATAATTGCTGGTTACTGTAATCCCACGATTCTGCATTCACACTTGTGTATTGATGGCGCGCATCAATTTCCGCCTCAAATTCCAACACCGAAGAACCGTAATTTACCTGTAATACTTCTTTTTGAATTTTCGGTTTTGCAATTTGTATAACGCCATCATCTACATTTACCAGCATGCCATTTGCTTCAGCCCGTAGCAGCATAAAATCCCAATCGGTAATATTATGTTGTACCAATTCTTTATGATTCAGTGAAGTAGTTTCCGGATCGGAATTCAATCCATATTTTGATATTAAATCATCAAAAACATCACTATCTTTTACATTTTCAAAATATTTGTTTTTCCTTCCGATCGTCATTTTAACTGCAGCATCCATGCATTCCACCTGCAGTTGCGAATTTCCATTTGCTTTGACTTTAATGGAATGTTTGACGATAATCCCTTTAAAAGCACTTTTGTTAATGCTATCCCGGCCGATACTGATTTCTATTTTTTTGCCAGGCACAAAAACTTCCTCATTACTTAAAGCAAATGTTTGAAGAGAAGCGTCTCCGTCTCTGAAAACCATGGTAGCTGAAGAGACTTTATTCAGTTGTTTATAGATGGAAAGAGATAAAAGCTGAATAGAAGGATCCGTAGCAGTCCCATCTACCTTAATCTGATAGGTAGCAACATCATATTTCGAATCATTTGGAATCAATAAGTCTGCCATTACTTTTAACTTTTATCAAGCGGTGGTAGATAGATTTGCGTCCCTGCTTTTAAATTTCTTACACTAGTTAGTCCATTTGCGTACGCCACCTGCAAAAAATATTTTGAATTATTGTAAACCTTATAAGTCATTAAATCCAAGCGGTCTCCCTCATTAACTTTTTTGTAATGAGTAAGATCTGGTGAACTGATGCGATTTGCTGCTACAATAGCTTCTTTCGTTTCATATTTTATAAAATTGGCGGTAATTTTTACCCGTAATGGATCACCGTTTGGTTTAAACAAAGAATAATTGATATCCATGTGGGACATCACGCATGGAAATTTCACTTCGGAACCCCAGTGGACAATTAAAAACATCGGGCGATGAATGTTACCCTGATATTTATACACACAGTCTGTAAAGCTCTTAATCTGAGCGGAAACCTCCATGTTTTTGTATTTATCCACATAACCTTCCATCGTTTTTGTGCCATCGAGGACAAATTCAATTTTTAATTCTTCCGGAGCAGTGGATTTATATTTTGGGTTTGTTCCTGGTTGGCCGTGACCCCGTGTTGTATCTAATTCAATATGATTGGTTTTAGTAAAAGTTTCCGGGTTAATAGGAGTACTAAAAGTTAGCACCTCCTTTTTGAAATCATTTTTTTCAAAAGAGTGAATAACAAGCTTTGAAAGTGTCTTTGAATTATCTGGCATCTTTTTCTTTTAAAATTTCCAAAACTTTTTCTACACAGATGGTGATAATTTCCTCGGTGCCCGATACATTATTATTTGTATTGGATGAGGGTGTGACTGCTGCACCTCCCTGGCCTTCCTGTGTTACTGTTGCTTTAATGATCAGTTCCCTTACTTCTATTGGCATTTTATTAAGTTTAAGGATTTTCAAATAACAACCGGTTATAATTCAGTTCCAATGATTCTATCAATACGGCACCCTGTTCTGCATTCAGTTCTCCGATTTTCCAGCTGCGCGGCCATACATTATTTATTGTCCAGTGCATTAAGGGATGATGCTGTTCATCCAATAATGAAATGGTGACGGTTTCAAGAGGCGTTACAACTTCATTATCAAAAGCTTCTTTTAGCCACTTGGTGAGTGCTGAATCTTCCGGACGTAGCAGACCCCGCTTTAAAGTAAGGGGCCCATATTTTCTACGAACAGGAACCACATGTTCAAAGCGGTTTTCACCACCTTCTTTTATTTGTTCTGTATCTATCGTTGAATCCAACCCGCTAACAGATTGAAACCGGATGTCGTCTTTAAACGCAGGAAAACTCACGTTAAAGTGAAAATTAACGGTTTGATAATCAGGGACAGCCATCAAAAAAAATTTACGGATTATGGTTTCGACATTACCAATCCTTCATGAACAAAAGTGAGTGTTTCAATCGCTACTTCGTTACCATCTGCTTTTAAATCTGTGGATTGTATTTTGGAAGGCCATGCTTTGGACAAAGTCCAGACAATAATGGCTTTATGTTCTTCATTTAAAAGTTTAATCGTCACTGTGCGCCGGTATTTTTCTTTTATTTCCTGGAACATCGCTGTTTTTTCCCATTGTGTGAAGTACTCAAGATCGTCCAGGATGATACCGCGTTTTAAAGTGACATCTGTGTACTTTGTAAGCCCAGGTTGTTTTGTTTTATTGTAGGAAGGCAAATTTCCCTCACGATATTCTATTACTTCCGTTTCAAAATCAAGGCCGGTCACTTCTGTAAAACCGAGTCTTGTTCCACCCCATTCAAGTTCAAAATGAAACTTCGGAAGAGGATATTTAAAATCTGGCATGTTGTTTAATTTTAAGGTTAATGGAATGAAGTTTAATTACATCTTGTTTTTGGATCCACGGCTTTTATTGCTTTAACCAGGCTGTTTTTACAGGCGGTCAGCGCTTCTTTCTCTTTATTGGCGTCCTGCAATTTTCCGGTAAGATCAGTAACTGCAGTTTCATCTGCAGTGAGCCATTTCTGGACGCAATCCTTGTAAGAAGAGGGGCTGCACATCGGGAATTCTATTGTGGGTAATAATTCACAATCGTCATCTCCGCAGTCACTTTGAACTGTATTGGTATTCACGGGAGCAGCAGAGGCTGTTGTGGTGGTAGAGTTTCCGTTACCTGTATCTTTACAAGGAATACATGAAAAAGAATTGTACCATTCACAAATGACAGTTTTAAAGCCATAATAAATATCATCTCCTGCACACGGCAGAGGAGTTTTAGCACAAGGATCAAACTTTTCGTTACAATTGCGTGTAGAAATATTATTTGCGATCTCGTGGACAAGTTTTACGGCCACAACGATGTTCTTACTTATGTCGTCCCTGAGTTTCAAAACAATATCCAGTTTGGCTTTATAATCATCCAGTGCTTTCAAAATGCCCTGACCTTTTACCAGCGAAGGATCGGTATTATTAGTGATGCAGTTTTGAATGTCTGCATACTGGGTTGATATCAGGTCAAGTTGTATAAAGAAATCACGGATCATGCAAAAAAGTGTTTCGACTGCATCCACCGCTTTACAGGAATTGTACCATATTTTGTCACTCTGAACCGCCAACAGCTCGAGGTGGTTGCATATTGCGCTTGCCAGCTCTTCAAAATTATTGATCTCATCAACCCATTTGCGATAAGTATTCCTCCTTGCAGTAACGAACGTGAGTTTATTTTGATATTGCATAGCCTGCTCCGCTGCTTTGTTATATTTCTGCGTCACTATCCTCAGTTCATCCTGCCAGTTATCATAGCAACAATCAACGCAAGTGGAGTCGCCGGGATTTGTTGTTTTGCAACAATCCAGGCCTTCTTTGTCCCAGTCTTTGACGATATCGTCATAATGATGTTTTGTGAGCATAATACTTTTTTTATTTTTTTAAATAATTTTTTTTAATCACACTTGCTATCTGTGGTATCCTGCGAGTCGCAACAGAAAGTAATTTGTACTTCTTTGCATATATCGCAAATATGTGATCCACATGCCTGGAGCCGCGGATTGCACTCTTTCTTGCCATTATCTTTGCCGGTGTTATCAGTGCTGACAGGAGTGACCGTAATACACTTGCAGGGGGGGCAACAAAGGAAGGTTGCCGCAGCTTTTAATCCTTCAAAATCGCTGCGCGTTGAGTTTCGATCCATAGCTGCCTGAGTAATTGATTTTACAGAAGCAACTAGGTCGTCTTGTAATTTATCCAGTTCACCTTTCCGTGTTTTCATGGTTGCACTGACCACTTTTTCAAAATCATTCGATTTATCGGACAGCGTTTTTTGTAAAGGATCTAATGTGTCAATATTTGAGAATAACTGGATTCCGACAACATCAGCAGAAGCCTGAAAAATGTAATCGATGTCTTTACCAAGGCCTTTTGGCAGACAGATCAAACTGTTTATTTCATTTTCTGTATTCTTGCACGGATCTATCGGTGTCTTAGGGTCTTCATTGCAGTTGTCCCCGGTTTTTCCGGTCAGCGCTTTCCATTGTGCTGCATTACATTTATCAATAACGCTATCGTCCAGTTTGCACGCTGCGGTTTTTAAATCTGCAAATTTGCTCTTCACATCTTTAATCTGTTTGCTGATATCCGTTAATGCTTTATTCAAATCAGTATTTAATTTATTAAGCCCGGCGACATTTTTTTTCAATGAATCATTGGTTTGCAATAATTCTGATCCCGCACAGATTTCAAAATTCCTGTAACGGCGGTAATTTTCTTCAGTATGGACAAACATGCATTTCTTTTCCTGGAATATCTCATTTTCACCGTCAAATTTTGTTTGCTGTTGTTCAACATTACCTTCAGTTTCATACAAAAGAGTGCACACCGCTACCCGTTGCGTGTTGATACTTTTTTGGGTGGCGTTATTGTCGTCTCCGCAATCAGTTGTTCCATCATTGGGCGGGGGGCAATCGCCATTTCTTTTTTGAATAGTCATATTAGAAAAATTTAAAATCGTTTAGAAAATAATAGAATGATTAAGATTCCGCCAGCATTTTGTGCATGAACCTCAGTATGATGAATTCCGCAGGACGAACTACTGCCAAACCGATTTCCACAATCATACGGCCTTCAAAAATGTCTTGTTCGGTCATCGTTTCTCCAAGTCCTACATGCACAAAATAGGCTTCTTTAGTAGATGCACCCATCAATGCGCCGGACTTCCATTGTTGCGTCAGGTAATTGTTAATCATTGATTTTACCCGCACCCATGTATTAATATCATTGGGTTCGAAAACAAATTGTTCGGTAGCATTCTTGGTAGATTCTTCCACCATATTAAAGTATCGGCGAACGGAGATGTAACGCCATTCATTGTCATTGCCGGCAAGTGTACGGGCTCCCCAAACGATTGCAGGCCCACGGCCTTCAAATTTCCTTATCACATTTACGGACTTGCCGGCAGTCGTATCCACATTCAGCCCTTGTTGTTCATCGTTGGTAACTAAATATTCGGGGGCAATCGCATTTTCAATATTTACATTTGCAGGCGCTTTCCAGACGCCGCGGGAATTATCAACGGCAGCATATATTCCCACGATAGGGGGAGAAGCAGGCAGCAACATTTGAATATTGGTAATTGCGTTTTTCGCCTGGAAATATTGCGCATTATTTTTCGATTTCAAATCAGCCAGGGTATTTACATCGGCCACGCCTGTAATAAGGATTGAGGCATCATTGTTCGTTGTCTGATCGCCGGGCATCGCATAATTAAAATCTACTCCTGTATAGATTCTTGGAAAATAAGCGGCTGCATATTTGAGATGATCGGTTTCGCCAGACAAAATATTTCTTAAGCCTCCTGCACCTCCATTTCCATTCACATCAAAATCCCATACAGTACCGTTGTTCACATCATGATATACATCCATTACTACAAACCGATCCTGTAATTTAAACGCCTGGTCTATCGCTGTAGAATATACATCATAATAATCGGTGGCGGAAGAAAGATTGATAGCATCCGGAAATAGCAACAAGGTTACTTCATTTACTTTCTCCACTTCCGCAAGACCATTTTTTAAATCCTGTGCAACAATTAATCCACCTGTAGACACATAGTCACCAACGGAGGTGATCCAACATGGTCCTCCTCCATTTGCAAAAAACATTTGCATAGAATAATGCATTAAGTATTTCGACCGGAGGGTTTCATCTATTGTTCCATTCACATCTGTCCGGGAACCGGAAGCGGTAAAGGCTACCGTTATGCTTCCGTTTTCAGGACTTGGATAACCAAAATACTGCTCATATTCCAATAGAGACTCTATCCGCCATGGCTTCATTACTAAATCCTTATCTGCTTTCCATTGCGCTTTTTCAGTGTACCCGATAAAGGCAGGAATGGCAGTTTCAACGGATGCAATGCTGGGTGGAAGATGAGGGATTTCCTCGATATAGACTCCCGGGGTTTTATAATCTGCTGGCATGAGGGTTATTATTTAGAAGTTAAAAATATTTTTTGCCTATACTTTGACTTTCTCCAACAGATAGACATTTAGAGAAAGAGTCCGCTATGGGAAGCGATGTAAATTCAAATTTTATTTCACATTTACTTCTCACACATCTTCTCTCAGAATTCAGCATCGAACGTCTATAAACCGCACTTATAATACCATGGAGCCGCTTCACCTTTCTTCACACAACCGGAAATAAATCCGAGACCGGCACCATGATATCAAAACAAATTCTTTGCTTTTCATCTTTTACAAGCTGGAAATCTACCGGGCCGGGAAAGAATTTTGTATCGCTACTTCCCTGCTTTGGTAATTTGTAATAAGAATTTGAAATAGAGCTGGGTTCCAGGCTCAATAAATCTTTGTTGTCCTTAAAGAGATAGGCTGTCAAAGAAGGATCGAGTTTTAATTCTTTACCATTCGGATTTCTAAATCTCCAAAATGCGAATCTGCTTTTAACAGGTATCTCAAAAATTGGAGCTTCAGTCCATACGCCTGCACCACTTCTTCTATTTATTAAATATTCGTCAGGAGCTTTAAGGTTAAAAGCGGCATTGGTAACTTTGGGTCTGACATTAATGATGCACCAGTTCTTCCTGTTGTACAAGTTATCACCGAATATCAGTGAATGTGTTTTTGCGTACCCATTAGTGCCGCTTACAATTAATGAATATATTTTATCGGAAAAAGCAAAACTTTGTGGGATAGAAATTAAATCTGAAAAATCGGAAAAATCAAGAAGCGCTTTTTGAATAAAATCACTATTGTGAATAGCAATCGTTTTGATAACATTGCTGTTTTTATCTCTTAATTCAAACGTTGCATCGGTAATGTTTGTCCCTGCATTAAAAGAATAATAAAATTTTAGTGGCACAAGCAGTTGATCATTTTCATTAGCAAACGAATTGCCTTGAACAGGAAGCCATTGATCAGTTGTGCCATCATTGTAAAATTCGCGGATATCGTTGGGCCCAAAAGAAGCCAGTTCGCCCTGCTGGTAAGCTTTCCCGCTATCAAGCGGCGAAATATCATTAGTTAAGAATGGAAAAGTTTTAGGGCTGATTGAAGATTCATTTGTAAAGAAATATTGTGAAATGATTGATCTGCTCAGTATCGAATTGGAATACGCCTCTATTAAATCATTTTTCTTTGAAACAAGAATATTGATATTGAAATTATCCGGTAACTTTTCAAACGGCTCATACACCAAACTATTATCCGCAAGTGTTTTTTGATTTACACGAACCACTACTTTACAACCGGAATAACCTGGAATTATTTTTACGTGATAATTTTTATAAAGTGTCAAAAGATTTTCTGGAAATTCAAAGTGCACATCGCTATTGATGGATTTTCTGTCGCCACTGAATGCATCGAGCAGCAGATTCATACGGTCAGTTTGATTGGCATGAGTGAAAATAGTAATCCCGTCCTTATCCGTAAAGAAATATTCGTGAATCAGTTTTACTTCAAATAATATTTTATACGTCAATGCCATCTTAATTGCCGGAAGTTTTATTAATATAAGTTTCTATTTCTTCTATAAGCGGTGTTTCTCTGACTTTCGCGCGTTCGGTAATGCTTACCAGTCGTAGCTTATACATCACAAAAGGTATTTGTCTGCCACCCAACGAGCCCCACAAATGATTGATTTGCTCAAACGTAAGGGTATATAATTCCATTGTAAATTTCAAATTCACCAGATCATTGTCATCCAGGTTGATAGCGCCGCCCGATATGGAGGATGAAGTAGAAAAAATATTTTTACTTTGAATAAAAGAAATAATATAGGAGAGTCTTTTTAAAGCGAGAACATAATTATTTCCCGAATAATTGCAAGTAAATAAAACATAAAGATTCAGAAAGACTGGTGCGTTTTCATAAAATGCATTATTAAAAAATGGCCTCTTGACAGATGGTTGATTTTTTAAAGTACTTTCTTCTTCAATATTTACGAGTGTAATTACGATATTATCGGTAAGGGTATTTCCTGTGGGAGTTTCGAGCAATCCGATATTGTCTATCACAACAGTAGCAGTATCTTTTGTGGAAAGATAATTCGTCAACTCATCCTTGAGTAATATGAGCGCTGTATCAACCATTGGGGTTACAGTTTTAATGTTACAGAGCCTATTTTTAACCGGGAAAGAAACAACGAGAAATCAACAGCAATACGATTTAGTTCAATCTTGGAAAATAATATTGAACTGATGATAAAAGCCACGAGGAAACAGGAATTACTCTGTAGACAGGTAGCATTTTATCATGCTATTTGAAATCTTGTTTAAGTGTGTGTGTGTCGTGTGTAGAATAGAATCAGAAATGAAGATAAAAAAATTATTTGAAATTTTCTAAAAAATTATTTCTAATAATTTGTAAAGTCCGAATGGGAAATCCAGATATTTTATTTGGATCAAAACGTAAGCAGTTGATGTTTTCACTGCTTTATCCTACTGCCATAATTTTCTTTTCATTCACACGATCGGTTTCAATTATACCATCTTTCAAACGAATAATTCTATGTGCGTGGTCAGCAATATCTTCTTCATGCGTTACTAAAATTACGGTATTGCCTTCCTGTTGAATTTTATCAAAAATGTGCATGATCTCAAGGGAAGTCTTGGAGTCTAAATTACCAGTAGGTTCATCGGCAAGAATAATTGAAGGATTATTAACCAACGCGCGTGCAATAGCCACCCGTTGATTTTGTCCGCCGGAAAGTTCGTTTGGTTTATGATGACTTCTATCTGCAAGACCAACCCGGTCAAGCATTTCAAGTGCTAATTCTGTTCTTATTTTTTTTGAAGTGCCATTGTAAATTAAAGGAAGCGCTACATTTTCTGCAGCAGTTAAACGCGGAAGCAGGTTGAATTGCTGAAATACAAAACCGATCTCTTTATTTCGCACATCTGCAAGGCCGTCATCTTCCATTTTACTTACATCTTCTCCATTTAAAATATATCTTCCTGAAGTGGGAGAGTCGAGGCAACCCAAAATATTCATTAAAGTTGATTTGCCACTTCCGCTGGGGCCCATTAAAGCAACATACTCTTTTTTAGAAACCTGGAGTGAAATACCTTTGAGTACTTTTAATTCCTGCTTTCCAAGGTAATAATTCTTTTTAATATCTTCTAATTCTATTATAGGAGCCATTTTGGTTGGTTAATTAAAAGTAAGATTGGTTGGTTCGTATAAATTAAAACAGTACATAAAGAAACAATTCACTTTCTTATTTTACTTCGATGCTCTAATTACTTCTTTATCACTTTTGGTACTTTAAAAAATTCTTCATCATGCAGTGGCGCATTCCTAAAAACCTCCTCCCTGGTTATTTCGCCTTTCACTTCATCATTTCGGAAAATGTTTATGTTTTCGCTCATGTGAAGCAAAGGTTTTACACCGGTTGTGTCCAATTCATTTAATTTATCAATGAAGCCAATCATCTTCTCAAGGTCAGTTTTAATTTCCTCTTTTTCGCTTTCATCAAATTGAAGTCTCGAAAGATTCGCCAGTTTTTCAATTAATGCATCATTCACATTCATTCAGCAAATATAATAGGTTTATTTCTTCAAACTTTGTCATTGATAGCCTGCATTGTTCCGCTTATCATAATTTTATGAATACAAAATTCCGTTATAGGGCGTCTCATGCAAATTGAAAATCTGTTTATCTTCGCCAGCTTATGAAAAAGGAGAGAGAAATAGTAATGAGCGGCATAAGACCAACAGGCTTTTTACACCTTGGAAATTATTTTGGAGCCATCCGCAATTATGTAAAAATGCAGGAAGATTATGAATGCTATTTTATGGTAGCTGATCTTCATTCGCTCACAACACATCCGGATACAAAAGGATTAAAAGCCAATGTTCACCGGGTTTTGGCGGAAAATATCGCTTGTGGTCTCGACCCGGAAAAAGTGGCTTTATATTGCCAGAGCCATTTATACCAAACTGCTGAATTATATCTCTATTTAAATATGCTCGCGTATAAAGGTGAACTTGAAAAGACGCCTACGTTTAAAGATAAAGTTCGGCAACATCCGGATAACGTAAATGCTGGATTGCTTACTTACCCGGTTTTGATGGCAGCAGATATTTTAATTCATCGCGCCAAATACGTTCCAGTAGGAAAAGACCAGGAGCAGCATCTTGAGATCACAAGAAATTATGTGAACAGGTTTAATCATCGGTATCAGGAAGTTTTCCCTGAGCCTTTTGCTTTTAATTTCGACAACGAACTGGTAAAAGTGCCTTCATTGGATGGAAGCGGCAAGATGAGCAAAAGTGAAAACCAAATGGCAACCATTTACCTGGCCGACGATGCGGAAGCCATTAGAAAAAAAATAATGAAAGCCAAGACTGACAGCGGTCCTATGGCAAGTAATTCAGTAAAACCGGTTTATATTGAAAACCTTTTCATATTAATGAAACTAGTCAGCAGTAAAGAAACCATTGATTATTTTGAAGAAGAATTCAATAATTGTTCTATAAGATACGGCGATATGAAAAAGCAACTTGCCGAAGACATGGTTCAGTTTATTTCTCCTATAAGGCAAAAGGTAAATGACATTTTAAATGATGAACCTTATTTGCAAAAAGTAATGAAACACGGAGCTGAAAAAGCAATCGCCAGTGCAGAAGCAACCATGCAAAAAGTGAAAAATGCCATGGGCCTAAATTATTTTTAATGAATTAAAGAATTATATTTTGCTTCGTTTCTGAACTTTCCAATTCACTTATTTTTCTTGTTGAATTTTTTTAAATAAAAATCCTCGATATTGATTTTATATTTACTTTTAAAGACCTGCCAAAGAAGGTGAAATAATCGAATCAGAATTAAAAAATCAAGTATAAATGGCCAAATCAAAAAAACCAAAACACATTGCGGTTGCCGGAAATATCGGGGCAGGTAAAACCACACTGACTGAATTGCTGAGTAAGCATTATAAATGGATTCCACAATTTGAAGATGTTGATCACAACCCTTATCTCAATGATTTTTATGAAGAAATGCCTCGCTGGAGTTTCAATTTGCAGGTATTTTTTTTAAACAGCAGGCTGAATCAATTACTGGAGATTCAGCGTGGAACTGAAACGGTTATCCAGGATAGAACTATCTATGAAGACGCAAATATTTTTGCTCCAAATCTTCATGATATGGGTTTAATGTCCAAGCGCGATTTTACCAATTACTATTCATTCTTTGAGACTTTAAAATCGATGGTACAGCCGCCTGATTTATTAATCTACCTTAACGCTTCCGTTCCAACACTTGTGGCACAAATCCAAAAGCGCGGCCGCGAATATGAAGAAAATATCAGACTGGATTACTTAAAAAAACTCAATGATTATTACAATAAATGGATCGATAATTATAAGGAAGGTCCATTGTTGATTGTAGATGCCAATAAAAATAAATTTGCTGAAAATGAAGAAGATCTTGGCATAATTATTAACCAGATAGACGCCCAATTATATGGATTGTTTTAGAATTATCCATCTCACTATTCATCCGGTGAACAACACTTCTTACCGATTTTTATTCCGATAAATTAACAGTAATCGGCCATAGGATTTTTTATAATCTTCATCGTAACTCCTGGAAATCTTTTTTTTTGTAGCAGTCAAAATCAGCTTTACAGATTTTTGGTAAGTATACGCTTATCAATTTCAAAAAACTAAAATCTTATATTCGTGTATATTGCAAAACAATTGGGAATAAAAGATTTACGTTTAGAGGCAGAATAAAATAAAAAAATAGAAGATGAAATATTTACCATTAAATCCGCAAATATTTATTGATAACCGGAAGAGATTTACTGCTAAAATGGATAAGAATTCCATCGCGATTTTTAACAGCAACGATGAGTTGCCGATGAATGGGGATGCCTTACATCCTTTCGTTCAGAACTCTGACCTATTCTGGCTTTCCGGAATCGAGCAGGAAGATACAATGGTCATCTTATATCCGGATAACCCTGATGCAAAATATAAGGAAGTCCTCGTTTTGATTCGCCCTAATGAATTGAAGGAAAAATGGAACGGACACCAACTTAGAAAAAATGAAGGTGAAGCGGTTTCAGGAATAAAAAAAATCGTTTGGCTGGATGATCTCGAAGGGTTACTGCAGCTGTGGATTCATTCAGCAGACACTATTTATCTAAACACAAATGAAAATGATCGTAAGGCAAATGAAGTTCCGGTGCGCGATTACAGGTATGGGGCGTATATGCGCAAGCGATATCCTTTGCATAATTACAAACGCAGCGCAAAGATTATAAAGGAATTGCGTGCCATAAAAACCCCGCTGGAAATTGAGGTAATGCAAAAAGCAATTGATATTACAGACATTACGTTCCGCCGGTTGTTGAAATTCATAAAACCAGGAGTAATGGAGTATGAAATAGATGCAGAAATATGGCATTCGTTTCTTTCTCAACGAGCCTCTGGTCCTGCTTACAGCAGCATCATTGCCAGTGGTGACCGGGCAAGAATATTGCATTATATTGAGAACAATCGCGAGTGCAAAAATGGTGAATTGATACTGATGGACTTTGGCGCCAGATACGGAAATTATTCTGCCGATCTTACGAGGACTGTTCCTGTAAATGGAAAGTTTTCAAAAAGGCAAAAACAAGTCTATAATGCCTGTCTCGATCTTCATTATTACTGCGCTTCTATTTTAAAACCCGGCATCAGTGTTAATGACTATACTGAAAAAGTAGGTGATAAGGCAACTGAACTTTTTCAAAAAATTGGTTTGTTGAAAAGATCGGATTTGAAAAATGAAGATCCGGAAAACAGGGCTTACAGAAAATATTTATACCATGGCATTTCACATCATTTGGGAATTGACGTTCATGATGTGGGAACGAGGAACGAACCCATAAAAGCAGGAATGGTTTTCACGATCGAACCCGGAATTTATATTGAAGAGGAACAAATGGGCGTAAGGATTGAAGACAACTACTGGATCACAAAAAATGGAAATAAAGATTTGATGAAAAATATTCCTATTACGGTTGAGGACATTGAATCGTTAATGAAATAGAGTGATAATCATTTTGCATGAAACAAATTCCAAATCTTTTTACTCTTCTTAATCTCTTTGCCGGATGCATGGCCGTAGTATTTGCTTTGCAAACGAATACCGTTATTTTTTATATAAATGATCAATACAACAGCAGTTTTAATATTCCTGAAAAGATAAACTGGGCTGCGATTTGCATTATCATTGCAGCAATTATTGACTTTCTCGATGGTTTTGTTGCCCGCTTGCTTAAAGCAACCAGTGAACTGGGAAAACAACTTGATTCACTTAGTGATCTGGTAAGTTTTGGAGTAGCGCCTGCGGTGATTCTTTACCAGATGTTGCGGTTTAGTTTTGCCCGGGAAGAGAATGGACTCGACGTTTCCATTGTTTGGATGCTTCCTGCTTTTTTGCTTGCATGTGCTGCCGCTTATCGGCTTGGAAAATTTAACCTGGACAGTTCTCAACAGTTTTTTTTTAAAGGTATTCCTGTTCCGGCGGTCGGATTATTGATTGCGTCTTTCCCCTTGATTTTACATTTTAATTCTATTGCGACGGTAAACAGTATTATTATTAATAAATGGTTTTTGTATGCCTTGATAATTGTACTCAGTTATTTAATGATAAGCAAACACAGGATGATGGCTTTGAAATTCCCGGACTTTACAGTGAAAAATAATTTACCAAAAATTATTTTATTCGTGATTGCAATCATTGCTGCGTTATTTTTGCAGTGGGTTGCTGTCCCGGTCGTTTTTATAATTTACGTTCTTTTGTCATTAACCATTCCGAAAGCAATCGGAGCCAAAAATAATATTGAATGAATTTTGTTGCAGAAATAAAGATAATGCCATTAAAAGAATTGCTGGATCCTCAAGGAAAAGCGGTATTAGGCGGCCTTGCCAATCTTGGAATCAAAGGTATTAATGACGTTAGGATTGGAAAACATATTCAACTTCAGATTGATGCGGAAACAAAAGAAGAAGCTCGGGCAGTTGCAGAAGAAGCGTCAAAAAAGTTATTGGCCAATCCCGTAATGGAAGAATTCACCATAGCAATTAGCTAATCAGCTAATTAGCTTATTAGTTAATTAAAAGAATGCTCTACATCGTTCCGTCTCCCATAGGAAATCTTGCTGATATTACTTTCAGGGCAATTGAAGTTTTGAAATCAGTTGACCTGATCCTTGCCGAGGACACAAGAACTTCGGGTAAGCTTCTCCGTTATTACCATATCGAAAAACCTACATCTGCTTATCACCAGCATAATGAGCATAAAGTCATTGGCCATCTTACCGCACAATTATTGTCAGGCAAAACAATGGCATTAATCACCGATGCAGGAACACCCGGTGTAAGTGACCCGGCTTTTTTATTAGTGCGTGAATGTATCAAAAATGATATAAAAGTTGAATGCCTTCCGGGTGCGACAGCGTTTGTGCCTGCTTTGGTAAACAGTGGCTTGCCGATGAACAGTTTTTGTTTCGAAGGGTTTTTGCCTTTGAAAAAAGGAAGGCAAACCTTCCTGAAAAAAATGGCAGAAGAAGAAAGAACCCTGGTTTTTTATGAAAGCCCAATGCGGTTGGTTAAAACTTTAAAAGATTTTATTGAATATTTTGGTGCTGCCCGTGAATGCAGCGTCAGCCGTGAACTTACAAAAATTTATGAAGAAAATAAGCGTGGAAGTTTGCAGCAGGTAACTAATTATTTTGAGTCTAAAACTGTCAAAGGTGAGATTGTAATCATTGTTGCAGGAAAGAAGCAGTAAACCAGCTTTTGTGGGGATCTTCATTTTTTTCACTTCATTTTTTGCGAAGTTTGTAACTACCGTTTCTTAAATTACAAATATGAATAAAAAAATTTTTCTTTGTCTGATAGGCAATTTTGCCTTTTTACTTTTTGCAAATGCACAACCCGGCCGTTGGCAACAACGTGTAAAGTACACAATGAACGTTGATTTGAATGTAAAAACGAACATTGTACACGGAACTGAAAAATTAGAATACACCAATAATTCTCCTGATAAATTAAACAAGGTTTATTTTCATCTTTACTGGAACGCTTTTCAGCCAGGAAGCCAAATGGACGTGAGAAGCAGACAATTGGGAGAAGTAATGATCAATGGAAAGCCGGATTGGGATTCACGGGTAAGGGATCGAATTTCAAAATTAACTCCTTCTGAAATTGGTTTCGAAAAAATAATCTCATTAAAGATGAACGGCGTTTCTCAGTCGATGAAAGTTCACGGAACTATTCTGGAAGTGGATCTTAGCAAACCCATCGCCGGAAACAGTTCAGTCACCTTTGACATGGTTTTTGAAGACCAGGTGCCGGTTCAGATCAGGAGAAGCGGGCGTGATAACGCAGAAGGAATTCGTTACAGTATGAGCCAGTGGTATCCGAAACTGTGTGGATATGATTATGAAGGCTGGCACACTGAACAATATGTGGCACGTGAATTTTATGGCGTTTGGGGAGATTACGATGTTACCATTAAATTAGATAAATCTTATAAGATAGGAGGAACCGGCGTTTTAGAGAATGCAAATGAAATAGGTTGGGGTTATGATAAAGAAGGTACACCTTTAAAAAATATTTCTTCCTCAGAACGTATTTGGCATTTTGTTGGAAAGAATGTGCATGATTTTGTTTGGGCTGCTGATTCCGATTATGAACATTTGGTAAGGCAGGTCGACGGTGTTACTATAAATGTGATTTATAAAAAAGTGGATTCTCTGGAAGATAAATGGCACACAGTTGCAGATGCTGCTGTTAGAGTTTTGCCATATATGGAAAAGCGTTTTGGGAAATATGCTTACCCTCAATATTCATTTATCCAGGGCGGTGATGGCGGTATGGAATACCCAATGGCCACTTTGATAAAAGGACCGGGACTCGGCACCGTTTTTCATGAATGGATGCATAGCTGGTATCAAATGATGTTGGCTTCCAATGAAAATGAACATCCATGGATGGATGAAGGTTATGCAAGCTATGCAGAAGGAGAGGTGTCTGCTTTTTACCAGAAGGCAAAGAATTTGAAGGAACCAACAGCGCTTCCATTGAACCATGCTGGTGCTTACCGCAACTATTATTTTCTGATGAAAACGCCTTATGCGGAACCAATGACAACCAATTCTGATCACTATAATACTAACCTTGCTTATGAAATAAATGCGTATTCAAAAGGGGAGATGTTGCTCGAGCAATTGGGATATATTGTGAGTGATTCTGTCCGAGATATAATTTTATTGGAATATTATAAGCTGTGGCGATTTAAACATCCGAATCCGAATGACTTTTTTAAAGTCGCGCAGGATGTCAGTGGCATTCAATTAGGTTGGTACAAAGAGTATTGGCTGAATACGATTAAAACGATTGATTACAGTATTGACAGTCTTTGGGAAGATAGTGGTATGACAAAAATCCGGTTGAGAAAAATTGACGAAATGCCGATGCCTATTGATCTTGAGTTAACCTTTAAAGACAGCACCAAAGAATTGCATTACATTCCATTAGACATGATGCTTGCGAATAAACCCGTCGAAAGCGATGAGAAAAGAATCGTACATGAAGAATGGAACTGGACGAATCCAACTTATGTTGTTGAGTTTAAACGTCCATTGAACCAGCTGGTAAAAGCAGAAATAGATCCGACAAAAAGAATGGCTGACGTTAATTCAGACAATAATGTGTTGAAGCTGAATTGGTAATCAATTAGCTAATCAGCTTATCGATAGAATATATTTCTCTTTAAAAAAATCTCCTTCAAATATTTGACTAATCTCCCAGACTCTTGGGTGAAGGCCGCTTTCGTGGATTTCGTTTGAAAGGTCTCCGCCTTTTAAACAGATAAGGCCTGTGATTTTTTTAGGTTGGTCGACGGGCTTTTTTTTCAATAAAGGTTTGCTCCAATTCCATAGATCTTTTAAAGGCGCCACAGCTCTTGATACTACTACATCGAATTTATTATCTTTTATATCTTCTGCGCGTATATGCTGCACCGCTATGTTTTTTAAACCAATCGAATTTGAGACAGCTTCAACTACTTTTAATTTTTTGTTGATACTGTCCACCAAAAGAAAATGAACTTCTGGAAAAAATATCGCAAGAGGAATCCCAGGAAAGCCCCCACCACAGCCAAGATCCATTATTTGATAACCTGCCGGAAAATCAAATTGTGTGGCAATGGCTAGAGAATGTAAAACGTGATGTTCATAAAAATGTTCCATGTCTTTTCTCGAGATCACATTTATTTTCTGATTCCAGTCTTCGTATAAATCTTTCAAAGCCGCAAATTGCTGCAATTGTTTTTCCGTAAAATCTGTAAAATATTCTTGGAGAAGTTTCATAAGTAAAATGGTAAAAATAAACTGTTTGAAAGTAGCAGAAATCTTTCTTTTCAGTAAACGAAGGAAATGAAGCGATTTTTATTTCCTTACTCGTTGAGAAAAGCTTTTTTCAAAATCAATTAAATCAATTTAATGTAAATTGCGATTCTCTTTCTAATATTGGATCTCTAAACAAAATTTCATCATGCCTTCATTCGATATTGTAAGTAAAGTTGATCTTCAAACGCTTGATAATGCCGTTAATACAGCATCAAAAGAAATAAAAAACCGGTTTGATTTTAAAGGAAACCATGTTGTGATCGATCTTGATAAAAAGGATTTTAAATTAAATTTAGAAGCCGATAGCGAAATGAAAATGGGGCAAATGATTGATGTGCTCGTCAGCAAAAGCATGAAGCAAGGTTTAGCCGCAGAAATTTACGATTTAAGTAAAGAACCTTTTCAAAGCGGAAAAATCGTAAAAAAGGAGATTCCTGTAAGAAACGGTATCAGCCAGGAAGACGCGAAAAAAATTGTGAAGTTGATAAAAGACGAAAAATTTAAAGTGCAGGCTTCTATCATGGATGATATTGTAAGGGTTTCAGGCAAAAAAATAGATGATCTTCAGGCAGTTATACAAGCTTCGAAAAACTGGGACCTCGGTTTGGCACTCCAATACGTAAATATGAAAAATTAGCTTTTTTCGTTTTGGTGATTTATTTTATTGCCTTAACTTTGCACACTCAAAAAATACATGGAGACTTTTCGGTTAGCCATGTTAAAAAACATAAAATATGAAAAAAGACATTCATCCGTCAAACTACCGTTTCGTAGTTTTTCGTGATATGAGTAACAATACCATGTTTTTAAGCCGTTCTACAGCTTCTTCGAAAGAAACAGTTCAATGGGAAGATGGTAAAGAATATCCGGTTATTAAACTTGAAATTTCAAATACTTCTCATCCGTTTTACACTGGCAAAAACATGTTGGTGGATACAGCAGGTCGTATAGATAAGTTCAGGAAACGCTACGAGAAAAAGAAATAATTATTATTCGTTTTGATTTTTTATCCCCCTTTGCTGGGGGATTTTTTTTAATTTCATTGCCTGTTTTTATCAATAAGATTTGAGGATGAATATTTTGCTGGATGATATTTCTTTTAAAAGCTCCTTGTTCCCTTTTGGAGTTGTTCGTTCTGCAGTTCATATCCGGGTTGGTATCCTTACCATTTTTGAAAAATGGCAGCATGTTTTTCCGGGAAAGGTTTTTATTGCATCAGAAAAGCTGATACGTGATTTTGATGAATCAAAATGCATCGAATATCCAGGCAATTTTATTCCTTCATTTTATTTTTTAAAAACACTTTCCCAGCAGAAAGAAAAAATTTCTTTTTCTGCGGATTGTAAAATTCTTGAACATCCCTGGCAGATTTTTGAGTACAATAATTGGGCGATAAACGAGGATTTTCAGATGATAACCTCGGGAAGAGAAACCGAGAAAATTTCTTCTACATCTCATGCAAAAAATGCTGAAAAGATTTTTATCGAAACAGGCGCAAAAATAGAGTTCTCAATACTAAATGCTGAAGATGGCCCAATCTATGTCGGAAAAAATGCGGAAATACAGGAAGGCAGTCTGTTGCGGGGACCAATTTCTATCGGAGAAGGAAGTCGCATAAAAATGGGTACAAAAATCTATGGAGCAACTACAATTGGCCCTTATTGCCTTGCCGGAGGTGAAATAAAAAATTCTGTGTTAATGGCTTTTTCAAACAAAGGGCATGATGGTTATTTGGGGGATTCTGTAATAGGAGAATGGTGCAATCTAGGTGCAGGAACAAGTAATTCTAATTTAAAAAATAACGCTTCTGCTGTCAAGATATGGAGCAAAAAAGAAAATGAATTCATTATAGCCGGAACTAAATGTGGATTGCTTATGGGCGATTACAGCCGTTGTGCCATTAATACTTCTTTTAATACAGGAACTGTTATTGGCGTGAGTTGCAGCATTTTTGGAAACCCTTTTCCTCCAAAATATATTGAGAATTTCTCCTGGGGAA
>Ga0157371_10001697_pt1 | contig 22434 bp, 14 predicted proteins | sample C45metaG_FD_113462 | JGI IMG/M metagenome (GOLD analysis project Ga0157371, IMG submission 113462) | Corn rhizosphere microbial communities from Kellogg Biological Station, Michigan, USA - C4-5 metaG | ecosystem: Host-associated > Plants > Roots > Rhizosphere > Soil | place: USA: Michigan...
CCCAGCAACGCCACTTTCTCACCTGCACGCAAATGTAAATCCACCGCGTCGACCGCTGGCTGCGCGCTGCCCGGATCGCTAAAGGCCACCGCCTGCAGGTCAATTGAAGCCGCCGTGAGCACCGATGAATTTTCTGGAAAACGCACTGCCGGCGGTTGCTCAATGATATCGGTAATGCGCTCTGCAGCGCGGGTGACCTGGCTGAGATGCAAAAACGCGGTGGCCAGCGGGCCCAGCGCCTCAAAAGCTGCCAGCGTGCAAAACACCACTAAAGCCAGCAGGGCGCCTGGCTGAGCGTGATCGCCCACGCCCGCTGCCGCCAGCCAGAGTACGGACACCACACAGGCGCCGGTGATGATCGTCAGCAACGCCTGTGAACAGGCCGCCAGCGTAGTCTGACGACGCTGTGCCTGCTGCCATTGTTCTTCTGTCTCATCCAGCCGCTGGCGCCATAATGCTGCCATGCCGAAAATTTGCAGTTCAGCCTGCGCCTGCAGCCAGCCGGTCAGGCGATCGCGCCAGACGCCGCGCAGCACACTGATGGCGTGTCCGCCAGGCTGGCCCAGCCGATAAAAAAGCAGCGGTAACAGGCATAGCGTCAACAGCATAATGCTACCGACCAGCAACCCGAGCTTCAGGTCGAGATAGCCTAAACCCAGAGCGACCACCAGCGTCACGATCACCGCGCTGATCAGCGGGGAGATAATGCGCAGGTAAAGATGATCCAGCGTATCGACATCCGCAACAAAACGGTTAAGCAGCTCACCCTGACGAAATCTCATCAGCCCAGCAGGCGCCAGCGGCAGCAGGGCACTGAAGGTATGCACGCGCAAAAAACGCAGTACCCGGAATGTCGCATCGTGGCTGACCAGTCGTTCAAAATAGCGCGACGCGGTACGCACAATCGCCGCGCCGCGCACGCCCGCTGCAGGCAGCATATAGTTGAAAGTGGTTAAGCCCGCCGCGCCCGCCAGCGAAGAGGCAGCGAGAAACCAGCCCGACAACGTGAGCAGTCCGATGCTGGCCAGCAGGGTCAGCAGCGCAAGCACCACACCGAGACTGAGCAGCCAGAATTGCCGACGCCACAGGCGAAAAAATGGCAGCAATGCTTTCATCGTTTCGTCTCCTCGCGCTGTTGCAACAGAGAAAATAGCGGGCCGGGCAGGTGATGCAATGCATCCCAACTGCCTTGCTGAATGATTTTTCCGTCGCGCATTACCCAGATTTCATCCCACGCCGCCAGCTCAGACATTCGGTGCGTCACCATCAGCGTGGTCTGCTGATAAGACGCGTTAATCAATGCCTCCGTAATACGCTGATGGTGGTGCGCATCCAGGCTGGCGCCCGGCTCATCCAGCAGCAGCAAGGCGGAAGGTTTCATAAGCGCTCTGGCAACGGCCACCCGCTGTGCCTGGCCTACCGAGAGACGCAGAGCATGTTCGCCCACTTCGGTTTCCAGGCCCTGCGGCAACAGTGGCAAAAACTCATCGATACCACAGGCAGCGATAACCGCAGGCAGGCGTTCAGTCTCTGCGCCTGCAGGCAGCAGATTTTCACCCAGCGTCGTGGCAGGCAGTTGCGGATTCTGGCCAACCCAGCTAAGGCATTGATGCCATTGCGTGGGAGCAAGTTCGCGAAGTTCAATGCCGCCAATGCGTAACGAGCCCTGATAGGGAAGAAAGCCGAGCAGCGCATTGATCAACGAGGTTTTGCCCGCGCCGCTTTGCCCAACCACAGCCACGCGCCTGCCTGGCGGCAGGCTAAACGTCAGCGGCCCGGCCAGCGGCGTACCGGCTGGCGAACAGATCACCAAATCGCAGGCCTCAATATTCAAGACGGTAGCAGCGGGCAGGTTAATGCCCTGATGAGGCGCGGGATGATCCTGTGAGAGAAACTGTTCAAGTACGTCGGCCGCACCCACCGCCTGCGCTTTGGCATGATAAAAGGTGCCCAAATCGCGCAATGGTTGAAAGAATTCCGGTGCCAGCACCAGCACCAGAAATCCGGCGAACAGCGTGACGCCACTATTGTAGTGACCGAAGTTCAACTCGCCGAGATAGGAGAAGCCAAAATAGACCGCCACAATGGCAATCGCCAGCGAGGCGAAAAACTCCAGTACCGCCGAAGAGAGAAAGGCCAGGCGCAGCACTTCCAGCGTGCGCAGGCGAAAATGTTCTGTTGCCTGGCCAATATGCTGTTTTTCCGCCTCGCCACGATGAAACAGCCGCAGCGTATCGAGCCCGCGCAAACGGTCAAGAAAGTCGCCGCTGAGACGCGCAAGGGCAGCAAAGTTACGGCGGTTAGCGTCAGCAGCGCCAAGTCCAACCAGCGCCATAAACAGCGGAATCAACGGCGCTGTGGCAAACAGAATCAGCGCGGCGGCCCAGTTTATCGGCAGGACTGTTAAAAGAATAACCAGTGGAATCAGCAGCGCCAGCGTCATCTGTGGCAGGTAGCGCGCGTAATAATCCTGCATGTCCTCAATTTGCTCCAGGAGCAGGCTCGACCAACTACCCGCCGGTTTGCCCTGGATCCAGGCCGGACCTGACTGCTGTAGCCTGTTCAATACCTGCTGACGCAGCGCGCGACGAATCGCCAGGCCAGCCATAAACCCGGCGCGTTCACGCAGAAAATTAACCGCAGCGCGCAGCACAAAGCAGCCGAAGAGAGCGATAAACAGGGGGAGCAGATCGTGGCGGTCGGCGTTTTGCTGAATCAGTGCCTGCAACAGCGAAGCGAGCGTCCAGGCCTGCAGGACGATCACCACCGCTGCCAGCGCGCCAAGCACCGAACAGAGACGAAGCCAGCGCTGACCATGCGAACGCTGCTGGCGCAGCCAGCGGCTGAGAAACTGTTGACGCGTTTTATTCATCGTTGACCGTCTACAAAGGCGATGGCACTCGAAAAAGCGCCACTCAGGATGCCGAAAAATGTATCACGGAGACAATAAAAAAGGCGACTGCATAAGCGTCGCCTTTGGTAATTAAGATCGAGTGATTAACAACTTAGCGATCGTTTTTAACCAGACCATCCAGATAGCGCTCGGCATCCAGAGCAGCCATACAGCCGGTACCGGCAGAAGTGATAGCCTGACGATAGGTATGGTCCATCACATCACCTGCGGCAAAGACACCTGGGATGCTGGTCTGCGTGGCGTTACCGTGCAAACCGGACTGTACGGTAATGTAGCCATTTTCCAGATCAAGCTGGTCAGCAAAAATAGCGGTATTTGGGCTGTGACCGATAGCGATGAACACGCCTGCCACATCCAGCTCTTCCGTAATTGTCTCATCAAGGCTGCCACGCAGACGAACACCGGTTACGCCCATCTGATCGCCCAGCACTTCTTCCAGCGCGCGGTCAGTGTGCAGCACGATATTGCCGTTATTCACTTTATCCATCAGGCGATCGATCAAGATTTTCTCGGCGCGGAAGCTGTCACGACGGTGAATAAGATGTACTTCCGCTGCGATATTCGCCAGATAAAGTGCCTCTTCCACCGCGGTGTTACCGCCACCGACAACCGCGACCTTTTGGTTACGGTAGAAAAAGCCGTCGCAGGTCGCGCAGGCGGAAACGCCTTTGCCCTTAAAGGCTTCTTCACTCGGCAGGCCGAGATAACGTGCTGACGCGCCGGTGGCAATGATCAGCGCATCGGCCGTGTATTCGCCGCTGTCGCCGATTAAGCGGAAAGGGCGATTTTGCAGATCGACGGTGTGAATATGATCGAACAAAATTTCGGTGTTAAATTTTACCGCATGCTCATGCATACGTTCCATCAGCAAAGGACCGGTCAAATGCTCTGGATCGCCTGGCCAGTTTTCAACTTCGGTGGTCGTGGTTAGCTGACCGCCTTTTTCCAGGCCGGTGATCAATACCGGGTTGAGATTGGCGCGTGCAGCATAAACTGCTGCGGTATAGCCTGCCGGGCCTGAGCCCAAAATAAGTAGCTTACTGTGTTTGGCCGTACTCATGACTTCCCCATTGCTATTCGGCATACAACATGTCCGAGGATTGTAGGCAAATTATGCAGGCAAAAAAAGGCTTGTGCGATTTTGTTACCGATAGATGCAAGTGGTGTAGCCGATAATCAGAAAATTTCCGCCTGCTGCGCTAAAAGGGGGCAAAAAACGGCCGATGCTGGTGCACTTGCCGCAAATTACCCATTTAAAAACAGTTAAGCAGCACTCCATCTGGCATCTTGTACTGATTTTGGTTGTTTTACTTTGACAATCGGCTGCGCTTTTGCGAAAACAAGGGAGGAAGCAGAGTGTGTTTAACGGTAACGGCCGGGCGTAATATCCTGTTTTAGCTAATTAAGCCAATAAACTCAGCCTGACATCAAAAAGGCAGCATGGAGTGGACAGACAACGTGCGTGCTTTTCGGGTGGTGCTTTGATCGGCACAGGCTTATCTCTTTCAAAGAAAACTCTGCGCTAATGAATGGTTGCAGGGTGTGGCAGGCAAAGGGAAGGAATGAAGAGAGACAATAATAATGGTAGACAATAAAAAACGCCCCGGGAAAGATCTCGATCGTATCGACCGCAATATTCTGAATGAACTGCAAAAAGATGGACGCATTTCCAATGTCGAGTTGTCGAAGCGTGTGGGGTTATCGCCAACGCCGTGCCTTGAGCGTGTTCGTCGCCTGGAACGTCAGGGATTTATCCTTGGCTATACCGCGCAGCTGAACCCGCACTATCTTGATGCCTCACTGCTGGTTTTCGTTGAGATTACTCTGAATCGCGGCGCGCCAGATGTGTTTGAACAGTTTAACGCCGCAGTGCAAAAACTTGAGGAAACTCAAGAGTGTCATCTTGTTTCAGGTGATTTCGACTATCTGCTGAAAACGCGTGTGCCAGATATGTCCGCCTACCGTAAACTGCTGGGCGAAACCCTGCTGCGTCTGCCGGGTGTCAACGACACGCGTACCTACGTGGTCATGGAAGAAGTGAAACAGAGCAACCGCCTTGTCATTAAAACGCGGTAACACAGGGCAGGTGCAAAACCTGACGGGTTTAGGTACACTCCTGTGAATTCATACAGGTTCAGCGTCGGGCTCCTATCCCGGCGCTGTTGCCTTCACTATTTACGGGCACCTGGAGAGTTCTCTTGAGCCAGGAATATACAGAAGATAAAGACGTTTCCCTGCAGCCTCTTAGCAGCGGACGTCGTCTGCTTGAAGCTTTGCTGATCATCGTAGCGCTGTTTGCTGTTTATCTGATGATAGCACTAGTGAGTTTTAATCCCTCCGATCCCAGCTGGTCGCAAACGGCCTGGCATGAACCGATCCATAACCTTGGTGGTGGCGTAGGCGCATGGCTGGCTGATACCTTGCTGTTTATCTTTGGCGTGATGGCGTATGCCATTCCTCCGGTGATTTTAGGCCTGTGCTGGATTACCTTTCGCCAGCGCGATCGCCAGGATTACATCGACTATTTTGCCGTAGGATTACGTCTGATAGGCGTGCTGGCGCTGGTGATCACCACCTGTGGTCTGGCAGCGCTTAATGCTGACGATATCTGGTATTTTGCGTCGGGTGGCGTAATTGGTAGCCTGGTAAGTAACGCTATGGCGCCGTGGTTCAACGGTGCAGCAGGCACACTGACGCTGCTGTGCATCTGGGCAGCGGGTCTAACCCTTTATACCGGCTGGTCGTGGCTGACTATCGCTGAAAAAATCGGCGGCGTCGTCATGGGCGTACTGACCTTTGCCAGTAACCGTTCGCGTGATGACGATCGCTGGCAGGATGAGGAAGATGAACCGCAGGCGCCGGTCATTCAGCGCGCAACGCCCGTTGCAGAAGATGATGAAGATATTCTGCTGGCTCCGCCACGCAAACTCTCCGCTCATGCAGCTGACGACAATACCGATAACGATGAGCTGGACGATCCGCTGTTTGCACCGGTAGCGAAAACGCCTGCTGCACCAGCCGCCGTTGAGGCCGCTGCGCCAACAGTCCCGCCAGCTGCTGCGTCTCAGCCTCAGCCAGTGGCAACCGCGCCGGTGCAACAACCGCCTGCGTCGCCTGCTCAGCCCGTAGCAGCCAGCCAGCCAGCACCGCATTACGCAGCGGCTGAGTCAGATACGCCACCGCTATATCACTTCGATATCCCAGAAGATGCTGCCCCTTCAGGGCAGATCGACGAGGATGAGCCTGTTATGGGCAACTGGCGCGGCACCACTGATCCAGCCTCACCGTTCGATTTCTCTTCACCGCAACCCTCACAGCCCGCTCAGATTCCTGCTGTGGCTACGGTAGCGGCGGCGGGTTTTGCCGCCAGCCAGGCTTCTGCCCATGCCTTTATGCCGGAATTTAGCGCCAGCAGTAGCGAAGAGATTAATCCACAGGTCAAGCAGGGCATTGGTCCTGAACTTCCTCGGCCTAATCCGGTTAAGCTGCCAACGCGCCGCGAGCTCGCTTCCTATGGCATTAAGCTACCGTCACAGCGCATGGCAGAAGAGAAAGCTAAACAGGAAGAGCAACGTCAGCCATCTACAGAACCGACCACGGATGCCGTAGAAAATGCGGCACAGGAAGCGGAACTGCGCGATGCCTGGCAAGAACAACAGCAACAGCGTTACGGCGAAGAGTATCAGCCCCAGGCTGAAAAAGAGGAAGAAGAAGCACGTGAACAGGCAGCGCTGGCTCGCCAGTTTGCCGATCAGCAGCAGCAGCGTTATCAGCCGCCTCAGCCAGATACGCCTGCGCCTGCTTTCTCTATCGATACAGCCGCCGCGTTTGATTTCTCGCCGATGGATGATCTGGTCGACGACGGACCCGGTGAACCGCTGTTTACCATCGCTGCCACGCCTGAAGCCGAGCTGCCGCAACAGCCAGCGCAGTGGTCCGCTCAGCAGCCGGTTAACACGCCGCCGCGTTACGAGCCGCCAACGCCGCCCAGAGAGCATGATGCTGAACCGGTATTTGCACCCGAACCGGTTCCACGTTATGTCGCACCTGAGCCGCCAGTGGCACAGCCGCCAGTGCAGCCCGAAGTGCATGATGCTGAACCGGTGTTTGCTCCCGAACCGGTGCCGCGTTATGTCGCACCCGAGCCGCCGGTGGCACAGCCGCCAGCCCAGCCCGCTTACGCCGCGCCGGTGGCACCCGCTGCACCAACACCGGAAAAAAACAGCATGCAGGATAGTCTGTTTCATCCGTTCCTGGTGCGTCATGAGCAACCGATGGAGAAACCGTCAACGCCATTGCCGGTGTTGGAGTTATTGACGGCACCGCCTGAAGAAGAAGAACCGGTAGATATGTTCGCACTTGAGCAGACGGCGCGGTTGGTTGAGGCTCGTCTGGCTGACTACCGTGTTAAAGCGGAAGTGGTCGGCATTTCTCCGGGCCCGGTTATCACGCGCTTTGAGCTGGATCTGGCGCCAGGCGTCAAAGCGGCGCGTATCTCAAATCTCTCTCGCGATTTGGCGCGTTCGCTTTCTGCAGTTGCGGTGCGTGTGGTTGAGGTGATTCCCGGTAAACCTTATGTGGGTCTTGAGCTACCAAACAAAAAGCGGCAGACGGTCTATCTGCGTGAAGTGCTGGATTGCGCCACCTTCCGCGACAATCCTTCGCCGCTGGCCGTTGTGCTGGGCAAAGACATTGCAGGCCAACCGGTAGTGGCCGATTTGGCAAAAATGCCGCACCTGCTGGTTGCCGGTACCACCGGTTCGGGTAAATCGGTCGGCGTTAACACCATGATCATCAGCATGCTGTATAAAGCGACGCCGGATGAAGTGCGCTTCATCATGATCGACCCGAAAATGTTGGAGCTGTCGGTTTACGAAGGCATTCCGCATCTGTTAACAGAAGTGGTTACCGACATGAAAGATGCCGCCAATGCGCTGCGCTGGAGTGTGGGTGAGATGGAGCGTCGCTATAAGCTGATGTCGGCGCTCGGCGTGCGTAACCTTGCTGGCTACAATGAAAAAGTGATGCAGGCCGAAGCGATGGGCAGGCCGATTCCCGATCCGTTCTGGAAACCCGGCGATAGCATGGACAGTACGCCGCCAGTGCTGGAAAAACTGCCTTATATCGTGGTGTTGGTCGATGAGTTCGCCGATTTGATGATGGCCGTCGGTAAAAAGGTGGAAGAGTTAATCGCACGCCTGGCGCAAAAAGCGCGTGCGGCTGGCATACATTTAGTACTGGCTACGCAGCGTCCGTCGGTGGATGTGATTACCGGCTTGATCAAAGCAAACATCCCGACCCGTATCGCTTTTACCGTCTCAAGCAAAATCGATTCGCGCACCATTCTCGATCAGTCGGGTGCAGAATCGCTATTAGGCATGGGCGATATGCTCTACATGCCGCCTAACTCATCGATGCCAATTCGTGTTCATGGCGCTTTTGTGCGCGATGAAGAGGTGCATGCGGTAGTCAGTGACTGGAAGGCACGTGGTCGTCCGCAGTACATCGAAAGCATCACCGCGGGCAGTGAAAGCGAAGCGGGCAGTCTGGGACTGGAAGGCGATGAAGAGCTGGATCCGCTGTTCGATCAGGCGGTGGCCTTTATCGTTGAGAAGCGGCGTGCATCGATTTCAGGTGTGCAACGCCAGTTCCGCATTGGCTATAACCGTGCTGCTCGTATCATTGAACAGATGGAAGTGCAGGGCATCGTTTCGCCACCAGGCCATAACGGTAACCGCGAAGTACTCTCTCCACCGCCTCATGAGATGTAAACCTCACACATTGCATTAAGGCTTTCACAATGGACCAGACTCTCTGGTCCATTGTTTTTTCAAGCGTTGTCCCCATATCTGAACAGGCTTTCGGGAAATTCTCCTGTGCAGCTCTGTGGCCAGACGCTATGGTTATGACGGTTGTCACAGGATAAAAACGGTCAATAAGGAAACGTTAAATGAAAAAGATTCTTCTTTCTTGCTGCGTGCTCACGGCATTTGCATCAGCCAGCGCATTGGCCGACGGTGCCAGCGAACTCCAGCAGCGCCTTGATAAAGTAAACAGTTTCCATGCCAGCTTTACGCAGAAAGTCACCGACGGCAGTGGAGCAAACGTGCAGGACGGTCAGGGCGAGCTGTGGGTTAAGCGACCGAATCTGTTTAACTGGCATATGACCGCCCCCGATGAAAGCATCATCATTTCTGATGGCAAATCGCTGTGGTTCTACAACCCGTTTGTTGAGCAGGTTAGTGCCAGCTGGCTGAAAGATGCGACCAGCAACACGCCATTTATGCTGATTGCGCGCAACCAGGCGAATGACTGGAAGCAGTACAATATCAAACAGCAGGGCGATCAATTTTCACTGACGCCAAAAAGCGATGCCGGAAACCTCAAGCAGTTCACCATTAACGTTTCCCGCAGCGGCACCATCAATCAGTTCAGCGCAATTGAGCAGGATGGTCAACGTAGCAACTATGAGCTGAAGAGCCAGCAAAACGGTGCTATCAGCCCGGATAAATTTACCTTTACGCCGCCTAAAGGCGTAACGGTGGACGACCAACGACAGTGAGGCCAGTGTGGGCAACCTCTCTCTGAACTTTGCCAGTAACGAATTTCAACCTTTGGCCGCGCGTATGCGGCCAACCACGCTGGCCGAATATATCGGCCAGCAGCATTTGCTGGCTGCGGGTAAACCGCTGCCGCGCGCCATTGAAGCAGGCCAGCTGCACTCAATGATTTTATGGGGGCCACCTGGCACCGGCAAAACCACGCTGGCAGAAATTATCGGCCACTATGCCAGTGCCAACGTGGAGCGTATTTCAGCCGTAACCTCCGGCATCAAAGAGATTCGCGAAGCGATCGAACGTGCCCGCCAGAGCCAGCAGGTCGGCCAGCGCACCATCCTGTTCGTGGATGAAGTACATCGCTTTAACAAGAGCCAGCAGGACGCTTTCCTGCCGCATATCGAAGATGGCACCATCACGTTTATCGGTGCCACCACTGAAAACCCCTCCTTTGAACTCAACTCCGCACTGCTGTCACGTGCGCGCGTCTATCTGCTCAAGTCGTTAACCACAGAGGATATCGAACAGGTGCTGGATCAGGCGATGCGGGACAAAACCCGTGGTTACGGCGATAGCGATATTGTGCTGCCTGATAATACCCGGCGCATGATTGCTGAACTGGTGAATGGCGATGCGCGGCGTGCCTTAAACACGCTGGAAATGATGTCAGATATGGCTGAGCTTAATGCGCTGGGTGAGCGTGAACTGACGCCGACATTGCTCAATGAGGTGTCTGGCGAACGCGCAGCGCGCTTTGATAACAAAGGCGACCGTTTCTACGATCTGATCTCTGCACTGCATAAATCGGTGCGCGGTTCAGCACCGGATGCGGCGCTCTACTGGTATGCGCGCATTATCACCGCAGGCGGCGATCCGCTTTACGTTGCGCGTCGGCTATTGGCCATCGCTTCTGAAGATGTCGGTAATGCCGATCCACGCGGCATGCAGGTGGCCATTTCCGCCTGGGATTGCTTTACGCGAGTAGGCCCGGCGGAAGGCGAGCGCGCCATTGCACAGGCTATTGTGTATCTTGCCTGCGCGCCAAAAAGCAACGCCGTCTATAACGCTTTTAAAGCGGCAATGCGTGATGCGCGCGAGAATGCCGATCACGATGTGCCTGACCATCTGCGCAATGCCCCGACCTCACTGATGAAAGAGATGGGATTAGGCAAGTCTTACCGCTATGCCCATGATGAACCCAACGCCTATGCAGCCGGCGAAGACTATTTCCCGCAGCAAATGGCCGGTACGCGTTATTATCATCCCACCTCGCGGGGCCTTGAAGGTAAGATCGGCGAAAAGCTCGCCTGGCTTACTGAACAGGATCAAAATAGCCCGACAAAACGCTATCGCTAAAACGGACGTTACGGTAAGGTTAGCAGTAAATTCAACGCATTCGCACGTCGAATGCGCCTCCTTTTTTCATCCATTACTTAAAGCACAGGACAAGCATGCTCGATCCCAATCTGCTGCGTAACGAGCCAGACGCAGTCGCAGAAAAACTGGCACGCCGAGGATTCAAACTGGATGTGGACACGCTACGTTCGCTGGAAGAGCGTCGTAAAGTGCTGCAGGTCGAAACTGAAAACTTGCAGGCTGAGCGTAACGCACGATCCAAATCTATCGGGCAGGCGAAAGCGCGTGGGGAAGATATCGAGCCGTTGCGTGAGGAAGTGAACGTACTGGGCGAACGCCTGGACGCAGCGAAAGCTGAGCTGGATGCTCTGCAAAATGAGATCCGCGATTTCGCGCTGGCTCTGCCAAACTTGCCGGCCGATGAAGTTCCTGCCGGCAAAGATGACACGGATAACCTTGAAATCAGCCGCTGGGGCGAGCCGAAGCAATATGATTTCGCCGTGCGCGATCATGTTGAACTGGGCGAGATGCAGCAGGGCCTTGATTTTGCCACTGCGGCGAAATTGACCGGTTCACGCTTTGTGGTGATGAAAGGGCAGATTGCGCGGCTTCATCGTGCGCTGAGCCAGTTCATGCTCGATCTTCATACCGAACAGCACGGCTACATGGAAACCTATGTGCCTTACCTGGTTAACCACGCGTCACTGTTTGGTACCGGTCAGTTGCCGAAATTTGGTGAAGATCTTTTCCATACGCGCCCGCTTGAAGAAGAGGCATCAAGCAGCAACTATGCATTGATTCCAACTTCAGAAGTGCCGCTGACCAATCTGGTGCGCGACGAGATTCTGGAAGAAGAGTCCCTGCCGCTGAAGTATACCGCGCATACGCCGTGTTTCCGTTCGGAAGCGGGTGCCTATGGACGTGATACACGCGGACTGATTCGCATGCACCAGTTCGACAAAGTCGAAATGGTTCAGATTGTGCGTCCGGAAGACTCAATGCAGGCGCTGGAAGAGCTGGTTGGCCATGCGGAGAAGGTGCTGCAGCTGTTAAACCTGCCTTATCGCAAAATGCTGTTATGCACCGGCGATATGGGTGCAGGCGCAACCAAAACCTACGATCTGGAAGTGTGGTTGCCTGCGCAGGATACTTATCGCGAGATCTCTTCCTGCTCCAATATGTGGGATTTTCAGGCACGTCGTATGCAGGCGCGTTGCCGCAGTAAAAGCGACAAGAAAACGCGGCTGGTTCACACCCTGAATGGCTCAGGCCTGGCAGTTGGCCGGACGCTGGTCGCTGTTCTGGAAAACTATCAGCAGGCCGATGGGTCGGTTGTCGTGCCTGAAGTGCTACGTCCTTATATGCAAGGCGTCGAGGTGATTGGCTAAGCCATGATCCCGACATCAAAGCCTGCCGTTTGGCGGGCTTTTTTTTGGAAAAAAATAGAGACGGCTTAAATAATTACCGCGATCTCATAAACTTAACAGCAAGAGTAATTATTATCGTCTTCCCGGCAGGCACCGAGAGTGAAAGCTATATTATTCATAGAGATAACTTTTTTCCTGTCCGCTACTTCAACCGCTGTAACCTCCTGTTAATGAAAAAAATTTATCGGTCAAAGACAAATTGTGCGCCTGTCTGAAAGCGCTCATTGACTTTAAAAAAGCTAATGGCATTATGCGCGCAAAATCTTACGCTTATTCTGGTTCCCTTCGCTATGTCCACCTGGTCCCGCCCCGTATTTATGCTGCTTTGCGGCCTGATGTTGCTGACGGTTTCTATTGCCGTGCTCAATACCCTGGTGCCGCTGTGGCTCACGCATGATCTTCTGCCAACGTGGCAGGTTGGGGTGGTTAGCTCAGCGTATTACACCGGTAACCTTGCGGGTACGCTTGCTGCGGGTATGGTGATTAAACGCTACGGCTTCAATCGCAGCTATTACCTTGCGGCTGCACTGTTTGCCGTTGCCAGCATGGCGCTGATGCTGACGCAAGGCTTCTGGTCATGGTCAATGGCGCGCTTTGTCGCCGGTATTGGCTGCGCTCTGATTTGGGTGGTGGTGGAAAGCGCACTGTTATGCAGCGGTACGTTGAAGAATCGCAGCCAGCTGCTGGCGGCCTATATGATCGTTTATTATCTGGGCACGGTGCTGGGTCAGCTGATGGTGAGCGGACTTTCGACGCAGCTGGCACAGGTTATTCCGCTGGTTACCTTGCTGATTATGCTGGCGTTTCTGCCACTGGTACTGGTGCGTATTTCTGCCAGCAGCGAACAGGAAGAATCTCCGGCATCGCGCATCTGGCCAATGCTGCGCCGTCGCGGAGCGCGTCTTGGCATCAACGGCTGTATCATTTCCGGTATTCTGCTCGGCTCGCTATACGGCCTGATGCCCGTTTATCTTTCTCATCAGGGCATGAATGATTCGGCGGTGGGTTACTGGATGGCACTGCTGGTGAGTGCAGGTATCGTGGGACAATGGCCGATAGGGCGTCTCGCCGATCGCTTTGGTCGACTGATGGTTTTACGGGTTCAGGTATTTGTGGTGATTTTGGGCGCGGTTGCCATGCTGGGGAATGCTGCTATGGCACCAGCGCTCTTTATCCTCGGCTGTGCAGGTTTTACGCTTTATCCCGTGGCGATGTCATGGGCCTGTGAAGCCGTGCCGCACAATGAACTGGTAGCGATGAATCAGGCGCTGCTGTTGAGCTATACCATCGGCAGCCTTGCCGGGCCGACCATGACGTCATTGCTGATGCAAAACTATTCCGATCAGCTGCTGTTCGTCATGATCGCATTGGTGGCACTGGTCTATTTGGTTATGCTGCTTCGCAAGGCCGATCAGCAAATCACCCCCATCGCTCACGCCTAAAAATAACGGGGCGTCAGCCCCGTTAATAGATCACTTTGTGGCCATATTCCGCCAGAATACCTTTTATCCGATCCATGGTCTCTTTTGACGGCGGCTTAACACCTTCCAGCTGATACTCTTCGCCAAGAGCAACCCATTTATGCTTGCCAAGCTCATGATAGGGTAAAAGCTCTATTTTCTCGACATTACCCATATCACGGGTAAATTCTCCCAGCCTGTGTGCAGAGGCGTCATCGTCGGTATAACCGGGAACCACGACATAACGAATCCAGGTCCGAATGCCTTTTTTGGCAATATAACGCGCAAAATCCAGCGTGCGGTGATTAGACACGCCGACCAGAATCTGATGGATATCGTCATTCATCTGCTTCAGGTCGAGCATTACCAGATCGGTTACCTCCAGCAGTTCATCAATCACTGGATCATAACGGCGGACAAAACCGTTGGTATCCAGGCAGGTGTGAATGCCCTCAGCTTTGCAGGCACGAAACCAGTCGCGAACAAATTCTGCCTGCAGGATCGCTTCGCCACCAGAGGCGGTCACGCCACCGCCGGAGGCGTTAATATAATGGCGATAGGAGATGACATCGTTCATCAACTCTTCGACCGTGGTTTCGCGGCCGGCATGCGTGTCCCATGTATCGCGATTATGGCAATACATACAACGCATCAGGCAGCCCTGAAAGAAGGTGATAAAGCGAATGCCAGGGCCATCAACGGTGCCACAGGATTCAAAAGAGTGAATACGGCCGGTTACTGACATTGCGATGGTTCTCCCATTGTTATCTGGTGAGCAGGTGACGCAGTCTGTTGGTGCTGCGTTAAGTTAATCTGTTTTGCCCGGCGTCTGCTGCTGAGGCGACTGGCAAAGCGGACTGGAAGAAAAGGCTCCTGACGGAGCCTTTTTAACACTGTCAGCGCATTAGAGTGAGCGTGTAAAGGTACGCGTAATCACATCTTTCTGCTGCTCTTTGGTGAGCGAGTTGAAGCGGACCGCGTAGCCGGAGACGCGAATGGTTAACTGCGGATATTTTTCCGGGTTATCCATAGCGTCGAGCAGCATTTCACGGTTCATGACGTTTACATTCAAGTGCTGGCCGCCCTCAATGGTGCTTTCGTGATGGAAATAACCATCCATCAAACCTGCCAGATTGGTTTTGCGCACTTCGTCATCTTTACCCAGCGCGTTCGGCACGATTGAGAAGGTGTAAGAGATACCATCTTTTGCATAAGCAAACGGCAGTTTAGCAACCGAGGTCAGGGAAGCCACCGCGCCTTTTTGATCGCGACCGTGCATGGGGTTAGCACCTGGTCCGAATGGCGCACCGGCACGACGGCCATCAGGTGTGTTACCGGTTTTTTTACCGTATACCACGTTTGAGGTGATGGTCAGCACCGATTGCGTCGGTACAGCATTACGATAGGTTGTCAGCTTCTGAATTTTCTTCATGAAGCGCTCAACCAAATCGCAGGCCAGATCGTCTACGCGGGCATCATTGTTACCAAACTGCGGATATTCACCCTCAATTTCAAAGTCGATCGCCAGGCCATCTTCATCACGCACCGGTTTCACTTTGGCATATTTAATCGCTGAAAGTGAGTCGGCGGCTACTGATAAACCGGCAATACCGCATGCCATAGTGCGATAAACATCGCGATCATGCAGCGCCATCAGTGATGCTTCATAGCTATATTTATCATGCATATAGTGAATGATATTCAGCGATGTCACATACTGTTTGGCCAGCCAGTCCATGAAGTGATCCAGGCGTTCCATAACCACGTCGAAATCCAGCACGTCGTCGGTTATTGGATTCTCTTTCGGACCTACCTGCATTTTCAGTTTTTCATCCATGCCGCCGTTGATGGCATAGAGCATGGTTTTTGCCAGGTTGGCACGAGCACCAAAGAATTGCATGTGCTTGCCCACGATCATTGGGCTGACGCAGCAGGCGATAGCGTAATCATCGTTATCGAAATCAGGCCGCATCAAATCGTCGTTTTCGTACTGAACGGACGACGTATCGATAGAGACTTTGGCAGCGAACTTTTTAAAGTTCAGCGGCAGCTTATCTGACCACAAAATGGTCATATTAGGCTCAGGCGATGGGCCCATGGTGTAAAGCGTATTAAGGAAACGGAAGCTTGATTTGCTGACCAGCGTACGACCATCAACGCCCATGCCAGCCAGTGATTCTGTAGCCCAGATAGGATCGCCGGAGAATAGCTCATCATATTCTGGCGTACGCAGGAAGCGCACCATACGCAGTTTCATCACCAGATGATCGATAAGTTCCTGCGCTTCAAGCTCGGTGATTTTGCCAGCCTGCAGATCGCGTTCCAGATAAACATCAAGGAAAGTGGACACGCGGCCAAAGGACATTGCTGCGCCATTTTGTGACTTAACCGCTGCGAGATAGCCGAAGTAAGTCCACTGCACCGCTTCCTGAGCGTTAGTTGCCGGACGAGAGATATCACAGCCGTATTTTGCTGCCATCTCTTTGATCTGTTTCAGCGCATGATGCTGATCGGCAATCTCTTCGCGCAGGCGAATCGTCGCCTCCAGATTCACGCCGTTCTCCAGGTCTGCCTGCAGCGAAGTGAACTGTGCCAGCTTATCCTGCATCAGGAAATCAATACCGTAGAGCGCGACGCGACGATAATCGCCGATGATACGTCCGCGACCATAGGCATCCGGTAAGCCAGTTAAAATACCTGATTTACGGCAGCGTAAAATATCGGGCGTATAAACATCGAACACGCCCTGGTTGTGGGTTTTGCGGTATTCAGTAAAGGTTTTCTTCAGCGCAGGATCCAGTTCGCGGCCATAGACTTTGCACGAACCTTCCACCATTTTGATACCGCCGAAAGGGATCAACGCACGTTTCAACGGTGCTTCAGTCTGCAGGCCGACAATTTTTTCCAGCGGCTTATTAATATAGCCTGCGTCATGTGAAGTGATGGTAGAGGCAAGGTCGGTATCAAAATCTACCGGCGCATGAGTGCGGTTCTCAATCTTGATACCTTCCAGCACCTTGTTCCATAAAGCCGTAGTCGCTTCGGTTGCGCCAGCAAGGAAAGATTCATCACCTTCATAAGGCGTATAGTTTTTTTGGATAAAGTCACGCACGTTGACGCTGGTTTGCCATTCGCCAGTGGCGAAACCTTCCCATGCTGTAGCCAGTTTTTGGTTAAGTTCGGTCATGATATACCTACCTTTAAGAGTTGATTTCTTTACGTACCGATGTTGCTGAGGATGGTAACACCGGGCCAAAATGTTGTGGCTCAGTGAGCCTGTGCGTCACCGCGCAGATAGATCATCCAGTAGGTCAAACCTACCAGCAGTCCGCCGCCAATAATGTTGCCTAACGTGACCGGAATCAGGTTGTCGACGATGAAATTGATTGGGTTCAAGGCGGAGAACTGGGCTGCCGATGCGCCGGTCATCTGCCAGAAGTCAGGGGTGGCGAAGTCGCGAATGACAATCGCCAGCGGTATCAGAAACATATTGGCAATGCTGTGCTCAAAACCGCTGGCCACAAACATCGCAACCGGCAGTACCATAGCCAGCATTTTGTCGACCAGGGTATGGCCGGAGTAGCTCATCCACACCGCAAGGCAGACCATTAAATTAGCCAGCGTGCCGAGGCTGACCGCTTCAATGAAGGTGTGATGCATTTTGTGTTCGGCAGTTTGCAGTACGTTTAGCCCCCATGCGCCGCTGGCAACGCTGTGTTCACCTGCAAACCAAATCAGGGCAACAAAAAACAGGGCGCCAAACAGATTGCCGACGTAGACGTTAAGCCAGTTGCGCGCCAGTTGCCCCCAGCTAATACGGCCGCTGGCTTTAGCGACAACAATCAGTACGGTTGAGGTAAACAGATCGGCGCCGCAAATCACCACCAGCATCAGGCCTAATGAAAAACAGATGCCGCCAATGAGCTTGGCAATGCCATAAGGCATCACGCCAGAGCCGGTTGTGGCAGTGATATAGAAAACAAACGCAATGGAAATAAATACACCAGCGGTAATCGCAAGAAAAAATGTTGTGAGAGGATGTTTTGTGGCTTTGTATACGCCCGCATCTTCGGCCACTTTTGCCATCGCGGCGGGTAACAGAAGATTGAATGGGTTGTCAGTTTTCACTGTTGCGCTCTCCAAAAGAAGCCTGCGAGAAAATATTACCAAACTGCCTTAATGGAGAAGTTGATACAGATCATTATTCAGCGGGGATAAGCACAGGCAGGAAGGCTGTCAGAAGGGAAAATTAAATTAACTAATTGATAATATTAAATAAAAAATATTTTAAAAGTTAAAATTATTTTTCATGGACGCAGGGTTTTAACTGAAAGATTATTCACTAATGTAAATTCTGAAGGGTGAATGTTAAATAAAAATGAAGGGCCGGAAATAATTTATCGTTTTAATAACAATAAAGGCATCGGCGAAAATTAGCCGATGCCTTTATTCACATTATTCAGAACATACCGAGAAAGGTATTATTTCCAGTTAGTCCGTTTAGCGTTCTGTAATTTTTCATAAGCAGCCAGCAGAGACTGATGAGCTGGAAACGCTTTTAAATCATCATCAACACTTTGCAAACCATAGAAAGCCTGTTCGCCGGTTAATGCTGCAGACGCCGCCTCAACGGCATCACTGCCGTACATGCGTAAAAATACCTGGTGATACTGTACCGGATCGCGCTCCTCTTCCTGGGCCAGCAGCAGCAGGGTTTGCAGGCAGCGATAATAGTTCGCCCGCTTAGGGGTAAAGACTGAGCTGTTGAACTCCATGGTCCATTCAGTCCAGATCAGTGCCTGCTCCAGATCGCCACCCGCAAGAGCCAGCATCGCTTTCAATTCGCCCACGCGCAGGGTGTACCAGCCATTATCTTTGCCTGTCGCCATGCCGAGCAGTTCACGTACGCGTGTGAAATCGTCCATGCCATCATCATCCAGACGGCTAATCAGATCGAGATAGTCTTGCTTTTCCCACTGGCTGTCAGGCAGTGAAAGCAGAACGTCACGAAGATGCGCTCCCATGTTGTTGTTGGCCAATAACAGGTCATCGGCTGGATAGATGTCAGACATGCCGGGCACGATAATACGGCAGGCGTAAACATCAAGATGCTGATAATCCGCGATATACACTTCCTGATCTTCTGCTTTGAAGATTGCCATCAGGGTGTTGAATTCCTCTTCAGTTGATCCGCTAAAGCTCCAGTCAACAAAGGGATAGTCTGCATCTTCTTTAAACAGATCCCAGGAAATAGAACCGCTGGAATCGATGAAGTGAGTTTCCAGATTGGCGTGATCGGCGATCTCTTCGTCATCAAAGGTTGGCGGCGTAAACACATCAAGATCTTTCAGACCACGTCCCTGCAGCAGTTCGGTCACCGTACGCTCCAGCGCCACACCAAAATCGGGGTGTGCGCCAAAAGAGGCAAAGCAGGTGCCATTGGCTGGATTGAGCAGCACAACGCATATCACCGGATAGTTGCCACCCAGTGAGGCATCATAAGAGAGGATAGGGAAGCCTTCAGCTTCCAGGCGGTCAATCGCTTCCACCACGCCCGGATAGCGGTTCAGTACCTCGGCCGGAATCAGTGGCAGGCTAATTGCTTCGGCAATAATGCGGTTTTTGATGTGACGTTCGAAGACTTCAGACAGGCCCTGAACGCGTGCTTCGTTGGCCGTATTGCCCGCTGACATACCGTTAGAAACATACAGGTTGCCGATGATGTTCATGGGGATATAAACCGTCTGCAGATCGGACTGACGGGTAAAAGGCAGTGCGCAGATGCCGCGCGCCGTATTGCCCGATTGCAGATCGATCAGATCGCTGGCGCTGAGCTCATTTTCCGGATCGTAGTAAGCCTGCAGGCGCGCATCCAGAATCCCCTCTGGCAGCGAGTCATCGGCCGGCAGTGGAAACCATTTTTCATCGGGATAGTGCACAAAGTCGCCGTTCGCGATCGATTTGCCTAACCAAAAATCGGCAAAGAAATAGTTGGTTGATAAACGTTCGAAGTATTCACCCAACGCCGAGGCCAGCGCAGCTTTTTTGCTTGCCCCTTTACCGTTGGTGAAACAGAGCGGGCAATCACGGTCACGAATGTGCACGGACCAGACATGAGGAACAGGGTTGAGCCAAGAGGCTTCTTCAATCGTAAAGCCTAAATCCTGCAGTTTTTGCTGAAAACGCGCAATGGAGTCTTCCAGTGCCGCGTCTTTTCCGGGAATAAATGTTTGAGTCATGAGCCCGCTCTTAGGTGTGAGAAAAATGAAAGCGCGTAATGATACGGGTTTTGCCATTGTCCCGCCAATGAAAGCCGAGGCAGCATGGCAGGCGAGTAAGCTGGTTGCAGCCATTAAAGGCGCTTTGTGTATGAAACCTCACAAAATATCGTGACCATTTACATCGGCAACATAAGCTTTTGCTGCGGCTTTTCCAAAAATGTGATCGTTACCTGATTAATCGTTGCAGCATCCAGGAGGCAGTGATAAAACCGATAGCATATGCATAACCGTTTTATATGACAGTGGTGAGGGGAAATGACGCAGATTTATAATTTTAGCTCCGGTCCAGCAATGCTGCCGGTTGAAGTGCTTCGTCGGGCTGAGCAAGAGCTCACAAACTGGAAAGGGCTCGGCACTTCAGTGATGGAGATTAGCCATCGCAGCAAGGAATTTATTCAGGTTGCACAAGAGGCTGAAAGCGACCTCCGTGATCTTCTTAAAATACCCGCCAATTACAAAGTTTTGTTCTGCCACGGCGGTGCCCGCGGCCAGTTTGCTGCGATTCCAGGTAACCTGCTGGGCAGTGCGGCTACCGCTGATTACGTTGACGGGGGCTATTGGGCACATAGTGCCATTTTGGAAGCGGAGAAGTTCTGCGCAACAAATGTGATTGATGTGAAAACGGTGCTGGATGGCAAGCGCGCTATTCTGCCAATGAACCAGTGGCAGCTTTCTGACGACGCGGCCTACGTGCATTTTTGCCCTAATGAAACCATTGATGGCATTGCCATTGCGGAACAACCTGACTTTGGCAATAAAGTCGTTGTGGCCGATCTCTCTTCCACCATTTTATCCAGCCCGCTGGATATCAATCGCTATGGCGTTATTTACGCTGGTGCACAAAAAAATATTGGCCCCGCAGGATTGACCATCGTTATTGTGCGCGAAGATCTGCTTGGCAAAGCCCGTAAAGAAGTACCTTCTATCCTCGATTATAAAGTGCTTGCGGATAATGACTCAATGTTCAATACGCCGCCTACCTTTGCCTGGTATCTCTCTGGCCTGGTATTCAAATGGCTGAAGGAGCAGGGCGGCGTAGCAGAAATTGATCGCATTAATCAGCAGAAAGCGGACCTACTGTATGGCGTTATTGATAAAAGCGATTTTTATCGTAATGACGTTGCTACGTCCAACCGCTCAAGGATGAACGTGCCTTTTCAGTTAGCGGATGCATCACTGGATAAGCTGTTTCTTGATGAATCTTATGCGGCAGGACTGCATGCTCTGAAAGGCCATCGTGTGGTTGGCGGCATGCGTGCTTCTATCTACAATGCCATGCCGTTTGAGGGGGTCAAAACCCTGACCGATTTCATGATTGAGTTTGAACGTCGTCACGGTTAATCATCACGTAAGCACCACGACGGAAACCTCGTCACCACATGGGGTTTCCTTGCCGCTGAATTTATGGAGTAAAGGTTTCACATGCAGGACTCTCTAACGTTACAACCCATTGCGCATGTTGAGGGCAAAGTCAATTTGCCTGGTTCGAAAAGCGTATCAAATCGCGCCTTGCTGCTGGCTGCCCTGGCATCCGGCACCACCAGGTTAACCAACCTGCTCGACAGCGACGATGTTAAACATATGCTCAATGCGCTTAAAGCGTTAGGCGTAAGCTACCAGCTTTCTGCAGATCGCACGGTTTGCGAGGTTACGGGCTGTGGTGGACCTTTATTTTCAGAGCAGGCTCTGGAGCTTTTTCTGGGTAATGCCGGTACCGCGATGCGTCCGTTGGCCGCAGCATTATGTCTGGGTAATAACGACATTGTGCTTACCGGTGAGCCGCGTATGAAAGAACGCCCAATTGGCCATCTGGTCGATGCATTACGTCAAGGCGGTGCGCAGATTGATTATCTGGAGCAAACGGATTATCCACCATTGCGCCTGAAAGGCGGATTTACCGGCGGTAAGATAACGGTGGACGGCAGTGTCTCTAGTCAGTTTCTAACCGCATTGCTGATGACATCACCTCTGGCAGAGAAAGATACACACATTGCCATCAAAGGTGATTTGGTTTCAAAGCCCTACATTGATATCACGCTCAAGCTGATGAAAACCTTCGGTGTGGATGTCCATAATGACAATTATCAGCACTTTACCATTGCCGGCGGGCAGCATTATTCAGCGCCCGGTGACTATCTGGTTGAAGGTGATGCGTCATCTGCCTCTTATTTTCTTGCTGCCGGGGCGATTAAAGGCGGCACGGTGAAAGTGACAGGAATTGGGCGTAATAGCGTACAGGGTGATATTCGCTTTGCTGACGTGCTGGAGAAAATGGGCGCAGTGATTGAGTGGGGTGATGACTACATCGCCTGTACACGTAATACGCTGCAGGCGATCGATCTGGATATGAATCATATTCCGGATGCGGCGATGACCATTGCGACAACCGCACTGTTTGCGCAGGGCACCACCACAATGCGCAATATCTATAACTGGCGG
>Ga0157371_10001699_pt1 | contig 22429 bp, 18 predicted proteins | sample C45metaG_FD_113462 | JGI IMG/M metagenome (GOLD analysis project Ga0157371, IMG submission 113462) | Corn rhizosphere microbial communities from Kellogg Biological Station, Michigan, USA - C4-5 metaG | ecosystem: Host-associated > Plants > Roots > Rhizosphere > Soil | place: USA: Michigan...
CCATTGGCTTGCAGAACAAAATGGATTTTATATCAATAAACTTAATTACCGCAATTCTCATTCCGGCCTACAGTTCGAAGATGTGGCTGATAAATTTGGACTTGGCGAAGTTTCTCTCGATTATGTTGGCTGGGGCACTTCCTTTTTTGATTATGATAATGACGGCCGTCTTGACATTTTCGTAGTTAATGGCAGCACTAACCAACAGGAAGATAATCCGCGGAAACTGATTCCAATGAACAATCTTCTCTTTTGGAATGAAGGCCCTTCAAAGGGCTTTGCAGAGGTTTCCTCTGTTAGTGGACAGGCCTTTTCTTATAGCAACGTAGGCAGGGGCGCTGCTTTTGGAGATTATGATAACGATGGGGATGTGGATGTATTTATTGTAAATAATTGCGGAGAAGGTGTACTGTTGAGAAATGATGGGGGGAACAAAAACAACTGGCTTGAAGTAAAGTTAGTCGGCACAAAGAGTAACCGTTCGGGGATGGGAGCCAAAATTAAGATAGTATCTGGAAACATCTCGCAAATAAGGGAAGTAAACGACCAGTCGTCTTACTTATCACAAAACAGCCTGGTTCAACATTTTGGTTTATTAAAATGTACCACAATAGACTCACTTAAAATTCAATGGCCAAGTGGAATAAATCAGGAATTTACAAACATACCTGTAAATCAAAAAATAGAAATAACTGAAGGAGGAGATGCATTTAAGAATTTCGGCAAAGGTCACCACTAAAATGATCTTAACTAAAAACGAATGGAGATACACATGCTGAGTTATGAAAAAATAATTACCATAACAGAGACCCATCTGGCTATTAAAAAACAATAAATATCTTCGGATGAAAAGTAAAGAATTTATTATAGCGTTGGTGGCACTATTTATTGCTTTCGGCGGATTGGCAATATTAAAAAATAACGGTAACACTGATCGGGAAGCCAAATCCAGTGCAGGCACAAAGTCCGATTCTATCAAAAAATTCTGGATTTATTATAACCTTGCTACCCGATACCGATTGCAGGATAAACCTGATTCCGCTATTTCCGCTTACAGGGAAGCAATAAATTTAAATCCTTCCCCGGAGGATCCCTTGTATTATTTAGGAATTGTTTATATGAAAGCCGGTGATTTTGAAAAAGCAAAAGAAACATGGGAAAAACTCACTGAATTGGATCCGGGAAGTGAACGCGCATTCTATCAATTGGGCAACTTATATTTTTGCCTCGACCGCAAAAATTATTTTGATCCCGAGAAAGCAAAATTATTTTTTAACCGCGCTTTTGAGTTAAATAAAGAAGCGGTTAACCCTGAACTGCGTCTCGGTGAAATTGCTTTATTTCAAAATAAAATCAATGAAGCATCAGTTGTTTTTGATAAATTACTCATCATGGACCGCAAGAATCTGGAGATCAATTTCTTAACAGGATATTTAAAATGGAGATCAGGAAATACCGCGGAAGGTATAACAAACCTTGCCAATGCTTTTACGTTGATAAACGCTACCGCAAAAAACCCATCAATTGCGGAGAACCAGGATTGTGATCTTTGCATGTCGTGGATAGACAAAAACCTGTCCACCTACGCAAAGCAGGATATAAGAATTGCTTTACCTGCTCTTTACGCCAAATTTGATGAATATGTAATTTCCATCCGGCGCACTTAAAAAGTGATTGAATTATATCTGATAATTCCTTCAGGTGCGGTAAACGTAAAACTATCCGGATTCTAATTTTGCAGCTTGTTATGAGTGGAAAATGCTTTTTCCCAAATAGCATTAACTTTGGCGGCAAAATATTATCCATGAAAAAATTTATCTCAATTCTTTCTGCTATTTTATTTTTGAGTTTCCAATCAAAAGCGCAAGACTCGGCATTTGTTATTAATGGCAGATTTGAAAAAATAAAAAGTGGAACTGTCTTTTTAAATATTTATAAACAGAACCAGACTTTTAAAGATTCAGCCTTTATCAAAAACGGAACTTTTCAATTTACGGGATTTGTTTCTTCACCATATTTCGCTTCTCTTACAATTCCAACGAGACAAAACGATTATTTTACATTTTATGTAGAACCCGGTACTTTGGAGATTCTCGGCCGTGGCGATTCTTTGAACATGTTAACCGTAAAAGGTTCGGTTATAAATTCAGACGATAAATTATTCAAAGAAAGAATGAAGGCCATTACAAAATGGGAAGCTGCTGACAGTAAAATTTATGAAGAGGCTTATAAAAATAAAAACCGAAGAGTGATGGACAGCCTCGACCAGGTTGACTTCGCCATATTGGATGCTAAAAGAAAAATTGTTTCTTCTTTTGTGAAGGAAAATCCCAAATCAATGCGGGGAGCAATGGCGATCCTTGAAAACTATGCGTATTATGCTGACGCAAGTGAAGTCGCTCCCCTGTATAATGAATTGGATCCTTCCATAAAGAATTCATTGAAAGGAAAAGAGATCAAAAAAATGCTTGACACTTATGAAAAAGTTGCCATCGGAAAACCGGCACCTGATTTCACGCAAAATACAGCGGATAGTAATCAGCTGAGTTTGTCTTCTTTAAAAGGAAAGTATGTGTTGATCGATTTTTGGGCCAGTTGGTGTGGGCCTTGCAGAAGAGAAAATCCAAATGTGGTAGCCGCTTACAGCAAGTTTAAAGATAAAGGATTTACCATTTTAGGTGTTTCCTACGACAGCAAAAAAGATCGGTGGGTTAAAGCAATTGCAGATGATCATCTCGACTGGCACCAGGTTTCTGATCTTCAAGGCTGGCAAAATGCTACTTCTGACGAATATGGAATTAAAGCGATTCCTTCTAATGTTCTGGTTGATAAAGATGGCGTAATTATCGCCAAAAATCTTTTCGGAGAAAGGCTGACGCAAAAACTGAATGAAGTTTTAAAATAATTTTTTGTAATTAGTATTCAATGGTGTAAAACGCGAGACTCATGATTTCAGAAGGTAGGATTGCTGTCGTTAAAAATAAATTTTAACGTTAATAAGAACGCCTGAAACTCCTATAAATCAATAACTAATTTTAGTTTTTTTCCACGCGCTTAAAATACGTATAATCTCCTTAAAAATTTTCATATCAAACCCCTATCTTTGCGACCTTCTAAAAATTAATTCAAGTTATGAAACTGAAAGGTTTAGTATGGTTTTTTGCCATAATGCTTATTCTCATTTCGCTGTACCAACTTTCATTTACATGGGTGGTGAACAGCCATGAGAATAAAATGAAGGCGAAGGCTATACAATTTGTAAACCGGAGCCATCCGGGAATTTCAGGTGATCAGAAAGACCAGCTTGTGCAGGCGACTTTTCATCATTACCTCGACAGCACAAGGGATGTCAAGATTTACCCGTTGCTGGGAACCACTTACCAGAAATCGAAAGAAAACGAACTGAGCCTTGGCCTCGATCTGCAGGGCGGTATGGCTGTTACACTTAACGTAAGTCTGGATGGTTTATTAAAATCTTTAAGCAACAATCCGAAAGATCCGCGTCTGTTAAAAGCCCTTGGAACTGCTGACGCGCAAAAGGTAACGAGTGATGAAGATTTTATCACCTTATTTGGAAAAGCTTTCAAACAACAAAACCCCGGAGTAAACCTTTCAAGCCTATTTGCCGGAGCGGGAAAAACGATCAAAATCACAGACGATGATCAGGCAGTTCTAGATCAGCTGCAGGCCACAGCTAAAACTGCGATCAACCAAACTTACAAAGTACTTTTGAAACGTATTGACCAGTTTGGAGTGGCTTCTCCTTCAATCAATCTTGATGAAAACAAGGGAATTATAAACGTAGAACTTGCAGGAGTACAGAATGCCGAAAGAGTTCGGAACCTGTTACAGGCTTCGGCTCACCTTCAGTTCTGGGAACTGTATAATATCGGCGAGATCGGAAAAAATATTGATGATGCTGATAAAGCTTTGGCCGATTACCTAAGTGGTGTTTCAGATACTACACACAATGCTGCACAATCAGCCGCTGATTCTTCTAAATTACTTGCCAATGAACATCCACTTGGCAGTGTGGTTCATTTTATTCCGCCGCAACAAGGCAGTGATGGAAAACCACAATATTATTCTGCAATTGCTACCGTTGAGGCGAAAGATACCTCTATTGCCAATAAATATCTTAATATGGATGTGGTGAGAAATAATTTTCCTCCGAACATCAAATTCCTTTATGGCCTTGAACAAAAAAATGACAAAACAAACCAACGATTTTTTGAATTATATGCAGTAAAGACGATACCCGGAACGGATAAAGCCAAACTGGAAGGAGAGGGGATTGAAGATTCAAGAGCTGACTATGATGAACATGGAAGGCCGGCGATCAAGATGACCATGACTCCAACCGGTAGCCGGGTTTGGGCAAAAATGACGACTGACAATGTGAACAGGCAAATTGCAATCGTCTTGGATGATATCGTATATAGTGCACCAAATGTGAACGAACCGATTGAAGGAGGAAATTCTGAGATAAGTGGAAACTTTACGGTTCAGCAGGCCCAGGACCTGGCGAACATTTTAAGAATTGGGAAAATTGATGCACCTGCTAAGATTGTGCAGGAACAAATTGTCGGTCCTACCCTCGGACAAGCTGCGGTTCATGGAGGTATGTTGGCGTTCATTATTTCCTTCATTGTGATTTTTATTTTAATGTTGGTCTACTATAATACAGCGGGTTGGATCGCCAACATTGCATTGATATTGAACCTTCTCTTTACCATCGGTATTTTAAGCGCGTTGGGCGCTACTTTAACGGCTGCAGGTATTGCCGGTTTAGTACTAACCATTGGTATGGCTGTAGATACCAACGTAATTATTTTTGAACGAATTAAAGAAGAACTGGCGCGCGGCAAAAGCCACCAGGTGGCCGTTAAGGATGGGTACAACCGCTCTTACGCTCCTGTAATTGATGCTCACGTTACCGTGTTCTTAACTGCTGCGATCCTGTTTTATTTTGGATTAGGTCCGGTACTTGGATTTGCAACTACCCAGATGTTGGGTATTTCCCTTTCGTTGTTCTGCGGTATTTTAATTTCAAGATTGGTCACTGATTTCTGGATGAACAAAGAAAGACACTTCATTTATTTTACCAAATTTTCAAAAAGGATCTTCCAACATGCCAGCTACAAATTCATTGAATACAGGAAAGTAGCCTACGGAATATCTGTTGTCGTTTTGATCTTCGGTGTTGGCTCATTCTTCAATGGTTTTGAAAAAGGAGTTGAGTTTAAAGGAGGAAGAAGTTATACCGTTCAGTTTGCGCACAACGTAAATATCGATTCGATCCGTAATCCTTTACACAATGCGTTCGACGGGGATTTTCCGGTTATCAAAACTGTTGGAGATGAAAAGCATATTGAGATCACTACCTCTTATCTTAAAGGTGTCAACAACGCAGACAGCGCTGTAGAATCAAGATTGTACCAGGGACTGAAATCCCAATTGCCGGCTAATCTTACGGAATCTGAATTTGCACAAAATAATATTCAGGCTCACCAGGTAGTTCAACCTGTTATTTCCAAAGATCTGGAACGTGGAGCGATCAAAGCGGTGATCTTTGCGATCATTGCGATCATTGTTTATATCTTCCTGCGTTTCCGCGACTGGAGATATTCTGTCGGAACAATCATTGCTTTGTTGCATGATGTGTTTGTCGCGCTTGCGGTATTCTCTTTCTTCAAAAATATAGTTCCTTTCCCGTTGCAGATTGACCAGCATTTTATCGCAGCGATTTTGACGGTCGTCGGATTCTCGATGAATGATACGGTAATTGTATTCGATAGAATTCGTGAAGACAGTCACAAGATGACAGGTGCTTCCAAAGAAACGATTATTAATCGCGCGATCAACGATACTTTGAGCAGAACCATCATGACATCGGCAACCGTGTTCATCACCTTACTTGCCTTGTTTATTTTTGGAGGTGAAGTAACACGTGGTTTTTCTTTTGCAATGTTGATCGGTGTTATCACCGGTACTTACTCTTCAATTTTTGTCGCTGCGCCAATTTTGATCGAGTTTGCAAAAGATCGTCCATTAGGAACAGCTCGCATTACCTCAGAAAAGAAGAAAGCACCAAAAGCGAAGTTGGTTCAATCGAAATAAATTTTCTTTTGTGAAAGATTTAAACCGGTAATGAAGATTGCCGGTTTTTTTATGCCGGAATTTTTTTGAAATAAAAATCCCTAAAACTGGTTGCTTTACCGGAAATAGATTCCATCGTATTATTTCTTCTCTGTTGAAGTATCGCTTTTATTGACGGAAGTATCAGTACTACTACCGGGCACACCAACAGTATTGGTTGTATCAGGCTCATTTCCGTTCACATTGGGTACCGGCCCCTGGCTTTGGCTCTGGAAATCTTTCTTATCATTATGTTGCTTGCAACCAAAGTTTAAAAAAGAAATAAAGATTACAGATGCAACAATAATTGACCTTTTCATATTGGATGGTTTTAATTTATAAATATGTAATAAATTACCATGCCGTTTTTGTTCTTTCTTAAAATTTAAAATATCGCTTGTTTCGGATATTCGTAGCTTTCAATTATTATTTCCTTAAAATCGTTTTTAATGAAGCATTTACTATCCTTCCTGCTGATCCTTATTTTTTGCGCTTTCATTTCAATTCAGGCACAAGACAGGCTCTCCGGCCGCACTTTTGCAACGCGTTCCGTTGTTATGGCACAACATGGAATGGCTTGTACCAGTCATCCGTTGGCAAGTGAAGCCGCTATTGATGTTTTAAAAAAAGGCGGAACAGCGGTAGATGCTGCAATTGCTGCGAACGCTGTACTCGGTGTTACCGATCCGGAAATGAATGGAATCGGCGGCGACCTTTTTGCCATTGTGTATGAGGCGAAAACCAATAAATTGTATGGACTAAATGCTTCGGGAAGATCGCCTTACAGCCTTACACTTGCCATGCTTAAAAAAAACGGAGCGGAACATATTCCTATATCCGGGCCTCTTCCGGTTTCTGTTCCCGGATGCGTGGATGGTTGGTACCAGCTGCACGGAAAATTCGGGAAATTGCCAATGACCGATATACTTTCATACGCAATTAATTATGCACGTAATGGTTTTCCTGTTGCCGATGAAGCAGCTTTCGAATATGCCGGTTTAAAAGATTTGTATGGAAATGATCCTAACGTACAACAGGTTTTCATGCTCAACGGATCCGCGCCAAAAAGAGGAGAAGTTTTTAAAAATCCTTTTCTTGCAAATTCTCTTGAAAAAATTGCAAAAGGTGGAAGAGATGTTTTTTACAAAGGTGACATTGCCAAAACGATTGATGCCTTTATGAAGAAACGCGGCGGATATTTGAGTTACAAAGACCTGTCGGATCACTCTTCACAATGGGTGGAACCGGTTTCAACAACTTATCGCGGCTATCGTGTCTGGGAATTACCTCCAAACGGACAGGGAATAACCGTTTTGGAAATGCTCAATATCCTGGAACACTTTGATTTCAGTAAAATGGAATTTGGGAGCGCCGAACATATTCATCTTTTTACAGAAGCCAAAAGACTCGCTTATGAAGACAGGGCCAAATATTATGCAGATCCTGATTTTGCCAAAATTCCTGTGGCCCAACTTATTTCCAAAAAATATGGAGATGAAAGAGCGAAGCTGATCAATTTGCAAAAACCGTTGCCTGTTGTTTATCCGGGCGATGATAAAGCATTGAGTGGCGGCGAAACCATTTATCTTACTGTCGCTGATGATGAAGGAAATATGGTTTCGCTAATACAAAGTAATTTCCAGGCTTTTGGTTCAGGACTTATCCCTGATAGTCTTGGTTTTTTCCTGCAGGATCGTGGCTTTTTATTTTCCTTAAAAGACGGAGTCAATAATGTTTATGCGCCTCACAAGCGGCCCTTCCATACGATCATTCCTGCGTTTGTAACAAAAGACGACAAGCCTTATATGAGTTTTGGAGTGATGGGAGGAAGCTTTCAACCGGAAGGACAGGTTGAAGTTTTGATGAACATGATCGACTTCGGGATGAACATTCAGGAAGCCGGTGACGCGCCTAGAATTGATCATGAAGGATCTTCAGAGCCGACAGGAGAAACGCCGAAAGGAGTAGGAACGATCTATCTTGAATCCGGATTTTCCGAACAAACCATTCGTACCTTATTGCAAATGGGTTACGGCGTTGCAGCCGGTACACCCGGAAATTTTGGCGGTTATCAATGCATCAAGTTCGATGAAAAACAACACGTGTATCATGGAGCTTCTGATCCACGAAAAGACGGGATGGCGATTGGTTATTGATGGTCGAGTGATTATTTGGTTGATGTAAAGGAGCCTTAAAATAAAAAAATCAAATAAAGATTAGTTTCCTGTAAAATTATTCGGAGTCTGTTGAAAAGTAACAGAATCAATCTTTGCTTGAATCACCTTTCTTTCGGCTTGAGTCTTTGCCAAAGTCAATGCTTTTTCAAGATTAGGTTTTATTTTGGTGTTATCAACATCTTTGTAAAGCTCAGCAAGCAACAGGAAATAAAAATGATTTTGATCGAGTTTTAATTTTTCTGCTTCCATGATTGCTTCTCTTTTGCCACACGCTTTTGACAGAGCAAATGTTCTGTTGAGAGCGGCTATTGGTGAGTATTCCAATTGCAATAAATAATTGTAAAGCCGGAGAATGTTTTCCCATTTTTCTTTTGAATCTTCTTTTATCGTGTGCCAGTAAGCGATACTTGCTTCTAAAAAATATTTGGAAGCAACTTTCCATTCCGCCGCTTTTTGAAGGTGGTAATTTCCTTTTTCGATTAGTTCCTTGTTCCACAGCGATTCCTCCTGGTTTTCGTAGAGGATCAGTTCTCCATTCTCATTTTGTCGTGCATCGATCCTTGAAGTATGAAAACACATCAGCGCCATCAATGCATTAGTAGAATGATTATTCGTTTGTTCATTTTGAAGCAAAAGGTAATTCAGTTTCATCGCTTCAAGGCAAAGTTCTTTACGGATAACGGTGTCTTCTCTTTCAGAATAATAACCTTCACTGTAAAGAAGATAGATAGTTCTCAAAACGGTTTCCAAACGATTTTCGATCTCATCATTCCCCGGAAAAGCGATCTCTACTTTTTGATTCCGTAGTTTCTCTTTTGCCCGGAAGATTCTTTTACTGATCGTTACTTTGTTGGTCAAAAAAGCATCGGCTATTTCATCAATTCCAAAGCCACAAAGTATACGTAAAGCAAGACTGATCTGCGATTCAACAGAAACCGACGGATGGCAAATGGCGAACAACATTTGCAGTTGACTGTCTGTAATATTTTTTTCCGAAAGATCAATTTCCATTTTATCTGCAGAAGAAATTTCGGATTTTACCTGAACAGCAATTTTATCAGAAAAGATCTGATGATGTTTCAAATAATTTTTGGCTTTGTTCTTTGCAACTGTGTAAAGCCATGCGGTTGGATTTTTTGGAATGCCTTTATACGGCCACGTTTCGACCGCTACTAAAAAAGTTTCACTCGCAAGATCTTCCGCAGCTTCAACATTGTCTAATCCAAAAAGTTTGGAAAGTACAGCCGTTATCCGGCTGTACTCAGTTCTGAATAAATGTGGTATGAGCTGCGTTTCTGTCATTTATAAAAGCAATTCTTTAGTCTAACGATGCCTGTATAATTCCCTTACTTCAACTGTATTTCCTTCGCCTACTAAAACAGCAGCGCCTTTAGCCATTTCCGCGGCTTCATCAGCGTTTTCTGCTTTTACAACTATGAAACCGCCAAGTGTTTCTTTTATTTCTCCGAAAGGCCCATTAGTAACTACTCCTTTGTGATGCACCACTTTGGCGTCGTCAAATAATAAACCTGTTCCGCTCACAAATTTATTCTGAGCGGCGATACTTCCCACCCAATCATTTTGAATTTTCATCCATTTTTCCATTTGTTCGGGCGAAACTTTTCCGGTTGCATTCGGGTGCCGGAAGATCAAAGCAAATTCTTTCATTTTTTTAATTTTTAAAAGTTAATTAAAGTGTTTGTATACATGAATAACAACCCATCTTTATCAAAATGGACACTTCGTAAATTTTTTTTTGATACAATGAATTTATAATTTTTAATGAATGCATTTCTGAATCAAGAAAACATCATAAGCGCCAAGTAGCTACGAAGACCAAAAATCTTCAAATTGAATAGACAAATATCGAGAAATCGGATTTTGCCTCCTTTATCAATCGCCCTTCTTTTTGACCAATCATTTTCACAATTTATTATTCATCAAATAAAAGTAATTGATTTTTAAAGTTTTACTTGGATTTTTAAAAGACACCTTAAGTATTCTTCTAATTTTTTTACACGTTTTTTTGATTTTGGCATATTCCTTGAATTTTTTAAGAAAAAATTACTATGAAAAAGATCCTAATTCTATTCCTGATCAGCGGTTCAGTGTTAACCGCCTCAGCACAGGTAGATTCAACAACAACTACCACTTCGACAACAACGTCCACCACCAATTCAACAGTGCAACCAAGTCAACACCAGTATTATTTTTACCCTTCGCAAAACTTGTATTATGATAAAGCGAGTGGGAATTATTGGTACAAGGAAAGTCCTTCTGCCACTACCTGGACAGAAACAACAACACTGCCTTCAACCATGAACCTGGAAAATGAAGAAAATTATCCTCTTCACTACCAGGGAACTTCTCCGTGGAAGAACAATACCGCCGATCTTAAAAAGTACAAAGCAAAAAAGAATGGTGCAGAGAAGATGAAAACAAAAAAGGACAAGGACAAGTAAGAAATAATGCACTTTGCTTATAATGGAAAGCCGCGGATCTTCGCGGCTTTTTTCTTTTATAATGACCACTGGATGAAAAAACTGATGAAAATAATAAACAATCTTACTGAAGTATTATTACCACCGGGTCATTTTCACGGTTTTTTAATCCCGCTGGGTTTCGGGCTGTTGGCTATTAGAATAGATTTGATACGGAAAAAGGGCAATGTTTTGTTTTACAACTGTAAAATAAAACTGATTATGCATTTCTATTTGACAATAAATAATTACTTTCATTTTTTTTAACGTTTTTGCAAACAATTAATCTTCAATACTTAGGAATCAAATGAAAAATTACGTTCGTATTTATGCGCTGCTTTTCAGCGTCTCAGTCTTCTTTTTTTACAGTTGTAGCAACAAGAGATCGGGCCCCGCTAAATTATTAGTGTTCACCAAAACCGCTGGCTATCATCATGAATCAATTGCAGATGGTGTAAAGGCGATTATTAAACTGGGCCAGGAAAATGATTTTGAAGTAGATACTACTTCCAATGCGGCTATGTTCAATGAAGACACGCTAAAACAGTTTGCCGCTGTTGTGTTTTTAAGTACTACAGATCCCGATGATAAACTTATGAACAATTATGAGGAAAATGCTTTTCAGAGATATATTGAAGCAGGTGGTGGATTTGTGGGCGTACATGCCGCAACCGATGCAGGCTATCATTGGGGCTGGTATCAGCGATTAGTTGGAGCCACTTTTAACGGTCATCCCGAACAGCAAACTGCGACGTTGCATGTAGTTGATAAGAACAATAATTCTACTAAAGGGTTGCCTGATCCGTGGGTAAGAAAGGATGAGTGGTACAATTTCAAAAATATTAGTAAAGACATTCATGTTTTGCTGACCATTGACGAAAAAAGTTATAAAGGCGGTACCAACGGCTCTTATCATCCTATGGCATGGTACCATGACTTTGACGGTGGAAGAGCATGGTACACCGAACTTGGTCACACTTCTGAATCTTATACAGATCCGAATTTTTTGAAACACCTTCTGGCTGGAATTCAATATGCGATGGATGATAATAAAGAACCGGATTACGCAAAAGTAAAGACACCGAAGATTCCAGCAGAAGATCGTTTTATTAAAACACAATTGGTGCAGGGAACATTTTTTGAGCCTACAGAAATGACTATTCTTCCCAACCTCGACATCCTGGTAGCACAACGGCGCGGTGAAATTATGATGTACAATCATGCGACAAAAACAGTAAAGCAGGTAGGTTATTTGGACGCCTACTGGCATACAAAGCATACTCCGGGTGTTAATGCCGAAGAAGGTGTTTTGGGAATTAATAAAGATCCTGACTTTGCTCACAACCATTATATCTATATTTATTACAGTCCTATTGATACTTCAGTGAACCGGTTGTCACGCTTTACTTTTACAAACGATTCGATTGATCCCAAGTCAGAAAAAATAATTCTGCAATTTTATTCCCAAAGGGAAATATGCTGTCATACAGGCGGATCTATCGCTTTTGGCAAGGACCGGCAACTGTTCTTATCAACAGGAGATAACACTACCCCTTTTGATGAACCGGGAAAAGGTTTTAACACTCATGGTTTCGCACCTTTAGATGATCGCCCGGGTTTTGAACATTATGATGATCGTCGCAGTGCAGGAAACACTAACGATTTGCGCGGCAAAATTCTTCGTATAATAGTCAATACAGATGGAACTTATTCCATACCTGATGGGAACCTGTTCCCGAAGGGAGAGGATAGTACGCGGCCGGAGATTTATGTAATGGGAGACCGTAACCCTTATCGTATTCAGGTAGATCAGAAAACAGGCTATCTATATTGGGGTGAAGTGGGTCCGGATGCAAATAATGATAGTATGGCAACTCGTGGTCCCCGTGGTTATGATGAATTTAACCAGGCCAGAAAAGCCGGTTATTTTGGATGGCCATTTTTTATTGCCAACAATATTCCTTACCGCCAGTATGATTATGCTACCGGTAAATCCGGTGAATTGTTTGATCCGCAAAGACCGGTGAATGATTCAAGAAATAATACCGGTAAAAGAATTTTACCACCGGCCAATCCGGCCTATATATGGTATCCTTATGCCGAGTCAAAAGATTTTCCACAGGTCGGAAGTGGCGGCCGTTGTGCAATGGGTGGTCCGGTCTATTACACCGACCTCTATCCGGACTCAACAAGATACCCTGATTATTATAATGGCAAATTGTTTATTTACGAATGGATTCGGGGATGGATTAAAGTTGTTACCATGAAGCCAAACGGAGATTTTGACAATATGGAACCATTCATGTCTAATACTAAATTCAACAATCCAAGCGATATGGAAATAGGTCCGGATGGCAGATTGTATGTTTTAGAATACGGTAGTGGATGGTTTGCGAAAAATGAGGATGCGGGGCTGGCGCGTTTAGACTTTAACGGCGGAAACAGGCCCCCTGAAATAAACGCTGTTCATGTAGACAAGACTTCTGGGGATCTTCCCTTGCAGATCACTGCGAGTGTAAACGCAAAAGATCCTGATAATGACCCGGTTTCCTATATATGGCATATTGGTAATCAAATACAAAAGGAAACCAAAGAACCAAAATTTCAATATACTCTTAGTAAAGCAGGAGATTATCCTGTCTCTGTGGAAGTGATTGATGATAAAAAAGCAGCTTCTACCAGTACCGCTGTTAATGTATACGCAGGAAACGCAGCTCCTACAGTGCAGATAAACATCCAGGGAAACAAAACGTTTTATTTTCCTGGTACGTCAGTTAAATACAACGTTGAAGTTCGGGATCAGGATGATACTTCTACAGACCTTAATAATCTTGTAATTTCTGCAGATTATACCGACCAGGTGGATAAGGCAGGTGCACCGCAGGGAGACCAGGCATTCAATCAACAACTTGCCGGAAAGAATCTTATGCTTTCCCTCGATTGTAAGGGTTGTCACAAAGTAGATACAAAATCAGTAGGTCCTGCGTTTATCGATGTTTCAAAACGATACCAAAAAACGCCACAGGCCACTGCAACACTTGCTCAAAAGATTATAAGCGGCGGCAGTGGCAATTGGGGAAAAGTGGCAATGGCAGCGCATCCAAATTTGAAAGAAAGCGATGCTAAGCAAATCGTTACATGGATTTTGTCGCTTGCAAATGAAAACAAGAAAATAAAATCTCTGCCTGAAAGTGGTTCTGTTGACGCTACTTTGCATAAACCGGTAAAACCAAATGGCATTCTTGCATTGTATGCTGCATATACAGATAAAGGCGGAGTTAATATCAAGCCATTGATGGGCAGCAGTTCTGTTTACCTGAGAAACAATACAATGACTTTTGATAACGTGACTAAAATGGATGGATTCAGCAAAGCAACTTTTGGAGGAAGAACCTTCTTGATTATTCCTGCAAATTCAGGCTGGTTCCGTATTGACAGCATTGATCTTACCGGAATTACTCATGCTTCCATTAATATGGGCTGGCAAAAGCCACCGATTGGCGCTTATTCTTTTGAATTACATATCGATTCTCCTACCGGGGTAAAAATAGGTGAATTTACTTTTGCTGGTAAAACCGGGGCAGGTAGCCCGGATGCGAAGCCTGAATTTACCACACTTGCAACATCTGTTTCGCCGGTAACTGATGGAAAGATGCATGATGTTTATTTAGTAAGCAATCCGAAAGATTCTGTAAAGGGAACAGCAGCACTTTCATCCGTGAAATTTTCTTTAAAATAAGAATAGTATTAAATAAGAAGGGGGCCGTCTCAAAATAAAAGTTGAGACGGTTTTTTTTTTGCTACTTTATTGCCCCGGGTTCAAAAGGGTTGACATTTTTTTCTGGTTTAATGGCTTATCTAAAAAAATTGATTGAGAAGATCCGGAAAGATTTTTTTTATGCCACTTTCTTTCTAAGATTGTGTGCCAGAGCCAGTAATCCGGCTTCTATTTCCACCTTTGGTTTACTACGAAGCATGAAGCGTTTGAAGTGATGATTGTTTTTGATATTACCAAAGACCGGTTCTACATCACAAGGCCGCTTTTTGCGATGATAGATACCTTGTTCACTCGTCAGGTTTTCTTTTACCTGCTGCTTATATTTTTTTAAAGCCTGGTTTACCTCGATAATTCTGTTGCCTTTGGCTTTATGACAAACAGATCGTAGCGGACAACCGTTACAGTTTTGTGCCTGGTAACCGGTAATCGTTTGAGTAAATCCGGTTTTGGTTTTTGTTTGATGAGAGCCAATGTTTTCCATTCTTTGACCCATCGGACAAACATAAAAATCGTTGTCACTATTGTAATAAAGAGTATCTGCTTTGAAGGGATATTTTTTATCCGGCTTGCTGCTTTGTTCTTTATCAAAATAATTGTACTTCACATAATTTTCAATGTTGTTTTCCTGTAAGTATTGATAATTTTCTTCTGAGCCGTAACCTGCGTCAGCAGTGATTGTTTCAGGCAGATGCTGGTATTGTTGTTTGTATATTTCTGTGTGTTCCTGTAAGGTAGTGGTGTCGGCAGTTGTGGGATGTAATGAGTAGTTTACAATGTATTGATTGTTGGTAGATATCTGAAAATTATAACCTGGTTTTAGCTGGCCGTTCAGCATATGATCTTCTTTCATTCGCATGAAGCTTGCATCAGGATCTGTCTTGCTAAAACTGTTTCTTCCATTTAATATCTTTTCCTGCTCAGCATATTTTTTCAGATTCTTCGGCCAGTTGTTTTTAGCGTAATTTAATTTTTGCTTTATTTGTTTGCTTACTGGTTTATCCTTGAGTGCTTCGTCTATTTTTTCAATTGTTTGTTCTACTTTTTCAGCATCTATCTTCTTAAAATCGGTGGGCTCATTATCCGGCATTTCTGCTGCTGCAACGCTTTGCGCATATTGCCAGAGTTCCTCTAATTGCTTTTTAATTCTTTCTTTGGAAGTTTTGATGGCATTGCCCCAAACAAAGGTGTAACGATTGGCGTTGGCTTCTATTTTTGTACCGTCTGTGTAAAGAGATTTTATATTGAGTAATCCTTCTTCTGCAAGTAAAAGAACTACTTGTGTAAATACCTGACGCAGTACTTCTTTCAAGCGCTAGCTTATAAAGAGGTTGATGGTATTGTGGTCAGGCGTGTTCATGCCACTGAGCCACATGTAATGAATGTTTTCTTTTAAAGCTGCTTCTATCTTGCGGCTGCTGTAAGTGTTATTGATGTAAGCATACACCAATACTTTAAGTAACATCCTGGGATGGAAACTGCTTGAGCCACCGCCTTTATATTTTTTGATCAGTGGTTCGATATCTACTTTATCGAGTACCTGGTTTACGATTCTTACCGGATGATTGGGTTTTATCAGCTCATCCAGTGAGGGCGGAAGCAGCATTGCCTGGTTTTGAGAATAAGCTTTGAAAGCTACGCCGAGTTTACGTTTTGCCATATTGCCAAGACAAATTTTAACTCAAAATCATTGCATGAATAACGGACAGAATTTATCTACATCAAATTGTGAATAAACCATCCATAAAACTGAAAATAAAAAAAGAGGCTATCCTTTTGAGACAGCCTCTTTTTTATTTTATAGTAGATGAACAAATACTGTTGTTTTTTATTTTTATCTTTTCATGGTTAGAAGACGATTTAATCGGGTGTTTCTTTTTTCTTCCTCCTGTACTCAAGATCGTATTGTGTGGCCCAGGTTTTTCCGTTGTCTTTTGACATTTGTGCAAATTGGCGCACTTTACCAGGGCCAAGATTGAAGAAAGTCAAGCGCATTATCGCCATTGTATCTTTAGCATATTGATAAGGAGCGGTTTCAAAAACCATTTTTTTATCTTCAAATTTTCCTTTCAAATAATGCGTGTTCCCTCCCACGTTATCAGTCCAGTTTTGTTGCCATTGCTTTGTGGCAGCATCATAAGTATTAGTGCTTTTCCCTTTGTAGACAAAGCCATTGGGCAAGGTCAGGCTTGTCCATTCTTCGAGTATAACACAGCTGTCAAGTATAAGGCTGATCTTGCTGTCACCTGATTTTTTTCCTTTCAGATTGTATACATCCCATTCGCCGATCCAAAAATCAAGTTGGCGGTAAACTTGATCAGTGAGACAAGGACTTTTCCGAGGAAGTGATTGGGCAAATAAATTTTGAAAAGAAAGGATTGAAATAAAGAGGATAAAAAAGTATTTCATAAAAAGAAGTTAACTACTATAAATTAAAAACTCTTTTTATTAATAAAATTTATTTATTATGTGAACGGTAAAACTAAAATCGTTTGTGCAGAAAAAATTGAGGTAGTTATAAAAATGAAAACTTTTTGGTTTTATTCCTTCTTCAATAATCCGGTATCCTGCATCCAGTCTTTAAGGCGCTCGGGCCAATGTTGCAGCGTTACAAATTCTGAACGGTAGCCCATATTAAAGGCGTGTGCACCTTTTTCATACAAATGCATTTCAATCGGTACTTTAGCCTTGCGATGCATTTCCGTCAATTTAATAATTGGCTCAGAGCAGCAATCATCGCCATTCGAAGCAAGCATAAAAGCAGGCGGAGCATTGGATGGGACTAAATCAGGAACACACAATGGGCCCGGATAAATTAATATTTCGAAAGACGGGCGCGCACTGAATTTGTCAATTGCATCGTCACTTGCAGAATGATTCTCAGCAAACTTATAAGAAACCCATCCGGCCAGTTCGCCACCGGCCGAAAACCCCATCACTCCTAATCTCGTAGTGTCAATATTAAATTCTTTTGCGCGGCTTTTTATCAAACGTATTGCACGGAAGATATCCTGCTCCGCATTCTCCTGTTTGTAGGGAGAGTTTTCCATCCTGAACAAACGATATTTCAAAACAAAGGCAGCTACTCCTACGCTGTTAAGAAATTTTGCGGCATCTTTTCCTTCAGCATTAAACACCAAATTAGTAAATCCTCCACCCGGACAAACAACAACTGCCGTTCCAGTCGCAGTTTCTTTTGAAGGAAGAAAAACAGTAACCGAAGGATCATTAATATTTCTTACCCACCAGTCTTTTGCCTGCTCCGGTTCATTTTTAAGTTTCTCAAAACCAGGAGCACCGTTTTTCCATAAAGGAATTACAAGTGCTCTGTCCTGTGCCTTTGCGAGATAGCCTGTAAGAGTTAATAACGTAATAAGAAGAAAACACATTTTCTGAAAAGCTTTTTGTGCCATCTTGGGTTAATTTAAATGTAATTCGATGCACGCATTCGTCCTATTAAAGCTATGAATGTAATAATTGTTTTGATAAGATCTTTAATTACTTGATACTACAGCCTCACCTGATAAGAGTTACAAATCCCTTTATTTCTGTTTCCTTATTGTTCTTTTTGCCTTTGATCACATAGATATAGGTTCCTTCAGTGCTTTCTTTTCCGTTAAAATTTCCATCCCATGCTCCTTCTCTGTTATTGGTCGTGAAAACTTTATTTCCCCAACGGTCATAAATAGAAAATGTTTCCATATTTATTGCCACACTTGGCGGAATTCGGAAAAGATCATTGTCCCCATCTCCGTTTGGCGTAAAAGCATTCGGCATAAATACGTTGCAATTTTTTTGATGAACCGTTACATTAAATGTTTTCGAACATCCATTTGTAGCCGATGCATTAATCTCATAAATGCCCGGCTGTAAGACTGTTACCTGGTTGGTAGTATTGCCATTCCAGGTGTAAGTAACCCCTTCGAGAGAAGGAGCAAGCAATAAACTGTCATTTTCACAAAGTGCAGTGTCGGCAGGAAGAGACAGTTGCTGAAGGGAATTTTCACTAATGTTAAAAGGCTCTGAAATAAAGCACGAATCGGGATTGGAGATAACTACGTTATAATTACCCTCTGCATTTTGTGCAGGTAATTGAAAAGTATTTGAAGTCGCGCCAATGATAGCAACACTGTCTTTATACCATTGATAAGACGAATTCAGGTAAAGTGGAACGGAAAGAATTGAATACTTCCCGCATGGATCTTCATTCTGACTCTGAATATATTGAAAATGGAAATCTTTTGTAGGCAATAAATGTAAATCGTCAATGTCATACACATAAAAGTCAAGAAAGCTGGTACTATCAGCAAGATTATCGAGAATATCAGCCAGAACGGAACAATCAGGTCCTATAGCAATTACGTTAATGTCCGATGGCACTTTAAAATTAATTTTACCCTGCGCCCATTTTCCTTTGCTTCGTATCGTGGACTTTCCCAGTAAGACCCAACCTGCAAAATTAGACGGGCAGCCATTGCTTGAAGCATTCGCGGGACCAAAAGGCACTGCATTACAATCTTTGTTGCCAAATATGGCGACAGTAAAAGGCTCTGTTTTAAATTTAAATTGCTTATCATCATTTGATTTAAATCTTCCAGCACTAAAATTTAGGGTGTAGGGTATTCCGGCTACTAGAGGAGCCTGTAAACACTGGCTGATATATACTTTCGCTATATCCTTATCGGTCATATCAGGTTTTCGGTAAACGTATTGCCTGATCGACATAAATGCATGACCATCGGGCAATGGAAGCTCTGGCGGAATATAGAGCATAACCTGCCCGGAATCGTATGGACAGTTGAAATTATGATAGTACTCAGCTTCATTACCACTTGTATAATTAGCATATTCCCATGACTCTGAGATATCATGATCATCAATATAAGAATAATTGGTGGGACAATTTTTATAATCTTCAAAAGATCCGTTTTGCAACAAATTTCCTTTTACATTATAATGGCATTGGCAGTCAGGATCCTGCAAATCAATAAGTCCATCACCATCATCATCTTTCCCATTGTTACAGATTTCCTGTGAAAACCCGCTAAAGCTTCCGAGTAAAAAAAGAATAACCACAATATTCTTATAACCTTTCATGGTATGAATGATAATGTGGATTCAGCTTATAAAGGTAGAAAGAATCCGGTTGTAAACTGATAAGCGGTTTACGCGACAGCAAATAAAAAATTATCTTATTGGTCCTTTTATTAGCCACTGGTTTTTAAAGCAGTGTGTATCAGTCTTATTTTTCAAATCTTTTATCCAAATAGTTTTTCAACAAAAATATTTGAACGAACAACATAATTGTGGCCGCCAAAAGAACATTGGCAGTCATGGGAGAGACCTGAAATCCGGGAAACAAGTTTAAGATTTTTTCGAAACTGGGAATGCTAAAATTGAAGTTGAGGCCAGTAGCATCGCTTTTCATATTAAATAACAGGAAAGCAAATAATGTAATTATAGTGGCAAAAATGGCAAACCATCCTTTTTTGGAAATTACCGGGTTGTAAACCGAAGTCTTAATCTTTTCAGCGGATAAAACTTCTGACATTACTTTGCCGGTAAAATCAACGGAAGGACTTTCCAATGCAGTTTCTGCCATTATTCGGTCAACCAGGTTTTGTATATTCTTATCATCATTATTTTTCATATTGATCTATTATTTCAGGTTCAAGTTTTATTTTCAAAATTCCAGCCAACTTCTTCCTGCTTCTGAATAATTTAATTTTCGCATTGTTTTCATTGATTCCCAAAACTTCTGAAATTTCTCTTAAGGAACTTTCATTGAAGTAATAAAGAGTCAATAAAAAGCTTTCTTCAGGGGGCAACAAATCCAAACAGTTCTTTATCATTTGTTTTCGCTCTGTTTCTTCAATTGTATCTATCACATTCATCAGTGATCTAACGTCATGTTCTGTAAATTCATTTATCGGTACAACCGGTCTGTTTCTCTTTTGTTTTTTGAGCCTGTCCAGGCAATTATTATAGGTAATTTTATAAATCCAGGTGGAGAATTTAGAATCTCCTTTGAACCTGTTTAATGATTTATAAATTTTTATAAAGGTATCCTGGGCCGCTTCCTCTGCTTCTTCACGATTTTGAAGCATTTTAAAAGATAGCGTAAACACAAGGTCTTTATAGCGATCAACCAATGCTGAAAATGCATTCGTATTCCCTTCAATTATGAGGTTGATATAATGTTGATCGTTTAATTTGTCCATCTTATGATAAGTAAGACGAGAAGAGGTTTATACCGGTTACAACTTTTAAATAAAATAATCGAATTGTCGTAACCAATTACAAAAAGGTGTCGTCATATTCTTTGTACACATTAAAATTAATAAATTAAAATTATCAACTATGGAAGGCGTAATGGTTTCAATCACATTTTTTATTGTTGTCTTTGGTATTGTCTATCTTTTCTTATCGACCAGAAACAAAGAAAGACTTGCTTTAATAGAAAAAGGTGCGGATGCGGGAATATTTATAAAAGGAAAACAAAATGGCCCTTCATTCGGGAAGATAATTATTTTAAACCTTGCGCTGCTCCTTATGGGAATCGGCGTTGGAGTTTTTATCGCTTTACTTCTATCAACTTATACTCGCCTGGACCGCGATGCGATTTATCCTGCAACCATTTTTACTATGGCTGGTCTTGGATTATTTATTGGGTTTTATATGACCAAGAAGCTCGAGGTAGAGTAATGTTTTTATAAGACTTTAGATTTGCTTATCGCTTAATAACAGGTGTCATACCTGTTTTTTTATTTTGGACCAAGGACGATTCGCCGGCGCTTTTTATTATTTACGGATAAGAAAAGATATTAATCTTTTTTCTTAGACAACGGGAAGAGCTGAGATAAAAATGGCTTACTTTGCAAGAATCGAAATAAGAGGGCAGTATGACAACAACTATTCTGATCACTTTATGTAGTCTTTTGCTGATTGCTTATTTGTTTGATCTTACTTCATCACTTACAAAGATTCCTTCTGTTTTATTGCTGTTATTGTTAGGATGGCTTGTGAAGGAAACTTCTGGATTTTTTAATATTAATATTCCCGACCTTTCGGGATTCCTGCCCTTTTTGGGAACTGTCGGACTTATACTTATTGTGCTGGATGGTTCATTGGAACTTGAATTCAATGCTTCGAAGAAAAGTGTAATTAAAAAGTCCTTTCTGTTAGCTGTAGTTCCAATCACGATCCTGGCCTTGTTCCTTGCACTTTTGTTTACTTATATGGGTGCAGGTATTTCATTTAAAGATAGCCTGATGAATGCCATTCCATTTTGTGTGATAAGCAGTTCTGTGGCTATATCCAGCGTAAAGAACCTTTCGCAGGACGACAGTGAGTTTATAATTTATGAAAGTAGTTTTTCAGATATATTAGGAGTATTGTTTTTCAATTTCATAGCGCTTAATAGTGTCATAAACATTGATTCCGTTCTCCATTTTACATTGCAACTGGCGCTCATCACCGTTGTTTCTTTTATAGCCACTTTTAGCTTAAGCTACTTATTGGGAGTAATTCAACACCCGATAAAATTTGTACCTATTATCCTGCTTGTAATGCTCATCTATGCAGTGTCAGAAGTGTTTCATCTGCAGGCGCTCATTTTTATCATGCTATTTGGTCTTTTCCTGGGAAACTTAAATGAACTCACAAGGGTTAAATGGCTCCTTTGGTTAAAGCCCAGGGAACTTAGATATGAAGTTAGAAGATTTAAGGAATTAATTCGGGAGATAACTTTTATAATTAAAGCAATGTTCTTCCTTCTCTTCGGCTATGTACTGCAGAAAGAAGAAATTCTAAATCCCAAAACAATTCTTATAGCTACCGGTATCGTAATCGCTATTTTC
>Ga0157371_10001701_pt1 | contig 22407 bp, 18 predicted proteins | sample C45metaG_FD_113462 | JGI IMG/M metagenome (GOLD analysis project Ga0157371, IMG submission 113462) | Corn rhizosphere microbial communities from Kellogg Biological Station, Michigan, USA - C4-5 metaG | ecosystem: Host-associated > Plants > Roots > Rhizosphere > Soil | place: USA: Michigan...
ATCAAAAGCTAACCAGGACAAAACCGTTGCACTTTGGCAAAAACTGGCGGAGCGGTATAAAAACGAACCTTACATAGGAGGTTATGATATTTTGAATGAAACGAACTGGGGCTTTGATAACCCGGCAGATTTGCATGGAATAAATGAACAAAAAAATGAGCAGTTAAGAAATTTTTTTATCAGCATTACCAAGTCCATCCGAAAAGTGGATAACAAACACATTATCTTTTTGGAAGGCAATGGCTTTGCCAATAATTATAATGGCATGTTTCCTTTGTGGGATAATAATCTTGTCATCAGTTTTCATAAGTACGGAAACTTTGCGAAGAAAGAGACGATCCAAAAATACCTTGATTATCGCGACAAATACCATGTGCCGTTGTGGCTGGGTGAATCTGGCGAAAATTCAAATACGTGGTACACTAACAACATCAGGTTAATGGAGGACAATAATATCGGCTGGAGCTGGTGGCAATTAAAAAAGATGGGCATCAATCAACCGCTGGAAATTAAAGAACCCAAAGATTATAATATGTTTGTTCTGTATTGCAAAGACAGCCTGCAACTGGATTCCGCGAAAGGTCAGCAGATAGTAAATGAATTACTGAACAACATTCAAATCCAAAATAACATTTATCATAAAGATGTAACAGACGCGATGTTCCGCCAAATTCATTCGACCGCTACTTTGCCCTTTAATCGCAACATCATTTCTGGCAATGAAACAATAAAAGCCGTTGATTATGATTTGGGAAGAAATGCGTGTGCCTATAATGATAATGATACTTCCAATTATCGTTATACTCCCCGGGTTCATACAGAAGGCAACCGTGGCTTCACATACAGGAATGACGGCGTTGATATAAAAACTGATGACAAGAAGGAGCCGTATGTTTTTAGTATTGAGGACGGGGAATGGCTTCTTTATACCACTACCGTTGCAGATCCGGGAAACTATAATCTCACTTTTTACACTTCAGAAAATGATGGATTAATGAATGTGTATGATAACGAAAACCTTGTCGCTGAAAACGTTGGTGTTATGGCTTCACCAGGTGAAAATGCTTTTGCGCAATCCACACGTGTTATTGTTCATTTGAGTAAAGGTGTCAATAAGATTAAAATATTTTTTAAAAACGGTGGTTTTAATTTGAAGAGTTTTGTGCTGACAAAAGAATAATAACGGAAATGAACAAACGTAGCTAAATGAACAAATAACTCAAATTTATTCTTCCGCCAGCGTCCTGATGTCCGCAACTTCCAACACATTTTTTGGATAGCCGATAGTGACTGAGTTAATCATAGCACTTCCAACTTGATGAAGAGAAAGCACGCTTTTCAGTGAAATGAATTTTACAATCCTTACAAGAAATTTTGCAATGGCCTTCCAGTTTTTCTGTGCGGGAAATGGTTCCATCACGCCCGCCCGGAAATTATATTCTGCTTTAAAAGGAAGTTTAGCCAGATCATTCTCTGTTTTGCCTTTTATGCGTGACCACATCATTCTGCCTTTTTCGCTGCTGTCTGTGCCGGCGCCTGATACATAAGTGAAAACCATGTTAGGATTGATCGCACTAAGTGCTTTTGCAAAAGCCATCGTCGTATCATAAGTGAGATGTGTGTAAACGTCTTCTTTTTTGCCAACAGAAGTTACCCCTGCGCAGAAAAAACAGGCATCATAACCTTGTACGTTTTCTGCATATTCGTCCAGTTTAAAAAAATCAGGAACTATCAGTTCTTTTAATTTTGGATGGCGGAAATCGTAATGTTTGCGCGAAACGATAAGCACGTCAGACACTTTTTCATTTTGTAAACATTCAAACATAACGCCTTCGCCTACCATTCCGGTAGCGCCGGTGATGATTACTTTTATTGTTGACATTGAAATCTATTTATAAAGTGAAGGTCGCGAGAAATGTGCGAAGTGGTTGGATGATTATTGGTAGTAAACAAAGGAATAACACGGGATTTTTTGCTTAAATATGGTTACATCTCAACGGGATTTACTCCGTCTCATCCTGCTTCTTCCTTCACAATTTGCGCTATACCGTCTCTATAACATGTAGGAGTAAAGGAAAAATGCTTGTCGAACTTGCTGCTGTCGAAGAAATAATCCTGGTCGTTTTGGTATTGCATTTCTTTCAGTTCTCTCACAATAGGAGAAAAGAGGCCGGTAATCGCAATCATCGTTTTGGAAAGCGTAACATACCGGGGCTGTACTTGCATTGCTTCGGCAACGTGGTTAACAAAATCAACGCCTGTCCACTTCTCAGATGAAGTAGGTAAATGCCATGTTTGATTGTAAGCACCAGGTGTGTTTCCCAGTAAAGCCACTGCTTTCGCGGCATCTGGCGTATACGTAAATGAATGGATTCGCGAGGCATCAGCCTGCCAGTATGCCTTTTGCTTCTTTTTGAATTTATCGATAACAGAAAGATTGAGAAAGCCGGTTTTTACATTTGGTCCGTAGAAATCAGCGCTGCGGGCAACCAAAGCCAATAGCCCGTTTTTCCTGATAGAATCAAAGAGCATCTGCAATACGCCGGCGCGCAATTTTCCTTTTTTAGTTTTCGGTGCAATGCGTGATTCCTCGGTCATGTGCGGAATCTCATCCGGCGCATATGCATATACGTTATCTACAAAAACCAGTTTAGCATGATACTTAATGCAGGCGTTGATAGTGTTCATCATGATCATTGGCCAATCTTTTTCCCAAACCGTTATATCATATTTTAGTCCGACTGTGAGGTAAACTATTTCCGACCCTTCAACTGCTTTCTTTACCTGCTCTCCGTTGGTAAGATCGGCGGTAAAAAGTTCATCAGTGTCATTTACGTTAATGGGATGGCGCGCAACGAGGCGAACCTTGTCAGTATAATTCACTAATTCTTTTGCGAGTGGGCGACCAATGGCTCCACCGGAACCCAGGATTGTTTGCATCGGTATATCTATATTTGGGTATTAAATAGTTCAACATCTTTCACAGTTCCTTAATCATCCACAGTTCACAGCCGGTATGGCCACTGTTGCCCATTGGCTTATCAATGAACCTGAACCCGTTTTTCTCATACATTCCCAGTGCGTTTTTCAGTTCGGGCATTGACTCAATGTACATCTTTTTAAATCCTTCCTGCTTTGCCCAGCCGAAACATTTATTTAAAAGCGTTTGCCCGTAACCGTTTCCTCTAAATTTTTTTGCCACATACATCTTCACCAGTTCACAAGTATCGGAAGGCAATTCTTCCGTCGGAAAAATTCCGGCGCCTCCTGCAAGTTCACCGTCAATGTCAATCACAAAATAAGCGGAACTTGGCGCAGAAAATAGCTCGCTCAGGCGATCAGTCGTTTTATCAAAATAAACTGTGCCTGGCTTGGCCGCATTAAATTCCTCCAAAGAACTCCGAATGATCTTTGCTATAGCCGCGTTGTCTTTTGAAACGATATTCCTAATCTCCATTTTTGAAAGAATTTTTCGTCCGCATTCCAATTATTAAAATTACGCTTTACTAATTTACAAAACACCACTTAACTCCAAACCTGATGATCAGGCCAGGTGTTGGATAAAGCGGTGCGACAAAATTATTGTTGGTAAACTCGAAGTGCTGTTGGGGATTAAGTGTGTTAAGGTTTTCAACATTGATAAAAGCGAAGAATGATTTTATCCTGAAATTAAAAAAGCCATTTATCTGTGGAAGGTTACTGACGGTTATACTATCCTGCGGAAAAAATTGGCCCATTACCGGCGAATAATTATATGGCTTGTAAGGTGTGTTGTAATTAACATCAATGCCAGTGCTGAGATTTAGATTTTTAAAAAAGGTTCCTTCAAAAGCCAACCTTTGACGTGTATAAAAAAGCGGAACTCTTACCGGGTTGTTCCCTGCTGTTTGTTGCACAATAAAATCACTGTACAAATTCAAATGCCCTAGTATTTTTGCATGAGTGGAAGCCGTAACCTGCGTGATATTGACCAGGCCGTTAAACTGGTCGGTCTGGTAAAAATTTTTAAAATACGCAAAGTTGGCGATTGAAATATTTCGTGCCATCAAAGTAAAGCGAGGATTATTCGCGATTGCTGTTAGGACCGTGATATTCTCTTTTTTTGTATCAAGTGTGTTTCCAAAGTTAAAAGACGAATTTCCCTCATAAATGTAGGAAGGGGAGCGGTTCACATTTTGAAAACTTACCTGTACATCACCAAATTTTTTGTTGAGGGTACGAGCCAGGGAGGCATACACATTAAAGTCCCCGGCATTAAAGCCCGCGGTGTATAATTCGCCGTTCAGGTTGGCGTCCCATTTACGGTTCCTCGTTTTATTCCGGTATTCTCCATGCAAAACAATGTTGAAAAAGTTTTTCTTTCCCGATTCAAAATAACCGGAAAAGTTTTCCAAACGCAAACCTGCCTCAAGAAATTGACCTAAATTTTTGCTGTCGGGAAATGAAACGATCGCGAAATCATTTGAAACAAATTTCCAACGGTCCTGAACATTCAAATTTAAACCCCTTATTGGGCTTAAACTAGTGTCGTAATGGTCCTTAAAAAATGCCGAATCAGAGGCTGCGAATTTCGGATCAGATAAGGTGTCCTTAAACTCATACCTTGATGACATATAAGTTATTGAATGTTGAAAGCGCAGCCGGGGGTAAAACAAATAATTGGTGGTGCTGTCGTTCACAATAACAGAATCTTTTTTGCCAACATCATAGCTTTGCCTGAAAAAAGCGGTGAAATTCGAATAAAGATTACCGGTATTTATTTTCGTTGAAAAGATGTTCGGGGTCGGGTTATCTCCTCCGAGATTAACAGGCACTGCCAGCCTGTTCTTGCGGGTTGGATCCAAAAGAAAAGAATCGGCTTTTATGCCACCGTTTTCCGAAGAATTCAGCTTATTACCCAGCAGCACTAAGTAAGCGCCATATCTTTTTCTTTTGCCACGATAATTTGAAAAAAAACGATAACTGTTGTCGTTCGTATTTTGGGTTTGAAAAAATCCGGGTGAAGAAATAAGCTGGTATTGAATTCCGGCATTCCAGTTTGGTTTTATATTTTGCGTTTGTAACACTTTAACTACTTGTTCTTTTCCTGATGCAAGGTAATAACCGAGTTCTGTATAAGGCTTGGTTGTTTGAAAGAAGCGGGTGTTGTCTAAAGAGAATTTATATACGTCATATGCGTGAAAACCTGCGTCCCAGCCGGCCTTAAGGAATGGAGTGAAAAGTATGGGGTAGGCAGCCGTCCCGTTATTGCCAAGAGTTTTATAACCGGCGGGAACTGTATATACTTTTCCGTAATCGTTCAAAGAAGAATCCAGCAATTCCTTAACCAAAGAATTAAGATGAAAATAATAGATGGTTATTGAATCTTTTAAATCATCGCGGTGTTCAAATGCGATGGTATCAGAATTGCCCCCTCCTCCCATATTCCTTAAACCACCTAAAGGATTTCCTGATCTAAAATTAGGCATTTGTGCATTTGCAAAATGTAGGCAAAAGAGCAAGGCAATTACAAGACTGATTTTTTGGACCAGGGTATTTTCAAAAAATATTTTTAGTGAAATGACCATGTATAAGAATTCTTACAACTCCGCTATCAATTGGTTAAAGATCAGTGAGAGCCTGGGTTCTGCACCCTTTGCCGCTTGCAGTACTTCTTCGTGAGTGATCGTATTTTCCTCTTCGCGAATGCCGATGTCAGTAATCACGCTCATGGCAAATACCTGCAGGCCGAGATGAACTGCTGCGATCACTTCCTGCACAGTGCTCATGCCTACTGCATCAGCACCTAGTATGCTAAGCATTTTGTATTCCGCTCTTGTCTCAAAAGTAGGACCGGTAACACCAACATAAACACCTTCTTTAAGTTGAATATTATTTTCTTTTGCTATTTTCTTTGCAGCTTTAATTAAATTATTTTTATAGGGCTCGCTCATATCCGGAAAACGTTCGCCAATCGCGTCTTCATTTTTACCGATCAATGGGTTGATCGTAAACATGCTGATATGGTCGCGAATAATCATGAGATCACCCACCTTAAAAGCCTGATTGATTCCCCCAGCGGCATTGCTGAGCAGCAAAGTATCGATACCTAAAAATTTTAAAACGCGGATAGGGAAAACCACCTCGTGTGTGGAATAACCCTCATAGCAATGAAAGCGGCCGTCCATTGCCACTACTTTTTTTCCACTAAGATTTCCAAGGATCAGTTTTCCGTTATGGCCTTTTACGGTGCTTACGGCGAAATGTGGAATATCGCTGTAAGGAATTTCACATTCAACCTCTATTTCATTCACAAAACTTCCAAGTCCGCTTCCCAGCACAATTCCTACAGAAGGTCTCGCGGTGTACTTTGATTGAATAAATTGAATCGCCTCATTGATTTCATTCAGCATAAGCATCGATTAAAAATTGCGGTCAAAGATAAGTGAAGATAACTTTAGAAAACCGATGGCGTTTCGTTATTCATTCCTTAAATGTTTTAATGATTTTAATACAAATTCGTATACGAAAATTTCGACTCCTCTACCCGAAGTATACTAAAGTATGCAAGAAATAATTCACAATAAAAAAGGCGCAGGCCTTTCAACCTACACCCTAAACCTAAACATGAGAAGTTTTCAGTAAACAGACTATTTCTTTAAATTCCTGTTTTACCACAATGGCTTTCCATCGTAATAATCCAAAATTTTCTCCCTTAATACAAAATCATATTTGGCGGTGATAAGATTCGTCTGAGTACGGTTCAAATTGTTTTTGGCAATCAGGTAATCCACAGAAGTAATGGCGCCGGCATTAAATCGGATTTCAGCAGTACGGAATGATTCGGTGAAAGCACTTTCCTGCTCCTGTAATAATTTATATTTATCTGCAGCGGAAGTAAGATTCACATAAGCGCGCTCAATCGCTTGTTGCAATTGTGTTTTAGTGTTTTGTTCAACAAATTGATTGTTCTTTAATTGCAGTTTTGCCATTTTTACCTGGTTCCTTACGCGGCCTGCATTGAACAAGGGAATCGTTAAACCAATATTAACGGCTTCAAAAAGGTTATTACTTAACTGGTTCCTAAACGTGATTTTTTTCGAAGTATAATTGTCCTGTTTTACGATAACCGGATACTTAGTAACGCCTACCATAATATAATTGGAAGACTGATTTTCAGTTGAGTTTAAATAATAGTCACGGGTAGCGACACTTGAATAATTGGTATTAATGTTTCCGCCTAATGAAAGAGTAGGAAAGAGTTGGCCTTTAATCGAACGGATATTTTTTGCTGCACTTTCTGTCCTTAGTTTTACAGCCTGCACCTCTGCAAATTGTTGCAAAGCAGTCATGTACACCTGGTCAGGCGTTTGAGAATAATTAGCGTCGACATTCTCAGCAGGAATTTTTTCCAGCTGCAAATCTTTATTGTAAGGTATGTTTAAAAGCTGTACGAGGTTAAGTTTGGCGGTTTCAACGTCGGCTTTGTTATCTGCAATAGTAACCTGGTCTGTTGCCAACTGACCTTTCATGTCAAAAAAATCCGCAGGTAAAATTGCGCCCGATTGATTCAAAATGTCCAAACGCTCTGCTTGTTTTTGCGTTACCAAAACCTGGTCCTGTGACTGCTGCAAAATTTCTTCGGCACTCAGCACCTGCAGGTAAGCCAGGATAATATTAATGGTAAGATTATCTTTTGCTTGTTGCAATTCTTCCTTTGAGGCTTCGTATCCCAGCTTATTGGCTTTTATCTGGTTTTGTAAAGAGAATCCGTTGAACAATAAAACATTGCTACTGATGCCGTAATTCGCGAAACCTACTTTTTGATCAATGTAACCGTTGGTAAAAGGATCTATACTTCTTCCAAAATTTTTCCCATGAGTGGCACTGGCATTGAGATCCGGCAACATATATTCTTTCGATTGATTCAGATTTATTGCCGCCTTTTGCATTTGCAAATCGGCCTGCAAAACATCAATATTATTTTTGATACCAATTTCTACCGCTTGTTTTAATGTCAACGTGCTTTGTGCCGAAGCAAACAAAGTAAAAGTGGCAAAGATGATATTTAAAAAAAGTGATTTCATATTCTTTAGTTCGTAGTTAAATTCTTATTTTGTATTGACTCAATTCTGCCATCCAATAAATTGATGATTCTTGATCCATAATCCGCATTTTTTTCAGAATGTGTTACCTGGATGATGGTTACACCTTCGTTGTTCAATTCTTTAAAAAGATCCATGATCTCTTCACCTTGTTTCGAATTTAAGTTACCTGTAGGTTCATCTGCGAGAATCAGTTTGGGTCTTACGATTAAGGCTCTTGCAATACCCACCAATTGTTGTTGTCCGCCGGAAAGTTGCGTAGGAAAAAGATCTTTTTTGCCAACTATCTGGAAACGGTCGAGAATGTCGGCAACCATTGCTTTTCTCTCAGAAGTTTTTATGTTTTGATACAGCAAAGGGGTTTCTATATTTTCATAAACTGTCAATTCATCAATAAGGTGATACGCCTGGAACACGAAGCCAATGTGCGATTTAAACAGTTGCGACCTTTGTTTTTCTTTCATGGCAAATACGTTTTCCCCCATAAAAGTGTATTCACCTTCGTTGGGTTCATCCAACATTCCGATCACATTTAAAAGAGTTGATTTTCCTGAACCGGAAGGTCCCATAATGGAAAGAAATTCGCCTTCTTTTACATCAAGATGAATGTCTTTTAAAACAAAAGTGCGGTTGGAACCCGTGTTATACCATTTGAATATTTTTTGTAAAGAGAGCATCGGTTTTTATTATAAGTTGAAAGTTATGTATTAAGAGTTTTGTAATGTAATTCGTTTATTCATTACCGTTATTTTTTTTATTTGCTCTCAGTAAATAAACATACAGTGCTATTTTTTATTTGCACATTTTGAATTTTAAATTAAGCTTCTTCTCTTGTTCTGACAAATTGATGCCATTAATTTATTTGCTGTTTTCCAACCTATTACGAAAGTAAAAAAAATAGCAGTTGTTCGCTTTTGATACAGTCTGTGTTCCGAATTGATACAGGCTTTCATCTTTCTTAGAAAGTAGGATTTTAGAGCAACAGAAAGCCTTAATTGAGCGGTATATTCCAAAAAAAGATCGCTTGTTCTTAAATATTGGTATATTTATATAAGCCAAACAACACTCATCTCATGAAATTATTTCTTCCACTTTTTGCTGTACTCTTTTCTTCAGTTTCATTTGCGCAAAACAATCCACAGGAAAGACTGGATTCCTTTTCCGCCAAATTCGTGACTGCAATACGAACACACGAACAACAGCGCATTTTTATGGCAACCGACAAATCTGTTTATACCAATGGAGAAAACCTTTGGTTTAAGACTTTCATAATTAATAATATTTCCGGAAAAATAAATAATAGCAGTCGCTTTCTTTTTTTGGATTTAGTAGACAATAAAGATCATGTGATAAAGACTTTGATATTAGATGCAGCCAACAAACAAACTGATTCGAAAATTATTTTGCCTTCATCACTGCCTTCCGGCACTTATTGGCTGCGTGCTTATACACGACAATTGCTGGCAACGGATCCAAATAACATTTGTGTAAAACCAATTTATGTTATCAACCCAACTGATGATTTAAATTTTAAAGGATTTACAAAAAAAGGTGATAACCGCGACAGTTTTGTTCTAAAATTTTACCCCGAAGGCGGAAATATTATTACCGGTGCGAGCTCAACAGTCGTAGTGCGTGCAACTGATCTGGAAGGTAACCCTGTAGAAATTAAAGGCCTGGTTAGAGATAATTATGATGCTGTCATGGCCGGCTTTACCACTGATGAATATGGACTATCAAAATTTGATTTTGAATCTTCCGGGCATAGGCAATACCGCGCTGTTATTAACGATAATGGCAAAGAAAAAAATTATTCTTTACCTGCTTTTAATTTTTTTGGAGGACAAATTTCTGTTACAAAAGCATCGACGGATTATATGGTGAGAGTTCTATTGGGCGATTCCATTTATACAAAAAATGCACTTACTTATTTAATAGCTATTTCAAAAGATAATATGGTTTTTGGCAGCATTGGCAGAGGTTTGTATCAGGTGGCCGTTCCTGAGAGTAAATTGCCCAATGGCATTGTTACTTTCTATTTATTTGATGAAGGATTTCATTTGTTGAGCGAAAGGAGTGTATATGTTAAGAATAACAGTTTAACTGTAGAAGTAAAAACTGATAAGAATATTTATTCACAACGTGAAAAGGTAACACTCGATTTATCGATGACTGACAAGGATCAGCAAGCTGTTCCTTCTTTAGTTGCCATCTCGGTTTTTGATTCGACATTTTCTGATCCGGCTAAAGTTTGCCCAATGATTCCAACTGATTATTCAGATAAAACCATTGATAATATTTTCCTTGCAAAAGATGAATGTCTTAGTGAAAAAGAAAAAGATCTTTTGATGATGATGAGGGAAAGTAGTTATAGCAGGTTATCTAAAAATTTAAAAAACATTACATCTACCGACAATGACAGCCTTCTTTATGTAAAGGGTGTGGTGCTGAATGGCCAACAAGAACCGGCAGCAGGGAAAATTATTACTCTCATATCTAATTCAGCCAATGTTATTTTTCATTCAGATACCACAAATGACAACGGTAGATTTAGATTTCCCTTAGATAATTATACGGACAGCACACAGTTTGGTTTAGAATTAAAAAATCTTAAGGGAAAGGATAATTACGAAATCATTCTTGATACTATTGTATACCCAAAGGTGAAAACACCTTTCTTTTTAAAAGACATTATAGCGGTCAATAAAAATACTCTTAAAAAATATATTGACTATCACTATCCTTCAAACCAAGAAGACAAAAGTGCGGATTTTAACCGTATTTCATTTAAAACACCGACGACTTTACCTCATATATATTTGAAAGATCATCAATCAGAAGATTATGTTTTGTCAAAACGAGTAAGCTTAAATTCGGCGATTCTAACTTCCAAAGACATCAATGAAAGAACCAGCATAGGAAATGCCATATTAGGGGTAGGAGGGTTACATCTTTTAAACGGATATCTTGTTATTAATGGGTTAACGGAAATGGCGGCACCTGACGCGAGTTCAGAACCTATGATTCTCGTAAACGGAGCTACTGTTAACACTTCTGGTTCCGGCGATATGCAGGAAACAAGTCCTGATTTAGCTTACCTGAAAACCATTGATCCAAAAACGGTTGATTTTATCGAAATCCTGAAAGGGGGAGATGGTGCGCGATATGGTATCAGAGGAGGGCATGGAGTAATATTAGTAAACACCCGTAATACTCCAGCAGACGATGTGATATCCAAACAAAATAACATAAAAACCTTTTATGCAACCGGCATTCCAAAACCGGTAATGTTTCCTATAACTACTTATTCCGAAGGTGACACAAAGGCAGCAACCTATATTGACGAACGTCCCACTTTATTCTGGAGCGGAAATTATTTTACCGATAAGGCAAGCAACACAATAACCTTTTATACAAGTAGTGTTAACGCAACTTACAAAGTCACTGTTTTAGGTATAACAAGTCATGGAGATGTCATTCATAAAACAATAACATTTAAGACAGAATAGCATCAGGAAGCAGTAAGCGTTTTTTTCTAAAAATGCCAGGTAAAGATAATTAGTGTTTCAAGGTTCTATTTAAAATAAATCGAAATCAACAATGAATACAATTGGTTATTTTGAAATTCAATCCTCAAACCCTGAAAGAGAAATTGGCTTTTATGAAGCAGTTTTTTCATGGAAGTTTATTCGTGAAGAATCAGTTCCAATAGAGTATTACCGGATAGAAACACGAACAATTTATGGAGGCCTTCTTAAAAGACCTGCGTCGGTGCCACCTCCGGAAAGCGGCACGAATGCTTATGTTTGCTCTGTACAAGTAGCGGATTTTGATAAAGTAGCTGATGAAATATTGCGTCGCGGAGGAAAAGTGGCAATGCCAAAATTTGCTATACCTAAGCGTTGCTGGCAAGGTTATTTTATCGACCCTGATAATAATACGTTTGGCGTTTTCGAAGTAGACGAAAATGCAGAATGATTTCAAAGGAATAAGAACTCCGTTAAATTGTTTGTATGCTATAGTTAGAACAACCGGTTCGCTTCCTTGTCAAAAATCCTCAAATCGATGATTTAAAACGGCTGCCTCATAAAGGCAGCCGTTCCAATGATTTCTTTATACAGATCAATCTTCAAAATGATAAAATAAAGAAAACATTCCCTGGAATTTAAATTCGCTATTTTGTCCCAAAGGTTGTCTTACGCCTAAAGCAAGAATCCATGGTTTTTCACGATTTGGCCGGAATTTAATACCTTCTGCTATATCATAATTTTTTTCCATCGTGGTTCTATGGCCTATCTCTGTTGAGTTTCCGGCTTCTAAGAGGAACTCCCAGCGCGCATCTAGATGATATAAAGCGGTCAAGCGGCTTTCGAGGCCGGTTTGAAGATCTTCCTGTGGTTGTTGGTTAGTCGGAATATCAAAAGTAAAATAGGCGGTCCATTCCCATCTTCTCCACATTACACCACCATTTAAAAAAGGATTAATGGAAAAAATATGATCACTGCCTATTCCTTTCAGGGCACTTCCTGTTGGCAAGCCAAAACTGACTCCATAACCGAACAACACTTTATGTTTAGCAAAAGCAAAGTTGGCAAACTTAAGCGCGAGTTCAATGTCTTCCAGGTGTGAAAGAGTTGAAGCAGATTTTGATTTTAGCACAGTATAAGGAATATCGAGGTGGATGCTGAAAGTCCGGACAGGCGCATATTCCATTTCAAGATCAAAGCCATGCGAAGACAAAGAATCTGCAACTTTTGTATTGACATAATTCAAACGGATTTTAGAATCCGGGCTGATGGATTCAGTAAAGATCGGGTGTGAAAATTCAAACTGATTTTCATGCGCATTTTGATTTTTTTGTGCGAATGAATTTGAAGTTCCAAATGCTACAGTAATAGAAAACAGTATCACTATTTTATTAAGTGAAAATCTCATCGGTTGTGATTTTTATAAAATGATCATTTATGCGCAGCATCCGGCTATCTCCGAATAGCAGCTGCGCAGGATGAAGTCTGAAACTTCGTCCGTTACATTTAGGAAATGTTGAGAGATCAGCAACCAGATTGAGGAGGACGGAAGATGTTATTGAAAAGATAGAAGCTATAATGGTTTAGGTAAAAGGCGGTTGGTTTTATAACAACCAATTCAGGGAAAGCCCAGGAAAAACCGGTTTTCTGTTCTGTAAATTCCGGAAATTTAAAATCGCGCAGAGAGAGATTTAAAGGATGTTTCTGGTTACCGTTAAATACATCATCAAGTTGTTTTTGCAAATAACATTTCCCGTTACAGTGCATCATCGGTTTATCTCGGTTTACACACTCATTTTTTACAATAAAATTGTAATTGACGTGATACATGATAATCGGAACTAAAGGCTGGAAGAAAATTACCAGGTATAAAAGAATCAATAATATGTTGCCAGCCTTCCGAAACATCCCAAATGTCCTTTTTTGCAAAGGAAAAACATAATAGCGTAAAAACCATATCTTATTTTCTTTTAGGTTTTTCGTATATCCATTGCTGTTATGCAATTTATAGCCACGAAATAATTACATTAGCGCAGATTTTTAAAATTAAAACTGTAATGTTCAAAAAAGCACTCTTTACGCCACTTTTGTTTTTGTTTATCTCGACAAATAGTTATTCGCAACATTTTATTTCCGCCACTGACAAACACATTTCATACGAGGGAAGAATTGCCTATACTTCTGAAGCTGCGGAGTTAATGTGGCCCGGCACTTCCGTAACTATCAAATTCAAAGGAACCGGTATCAGTGGCGAATTTAAAGACCAGGATACTTCGAATTATTACAATGTGATAATTGATAATGACAGTATGTATACACTGCAATTGGATACATCGAAAAAACTGGTATCACTTGCCTCCGGGCTTCCTTATGGCAAACATACTTTGGAGTTATTTAAGAGAACAGAATGGGACAAGGGAAAAACATGGTTTTACGGTTTTGAAACAAACGCCAAAACAAAACTGCTTAAACGTCCAAAACTTCCTAAAAGAAAGATAGAGTTTTTTGGAAATTCAATAAGCTGCGGATATGCTATAAACGATATGATGCATGATTCAGGTTTAGGATATTATGAAAATAATTATGACGCTTACCCTGCCATTACGGCCAGGCATTACAATGCTCAATATCATTGTACCGCAAAAAGCGGAATAGGAGTGATGGTGAGTTGGTTCCCTTTGATAATGCCTGAAATGTATGACAGGCTTGATCCTACCGACTCAACCAGCAAATGGGATTTTTCAAAGTTTACGCCTGATGTAGTAGTAATCAATTTATTTCAAAATGATTCATGGATAGTGAACATGCCGGATAACGAACAGTTTAAAAAAAGATTCGGCGCCAAACCACCGGACGAAAATCACATTGTAAATGCTTATAAAAATTTTGTTCAAACAATAAGATCAACTTACCCTAAAGCGCAGATCATTTGTATGCTGGGAAGCATGGATATTACCAAAAAGGGTTCACCGTGGCCCGGTTATGTTGAAAAAGCAGTTGCTGAAATAAAAGATCCAAAAACTTTCACTTATATCGCTCCTTATAAAAATACGCCCGGCCATCCAAAGGTGAAAGAGCAAAAAGAACTTGCCGAGGGACTCATTAATTTTATGAACGCGCATATAAAATGGTAAGCCGATACAATGTTACTTCTCAGTGAAAGAACAAGTAATTGAATTGTTATTTTTCGAAACAAATCAATGCTGAAATTTACGATTAAAGAATAGAAAACGCCGTCTGTATTTCCTTTTTTGTATTTAAATAAAATATTATAAAAGCAGTATCAGGAGCCCTATATTTGTATCTTAAAAAAAATTAAACAAAGTATGAAAAAAATACAACTCCTTTTTGCCGCAGCTGTTTGTTTTTCGACGGTTACATTGGCGCAAAAAAGTTCTTTAAAATTACCTTCAGGCAAAAGTTACCAGGTACTGAATAAACTCGAAACAACAAGCTCTACAGACGTGCAGGGGCAAACAATGGAATCAAAAGCCAATATTAGTTCTACTTACAAGATTGATGTAAAAAATAAATCCGGCGTTAATTATAACCTCACCAATACACTTTCTCATATCAATATGAACATGAGCATGATGGGCCAGGATATGAACTTTGATTCTGACAGCACCAGTGATATGAACGGTGAATTCGGGAGCGCATTGAAAGATTACATCAATAAACCAAAAGATATTCAGGTTGATAATTCCGGAAAAATTGTTTCGGCAGATTCTACAGATACTTCTGCAACAGGCATCGCTAAAAGATTAAATCTTGCTCAAACAGGATACGGTACTCAATTGGCTTTTTTGCCTTTGCCATCAAATCCTAAAACAGGATCAACCTGGACAGAAACGAGCAACAGCGATGGAATGTCAAGAACTACGAATTATACGATAAAGGATATCAGCGGAAACATTGCTACGATTTCATTTACCGGAACTGATTCTGTTGAAACAACAATGGAGCAGCAGGGAATGGAGATTTCCACAAAAACACATGGCAAAATGCAAGGAGAGGAAAAAGTGGATTTAAGAACCGGGGTAATTCAATCAAGTACTTCTACAGGCGATGCATCAGGGACAGTTACTGCTATGGGTCAGGATTTCCCTATGACAACAAAAATTTCTTCGAGCACTACTGTAAAAGAGTTATAAATACTTTTTAAGATTTTTAAGGTCCTGCAAAAACAAATTGCGGGACTTTTTTTTCATAAGTAAAGCAACAAAAAATCCTCTTTTTATTGCAGCCAAATGTAAAGGCTGTTTATTAACTTTTTAGAATATAAGCTGAACGTTATAATTATTACTTTCGCGAAGTGAAAAGATACCTGGCTTACATTTCCTATTTTTTATACTGGATCTTATTTTTTATTGCAGCGAAATTTACATTTTTACTTTATCATCTTCGTCTTACAGAAACGTTATCAGCTTCTGAAAAATTTAAAATTTTTCTGTATGGCCTGAGGATGGACGCATCTTTTGCGGCTTACATCTGCATTTTGCCTTTCTTCCTTTTTTTAATTCAATCGGTTGCTGTCAACTTTGAAGTAAATAAAATTATTCGCGTTTATACCTACGTTTTAATTCTGATCATCTCCTTTTTAATAGTTGCCGATCTTGAATTGTATAATGCCTGGGGTTTCAGAATGGATGCGACGCCGTTGCAATATTTTAAGACACCTAAAGAAATGGGAGCCACTATTTCTACTGCACCGGTGTTTCGGTTGATGATCATTTTCATCTTTATTGCAGCCATTTTTATTTTTATCTACAGGAGATATTTTGATCATTTTATAAGACTGCGACAAAAGAGTTTTCACATTTTAAATGTTCTGGTTTCTATTTTTCTGCTGGCATTTCTGTTTATTCCCATACGCGGGGGAATTCAAAAGATTCCAATGAATGTAAGCGATGCTTATTTTTCTGAAAAAATATTTGCCGATCACGCAGCGATCAATTTGCCCTGGAACATTATGTTTTCTATCTTAAACAAAAACGATACTCAAAACCCTTTTGAATATTTCCCAATTGAAAAATCAAAAGAACTGGTTGATAGTTTATATGATACCGGCCCGGAAAAGATTCCTTCTATTTTCGCAGTAAACAAACCAAATATCATAATTATCATTTTAGAAAGCTTTACTGCAAAGTGGGTTGGTTGCCTTGGTGGCATTCCAAATGTTACGCCCAATTTGGATAGTATCGCTGCTCATGGGTTATTGTTTACCAATATTTATGCGGCAGGAGACAGGAGCGAGAAAGGACAGGTGGCAGTTTTAAGCGGCTATCCCAATCAGGCCATAAATTCAATCATTAAAACACCTACAAAAACAAGAGATCTTCCTTCGATAAACCAATCGCTTGAAAAGATCGGTTATCATTCAAGTTACACATATGGCGGTGAATTGGAATTTGCGAACATCAAATCTTATTTGATCAATATTAAAATGGATCAATTAAAGGATAAATATTCTTTTCCCGTTTCTGAAAGAACTACTTCCTGGGGGGTGCATGATCAGTATGTTTTTGATGAATTTTATAAAGACATTCAAAACAAAAAAAGACCTTTTTTTGCAACCTTATTTACGCTTAGCAGTCACGAGCCTTATGATGTTCCGATGAAACCACATTTCAAAGGAAATGACCAGACGACACTTTTCAAAAATTCAGTTTATTATACAGATAGTATTGTCGGAAGTTTTATGAACCGCTTAAAAAAGGATTCTTTGTGGAACAATACCATCGTTGTTTTTGTTGCTGATCATGGCCATCCTTTACCCGGCCACGATCCTAATGACAGGCCCTCAAAATTTCATATTCCTTTGATATTTTCAGGAGGTGCATTGACAATGAAAGGAAAAGTGAACACCATTGGCTCTCAAACCGATATCGCTACTACTATTTTAGACCAACTTCATTTACCAACCAAAAGGTTTGAATGGGGAAAAGATCTGCTTGATTCTTCGGGCAGATCATTTGCATTTTATTCCTTTAATAATGGTTTTGGATTCGTTACTCCTAAAGGAACAGAAACAATGGATAATGTTTCAAAAAGAGCAATTTTCAAAACGCCCGGCTTTGATACTTCTCAAATAAAATATGGAAAGGCGTATATGGAATTTTCTTACCAGGATTACCTTGACAGATGATAATTAAAAACCCTGGAAGCCCTGGAATCGCGGATTTACAAAATTATTCAGCATGCTGCCGAACCGGAAGTTTACTCCAAAATATAGATTGTAATTGTAACTGGAACCCAATTGCCGGGTTCTGATGAGAAGGTCTTGTTCTGAAACGTTACCTTTCACGAGGTATACCTGGTCATGAACAATACTTCCATTGGTATGAATATAAAATGAGAGGCCGCCGGTTATCCTTACGTCTACATTTAAATCAAGACCCATATTATTCACTTTCCAATCAGGGAAATAGTTGCGATAATAAATTCCACTGTAAAAGGAGCCCCATTTTTGATTCAGGATTAGCGCTGCCGATAATTTGTGACCATATAACGTTTGCTCCAGCTTGTTATAAATGGTAGTATCATAATAATGACTTTTTGTGAGATCAACACTATACCTCAAAACAAAGAAGCGGTTATTCACCTCCGTATAAGGATAAAAGTTATATTCTATTCCCGGACTGAGATAAAATTTGCTTTTGAAATTAGAAAAGGTGCTGTTGGAAAAGCTCACCTGGTAACCATAACTCCAATGCTTTGATATTGATTTAACCAGGTTATTGAAAAAACGATAATCGCTATTGTTCACCACGTATTTTGATGTGCCTGTTGAATCTTCATACAGGTAAACGGAATGCGTTTTGCTCCCGGAAATTCCGAAACCCACTTTTAAATCTTCTGTAGTTCGCTCGCCTGAAAAATCGGAACTAAAACGATCGCTTTTGTAATTCCTATCAACGTTTAACCGGCCATCAAGACCCACGTTAAATGTCCAGTAATTCCATTTATCTTTCGTTACTACCGTTGAAAGGAAGTGTGAAGCAGAATCATTCCCCTTCATATCGATTGAAATTGCGGATGCATAGGCGGTTCGTGCCACCAGGGGTGCTATCCCGCTCATAATAGCGTGTACCATTTGTCTTCTTACCTCGGTGCCTGTTGCTGTGGCCTCTGTAGTAAAATAGAGGGTATCATTATAGTAGTCGTAATGATGCTGCCCGTAAAACAGCAGTTCATATTGCCTGCCACCACTTCCGGCCCTTTGTGCCGTTATTAATATATGCACATCAGAAGCTTCACTGTCAAATAAGAAATCAACAATTTTTATCTGCGTCCTGATATAAGCCCAATCACAACCCACACGACTGCAATCGATAAAAACTTTAAGCTTTTGCAGCTGTCTTTGATTTTGCGCGAAAGCCAAGAGATAAAAAAATATAAAAAACACTGTAACTGCAATTCTTCTCATTTTTCACAATTTTCAAAGTCACAGGGGAACACTCTCATAGGTATTTATTTTTATAGAGGTTGTATTTAAGTTTGTAAACCTAATAGAATGCCAGAAAGAAATTAATATTAAGCGATTGCTTTTTCTGATTTATTGCGGCCTTCAAATTCTCTCCTGATAATATTCAAGGCAGCTCCGGCTTTGAACCATTCTATTTGTTGGTGATTATAGGTATGATTTACAGTGAAAGAATCTGTCGAGCCGTCATTATGATGCAAAATCACCTGTAGAGGTTTGCCTACTGCAAAATCAGTAAGTCCAATAATATCGATCAAATCATCTTCCAAAACTTTATCGTAATCTTCTTTGTTCTCAAAAGTAAGCGCTAGCATTCCCTGTTTCTTTAAGTTCGTTTCATGAATGCGTGCAAAGGATTTTACAATCACTGCTTTTACTCCCAAATGGCGGGGTTCCATTGCAGCATGTTCGCGGGAAGAACCTTCGCCGTAGTTTTCATCTGCAACTATTACTGTACCAATTCCATGCGCTTTGTATTCTCTTTGGGTTTCTGGTAAAGGGCCATAAACACCGGTTATCTGGTTTTTAACAGAATTTGTTTTTTCATTAAAGAAATTGACAGCGCCTATCAACAAATTATTGCTGATATTATCAAGATGTCCGCGATACTTTAACCACGGGCCGGCCATTGAAATATGATCTGTGGTGCATTTGCCTTTTGCTTTAATTAATAATTTCAGATTTTTAAAATCTTCCCCATTCCATTCCTCGAATGGCTGTAATATCTGGAGCCGATCAGAATCAGGAGCAACGATTACTTCCACACCGCTTCCGTCTTCTGCCGGTGCCTGGAACCCCGCATCTTCAACGGCAAAACCTTTTTCCGGCATTTCTATTCCATGAGGCTCCTGCAGTTTTACTTTTTCCCCTTTGTGATTTATAAGATAATCGGTAAGAGGATTAAAAGTAATTTTTCCTGCAATAGCCAAAGCGGTAGTCAGTTCCGGGGAAGCAACAAATGCATGTGTGTTTGCATTGCCATCATTTCTTTTTGCAAAATTCCTATTGTAAGAAGTTACAATAGAATTTTTCTTGTCAGGATCGTCAGTATGCCTTGCCCATTGACCAATGCAGGGTCCACATGCATTGGCGAGAACAACGCCGCCCATTTCTTCAAAAGTTTTTAGATAACCGTCTCTTTCAACTGTATATCTTACCTGTTCAGATCCGGGAGTAATGATAAATTCTGAATTTACACTTAAACCATTTTCTGTAGCTTGCCTGGCAACTGAAGCGGCACGTGTAATATCTTCGTAGGAAGAGTTGGTGCACGAACCTATCAAGCCTACTTCGAGTTTTTCGGGCCAGTTATTTTTCTTTACTGCTTCAGCGAATTCTGAAATCGGCCACGCCAGGTCCGGAGTGAAAGGCCCGTTAATATGAGGTTCTAATTCTGATAGATTAATTTCAATTACATGATCAAAATATTTTTCAGCATCTTCATACACTTCTTTATCACCTGTCAAATCCTGGTAAACTTTATCGGCCATTTCCGCTACCTCAGCTCTACCGGTTCCTTTCAGGTATTCTGCCATTTTTAAATCATATCCAAATATAGAAGTGGTTGCACCAATCTCGGCGCCCATGTTACAAATGGTTCCCTTTCCCGTGCAGGAGATCGAGGTAGCTCCATCTCCAAAATATTCAACAATCGCCCCGGTTCCGCCTTTTACGGTTAAGATACCCGCGACCTTTAAAATAATATCTTTAGCAGAAGCCCATCCATTCAGTCTGCCGGTAAGTTTCACGCCAATCAATTTTGGAAATTTTAATTCCCATGGCAATCCGGCCATCACATCACATGCGTCAGCACCGCCCACACCGATAGCAATTGTTCCGAGTCCGCCGGCATTTACCGTGTGTGAATCCGTTCCGATAATCATTCCTCCGGGAAAAGCATAATTTTCCAAAACTACCTGGTGAATAATTCCTGCTCCGGGTTTCCAGAAACCAATTCCATATTTATTGGAAACAGAAGCAAGGAAATCATAGACTTCTTTATTTTGAGATTTGGCTCTTGTAAGATCGGCAACAGCACCAATCTGCGCTTGGATCAGGTGATCGCAATGGACAGTGGAAGGAACGGCAACCTTAGTTCTTCCGGATTGCATGAATTGAAGCAAAGCCATCTGTGCAGTAGCATCCTGCATCGCCACCCTGTCTGGCGCAAAGTCAACATAATCATTTCCTCTTTCATATGCCGTGTCTGCATTTTTTTTCCAAAGATGTGCGTATAAGATTTTTTCCGTGAGCGTGAGTGGATGGTTAACCACTTTACGTGTAGCTTCTACCTTTAAAGCATAATTTTCATAAAACCTTTTTATCATGTCCAGATCAAAAACCATTGCTTGTAATAATTTTAATTAGAAAAAATTTGATGATAGATTCCTGTTTTTTATAAAAGGAGGCCAAAATTACTTAAAATACATGGATGTTATTTAGTTGTTTAAATATTTTCAGGAAGGGCGGGAGATTACTTCCAAAAATTAAATTTTTAACAACAAAATTTTTCCTTTTTCTGATTATCTTTGGAACTGATACTAAATGCAAAAGACCTGCATACTGCTCATGGATAATTATCAAAAGTTGCCTGGGCTGATTGATTGAAATAATTGCTGTGCCGAATCGTTATAAAATAACGCTGACAATTGTATCAAACTAAAATGTTTTATTCTTCGTAAAACTATTGTTGTATGTATAAAATAAAAAACTTTATTGAATGGCACGTTTTCGGTGTTTGTTCGGCCATTGGCGAAAAGATGGGAATTGCTACTTCTGAAATTCGCCGTTACTTTATTTATATTTCTTTCCTCACTTTTGGCTCCCCGGTTATTTTTTATTTGATCTTCGCTTTCTGGATGAATGTGAAAAATTATATCAAAAATTCACGCCGCAATCCATTAAGGTATCTTTAGATCTCACTTCTTAGAAATAAGAATTTCAGTTAAAAGTTTGTTTTCCGGCTGGCTAAAAAATAAATGCTATTATTTATGCATTTACCATTTGCCATGAAGCATCCAATTTCAATGCATAAAAAAAGGGCAACTTTTCGTCGCCCTTTTTCGCAATTGAAATATCGATTTTTAGCCGATTAATTTCACATTAACGGCATTCATTCCTTTTTTGCCATTTTGCAAGTCGAATTCCACTTTGTCGTTTTCTTTGATCTCATCAATTAAGCCGCTTGCATGCACGAAAGTTTCTTTTGAAGAATCATCGTGTTTGATAAAACCGAATCCTTTTTCAGTATTGAAAAACTTTACGGTTCCTGTGTTTTTGTTGTCCATTGTGTTGTTGTGTTAATAAAAAA
>Ga0157371_10001704_pt1 | contig 22373 bp, 20 predicted proteins | sample C45metaG_FD_113462 | JGI IMG/M metagenome (GOLD analysis project Ga0157371, IMG submission 113462) | Corn rhizosphere microbial communities from Kellogg Biological Station, Michigan, USA - C4-5 metaG | ecosystem: Host-associated > Plants > Roots > Rhizosphere > Soil | place: USA: Michigan...
AAAAGCTTTTATTGTCAATATCCTTAATCTTGATCCACAAAATCCTACTGCTTAATGAACAACATGAAAAATAATATTACTTTTTTAATCATCGTTACTTTTTTTCTTTTGTTTTCTTTTTCTGTATGTGCGCAATCGTCTCTTTCAGTATCCTCGGGTATTTCAAAAGATTTGGACAATCCTGGTTATTCGTTTTACGGAATTCCTGTTTCGGTTCAATGGAAGCCATCTAAAAAAGAAAGAGCAGCATTTTTTTTAGAGGCCAATTATGATTTTGTTTTTGCCGGCAAAAGTTCAGGAAACGCTTATACATTAAATCCTGCACTGCCACAGGAAGTCATTTTGGCTGAAAATATTCGCGTGTCTTTGCTTACATTCAGTGTTGGTTTTCACATTCATCTATACACCAACAAGAAGAATAACAGCTTTTATCTAAACTTGCTTCCTGTCGGTATTTCTACTCAAAGTTTTAAAGTGAATTACAAAAACTACGACAAAGAAAATTATGAGGTGATGAATCCCGATGTAAATACTGCTGCAACAGGGTTAGTGATGTCAATGGCGGCGGTATATAACTTTCATAAAGGAAAACAGGATGAGTTTCTGATGCTTCATATTCAAACCCCTACCGGATTTGGAAAGGCAAATGACTATCCATTATCCTACAAATCTATTGCTCCATTGCAACTCACTTTTGGTTATCATTTCTATTATAACATGAAAAAAGAAAATGATGAGAAATAGTATTTTGTTTATTGTATTAATTCTTTTCTTCTCTTCATGCGAAAAGAGAAATTTCTTCCCGGATGAAGATGATCCCGGATTGAGCCGCCTGACATTTCATGGCTATAACATTGCCACCGCTTACATCAATGATGTGCCCTATGTGAATCCGTATCGTCATTCAATTTTTGGAGGTGGAGGAAATTACCGGCCCGCAGTAAAAAGATTTATTTCAAACTCTGATTTTGATACACTCAGCATTTCATGGCTTATCGAAAGAAATGATACAACAGGCCTTTACAATACTCCATTCCGGAATATTTCTTTATTAATGCCAGTTTCAAAAGCCTTTACGATAAGGGATTTCATTGCATTGCGCGGAAAAAGATTTTCTTCCAATACAAATGTGATTCTTCTCAATTCAAACGTTTCTGATTCGATAAAAGGTGTTTCCAATTTGTATTTTATAAAAATCACAGATGATGCAAAATACCTCACATTTTCAGGTTTGTTTGATGGAAATATTGGCGACAGCATTAAAATCACGAAAGGCAGGTTTGATTTTCGGATCGATGTAACTGATGTAAATTTTTAATTTTGATTTTGTAAGTAAATGAATAAATAATCGCAATTTTTATTTCTGATTTGGCCTTCAAAAATCTTTTGGATTGTTGATCTCTTTCATAATTCCCGGCTTTTCAAACTTCATTCATAGTGCATCAAAGTATAATTGTTTATTTTACAGGTTTATTTAAGAACGGTAAATAAAATATAATGACAGCAACAGAATGGAGTTATCTTATTTTCGGAATTGTATTGGTTGTCGCCATTGTTTTTGACCTTGGTTTATTGAGCCGGAAATCCCATTCCATTTCTATCAAACAGGCTTTTTCTCAAACAATGTTTTGGGTCTTTTTGGGTTGTGGATTTTTTGTATTTGTGTGGTTTGAAGATGGGCGAAAAATTGCTTTGGAATATATCAGCGCTTATTTGATGGAGTGGGGATTGAGCATTGATAATATTTTTGTGTTCATTCTGATATTTTCTTATTTCCGTATTCCTTCGGTTCATGCGAATCGTGTTTTGCTTTTGGGAATTTTACTTGCCATTATTTTACGGGTCATTTTTATAACTGTTGGAATCGCTTTAATAGACCGGTTTTACTGGCTTTTATACATCTTCGGTGCTTTCCTTGTTTACACAGGTTTTAAAATGTTTTTTGTAAATACAGAAGAAGAATTTAATCTTGAAGATAACGCCGTTTATAAGTTTTTAAAAAAACATTTGCCGCTTTCCCATGATAACAGCAGCGGAAAATTTACTCAAAAAATTAATGGCAAAACTCACTATACGATGCTTTTCGTAGTGATGATCATGCTGGCTGCTACTGACATTGTTTTTGCATTAGATTCTATTCCGGCAGTTTTTTCTATTACTCAAAATAAAATGGTGATCTATACTTCGAATATTTTCGCGGTATTAGGATTGCGATCATTGTTTTTCTTGTTACAAACTGCAGTGGAAAAATTCAAATATCTGAAAGAAGGAATTGCAATAGTTTTGATATTTATCGGCTTAAAAATGCTGGTTTCTTTTTTTGATATTCATATAGATATCAGTATTTCTTTGCTTGTAATTGTTGTGTGTCTAGGCGGGTCTGTTTTATTTTCGATTTATAAAAACAACCGCGAATCAAAAAAAATAAACTCAAAATAATTGAATGTAAAAATCCAATATACTCTCCAACAAATTGCATTGATTTGCAAAGGGAAGTTTTTGAACGAAAATCCTTCTACTCAGCAGCCACACTATCTTTCGCTCGATAGTCGCAAGGTTGCATTTCCTGAGATCACAATTTTTTTTGCGATAAAAAATAAGCATCAGAATGCTAATTTATTTTTAGAAAATTTATATGAAAGAGGCGTTAGAAATTTCGTAACTGATGATGCTGCTATTCCTGTTGCTCAATTTCCTGATGCGAATATTCTTTTGGTAAATAGCTCAGTTGATGCTTTGCAAAAGCTGGCAGTTTATCACCGGGATCAGTTTTTAAAAAATAATCTGACAGTTATTGGAATAACAGGAAGCAATGGTAAAACTGTTGTAAAAGAATGGCTGAATCATTTGCTGGAAAACGAATTTTTAATTGTGAGAAGTCCTAAAAGTTTTAATTCTCAAATAGGCGTTCCGCTTAGTGTTTTAAATATTTCTTCTAAAAACGATCTTGCAATTTTCGAAGCTGGAATTTCAGAGCCGGGAGAAATGAAAAATCTTGAAAAGATCATAAAACCGACAATTGGAATTTTTACGAACATAGGCAATGCGCATGATGAAGGTTTTAAAAATCGAAGGCAAAAGATTTGTGAAAAACTGTTGCTTTTTGAAAGGTCAAGGCATTTAATTTTTTGTTCTGACGATGAAGAATTGTTCAGTCAAATAAAAATATTTCAACAAAAAAATAAAACACTTCAATTATTTTCATGGGGAAAGAAAAGCAGTAATGATTTGCAGATTAAAGCAATTGAGAAAAAAAGTTCTTCCACTGGTATTGAAGCGATTTACGAGAGAAAAAAGTATTACATTGACATTCCTTTTACAGATGATGCTTCCATTGAAAATGCGCTGAACTGTTGGAGCCTGCTATTTGTTTTGAAAAAAAATAATGAAGACATTCGCGAGCGTTTTCGTTCGCTTTATCCAATAGAGATGCGCCTTGAGATGAAAGAAGGCGTTAATCATTGTCACATTATTAACGACAGTTACAGCAACGATTTGCATTCCTTAATGATTGCTTTGGATTTTTTAAATCAGCAAAAACACCATGAGAAACACGCGGTGATTCTTTCGGATATTCTGCAATCAGGTTTAACGAAAAAAAAATTATATGCTGAAGTTGCTTCCTTAATGGCACAAAAAAATATTGATCAGTTGATTGGTATCGGGCAGGATATTTTTTCGCAACAAAATGAATTTGCGTTTGTGAAAAATAAAATGTTTTTCAAATCAACAAATGATTTTTTAAACAATTTACTTCTTTCAAATTTTCACGATGAAACGATCCTGATAAAAGGTGCAAGGCAATTTGAATTTGAGAAAATCACTCATGCTTTTGAACAAAGAGTTCATCAAACAGTTCTTTCCATTAATCTGAATTCGATTGTACATAATCTAAAAAAATACAAGGAGAAACTGAATCCGGATACGAAGATTATGGCAATGGTAAAGGCCTTCGGTTATGGCAGCGGAAGCTATGAAATTGCTTCCGTTTTGGAATTTAATAAAGTGGATTACCTGGCTGTAGCCTATGCTGACGAAGGAGTTGAGCTAAGGAAAGCCGGAATTACTTTGCCAGTAATGGTGATGAATATTGACAACAGTAGTTTTGATTCTATCGTCAATTTTAATCTTGAGCCTGAAATATTTTCTTTTCAATTGCTTCATGATTTTTCGTCTTATTTAAAAAGATCTGAAATAGAAAATTATCCTGTTCATTTAAAAATTGATACAGGAATGCATCGTCTTGGTTTTATGAAAAATGAAATCAATGCTCTTTGTGAAAAAATTGCGGCGAATCAATCCATCAAAGTGAAAAGCGTGTTTACTCATCTTGCTGCCAGTGAAGATCCGAAGGAAGATGCGTTCACTCTTTTGCAATACAATCTTTTTAAAAATTGCTGTCAGAAAATTGAAGATGCCTTAGCCTATTCTTTTATTAAACATATTGACAATACTTCCGGAATCAGCCGTCATGGCGATTTGCAGATGAACATGGTTCGACTGGGAATCGGTCTTTATGGAATTGACAGCAATAAAAAGATGCAAAAGAATTTGAAAAATGTCTCCACTTTAACGACCACAATTTCACAAATAAAAAAAATAAAAGCAGGTGAAACAGTTGGATATGGCAGAATGGGAAAAATCTTGCAAGATAGTGTTATCGCCATTGTTCGCATTGGTTATGCCGACGGATATTCGAGAAGATTGGGAAATGGAATTGGCAAAATGTTGGTGAAAAATAAATTGGCACCGGTTATAGGAAATGTTTGCATGGACATGACCATGCTAAATGTTTCAGGGATAAAAGATTTAAAGGAAGGCGATGAAGTGATTGTTTTTGGAGAAGCACTTTCCTTGCAAACGCTTGCCCATTGGGCAGAAACAATTCCTTATGAAATCATGACAGGCATTTCGCAAAGAGTAAAAAGAATTTATTTTGAAGAATGAGAGCGGGTTCAAAGTTGAATGCCGAATGTTGAAAGTTGAAAGTTGAAAGTTTGAGAGGACTATTAAATTTAAGAAATGAAAAAGAGAAATATTTTTTTGATCGTTGCTCTGATTGTAATTGCAGATCAGGCTTTGAAGATTTTTATTAAAACACATTATCATCCAGGAGAATCTCATCCTGTTTTAGGAAACTGGTTTCAATTGTATTTTATCGAGAATGAGGGAATGGCCTATGGATGGAAGTTTGGCGGAGGTTTTGGAAAAATTGCACTTACTTTATTTAGACTCGCTGCCGTTATTTTCGGTATTTTTTATATTCAAAAAATTATTCAGAAAAAGTATCACCCTGGTTATATTGTTTGTGTAGCATTAGTGTTTGCAGGCGCTTTGGGCAACCTGTTGGATAGTATGTTTTATGGTTTAATTTTCGATAACAGCAGTTTTGAAACTTCCCAGGTCGCTACTATTTTTCCTAAACACGGATATGCAGGATTTCTTCATGGAAATGTCGTTGATATGCTCTATTTACCAATTTTTCATACAGATCATTTGCCTGGCTGGATTCCATTTTTTGGAGGAAAATCATTTTCTTTTTTTAATTACATTTTTAATATCGCTGATGCTTCTGTTTCCATTGGCGTTATTACTATTCTTCTTTTCAAAAAACGCTTTTTTCACTCTGATTCCGGCAAATCTCATGAAAATGAAATAGAAGCTGAAAGTAAGCACCACCGTGCCTTTTAGACGTTTTTAGTATTGAGTAAATGGAGAAATAATTGAATTTTTTAATTTTCAATAAGCTCATTTCTGTTCACTAATAATTAACTTATCCGACTGATAGCCTTTGTCAATTTTATTATCTTTGCGGCTTAAAATTTTTAAGTGAAAAAAAGAAGTGTTTTTTTAATTATCGCCCTCATTGTTATTGCTGACCAGGTTCTTAAAATATTTGTCAAGACTCATTACCATGCCGGAGAATCTCATCCTGTTTTAGGCCATTGGTTCCAGTTTTATTTTATTGAAAATGAGGGAATGGCTTATGGCTGGAAATTTGGCGGACAGGTAGGAAAAATGGCGCTCACTTTGTTTCGCCTGGCTGCTGTGATATTTGGTGTTTTTTATATTAATAAGATTATTGCAAAAAAATACAAACGAGGATTCATTATCTGCGTGGCGTTAATATTCGCCGGTGCTTTGGGTAATTTGCTCGACAGCATGTTTTACGGGTTGATTTTTGAAAACAGCAGCATCATCAATCAAAATGTTGCGCGCATCTTTCCTGCGCACGGCTACGCTGGTTTTTTACATGGCAATGTGGTTGACATGCTTTATTTCCCCATTATTCACACGCAGTTTCCTTTATGGTTCCCAATTTGGGGCGGCCAGTATTTTGATTTTTTCTCCCCGATATTTAATTTAGCGGATGCATCAATTTCTATCGGAATCATTACTATCTTTATATTTCAAAAAAGGTTTTTTAAAAGCAACAGCTCTGAGGTAAAAAAAGAAATAGAAACCGAAGCAATTGCAAATGACGAAATAACGGTTTCTTAATTCTGAAAAAATTAAAACGCACCTATGAAGATTTTTAAATCTCTTTCGCTTATTGTATTGGCTGCTATTTTAATTACCTCTTGCGCTAAAGAATACAGTTCAGAACACAAGAGAGCTGCTACCGGCAGTTGGCAATTTTCTAATGGAAATCTAAATTATTCCGGATTTATCGATAGTGTTTATCAAACCAAAGGCATTGGCTCACACAGGCTTAGTATCAGCGGAAAATCGTATGATGGCAGCCATTTATTCGCCCTGAATTTATATGGGGATACTTTTCCTCCCGGAGCTTACAAAGCCTCTTTATTTCAATGTACGTTTTCTTACAGCATCCCTGGGAAAACAATTTATCAGGCCAGCCAGCTTACCGGTGAATTTATTGTCAATCTTAACACAATTGATTCTACCAATATCTCCGGAACTTTCTCCGGAACAGCGATTGACAGTTCTAATAATATAATTCAAATCTCTTCCGGAAAATTCGTGACCGAATAAAGAAGCACGTCTGACGCAAACTACATCCTGACAGCATTTTATTCAAAGTATTTGTGTAGATGCTACACCACATTTGTCTGTTGAAAAGAATTAAATTCTACAAATGCGTTTCTTTTTCTTCTAATCGGGGATGATTTGTAACTGGCACATTTTTTTGGGCAAAAGAAAGCATCACGATATTGTGATTTTAACCCAAAAAAAAGATCATGCCTACAAAAAAAAATCATGGCCGCGACAATGATCGTAAAGATGAAGATAGGAAGAAATCTTCTTCCCGTCGCGAAAGCCAAAGAAGCGAAAGCGATTCACGCTAAATCTGTGAAAGAAAATGCTAAAAAAGGCGCCTTTGAAAGACGCCTTTTTTATTGTGAGTTGTGAATTGCGAGTTGTCAGTTTTGAATGTGAAGAGTTGCGTTTGGCTTTTACCATTCACCTTTACTCACTGGGTAATTCGCCCACCATATTTTGCGGATTCACCCATTCGTCAAATTCTTCCGGAGTTACATATCCCAGTTTCACAGCCATTTCTTTTAAAGTTGTATGTTCTTTATGTGCTTTTTGTGCAATTTCTGCCGCTTTATAATAGCCGATTTTTGTGTTTAAAGCCGTAACGAGCATCAAAGAATTGTCCACATGTTTTTTGATGTTTGCTTCAATCGGCTGAATTCCTTTTGCACAATTTTCATTGAAACTGTTGGCTCCATCTCCTAACAAGCGCGCACTGTGCAGAAAATTATAAATGATCATGGGTTTGAAAACATTGAGTTCAAACTGACCGTTAGCGCCTCCAACACTGATTGCTACATCATTTCCGATTACCTGGGCAGAGATCATCGTGAGTGCTTCACATTGTGTTGGATTTACTTTTCCCGGCATGATGGAAGAGCCGGGCTCATTTTCAGGAATACTGATCTCGCCAATGCCACTCCGCGGCCCTGATGACAACATGCGAATATCATTAGCGATTTTCATCAGGCTTACCGCAACTGTTTTTAAAGCGCCATGAGTTTCAACAATCGCATCATGAGAAGCCAGAGACTCAAATTTATTTTTTGCAGTAATAAATGGAAGTCCGGTAAGTTCTGCAATCGTTTCTGCAACATTCACCGCGTAATTCGGAGGTGTATTAATTCCCGTTCCTACTGCAGTGCCGCCGAGAGCGAGTTCACTTAAATGTGGTAGAGTATTTTTGATGGCTTTAATTCCATGATCCAACTGAGATGCATAACCGCTGAATTCCTGTCCAAGTGTTAGTGGCGTTGCATCCATAAAATGCGTTCTTCCAATCTTCACAATATGCATGAAATCTTTTGATTTTTGCTCAAAGGTTCTTTTCAGATTTTCCAAAGCCGGCAATGTAAGATCATGCAGAATTTTATAAGCGGCAATATGCATAGCGGTTGGAAAAGTATCGTTGCTCGATTGCGATTTATTTACATCGTCATTTGGATGCAACACTTTTTGTTTATCAGAAAGTTCGCCACCATTCAACACATGTCCGCGATAGGCGATTACTTCATTTACATTCATATTGCTTTGTGTGCCGCTTCCGGTTTGCCAAACAACCAGTGGAAATTCTTTGTCTAATTTTCCGGCAAGAATTTCATCACAAACTTTTGTAATTAAATCCAGTTTTTCTTTTGATAAAACACCTGCATCAAAATTGGTAATTGCTGCTGCTTTTTTTAAATAAGCAAATGCACGGATAATTTCTTTCGGCATCTTATTAATGTCCTGCGCAATTTTAAAATTCTCAATGCTGCGTTCTGTTTGTGCGCCGTAGTATGCATTGGCAGGCACTTTCACTTCACCCATCGTGTCTTTTTCTGTTCTGTAATCCATAATATTTTCTATTAAATCTTTTAAACGATAGTGCAAATTTAAACGAATAGGAGGGGAGGAAAAAATACCAAAGATTTTTCCTGGCAACGATTCATAGTAAACCAATAAATAATGATCAATCTTGTTTTCAGATGTGGAAAAAAGATCAAAGGCCTGGAAGATTTATTTCAATGAAGTGGTTATTTAAAAAGGACTTTTTTTAAATAAATGTTGTTTGAAACTGTTCGGTCAAGCAGCTTTTTTTAAAAAGTATTCTTAAGCTCTGATTCGATGAAGATGAATTCTATTTTTCTTCTGTACTTTTCATAAGTCATATTTTTTTGCAGGTCGAGCCAAAATCCTGCTTCTACTCCAAAAGCCCTGTTCAAATATCCTCCCGAAGAATTGCTGCCGGGTGGACAGGTTTCATTTGACGATTCATTTCACTAATTTTTAGAATAAGCCGCTTTATTTAAAAACCGGTTTTCTTTTTTCTAAAAAAGCAGCCGTTCCTTCTTTCTTATCTTCACTTGCAAAAACACTTCCAAACAAATTCGCTTCTTCATCAAAACCATTTTTTTCTTTATCATAAAAGGCATTCACAGCCGCAATTACTTTTGAAACAGCAAGAGGAGATTTGGTGAGAATGGTATTTAAAATATCTCTTGTTTTGGGTAAAAGATTTTCGGGTGACTCCACATGATTCACAAGGCCTAAAGTTTTCGCTTCATCGGCTCCGATTATATTTCCGGTCATTATCAGTTCCATGGCATTTCCTTTGCCAACAAGCATGGTTAAACGTTGTGTGCCTCCATATCCCGGAATCAAACCAAGATTCACTTCTGGCTGACCAAATTTTGCATTCACACTTGCTAGTCTGAAATGACAAGCCATAGCTAATTCACAACCACCGCCAAGCGCAAAGCCATTCACAGCTGCTATTACAGGCTTTGGACAATTTTCTATTTTAAAAAAAATATCCTGTCCTTTTTTGGCAAGTGAAGTTCCTTCGTCATCTTTGACTGCAACAAATTCTGCAATGTCTGCACCTGCAACAAATGCTTTTTCTCCTGCTCCTGTGATGATCACTGCTTTTATTTCAACATCCCTATAAACTTTCTCCATTGCGGTGCTTAATTCATTCAATACCTTTTGGTTCAATGCATTCAATTTATCAGGACGATTGATGGTGATCGTGAAAATGTTATTTTCAAGAGAAGTTTTGATTGTTGAAAAATCCATAATTGTTTTTTTGCTTTTTATTTCAATTATTTTTCGGGTGTGATCAAAAAAATGAGAAAAATTTTATCTAATAAATCCTTTTTTGATAACAATTTTTTTTTCTGATTTTTTGGGAGGATGCAAGAGTTTGGTCATTTGTTGCATTACCTACAATTGTCTAAAACGCTCTTCGACAGTGGTTTTTCGCATTTGGTCTAAATGCCATTCGTTCTGTTCCTCAAAAGATTTAAAAATAGGGATTCTTTTTTCCATAAACCGACTTTTAAAAATTTCGATTTTCTTTCACCCATTCTTTAATATAATCGACAATTTCAGAAGTGGAAGTGCCGGGAGAAAATAATTTTCCAACACCGATTTCATTTAATTGTTTCATGTCATCAGCAGGAATAATTCCGCCGCCCGTTACCAACACGTCATCCATTCCTTTTTCTTTCATCAGTGATAATATCTTTGGAAAAACGGTGTTGTGTGCCCCGGTCAAAATACTCACGCCAATTGCATCCACATCTTCCTGTAACGCAGCATTCACCACCATTTCAGGAGTTTGTCGCAATCCGGTATAGATCACTTCCATTCCTGCATCACGAAGTGAAGTCGCAATTACTTTTGCACCTCGGTCATGTCCATCTAGCCCTACTTTTGCCACCAACACACGAATCAGTCTTTGCTTTTCCGTCGCATTTTTTTCAGTGATATTTTTTAAATCGGTCAATGAATTGATTTTTTAAAAATGAACTTATTTCATTAAAGATAAAGTATGTTCGATTCTTTTGATCGTTTCTTCTTTTCCAATAACAGACGAGATTTCAAAAACGCCCGGACCAAATTTTCCTCCAACTAACATGATGCGATAAATAAACATCAGATCGCCTGGCTTCAATTTGCTTGCTGCTGCCAGTTCTTTAAATGCATGTTCAATTTCTGCCGCATTCCATGAATTCATTAGAGAATAGGTGCGGATCAATTCAACGAAAAACTGGTTCTTGTTTTCATCCCATTTTGGAAGAAGAAGCGTGGTATCAATGTCAGTTGGAGCAACAAAAAAGAAACTTCCCTGTTGCCAGAAATCAGTGAGTAGCGTGCATCTTTCTTTTATCAGTTCAATAATTTTTTGCAGTTTATTTTCATCCTCAACTACAACGCCATGTTCTTCAAATATTTTCTTCACATCTGGTTTTAATCTTTCAACGGAACATCTTTTTATCCATTCATGATTGAACCATTTTGCTTTTTCAAAATCAAATTTTGCCCCGTGAGAATGAACTCGGTCCATTGAAAATTTTTCGACCATTTCCTGTAAAGAAAAAATTTCCTGCTCAGTTCCATCATTCCAGCCGAGCAACGCAAGCATATTGATGAATGCTTCGGGCATAAAGCCGAGTTCTTTAAATCCTTTAATGACGCCGCTTTTAGCATCATTCCATTCCATCGCAAACACAGGAAAACCTAGTCTTTCGCCATCGCGCTTGCTGAGTTTTCCATTTCCATCGGGTTTTAAAATCAATGGAAGATGTGCCCACTCAGGCATTTGTTTTTCCCAACCAAAATATTTCCACAACAATACATGAACCGGCGCGCTTGGCAACCATTCTTCACCGCGAAATGCGTGAGTAATTTTCATTAAATAATCATCAACTACCACAGCCAGATGATAGGTTGGCATTCCATCTGCTTTCAATAAAACTTTATCATCCACGCCATCAGTAGGCATTTCAATTTCGCCGCGGATCATATCATTGAAATGAACATACTCATCGCGAGGCATTTTTATCCTGATTACATGAGGAAAATTGATTTTGAGCAATGCTTCCGTTTCTTCTTTTGGCAACACCAGGGAGTTGCGCATATTCAGCCGGTTTTGAAAATCGTATTGCACATTATATTTTCCCTGTGCTTTTAATTTTTCCCTGAGATCTTCAATTTCTTCAGGCGTGTCAAATGCATAATAAGCATGTCCGGATTCTACCAGTTGCTCTGCATATTTCCGGTAGATTTCTTTTCTTTCACTTTGCCTGTAAGGCCCGTATTCACCGGGTTTCCATGGCCCTTCATCCGGAAGAATGCCGCACCAGTTGAGGCATTCAATGATATAATTTTCAGCGCCTTCCACATATCTTGTCTGATCGGTATCTTCAATCCGCAACACAAAATCGCCTTCATTTTTTTTGGCAAAAAGATAATTGTACAAAGCGGTGCGAACGCCGCCAAGATGCAAACCGCCTGTCGGGCTTGGTGCAAATCTTACTCTTACTTTACTCATTTTGCAAAGATAAATGATTGCTTTAATGTGGTTTTTGGAGAGTGAAGAAACAAATAAGACAAATTCCTTCATTATTTTATTTTCCACTTATACTTTTCTTTTCCTTTTTCTACACAGAATAATTACCTTGGCTTTTTTACCAGGATTCAATTTTTTTTCACCAATTAATTTTTTATGAAATTTCTAAAGCTGCTTTCGTTATTTCTTTTGCCTTTTTGTTCGTCACTTTTTGCACAGCAAAATTTGAATGACACGCTTCCTGTTGATCCGCATGTAAAAATCGGGAAGCTGAGTAATGGTCTTACTTATTACATCCGTGAAAATAAAAAACCCGAACAAAAAGTGGAATTGCGTCTGGTGGTGAACGCCGGTTCGATTCTTGAAAACGACGACCAGCAAGGATTAGCGCATCTGAGCGAACACATGGCTTTCAATGGAACCACTCATTTTAAAAAGAATGATATCGTTTCATTTTTGCAATCTATCGGTGTTGGTTTTGGCAGTGATCTGAATGCTTACACCAGTTTCAATGAGACCGTTTATATTCTTCCTATTCCAACAGACAAGCCGGGAAACATTGAAAAAGGTTTCCAGATTCTGGAAGATTGGGCGCATAATGTTACAGATAAAGCTGAAGATATAGATGCCGAAAGACCGATCGTGCTTGAAGAAAGTCGTTTGGGAAAAGGCGCTCAGGATAGGATCAACAAGCAAATTTATCCTGAATTATTTGCAGGTTCAATGTATGCGAAACGCCTTCCGATCGGGATCGACAGTATTGTAAAAAACGCACCTTATTCGGCTTTGAGAAGTTTTTATAAAGATTGGTATCGTCCTGATCTGATGGCTGTAATCGTTGTAGGAGATATTGATCCTGCAAAAGCAGAAAGCCTGGTCAAAAAATATTTTGGTGAAAATAAAAATCCTGAAAATGAAAGGCCACGAACCATTGCGGAAGTACCCCCATATCAAAAAAGTGTAGCCAAAGTTGTTACCGATAAAGAAGCAACCAGTTATGTTTACCAGGTTCATTATTCTCCTTACAAAATCAATCCTGATGTGACTTTGGCCGATTATAAAGATGATCTCGTAAAGAATATTTTTTCTGATCTTTTAAATCAACGTCTTCGCGAATTAACTCAACAGGAAAATCCTCCTTTTGTTTATGCTGCCTGTGGTTTTGGTTCTGAAGCACGAGGATATGAATCTTTTCAGGCTTATATCGGCACAGGAAACAGCGACAATCTGCGAGGTTTGAAAGCATTTGAAGAAGAACTGGAAAGAGTAAAAAAATATGGTTTTACCAAAGCGGAACTGGATCGGTCAAAAGCAGATATGCTGAATTATATTGAACGTGCTTTTAATGAAAGAAATAAAACAGAATCTGCAGATTATGCTGAAGAATACATCCGTAATTTTTTGACAAAAGAGCCGATTCCGGGAATAGCGAATGAAGAAAAATATTACAAAGAATTATTGCCACAAATAACTGTTGAAGATGTAAATGCGATCACTAACCTGCTTTCAAAAAATTCAAATGTATTTATTGCATTGACAGGGCCGGAACCTGCAGCTGGAAAGACTTTGCCAACTGATGCTGAAATTCTTGCTGTTCGTGATGAAGTAGCAAAAATGGACATCAAACCTTATGAAGAAAAAGCAGTTTCTACTTCGTTATTAACTGAAATGCCTAAGGCCGGAAAAATTATTTCAACAAAAAATAATTCCGTTTTAGGAACTACTGATTTTACATTAAACAACGGCGCAACAGTCACTTTGAAACATACTGATTTTAAAAACGATCAGGTCTTAATGACGGCAGTGAGGCAAGGCGGAAAAAATAATTATGGATTGGCTGATAAATACAATGCCGAATACATGATTCCTGTGATAACAAGCATGGGCGCTGGAAATTTTTCACCAATTGATCTGAAAAAAGCGCTGAGTGGAAAAACAGTAAGCGTGCATCCAACTTTTGGACAATTGTCAGAAGGTTTTAGCGGAAGCAGTTCTGTAAAAGATATTGAATCAATGTTGCAATTGGTTTATTTATATGCTACTTCGCCACGGCTTGATACAGCTTTGTTCAGATCATTTGTTCAAAAGAATAAAGCCCAACTTGCTTTCTTAAGCGCCAATCCGCAGGTTGTTTTTGTTGATACACTTTTTAAAGCAATGTATCACAACAGCCCACTGGCACCAATTGCGGTTCCAAAAGCCGAATATTTTGATGCGCTGAATTTGGACAGAATTATGGAAATGTATAAAGAAAATTTCGGCGATGAAAATGAAATGCATTTTATTTTCACAGGAAGCATTTCAGAAGATTCATTAAAACCTCTTTTGGAAAAATATATTGCCAGCCTTCCGTCAACCTCAAAGAAATTTCATTACACGGATAATCATTTGAGGATGGCAAAAGGAAAAATAGATGTAAATGTTTATAAAGGCAAAGAGCCAAAAGCCTTGATACTGGCTGTTTACAGCGGAGAGGTTCCTTATTCTGATCAACTGGATCTCAAAGCGCAGGCTATTGCTGAGGTGTTAAACATCCGGATCATTGAAGAATTGAGAGAAAAGATACAGGGAATTTATGGAGGTGGAATTGAAGTTCAATTTGATAAAATCCCTTACTCGCATTATACTTTCTTTTTGACATTGCCTTGCGGTCCTGAAAAAGTAGATACGCTTTTAAAAGCTGCGAATGCAGAAATTCAAAGCCTTATCAAAAATGGGCCTTCCAAAGAAAATTTGGAAAAAGTGAAGAAGCAATGGAAAGAAAAATATAAAACTGATTTTAAAGAAAATGGCGCGTGGTTATCGCAACTGCAATCATTTTATTTTCCCGGCGATAATCCTGATTACTGGATTCACTATGATAAATATGTAGATGCGCTCACTCAAAAAGATATACAGGACGCAGCGAAGTTATTGTTAACAACAAAGAATGTGATCACAGGAATTTTGAGGCCGGAAAAAGAAATTATCGGTACTGTAAAGCCAAAATATTTACAGAAATAATTTTCATGCGATATGAACATTGAAGAATTAAGAGATTTTGTTTTATCCTTAAAAAATGTAGAAGAAGGTTTTCCTTTTGGAGAAAACACGCTTGTTTTTAAGATCAATAAAAAAATCTTTTTACTTGTTTCGTTGTCATCAGTTCCTTTACAATTCAATGTAAAATGCGATCCTGGCCGGGCAATCGAATTGCGGGAAGAATATTCCTGTATTTTGCCTGGTTATCATATGAACAAAAAACATTGGAACACCATCATTGTGGATGGAACATTATCAAAAACTCAATTAAAAAATTTCATAAAAGATTCTTATGATTTGGTCCAAAGAAAGTGATTGATTAAAAGAAAATTTAAAAGTGCAAAGAGAAAAAGGTGGCAGAAAATGTCACCTTTTTGTAATGATAAAATGCAATTATTTCTTCATTCACTGCACCAACGGAATCGAAAAATAAAATATCGAACCTTTTCCTTCTTCGCTTTCAACCCACAATCTTCCTTTATGTGAATGAATGATCTGCCTGCAGAGATAAAGACCTAAACCAATTCCTTCAATGTTCCTGTTTTTTTCCACCCGGAAAAACCTTTCAAAAACAAAAGGAAGTTGTTCTTTGGGAATGCCAAGTCCTTCATCTTTTACTGAAACTGAAAGTGTTTTTTTATCATGGGAAACACCAAGCGTAACACGGTTTTTTCCATGCGAATACTTAATACTGTTGCTCAAATAATTTGTTAACACCTGTGTGATCCGGTACTTATCCGCTGTCAGCATCACATTTGAATTTCCTTCTACTTCTATCTCAAAAGCCGGATGCAAAGTTTCTACCGCGTCAATCGCTTCTTTCACTGCATCTGCAAAATTAAATTCAGACAATTGCAATTGCATATAACCTGAATTTATTTTAGTAGATTCATACAATTCAGAAATCATTTTTTGTAATCGTCTTGCATTGTTTTTGCTTTTTAGCAACATACTTTCTGCAAGCGAAAAATCATTTTCATGCAAAGCTTCTGTCATCAGTTCATTGCATAAAATAATATTGGAAAGAGGATTCCTTAATTCATGCGCTACAAATCCCATCACATCTTCTTTTTCTTTTTCAAGTTCTTTGTAGGCTGTAATATCATGCACGATCAGTAACAAATTCTTTCCGTCAAAACTGTCCATAAAAGAACAACTGATGTCATACGATCTTACATCTGTTGGCGAAATGATCAGTTCTATTTGTTTGTTGCTGAAGCCGGTTTTTGTCTGAAGTGCTTTAGTGATCGCGATAGTCAGGTATTCGTTTTTGTCATACGGTTTTATAAGTTCGAGGATATTGATAGAAGGCTCAGGGACGCTGTATTTAAACAAGTTTGCGAAAGCGCTATTGGTTTTTATGATATTCATCTTTTCATCCAAAACGATCACCACGTCTTCAATAGAACGCAAAATACTTTCATTAAAGTCATTCAGATTTCGCAAAGCAATTTCGGTTCTTTTCTGAGCATGAATGTCCTGGATGATCTTTAAAATAAATGATTCATTATTCGTTCCTTTTACTAAAACAGCCTCGCCACGAACCCAGGTAACTGATTGATCTTTGTTTACAAAATAATTATTGTCAAAGCTTTGACCTTGATGCAAAACTCTGGTAACCTCTTTTTGAAACACTTCTTTTTGCTGATCTTCTTTTGTAAATAAAATCGATCCGTTTTTTCCAATGATATCTTTTTCAGAATAACCGAAACACTTTACAAATGCGGGATTGATCGATAAGACAGTTCCTTCAGCATCCATTACCAACACTGAGTTTTGCTTCGCGTTATAAAATAAAGCATCGAAATAATTGGCTGAAGGATGCATTTGAAAATTTTAAAACGTTTGGGGGTAATTATCACAATAAAGTTAATAAGAAAACTTAATAACTTTTTTTTATCTTTTTTTTGAGTGGAACGAACCAAATAATGCGATTTCTTTTTTTAAAATCCTCAGGATCATTTGTTTTTTAAAACTTCAATTAACTTTATTTGAAAAAAATATTGATAAATGCTAAAAGAAATTTTATAAAAATGGATAAGCAAACATTAAGTATTGATATGGATGAAGTAATTACCGACACTGCAAAAAAATTGAAAGATTGGTACGACCGCGAATTTGGAATCACTTTTAGTGAAGAAGAGTTGCAAGGCAAGGATTTAAAAGAAGTAGTAAGGCCTGAACACTTTTCGAAGTTTCATGAATATTTGAACCTGGAAGGTTTTTTTCGTGACCTGGAATTAATGCCTGATGCTGAAAATGTTTTAAGAAAACTGAATGAAAAATATGAATTGTTTATTGTTTCCGCAGCGTTGGAATTTCCTAATTCTCTGAAAGATAAATTTGACTGGATTGCTGAAAAACTTCCATTTATTACCTGGAAACAAATTTGTCTTTGCGGCACCAAAAGCATTGTGCAGACTGATATTATGATCGATGATCGCACAAGAAATTTCAGTCATTTTCGGGGAAGAAAAATTCTATACACCTGCCATCATAATATTTTTGAAAAAGATTATGAGCGCGTAAAAAACTGGAAAGAGATTGCAGAAAAACTACTTTGAAAAAGTATTATTAATTTTCGTGTGTACAGGACTGTTATGTTATTATTTTCATTTTCAAAATAATTTTTATTTTATTTTTTCAGTTATTTCAAAACAAAAACTTGTAATTACTTTTACCGGTAATAATTTTTTCTATGGTTAATTTCTCTTTTATGCGTCGTTGCTTTTTGGCTGCGACAGTTATTTTTTTTACTGCTTCTGCTCAATCGCAAAAAACAGAAAATCTCGTTCAATATGTAAATCCTATAATCGGTACAGAGCGCATGGGACATACATTTCCCGGTGCGACAGTTCCTTTTGGAATGGTGCAATTAAGCCCTGATACAGATACGATTCCTTATGAAACAAATGGACATTACAATCCTGATGTTTATAAATATTGCGCCGGATATCAATACGATGATAAAACGATTGTTGGTTTTAGCCACACACATTTCAGTGGCACCGGGCATTCTGACCTGGGCGATTTTTTAATCATGCCTACTGTAGGAAAACTCCAATTAAATCCCGGTACAGCTGATGATCCGGAAAGTGGTTTCCGTTCCCGGTTTTCACACAAAACTGAAGTGAGCGAAGCAGATTATTATAAAGTAAAATTAGAGGATTATAATATTCTTGCAGAGCTGACAACTACCGCCCGTGTTGGCTTTCATCAATATACTTTTCCAAAAACAGATAGCGCTCATATCATTCTAGATCTGATGAGCGGCATCTATAATTATCCTGATAAAAATGTGTGGACTTTTATTCGTGTGGTAAATGATTCATTGATCACGGGTTATCGCCAAACAAGCGGGTGGGCAAGAACAAGAACGCTTTATTTCGCTATGCGATTTTCAAAACCCTTTATTGACTATGGAAGTAAGGATTTTGGCAAAAGAGAACCGTATCGTGGCTTTTGGGGAAAATTTAATCAGCAGAAAAACTTTCCAGCGTTGGCTGGAAGACAACTTCGGATGTATTTTAATTTCAAAACAAATGAAGGTGAAAAGATCAAAATAAAATTTGCCCTTTCTCCGGTGAGCCAGGAAAATGCTTTGAATAATTTGAGAACAGAAACTCCCGGTTGGAATTTTGAAAAAATAAAAGAACAAGGTCAACAGCAGTGGAATAAAGAATTGAACAAAATCGTGATCAATGCCGATAAGGATGAGAAAATAAATTTTTATACAGCGATGTATCACGCCTTCATCAATCCGACAATTTATATGGATGAAAACGGCGACTACAAAGGATTAGATCAGAATATTCATAAAGCAAGGGGCTTTACGAATTACACTACTTTTTCTTTGTGGGATACGTATCGTGCTTTGCATCCTTTGTTCAATATCATTCAGCCAAAACGAAATGGCGACATGATCAAATCGATGCTGGCGCACTATGATCAAAGTGTGATGCACACGCTGCCCATGTGGTCTAATTCTGCGAATGAAAATTGGTGCATGACCGGTTATCATGCTGTTGCCGTAATTGCTGATGCAGTGGTAAAAGGCAATACACCGTTTGATGCGAACAAGGCATTGGATGCATGTGTAACAACAGCACACCACAGAAGTTATGATGGCATTGGATTGTATGAAGACATGGGATACATCCCTGTTGATAAAAACGGCACCGGCACTTCCACTACTTTGGAATATGCTTACGATGATTGGGCTATTGCACAGATGGCAAAGAAGCTGAACAGAATGGATATTTACAAAGAATTTTTGAAGCGTTCTGAAAATTATAAAAACGTATTTGATCCTTCAGTCGGCTTCATGGGTGGACGTTTGAGCGATGGCTCATGGAAAAAAGATTTCGATCCGTTAAGCACTTCAGGACAGGGTTTTATTGAAGGAAATTCATGGAACTATTCTTTGTTTGTTCCGCAGGATCCTGCATCATTAATTCAACTGATGGGAGGAAAGAAAAAGTTTACTCATTACCTGGATACATTGTTCACAATGCATCTGTCGGACAAGTTTTTTGCAGAAACAGAAGACATTACCAGGGATGGAATCATCGGTGGATATGTACATGGAAACGAGCCTTCACACCATGTTGCGTATTTATACAACTGGACTGATGAGCCGTGGAAAACACAGGAAACTGTAAGAATGATCTTGAAAAATCAATATCATATAGGCGCTGCTGGTTTAGGTGGAAATGATGATACAGGACAGATGAGTGCGTGGTATATTTTCAGTACGATTGGCTTTTATCCGGTAGCGCCGGCCTCTGATGTTTATCAAATTGGAAGTCCTGCTGTCAATGCTGCTACCTTGCATTTGGAAAATGGAAAAACATTTTCAATTGAAGCAAAAAATCAAAGCGACAAAAATGTTTTTGTACAGAAAATCGAATTGAATGGAAAACCCTTAAATCGTTTATACATCACGCATTCAGAAATTATGAATGGAGGGAAGCTCGTGTTTTATATGTCAGATAAACATTCGTAAAAAGTTGCAGAAGCAGTAAACGAAGAAATATTTTTATTTCTTCGTTTACTTCCTATTCTTTTCTATCATCATCAGAAATTACAAGATTGGCGCCACCTTCGCGCATGATCTGATCCATATTTCTGTCATTGTCAATGATTCCTTTTTCTTCCAGCATTCGCATGTCTTTAGCATCTTTTAGAAATGCAGAAGCGAAAATAAATTCGTTTAATTTTTCATTCTTATTGAAAATAATGTCTTTGTTCGTTCCTTCCCATTCTTTTTTGCCGTGGTATAAATACAAAATATTTTCACCGATCTCCATCACACTGTTCATGTCATGAGTATTGATAACTGTGGTCATTTCATTTTCCTTCGTGATCTCATGGATCAGTTTATCGATCACCATAGATGTTTGCGGGTCAAGGCCGGAATTGGGTTCATCGCAAAAAAGATATTTTGGTTTCAAAACAATTGCTCTTGCAATGCCGACCCGCTTTTTCATACCACCACTAATTTCAGACGGATATTTTTTATTGGTGCCTTTCAGATTTACTCTTTCGAGTACATCATTTACCCGTTCCATCTTTTTTGAATTTGGCCATTTGGTAAACATGTCTAAAGGAAATTTTACATTTTGTTCTACAGTCATACTGTCGAATAAAGCCGATCCCTGGAACAGCATTCCAATCTGTTGACGCAATTCTTTTCTTTCTTCTTCTGTCATGGTTGTCAGGTCTTTTCCATCAAACACAATGTCGCCGCTATCTACTTCAAACAAACCTACCATGCATTTTTGTAAAACCGTTTTTCCGCTGCCACTGGTTCCAATGATGAGGTTGGTCATCCCTGTTTTCATAACAGCGCTTATATTCTTCAGAATTTCTTTATCACCAAAAGATTTAGAAACGTTTTTGATTTCAATCATAATAAATCACTTAATTAATTTTTTCCTTTTGCAGTAAACAAAGAATTAGTTTCTTTTTTTTACAAAATAAGAAACGCAAGAATATAATCAGCAAATAAGATCAATATACAACTGGTGATGACTGCGGTCGTGCTTGCGCGTCCAATTTCCAAAGCGCCGCCTTTTACATTATAACCATAATACGAAGAAACACTGCTAATGATGAATGCAAAAGTGTAAGCTTTTGCCAATGCGAACCAAACATTTTTGGGAACGAAATTCATCAATAAACCGCGATCGTATGTCGCGCCGGAAAGAATGCCGCCAAGAGTTCCTGCCAGTCTTCCTCCATAAATTCCCAAAGCCATCGCAAGAATTACCAACAGAGGAATCGTGATTAGTGCACCAAGAATTTTTGGAGCAATGAGATACGATTTTGTATTAATACCCATGATCTCTAAAGCATCGATCTGCTCGCTTACTCTCATGTTGCCTAATTCTCCCGCAATCTTACTTCCCACAACTCCGGCAAGAACGATACAAACCAATGTAGGAGCGAATTCCAGGATAACGGTATCTCGAACGATCTGTGAAATGGTGTCTTTTGGAAGCATCGGACTTGTTAGCTGGTAAGCAGTTTGAACGGCGCTTACCGCACCCATAAAAATGGAAATAACTGCAACAATTCCCAATGAGCCCATTCCAATTTCGACAGATTGATGCATGAGTTCTTTCCAATACATTTTGAAATTTTCAGGTTTGGTGAACATCGATTTCATCATCAAAAGATACCCGCCAATTGTAGAAAATACTTTCATGTTGTTTGCTTAAAAATTATTTTATTCTTTGGATTTCATTTATCGGAAGATTTTTGAAATGCTTATTCTTTATTGGATCTTTTTAATTTTCTCCACCTGCTGACAGGAGGTTCTTCTTCAGATTTTTTTCTTTTACATTTTAATTGCGCGTCAACTACTGCAATTAAAACCATGTTGTAAATACTTCTAACCTGGCTTCCCAATTGAAGAATATGAACCGGCTTGTTCAAACCCAATAAAATCGGGCCAATTGCTTCAGCACCACCAATTTCCTGCAAAAGATTGTAAGTGACATTTCCTGCGGCA
>Ga0157371_10001705_pt1 | contig 22368 bp, 33 predicted proteins | sample C45metaG_FD_113462 | JGI IMG/M metagenome (GOLD analysis project Ga0157371, IMG submission 113462) | Corn rhizosphere microbial communities from Kellogg Biological Station, Michigan, USA - C4-5 metaG | ecosystem: Host-associated > Plants > Roots > Rhizosphere > Soil | place: USA: Michigan...
CCGGCGGCGTAGGTCCACGGGTTATGGATCATCAACATCGCGTTGGAAGAGATCACCACCCGGTGCGCACCGCACACGGCGACACTGGCGGCACTGGCGGCGAGCGCATCGATCCGTCCGGTGCAGCGCTCGCCCAGACGCGACAACGCGTTGTGCATGGCCAGACCGTCGAAAAGGTCGCCGCCGATACTGTTGAATGCAGCCACCACCGGCGACACACCGTCATCCATGGCGCGCAGATCCTGCACGAACTGATTGGCAGTGATGCCCCATGCGCCGATCTCGCCGTAGACGAAAACTTCGATCACTCGCTCGGTAGCCTCGCCGCTGGCCTGCAGGGCGTACCAGGTCTTGTCCTGAACCTCGACGCGCTTGCCTGCGCGGTTGTAAATGCGCGGTCGCGCTTGCTTGCTCATGGTTGCTCCTTGTCGTCGTTGTCTTCGACGGCATCAAGGGTGTTGTAGTTGAGGCCCAAAGTGGTGGCTCGCGCCAGATCGGCAGCGTTTTCCAGATCGACCGTTTCGGCGTCGTAGCCTGTGCGCAAGACCATTTCGCTGCGTGAAGCAAAGCCGGCTTGCACTTCCATCCGCCGGGCCTGCACGTCTTGTACTGGCTGGATGTAGGCCCAGCCTTGAGGCACCCAGCGGGTACGCAGGTATTGCCGACGTTTCTGCGCGTAGTCGCCCAGCACCAGGACACCCGACAGCACCGCCATGTCCATCCACGCGGCCCGTACCGGGCGGCAGAGTTGATGCACGTACACGCTGAATTGCAGTTGTTCCAACCGGCGCCGAAACTCGTTGAGTACCACCCGAAGTGCTCGGTCGTTGATTCCGCGCATGTCGCCGGTGAGGATCTCGTAAGGCGTACCGCTACCCGCCGCTGCAGCCATCAACTGCTGCCGCATGAAGTCCGGGTAGTTGTTGCCCGCATCCGGCGGTTTGGAAAATTCCACCTCTTCGCCCGGACCGAGTTCCTGCATGGTGCCGGGTTCGAGCGCAACCATGGGCGTGAAGCCGTCGCGGTCCAGATCCAATAACGCGCCGGTGACCGGATCGCGTGGAGCCGGACCCGCGTCCGGCGGCGGGCGCGTGATGAAACCGGCGAACAGGTTGGCCACCTCCTGCCGGAACAGCACCGCGTCGTCGTAGTTGTCCAGACTGCGTAGCCGTTTCAGAACCGGCGACAATCGCGGCACACCGCGCAACTGGCCAGGTTCGACCGGTTCGAAGATGTGCAGCACCTGCGCGGCCGGGACGCGCACTAGCTGGTTGTAGCCGGCGTTCAACGAGGCCGCATCACGCGGGTGCGACAGGTACATCCAATACGCTACCCGCTTGCCGCCGGGCGTGAACTCGATGCCGGCGCGGATGACGTTGCCGTTCTTGGTGCTCTCGAATTTGTCGTGCGGCACGAACTCCGGCGCCAGAATCTGCAACTGCAGTGGAACCGCCAAGCCTTCGTCCCGACTGCGAGGACGCAAGCGAACAAAGCATTCACCCGATGTTTCCACCGTGCGCGCCACCAGCGCCTGCTGGCCGTAAAAGTCGGTGCGGTCATCCGCATCAGATTCATCAACCCAATCGCTCCACAGCTCCTGAAGCAGCTTGCGCAGGGCATCATCATCGGTCGCTGGCCTAGGGGTGATGCCGGTGCCGATCAGGTTGCTGACGCGCTTGTCGATGACGTTGAAGGCATACGGGTCATTGCGAACCGCTGCCCGGGAGCGCGACCGCAAATTGCGCAGTGCCGGGGTGTTGATGCTGTTGATCCCGTTGTCGGGAGCGTCCCAGTTAGCGGATCGGCGGCCTTCACCAGCGCCTTCGTAACTGGCCTTGATGTTGGACGGCAGTACAAAGCCGTTACGGGTCAACGTCGGAAAATGTCGGGCCATTAAAGTCCCCTGCCCCCGTGATAAAGGCGGATCACGCGCGAACGTGGCCCGGCTTCGCGTGCCAGCGACGAGCGTATTTCCGCGCGCGCCGCGAGCAGTTCATCGACCGTGCGGTATTCCACGGTACGGTCGGTGTAGCGCACAGTTTTCTCACCGCGAGCAATGGCCGCCTCAACCGCGTCGAGGTGCTTTTTCGTAAATGACATATCAGCGTCTCTTCAGGTAGCCACTGGTGGAACTGCGGCGTTGTGGGGGAGCGGCTGCCGGACGTGATTTCACGGCGGGTTGCGGCACCTGTGGTGCGGCCGGTGTTACGACTGGCCGGCTGAGCCGTTCGCTCTGAACGGGCTGGCTGCTATCGCCCGAAACCGACTCGTAGATCGACTTCCGAATACGCGTCCAATCGTGTTCTTGGTAACGATTGATGCCGAGGTAATGGGCCATGGCCAGGTTGTACACCAACAGATCGAGCGCTTCGTTGCGCTCGGCCTTGCCTTTGGTCCATTCGATGCGTTTGTGCCCCCTGACGTAACGGGTGATTTTTCGCTCAGCCACGCACTGGGCGAAAAAGTCATCCGGCAGGTCGTTGGCAAAGTGCAGCGCTCCCGGTCCGGTGTCGAACACATAGCGGTTGTAGATCCAGTCCTTCGCCGTGTCGGTACCAACAATCCAAAGCTCGGCTCCATGCCGTTCAGTGAGGCCCTTCCATGTCACGTCGACCATCGAAGGTCGCTGCGCGATCACCGGCCGGCCTCGCTTGCTCGCCCCCTTGATGGCGAACACGCTGCGCCAGCGGCGCATACGACAGAACTGATAAACCTCATCCGTATGGTTACCACCGGAGTCGACCGCAGTCGCCATGATCATCAGCTCAGCACCACAAGGGTGTCGGTAACGGGCCTTGAGCAACTCATCCAGCGCCGCCCAGGTACGTTCATCTGCCGGGTCGCCGGAGATCACCTGAAAGTCGACCACCCAGCGTTCCATGCCGGCCCCCCAACCCATCACCATCAGTTCCAGGCGGTTGGCTTGGGTGTCAACAGAAGCGGTCAGCATCAACACGCCTTCGGGCATTGAGCCAAGTCCGTAGCTTTCCAGCCGCGCCCGATCCCTCAGCACGTCGGCTGAGGTTTGCTCCTGAGCGCTATCCCAGACCTTGGCCAGACGGGTGTTATAAAACACCTGCATCGGCTCCAGATCGCCTTTGGCCTGAGCCTTTTTAGCCTTCTCGAATTGCTTGGCCAACGAGGCCCAACCGGTCCAGCCGGGCGGCGAGTACAACGCATTCAAGTTGAAACCAACGTTTTCGCCATCGCCTTGTGAGTGTGATCGCCACTCCCCTTTTGCCAGCATCTCGCCCTTATAGCGTTCCTCGATCAGTACGTCGCAGTCGGGGCCGGCACACTGGTAATGCACAACCTGAAAATCCTCCGAGTAATGCAACCGCTCCCACTCCAGAACCTGCATGTGTTCACAGGTTGGACACGGCACGTAGTAGTAACGCTGATCGCTGACCTCAAACAGATCAGCGATCCGTGACGCCCCCCGGACCGTCGGCGAACTGGAAAAATAAAATTTAGCGTTACGGCCGAAAGTACTGCCGCGAGTCTCGGCCAATTCGACCGGGTCGCCCTCTTCGCCCACGTCCACACTCCAGCGATCAACCTCGTCGCCATAGATGTAGCGGGCGGAAAGCTCCGCCAGGTTGGCCGCAGAACCGGCCGTGGTGATGTACAGCGAACCACCCTCGAACTCCTTCGTGTCCATGGTGTTGCGCGCATCTCGCGAGCGGTTGGACGCCACGCGCTCACGCAGAACCGGCGTGGCCTTGATGGTTTTACCAATGCGCGACGATACCCGCTTGGCCAACCCCAGACTAGGCAACAACGTCAGGATGTTGGACGGGGCCATATGGATCAGGCCGCCGATCCAGTTCAAGGCGATCTGCGTTTTCATCAACTGCGAAGCCACCATGGTCACCACCCGCTTGCACGGGTGGGCAGGTGACAGACAGCGCATCGGCTCACGCGCATAAGGGGTGCGCGAAGTGTGGTATTGACCAGGCTCGGCCGCGCCCGTGTCGCGCGGGATGCGCATGTACTCGTCGGCCCACTGATCAATCCAGACGTCAGGCTCTGGTCGCTGCCCACGGAAATACGCTTCGCGGTACACCGTCGCACCGTTCGACATTTCTAAGGACATAGGTTTAGCTCGGTGTAATGGCTTGTTCTAGATCTGCTGTGGACAGCCGCTCAGCATCTTCCAGTGTTTGTCGCAAAGCCGACGTCAGACGCTTTTCGATTTGCCATGGATCAGACAGCGAGGCCAGTTCAGGCGATAGCTGTGGCGCCATTCCAAGCAAAAGATCACGCAGCAAGCGACCGGCGTTATAGGCCGCGTCTTCAACCGCTTTGCGCTCTACTAAAGTGCCTTGGGCTTTAAGGAAATTGTTTTTTTCCTGAAGCGACAGGTAATGCTCACGAAGAGCGCGTGACTTTTGAAAGTCGGGTACCTGACCAGAGGGGTCATCTACAAAGTCTGCGATGACTATTTCCAGCGGTGGCTGATTTCCCCGCTTCGGTCGATTGCGCTCATGTCGAGCGGCGACGGCGGCCTTGCTCGGGTCGCTCGTCATGGCCAGAAGCTGCTCGCTGGCCTCCACATCAATCTGCCCGGCGGCATTCAGAACCAGTCGTTGACTCTTGACCAGCTTGCCAACGTACTGCCTCGACCACCCCTTCAGCTCGCAGTACTCCTTGCGAGTTACAAAAGCCATGCGGCCTCCATCGTCTTGGCTTGTCGGTCTTGTCAACTAACCCGGCTTAGTTGACAAGCCTTTTGGCCAGTGCGCCGGGGCTACTGTTTAAGAAAATGAACAGGCATAAAAAGGCCCACAGCCCAATAGAACCGGGGGGCACTTCACTAAAAACCACTGTTTGGATCATGCGAACGCTGTCGCTGAAAACCCGGCATTCCTTGTCAACCTGTCAACCGCTGTCAACTAACTTTCCAGCCCTGTGGCTAACGCTTTCCCGCGGGTTTCCGACCCCGTACCCTTCGGATAACCCCAGGGTCCCCGGCGATGTCAGCGCCAGGTCGGGTCGGGTCTCACCTTTGACCCACAACTCCTTCCCGTCATCGCCTATCACGCGGACCTGCATTGGCCGATCTCCTTGGAATAATTGATTGGCAGCGACTTACTCATCGACTTGAACGCCCGCCTTCTTTGCCAAGAACTGGGTGTACAAACCACCGGCTACATCGGCGCCAATTACCGCGATCACGATGCCCAATCCGGCAGCCAGATAGAGGTTGCTCCAGAGCGCCATTGCTAGCAGCAGCGTGGCCATTCCCAGCAAACCCGATGCGAGAAACCGCAAAGCAACCCGCTGCAGGATCTGTCGTAACCCGAGGTCGCTGCCCGATGCTCTCAGCATCTCTCCCGACAAGCCCGCCATGCTTAGCAATATCAGAAGCCAAAGGGGTACATCCGCGAGAGCTTGCTGCTCCGTGCTCATCTGTAGTCCTCAAATAGGTTCGGCCTCCATGTCACTGTCATCCGCTATGAGCAAAGAGCCAGGCATGGGGCCGAAAACGAAAAAGCCCCGCACGATGGCAGGGCTCATAAATAGGCATAGAAAAACCGACTCGATGGTCGGGCTTCTGGAAGCGTCTCGCTGCGTTCACAGCAGTTCACGCTGCTATAAAAACAAATCTATTCCGCGCGGAAAAGGCTTTTTAGCATCGCCAGGTCAGACGTAGGAAATGCTCACCTAACGCCACTACGCTAGAATAACGTCACAACTCGCTTCCCCTTCTCCTAAAAATGGATATTTCTAGGCAAATGACTAAGACAAACCCGACCTTCTGCGGAGCTGAACCAACTTGGGCAAATGCTTGTGTAGGGAATAATGGAAATCCTAGCTACGTAGAATATTCGATCGGCTTTTCCAAGGCCGCAAATATTCTGATAGACCTAGTACTTAAAGATCGGAGCAACAACTTAAGCGTTGATGAGTTTGTTTATCCTGTCTGCTTCAACATGCGCCACTCAGTCGAACTAAGACTAAAGGGCGCCATTGACGAACTTATAGAAATCGCCAAGATAAAGAAAATAACGCTAAACTTCAATTCCTCTGGCTCACACGACATCGAATCAATATGGACATTCTTCAAGACTCAATCTGAAATCCTTGACAGCAGATATTCAGATATCAATAAAAAAATCGAACCTACAATCCTAGATATTGCACAAGTTGACCCGACCGGCCAGACATTTCGTTACGCATTGAGCAACACAGCTCAAAAGCACCTGACAGACGTATCACTCATTAACTTTATAGTCCTTAAAGACAAATTCAACGAGCTCGAACTAAATTTAGACAAGCTACACCAGCTAAACACATGGCTACAAACTGAATACCGTCAAGGAACATTCACAACAAAACTATCAAGATCGCAAATTTTCAAAATTGCGAAAAAACTACCCCATACAGACAAATGGCGAGAAGCACAATTCACAGAAATCAAGGAGCAAGTAAAAACCGAGTACGACTTGGGAAGCAGAGACTTTTCGAAAGTAATTGACATAATCAGATGTCATTACAGTCTCGCTCCCATCATAGGGGCGCCTCTCCCGATTAAAGGGATAACCGAACCTCAGTTACTATTCTTTATCGACGAGTGGATTAAAAAAAACCCAGACATTAAAAAAGCGCCGGACTCCAGCTTCACAGAAATAAGCTTCGACAAAGAAAGTTTAATTGCCAGAATGCTTGCAAGAGCAATTGAAAAGACGGATATATGGGACACTGTAGCTGACGAAGTGTGCTCAGGCTACCTCGCCGGGCTTGAGTCTCTATTTTACTTCGCTAGAGATACAACTTTCACAGAATACTACAATACAATCTATGACATCCACATCAGAGAGGCAAACAATACACTAAAATTCAATAAAACCCTTAAAGATGACTTCATGCACATATTTAACAAAACAAGCGCACTGAACAACATCCTTCTTTCCCTTTATGCTCTAGGGCACGCCAAATTAGCAGAGTCTATTGTTACAACGCACGAACTCGAAATCTCGTTCCGGTGGCTGCATGACGCGAGAACAGGGCAGCGGTTTATCTACCCAGACTTTGCCGCTTACTAGCAAAAAAAACATAAAATTAGAGCCATATCTGCCGACTTAAACTTCGGCGGATATGGCCATAACAACAACTACAGTCACGCCGCATCGTACAAGGGGCAAACCACACAATCAATCCAGGCAGCCCCTGCCCTTGCCAGCTCTCTCGCCTTACCCTCACTGATCCCGTAATGCTTACCAACTTTTAACATTGCCCATTTGGCGCCGTAATAGAGCCAGAGGATGTCACCCATCTGTTGATCTCGGTGCGCGAGTTTGGCGACAGCGTTGTCGATTGCCAAAGCCCAGTCATCAGTAATGCAATAATTTTTGCTTGATGCAGCTTGAGGCATCGCTTGCCGCATGAGAGCGAATGTCGGGGATGTGTAACTGGGTATCCCCATGCCATCCATCCTCCACCATCCCCACTGCTCAAGCAGGTACTCGGTGTCTCCCAATGGCCGACCTGCCGGCTTGCGAATCATCATTCCTTCAATCCCCTGTGTAATTTGTGCCGCCCGCCCCCAGGCGGTTCGATCGTTCGAATTGACTTTGTCGTCCGCTCATCAGCGGCGAACCTTTCAGCGCTGAAATTTCACGTTGAGCGTGCTGCAATTTGAAACTCAATTGAGTGACCAACTCGTCGGAAGAGAGGACCAACTTGCTCCCCAAAACAACCCAACCTGAGCCGTTGCAATCAGTGCAAACCAGCTCATAAAACAGCCCTTTCACCACCGCGCTCCCCGCGCAGATTGAGCAAGGCTCAAGCTCGATCCGTTCTCGCTTAAAGCCAGGCACTCGCCCTTTTTGCATGATTTGAAACCTCGCCTATGGTTGTTTCTTCAATGGCCTTGCAGGCCTTGTGGTCTGTGGCTTGCAGCGAATTACCAGAATCTTCAAATCTAAAGCTGGTCAATCCGTGAATCATTGCAAGCCCCTTCTGATCTAGATGCGCGTGCCACTGCTCGAGGGCATCACGCTTGCGACTCATCACGTCCGACTGGATGTACACCTTCACGTTGTGGCCCATCGCGTGGTTGATCAGCAGCTCGCCGATCAGATGGTCAATGCCAATGTCTGCCCAGCCGGTGCGGGCCACCTTGCGCAGGTCGTGACTGGTCCACTCGCCTTGCCCCAACCGACGAAACACGGCGCAGCCTTGAGCCTCACCCAGCGCCTTGCCGTTGCGTGCCGGGAACAGGAACTGACCGTCATAGCCTCGGGCGTATTGGCCTTCGCGGTACCGGACCAACAAAGCGCAAACTTGCTCGGTCAGGGGCAGGTGGTGCTCGACACCGGTCTTGGTGTTCTCAGCCGGGATGAACCACTCGCGTTCGGCCAGGCTGATATGCGACCAGCGCGCCATCCGGGTTTCGCCGATCCGCGTGCCGTGACACAGCATCATCAGCGCGAGCATTGAATCCAGTGGCGCAGCGGGCATGACATCGGCCAACTGTTGCAGCAGGCCTTCCAGTTGAACGCCGCGCAGGCGAGACGGCTTGATCCCGACCTTAGCCTTGGAGAAGTCATTGAACCGGATCGCCGCCATCGGGTTGGACGTGATCAGGCCCAGCTTGGCAGCCTGACGGAATGCCAGGGCCAGCAACTGGAACACCGAGCGCACGTAGTCGATGGAAATGGTTTCCTGCAGCGGCCACATCAGCAGGGTGTCGAGCGTCACCTTGTCGATGCCGGTCAGCGGCAATTCGCCGAGGCGTGGCTTCAGGTGACACTTGATCATCGACGCGCCAGTGTTCTTGCGCTTGGTCGACAGGTTGCGGTCGCGTGACATGCGGTCAGCAAACCAGTCCAGCAGTTCGCTGACAGTGTTCCACTTCGACAGGCTCGCGTTTTCCCCGGCGGCCAGACGCAGCCGAAGCGACGGCAGCGCCGCTACGACCTGTTTGTGAGTCAGCTCGGGGAACGTCCCGATGGGATTCCACTTGCCCTTCAACACCAGGTACCACGAGCCACCGGTTCGAGCCTTGTTGAAGCGCAGGTACAGGCCCTTATTCTCAATGTCGCGTACGTCCTGTACGGTGCCGGCCACTTGGCGCTTGATCTCAGCTTCGGTGATCTTCACCGCGGCGGTACTCATGCGGCCCCCTTAACGGTGAGAATTCCGGCTCGGATTAGCCCTTCGTGGGTTTCAGCAATGGCGCGCGGAATGTCCTCCCAATCGATGTCGCCGGCGGCGCGACCATCGACAACGTCGTGACAGGCACAGCAGACATACACCGCGACGGTGTCGAAGCCCTTCATACCCATGCCTTTCTGCCCGCACGGCAGATGCGCGAGGATGGTGGTTTCTGGTTTGTGGTTGCAGATGCCTGGCATCCGGACGGTGCACTCTTGGCCATCGGCCGAGGCGCGAAGCTTCCTCGAGCTCACTCGCATGCAGGCTTCCCCGTCACGACGTCGACGACTTCGTAGGTCCCAGGCCACATCCACGAGCCATAACGCTTGGCCATGGCCTCGTCGGCAAACAGCGCCAGCGCGTGATCGGGCGGCGAACTCAGATCGACCTTGAACGAGCAGCAGAACACTGCGAAGCGATAGGTATCGATTTCAGGAACAGCCAGGCGGCGGTCAGGCATTACGGGCAGCCCCCGATCTTATGGCGCGCAGCTCGGAGAGCGCTCTGTTTCCGATCTCAGGTGTACGGCGGCCGTCAACTCGGGCGGGCAATGCCAGCGGCATCTTTTGGAGCGGCAACCCATCGATCAAACGGCGCACGGTGATCACGTAGTTGCGCTCGAACAGCTTACGCGCCAGCGAGGTTTCGAGGCGGTTCAGACTTTCGAAACCCGACTCCTTGGCCGTGTGCCAAATCGCATCATGCGACCAGTTCGCTTCCCCGGCCATCGACGGATGGACATTGCGGCACGCTTCGCGAAACGCCGTTTCGGTCGGTGGCAGCCCAAGCATTTCAGGCGTGGGTTGGCACAGGTTTATGAACTTGCCTACGCTCGGTGCGAAGTCAGAGCCAAGCTTCCGGCACTGCTCGATGCCGAAGCGAATCTGCTCGACCTTTGTGATTTTCTCGGCCATGAACGCCTTGGTCCATGTGGCTTTCGCGGCGTTGACGGCCTCTTGATCAGGCCACGCCTGCTTCCACGCCGGGAAGATTGCCATCAGCTCACGGAACAGTGCGTTGATGACCTGGACGGTACCCGCATCCGCCTTCACTGGCGCGACCTCAGCCGACGCCACATTGGGCAACATTTGCAGCACACTCGAAACAGACTTCATCACAGACCTCCCAGGTCATCACCCCAACTGGTGTCGTTGAAATCAGGCTCTTGACCACGACCTGCTGCCTGCACTCGCTCACGCTTCACCCACTGGACCAGGCGGTAGCACCAGCCGGAGCCGGAATCGAGAGTTTTTGGCTTGGCGCAGTGGAAGCCCTTGAACTTGCGAACCGCTTCGTCAGGGACGCTGTCAGCCGGAAGCCCCGCGATGGCGATCTGATCCGACAACGCTTTCTCGTTCGGCACCCAAGTCGCGAACATGGCGAAGCGTTGGTGATCATCCTGCGGCTCGATTGCGGCGTTGTTCTGCTCGGCGATCGCGGCATCAATCTCGCGCTGCTGCTGCTCTTCGGTTAATTGATGGTTAAGTGACGGATTGGGTGCAGCCGCTGCACCCCGTTCTGTCGTAGCTTGCACCCCGTCCTGTTGTGGATTGCACCCCGTGCCGTCATTTGCACCCCGCTCGGAACGGGGTGCAGCATTTGCACCCCGCAATAATTGGAGGTCGTAAACAACTGGGCGTCGGTCATGGCGATCAATGTGAACAGCAGCAATCGCTTGATTGCCCTGCTTGATCAGCCCCGACTTCTCCAGGTCATCTAACTTGTAACGCACGGTACGCTCGGATAGACCGGTGTCCTGAGCCAGGGTTGAAGCTGACGGAAACGCGCCAGTACCGTTCGATCCCGCATAGTTGGCCAAGCACAGTAGAACGTGCCGTGCGCTGGCATCCTTGAGAACTTGCGTGGGCAAAGACAGCGCCCATGACATTGCTTGAACGCTCACAGCGAGGCTCCGATATTCAATTCGGCAAAACGAGATGACGTTTGTCGCGACACTTTTTGCGATTGACCAAAACGTGTCGCAGGAATGGAGGGATTACCGGGGGTGACGTTCGTATTCATAATGGCCCCTCAGTGTTTTGCGTTTGAAGAAACCGGGTTGCAGCCCGGCTTTTTTGTGCCTGAAACTCAAGCTGCCTTCACCGAGCTTTCGAGTAAATGAAGGCTTTCGCGTACATGTCCGATCTCAGTGAGAATGTCGGTCTTCTCGCCGGATGAAACGTGCTGGTCATCTAAAGCCTCGTGCACAGCGATGGTCAGATCAGCTACTTCCTTGCCGACATGTACCAGCGAGGCAGTCAGCTCTTTGGGTGCCGGCGCATCCTTCGGAACGAGCTCAAAACCGAACTGATCCGCCAACGCTTTCAACGGGCGCATGTCTTCGGTGTGCAGCAAAATCCCGAACAGATGCTCAATAGTCAGGTGATGCGCCGCGTTGTCCGGGTTCGAGCGCTGGAGCAAGCTCACGTGTGCCATGCACATCTTCCCGGCCAACTCCTCTGCCCCACTTTCCTTGACGGTGGTGTGGCAAGCCCTCAAGAAATCTTCCATTCGTAAAACCTCAAATTTGTTTCCGTGGCGCCCTGCCAGTGGCTGGGCGAGAATTTGCTCAGTGGATCGGCGGACAGGGATTTCGGCTATGCAGCCATCTCAGCCCATGGAAATGACGGACAAAGGGATTCTTTTTTGAAAACACCTCCGGTCAAAGCCTCCGCCCGCTTTGCAACCACTGGAGACATGCCGTGCTTTTCACGTACCCAACCGGAGACGGTACTTTGATCAACCTTGAGCTTTTCAGCGGTAACCTCTTGTGTGCCGAAGAAGGCAACGAGGTCCTTGTAAATAGTGTTCATGTCGCCCCTCCATACGGGAATACCCATATTGTAATTTATGGGAATACCGATTTGCAAGGATATGGGAGCACCCGTAATACTCAACGAATGGAATTTAAAGACCGATTAAAGGCCGCAAGGCGGCACGCGAAGCTCAACCAAGTAGAACTTGCCCTGAAAGCAGGAATTACTCAGACGTCGATTTCTGATCTTGAGCGCGGCAAATCAAAAGCATCTACGCACGTCGTAAAGATTGCGGACGCCTGTGGTGTGAATGCCAAATGGCTCTCAGACGAGATTGGTCCGATGACTGGACCAGCGAGCTCGGTGTCGTCCCAGCATTCCGAATCGAACGTCGGTGCAACTCGCCAGCCCATCGAGTCCTTCCGCTATCCAGTTATCAGCTGGGTGGCCGCCGGCGCATGGGCCGAAGCTGTCGAGCCCTTCCCACCTGGATTCTCCGATCGGTACGAGCTCTCGGATTACAACTCAAAAGGTCCCGCGTTCTGGCTTGAGGTCAAGGGCGACTCGATGACATCGCCAGTTGGGATGAGCATCACTGAGGGAACGCTGATCCTGGTCGACACTGAAGCCGATGCCCAATCTGGAAAGCTGGTGGTGGCCAAGCTTGCAGACAGCGATCAGGCCACATTCAAAAAACTGGTTGATGACGGCGGGCGGCGCTTCTTGAAGCCGCTGAACCCCGCTTACCCTATTGAGATGTGTGCAGAAAATTGCCGGATCGTCGGCGTTGTCGTCAGGGCGCTGCAGAAGCTTTAGGTATCCGGTGCGACGGGATTCGTAGGAGTTCGCCATGAAAGATTGTACGGGGCCAGTCGGAATAGGTATCTCGACCTGGATTTCCAAGGACATGTCTGCTCACTGAGTCTGCAGACACACCGCCAAGGAGTTGTTCACGTAATACGTTACCATTTTCCCAGTAGGGAAAAACGATATCGTAAACATGCCAAGGAGAAAACATGGAAAAGTTAGCGGCAGTAAAGTATTTCCCTTCCGTCAGAGCTGGTCAATATGACCTTCTTGCACTACAAGAAATCGAAGAAGAACGAAAAAAGAAAATAACACCTATAATTTCAGCTCGTGGAAATACACTAAAACAAATAACCGACTTTGCGACAAAGTGGGGTGACAACTATTTCTGGATCGACTCCTCGCGATTCGGACAAGACACTGAGGATCCTGTTGCCAATCCCGCTAACAATGACGACAATAATTTCGAAAACAAGTTACAGATGTTTCTGTCACTACAGGAAATAAACAGAAAGACCCTACCGATTCTGGGATTCAAGTCAGGTGACAGCCAGAGATCAGCCGTTCAGTTTGGGCTTAAGCTTCTAAAAGAATTTCCGCTCGTTGCACTTCGCGTTGAGGGGACCGGGAGTGTGCTAGACAAAAACATATCTATTGCAAGAGCATTCCTTAATGCGGTAAGCGACGACGACTTCAATAAGACCATTCTAATAGTGGACTTATGGAGCACTACCGACATGCCTTCTCTTCAAGAAGAAGGCCCAGTCATGAAGATACTCAACCTGCTAAATGAATACCCTATAAAGAACGTCGTCACCCTGAGTACTTCGTGGCCAGAGGATCGACCTGACCGAGGAATGAATACTTACGCACAGTGTATTGACCCACTATGGCAAGCGATTGTTCACTCTCAGCTCTCAGAGAGGGGGGTCAAATGCTTCTATGGCGATTATGCCGCAACAAATCCCGTCAAGGATCTGCTTGACGACTATGACCCAAGCAAGATGTCACAGCCAATCCCCTTCGCAGGCTATTACACTTCGTGCTCTTGGTATCAAGAGCGCCAAGGAGCAGGTGGGGAGAACGAGAAGTACAGAGAAATCGCAAAATCATTTCAGAAGCTCCCCGGCTACCACACTGACAACTTTTGTTGGGGCACGAGAGCCATCGCGGCTATCGCATCAACAAAGAGAGAGAAAGCCGGACATATGGCTTACTGGAACAAAATCCGCATAAACCAACATATTTGCGCGATGATAAAAGATATCGATGATGGTCTGCTTCAACGAATTTTAAAACCACAGCAGACTGATGAAATAATTGATCAAGATGATCTAGATGAGTTGATTTAATTAGATCGGCGAGCTTTCAACCGAGCCAAAACGTAGGCTCGGATCGTTTCAACAGTAATCTCTTTGGAAACCTTGGCTCTGATTTCAGCCTTGGTTTCCTTGGAGCGAGTAGGTATATCATTCCGTCGACAAAGCTCATCAAGTTCATCACGCCACAATAAACCCGTCAGATCATAAGCGCTGAGCGCGTTGTTGCGTTGAGCAGCGCGCAGCATAGCGACACCACCAAGATCATCCACAAGCAAAACACCGGTTTTCTTGGGAGTCATGGACAAGGCTTTCTCAAGATGTCGACCGTGCGTGCAAAGCCATACCTCATCAAAAACATTGAAGTAAGCCTCACATTGAGCTGGCCATCGTTTAAGATTATCGGCACCGGATTTTATTTCAAACCCTACGAGCCTGCCGTTTGCCAGGGCCAAATCAGCCCTGAAGGATGTGTCGATAGTCTTGCCGCTTTTATGGTTTACAAAACCAAGTTCATCGATAAGCACGTCATCTGAACTGTTAGATAAGTTTGTGGAAACCCAGTCCCTTAGTCTTTCTCGAATATCCATTGGGCTCAACATAAATCAATTCCTTCGGGTCTCGCAAAACGTGACAGATTATAGGTAATTATCCAGCATTCCTCCAGAACCAATGATCCATAAGCCCTGCGCAATGCTGGCTTTTTGTTTCTCGCACCCTGCCCAGACTCGCCTCGCGCTCCAGCGCCACCCTACTCCGTCCTAAAACCGCCCCCGCCAGGGTTCGCTAATCCAGTCCATGAAAGCCTCCCTTTTGCGGGCTTTTGTGTCCCGAGAAAAGACAAATCATCGACAGCGACTCTGATGCCCTTGCCAAAAAACAATCAGACAAATACTGTATATTCATACAGCTTAGCAAGGAGCATTACATGCAGCAACTCGCCCACCCTACAAGCCCAGCAAAAAACTCCTACGAGCTTGTTGGTCGACGAATTCAACGCCTGATCGCAGCGCCGAATGTGCAGAAGATCCAATCCATAATTGTTACCAGGCGTGAAGACGAGCCCGCTGACGCATGGCTAAAGGTCATTCAGGAGATCGAGGAGACCAGCGGAGTACGCATGGAGCGTCTTGAGGGAGGTGCCGTCCGGATCGGATGGCGGGAGTACTACGAAGCGTAAAGAGGGCCCGCCATCGAGCGGGTTTTTTATCACTTCGGAAAACAATATGGGAATACCCATTGACTCAATATATGGGCTTGCCTATATTTGCTTTCAAGCCAAGACAACACCGGCCCAGCAGCGAAAGCCGCGCCGCTCTTTAACAATCAGCGCAACAAACAAACCAACAGACCGCATTGCCTCTACCGGCGACCGGCGAGCAGACAGGCCTGAAAGCCTGCCAACGACAGGAACAACCTGGACGGCTGCTCGATGGTGAAACGCCTTAACCGTGTGAGTGACCCGGCATGCAATGCGCCCCGCCCTTTCCGGCGGCAATAGGACGGACAGCATCACTGAGCAGCCTTCAAGCGAGGGCTGCTTGGGATGACAACCGATAGGTAATCAACCATGAAGCACACAGCAGAAATTGCTCAGTTCGAAATGCACCCACTGATGCAACAGCGCCGGGAAGTTCTCAACGCCTTGTTTATTCGCTCCCACGCAGCCCGTGGAGAGTTCGCCCGCCTTTCAGGTCTGGCGGCGCCAGATAAGAAAGTACGCTTCCAAGTGAAGACGGTCGGCAATGCCTACCACATCGTTGATCTGGTCACCGGAAAGACCAAGGCATTCCGCTTCAATTACCAAGTAGCAGTGAACATGGCGATCGCATTCGAAAAGCAGGCGAATCGCTTGGCGGAAGGTGTGCATTGATCGGTGCACCAATGCCAAACCCACGAGACCAGTTGCTCGACAGCCTGAACCAGCAACTTGATCAGTTCTTCGGTTCCGGCGGTAGGGCTCAGCAAATCCCCAGTGGCGTCACTGGCGATCCAAAGCTGGCATCCACACCGCACCACGACCGTCTGCGCGTCGAGCGCAACAAGATCGCCCCGAAGGTTCGCGAACTGGCCGAAGCCGGCAAGACCATCAGCGAGACGGCCAAGACACTGCACATGCACGTCAAGCGGGTTGCGCTGATCGCCAGCGAGAACGGATTCAAGTTCAACTCATGAAACGCATCAGTAACCGGGCGACGACGCGCCGCCGACAGACTTGGCTGGACTTGCCGGCCAGCGGAATTGAAGAGGTAGGCCATGGCAGAAGTACAGGAACCGACGAAGGAAGCGATCAAGCAAAAGAAAAAGCGCGAGAAGGCAGCAGCAAAGGACGCTGCATTGGGCGTCTAGAAGTTTACGGTTGAGGTTGCTGGGGTATTCAAGCCTGATCTGAAGGCGGTGATGAAAGCTCATGGTTTCAACAACCAGCAGGAAATCCATCAGAACCTGATTCGGAACCTGATTGGCGCCGACTTCGAAACACAGGCTTGGATGCTTCGCGGTGTCACGACACCTTATGTAGTTACCGAAAAGGTGTCGCGACTCATCAGGGAAGCCGGCATGAAATCCATCGCCGCCGATCCTCCAGAGCCTGACGACGAAATCGTCGACCCTCTTTCCGCCTAAACGAAGCCAGAGCCGCGAACGGGCGAGCCCAGCGTTGTTCCATCCCATATAGGATGATGGATGTTTGGCCCGTGAGTCCCAAGCTTCGAAATGTCGTGACATATCTGATACCGATTGCCGTCTGCTGATACCACGATCAGGCTTACCAGCTCGTAACAATTCTCATCAAAATCATAACCTTCTGGGAATTGAAATTCCTTTGGGTGCTCGATCTCGATTATTTTGATGTCGCCAGGCTCAATAAGAAATGAATCAATTGGATCGCCTGAAAGGATTGTGAAAGATCCATGCGACTTCAAATTCCCCCGAATATCCGGCCCTTGCAACACCTCGATATCCTTTACATACAGCGTTTGCTTACCAGTATTGCTGAGGCTGTATTTGAGATGCCTCATCGCTGGTCGAGTTATTTTTGCCTTAGCTGGTACGTACGGTGACTCATTGGGAATGTAGCTGAATTCCGCCGCAGAATATGTCCTATCCAATAGGATGAGAACCGCCCCAGACGGCTTGTGAATTTGCGAGAAATAGAAACTCGCGAAAGAAACTATAAATGCTGCGGCTGACACCGAAAGCGTCACTACATCCTTCGTATCCAAAACCACTTCCTTTGACCGACCGGTATTTAGGCCGATCAAACACTATCCCAAACCAAATTGCCACCACCGGTCACGGAGGGCGGCGCCGAGCAGGTCGAGAGCCAGGCTCGCGACGATCTGATGAGCCAGCTCAACGAAAGCTACAACGCCAACGCCGACACCTGCTCGGGTCGAAGATTGAATTCGATGAAGCCGGTGGCACGCTGACTTTGCGCGGTCTACCAACCCAGCTCATCGAACAGCTGAACCGCGCTCTGGAATAGCATTAGCAACTGCAATTAACTAGTCCTCAAGCTCTTGGCTTGGTAAAGGCAACCCGCTCGCAGCGGCGACCAGTCGATTGAGAGACCGGACAGACCCAGACAGAGCTTCGGAGAGCACGGGACCATATTGATCAATCCCAGACCCGGCCAACAAATCGAGCATGGAGGCAATCTCGTGAAAGTCGAGCTCGATTTTGTAGTCTCGCTCACCGTTCTCTGTAATTCTGCAGCGTTTGTGCACAAGAGAGACACATGGGCCTTTGTAAGGCACGCCATAATGGTGAGCTCCGAAAACGAGGCGCCACGGCTCATCCTTTTTCGATGGGCGCTTCACGATATGGACCCAGTCGCCCGAGCTCTCCGAACCTTTACGATAAATTTCCACTGTCTCTCCATACTCACTAATACAAATAAAGGGACCACACCATCCCCACCGCTTCCACCATGTCGCATACGGTCACCGGGGGCCCCGTCTTACTGCATAAAACTAAAACTGTTTCTTTTCTGATCGAAATACTTTTACGTATGCGAAGTACCCAATAGCGATTTCAGCTATCGCCATCACGCCGTAAATTGCGCCGAACATGAATGATGAAATGAGAAATGAGAGCCCAACAAGGAAAAGTAAAACCTCGGAAATAATCTCTGTTTTCTTTCTCCAGGATGGCGCTCGATCCTCAACAAAACCACCTACAAATCCGATCATTAATCCCACAACAATTTTCGCAAACATCACCGCTCCCTGTCCGGCTCCATGCCGGGCCGAACACAAATACCCCACTTCTACGAATCACGCCAGCCGGCGAGGCAATGGATCATTTGCATGCTCAGTCCGATCCTTTGCAATGCCGAAACGAAATCGCAAAAGTGAAATGATTTATCTCAGCAGTTTGGATTTTATATACTCATAGGCCTGCTTCGATAGCTCATCCGCCTTCGCCAAAATCCTGCCCTCTTGCCACCCATCAAGCTCAAACTTGTCGCCTAACTCTATGATCCTGGTTTTGAATAAATCTACTCTTTCAAATTCTACATCTGGTTCAATTGCCGCCGAAAAAAGACGCACACACCCATAAAACTCATCACAAATATTTATTATTCCACCGAATGAGTTTGATAGCTCATCCCCCCACAAAGCACGTGCCTCAATGAGAAGCACTTGCAAGTCAGCCCTCTGAGTTTTAGCCTTCTCCATTCTAACTATAAAACTATTTGTCACGCTTCTAAGCAAGTCTGGCGGAAGCCCCTCAAAACCAACAATGCAGTTATTCCTACAGAACTGCATATCTGCATAAGCTGACTGAATAGTTTCCTTAAGATTTATCAGTGAGACAGCCAATTTGCGGGCTAGCTCGTGGTCTGACTCTGCTTTTATTTGACTTCGCCATGCATTAATACTGAAAGCTGCAAGGATCACAGCCACAACCGTCGCAGCGGAAGAAAGTATTTCAAACAGGTCGTGAATATTGTCAACGGTATAGAAATCCGTTTTCAGCCTAATACTGCCCCACGTAACACCTGCAAGAAATATCAATACGCAGGTCAGCCAAATAATCCAGTCCTTCTTCAAGACGTTCTCCTTTTTGCTAATTAACTGATTATGCCGGAGCAAACTGCTATCGGCGAGGATCCCCTATGTCCGCACAACAGATCGACGAAAAGAAACTCGAGCGCGCGATCCGCAAGATCAAGCACTGCCTGGCGTTGGCTCAGAGCGCCAACGAGAACGAGGCCGCCACGGCTTTGCGGCAGGCGCAGGCACTGATGCGCGAGTACCGCTTGACCGAAATGGATGTGAAGCTGAGCGATGTCGGCGAAGTCGAGTCGGACCTGCACCGCGCCAAACGCAGGCCGGCATGGGATCAGCAACTGAGCATCGCTGTAGCAGATGCATTCAACTGCACGACCTTGCGGCGCCGGAAGTGGAGCCCATCGAAAGAGCAAGTCATCGAATGCGCGACATTCGTCGGCGTATCTCCCGCTCAGAACATCGCCCTGTATGCGTATGAGTCGCTGCACAGAAAGCTCACCCAGGCGCGCAAGGAGTACTGCTCAGCAGTCAGGTCTGGAGTTCGGCGCAGTGAGTATTCGGCAGAAACAGCTGGCGATCACTTCGCACTGGCGTGGGTCTGGGAGGTGCAGTCGAAGCTGAAAGCGCTTGTTCCGCAGGATGACGATGATCCGCTCGAACATGCCGGCACCGGCCGAGACGTGATTGCAATTCAAGCGCAGGACAAGGCATTGATCAGCGAATACCTCGCCAACCTAGACATCAAAGAGTCCCGGAAAAGTAAGGGTGTCGAGCTGGATATGAACGCCCAGATCGCCGGGATGCTTGCCGGTCAACAGGTGGAACTGCACGCCGGCATCGCACGCGGTGGCGACGACATTCTGTCCCTATCCGCAACCGCCTGATCCCTCACCCCCCTCCACCGCCCGGGCATGCCCCGGCATAGGACGCCCCATGCTCACAGGCACAAATCGAACGGCTCGCTAAAGCTTGAGCAGTGAATTTATTTTTTAACAAAATTATAATTCGGGCGCCCCATTGTAGTAATACTCAATTTCTTTACATGGAAAAAACCCACGATTCAAATGCACAAAACCCCACTCTTTCAGCAGTTGCGCAGATGCATTATCACCCATGTAACACATACTTGAGATGACGATACACTCATTTGGATAGATAGTATCCCGAAGTATACTCGCATATCTCCAGCGAATTTTACGGTCAATTTCTGACGTATGCAAGAACCTGACAAGCCTGGTAGCATGATTACGAAGAATTATACAATTAGGATTTATAGTTAAACTACGAATCAGTTTATTTGCAGAGCTGATCTGAAGCTCCGAATCCAACGAGCTGAAATATTCATATTTAGCACAAAGAGCTTCCGCCAACTCTTCTCCATAACAAGCACCATCGCTATCGTCTCTAAAATGGCGCTCACAGAATGTTTCTATTTGCTCGAGAATTTTAAAGAAGGTGCCTTCGAACTTTTCCCTTTCGAGAATTTCTTGTTGTTTTGCCATAAACATCGTTGTTTTTCGAGCTTCTCTAGTTTGAATCGATGTTGTGCGGAGTAGCACAAGCAAAGCAAGAAAACTCAAAACTGGGTTTGTTAAACCACCGATAAAATCTCCAATCTGCCCTATGTTTTCCGGAACATTATATTTATTCTCACCAAAATAAATATACGCACAAAAAACAAAGAATACAAAGAGCAGTGCAAACCATGATATCAGACCACTATCAAGTGGATTAAGATCTTCTGTATCTCCATTACGCCTAATTTTAGTAAAAAAATAAAAAGCGAGCACAGCAGTGAATATTAATAATACGACCAGGCTTTTTTCTAAATTACTCAATTCTATGGTCCTCAGCTAAATTTTCGACCGCGGCGCGATTTCAAAATGATATCAAGACGTCCCGCGCAAACAAAATCTTCCCTTCAAAGTCAGCCGCTATAGCGGCAAGGACGAGTGTTGCCGTGAGCATCATCGACGACGTAATGACCGACAAGATCACCCTGCACGGCCTCGGGTTCGTGCAGGTTCAACTGCAGGGCAATCAGCGCCTACACGTCTGGCACCCTGAGCTGCCGCGCCGCGCGTGCTTCAAGCACTCGGCTATCCATGACCACCGTTTCAACTTTACTTCGCGGGTGATCGTGGGCAAGCAGATCAACCACTGCTTTGAATTGGAGCGCTGTGATGATGGAGGATTTGTGCTGTATCTGCATGAGGGTGCCCGCACACCGGGCGGCGGCAGGCCGTGGACTCCAGATGGCCGCGCCCATCTGATACCGGATGGCGTGATCACCGTGGAAGCCGGCAACGACTACAACACTCGGGCATACCACTATCACCGCACAGAGCCCGGCGGCGATGGGCGAGTCGCCACAATCATGGCGAAGCGCGGCGAATACCCGCACGGCGCCCACTCGACCTGCACCTACGGCGTTCAGCCCGACACCGACTTCGACCGGTACCAGTGGTCACCGTCGCAGCTTTGGGAAATCGTCGCCGATGTGATGCTCGGCCAGAGGCTGACGCCATGATCCTCAAATGCATGGCCGGCTGCACCCTCTTCTTCTGGCTTCCATTGGCCCTGACCATTAAGGCGGTGATCGGATGAAAGTTCCTGATTCAGAAATCCTGCAAGCCATCTGGCGCGCGCAGGTGAAGAAAACCGCGAACGGCGTCATCACCAACTACGTCGGCGGCGGCAAAGCACTGAGCGGTAGCGATAGCCAACGGTACGCTCAGGGGCTGCACATGATCAGCCGTCGAGCGTGGGGCGTGCCGCTGAGCTATGCGCAGTTGCGGCGCCGCACTCTTGCGCTGATCAATGCCAGATCGATTCCCTGGCGCACCGACTTCAACGGCTCGATCATCTGGATCGACGACCAGCGCGCGAAGGCTGTGTTCGAGTTCGCTCGCCAATGGTGGCGCGATCATGGCGTTCCTGAAGGCTTTGACGAACAGCGCAAACGCAAGCGCACCGTTCAAGTAGATGAATTCGGAGAGAAGGTCGAACAGCTCGAGGCTGAACTCTTGGAGCGATTCGGCAAGCTGGAGGTGACGCCATGATCGCCCTCGGTTCGTCTGCCGATCTGCGCTGCCACAAAATCCCGCGTTGCCGCGGTATCAGGAAGTGAGTGGCTCTTCAGGTGGGCGCCCATCAAGCGCAGGCATCGGATCTGTATGGACACCCGGGAGGATGGATGTCCATGCTTCGAAGGCTAGTTTCTGGCGCAACACTGCATCGTCCCAGCGGATTCCGGAAACCTCTTTGGCGACTACCAACATCATTAGATGATTCGTGGTCGCGTCG
>Ga0157371_10001708_pt1 | contig 22354 bp, 14 predicted proteins | sample C45metaG_FD_113462 | JGI IMG/M metagenome (GOLD analysis project Ga0157371, IMG submission 113462) | Corn rhizosphere microbial communities from Kellogg Biological Station, Michigan, USA - C4-5 metaG | ecosystem: Host-associated > Plants > Roots > Rhizosphere > Soil | place: USA: Michigan...
AAATTGGGTGGCCAGGCGGAAGTAAAAGGTGTTGCAGGAACATGGAAAGATTTGACAGATTCTGTAAACCAAATGGCATCAAATCTTACAGGGCAGGTAAGAAATATTGCTGAAGTAACCACTGCGGTCGCTCGAGGCGATCTTTCCAGAAAAATAACGGTAGATGTAAAAGGAGAAATTCTCGAATTAAAAAATACGATCAACACGATGGTGGATCAGTTGAATTCATTTTCCGTCGAAGTGACACGTGTGGCAAAAGAAGTAGGTTCTGAGGGAAAACTCGGCGGCCAGGCAACGGTAAAAGGTGTCGGGGGTGTTTGGAAAGATTTGACAGAGTCTGTAAATCAAATGGGATCGAACCTGACAGCCCAGGTAAGAAATATCGCTGACGTAACAACGGCGGTGGCGAATGGTGACCTTTCTAAAAAAATTACAGTTGATGTTCAGGGAGAAATTTTGGAATTAAAAAATACCATCAATACAATGGTGGATCAACTGAACTCTTTTGCATCAGAGGTAACAAGGGTTGCCCTGGAGGTGGGTACGGAAGGAAAGTTGGGGGGCCAGGCAAAAGTTCAGGGTGTTGGCGGAACATGGAAAGATTTGACAGATTCTGTAAACCAAATGGCATCCAATCTTACCGCCCAGGTAAGAAATATTGCTGAGGTAACAACGGCCGTGGCAAATGGTGATTTATCCAAAAAAATTACGGTGGATGTATCAGGAGAAATTTTCGAATTGAAAAAAACCATTAATACGATGGTGGATCAGTTGAATTCTTTTGCATCAGAAGTAACCCGTGTGGCTTTGGAAGTTGGTACTGAAGGAAAGCTTGGTGGACAGGCAAAAGTGCGTGGCGTTGGAGGAACCTGGAAAGATCTTACTGAATCGGTAAACCAAATGGGATCCAATCTTACGGCCCAGGTTCGTAACATCGCTGAGGTGACAACGGCCGTGGCAAAAGGTGATCTTTCAAGAAAAATTACGGTAAATGTAAAAGGAGAAATCCTTGAGTTAAAAAATACCATCAATACGATGGTGGATCAGTTGAATTCATTTGGATCTGAAGTGTTTCGTGTGGCAAGAGAAGTGGGTTCGGAAGGAAAACTCGGCGGACAAGCGGATGTACCGGGTGTGGAAGGCCTTTGGAAATACCTGACAGATTCCGTAAATAAAATGGCCTCTAATCTTACATCACAGGTAAGAAATATTGCGGAGGTAACAACAGCCGTTGCCAACGGCGATCTTTCCAGAAAGATCCAGGTGGATGTAAAAGGAGAAATACTTGAATTAAAAAATACGATCAACACCATGGTGGAACAGCTTCGTGCATTTGCTTCTGAAGTGACACGTGTTGCAAAAGAAGTTGGTACAGAAGGAAAATTGGGCGGACAGGCCAATGTACCTGGTGTTGCCGGAACATGGAAAGATCTGACAGATTCTGTAAACCAGATGGCAGGAAATCTGACAGCTCAGGTAAGAAATATTGCTGATGTTGCCATCGCGGTTGCCAATGGTGATATGTCCAGAAAAATTACAGTGGATGTTCATGGGGAAATTTTGCAATTGAAGGAAACGTTGAACACCATGGTGGATCAGCTTCGCGCATTTGCTTCAGAAGTAACGCGTGTGGCCAGAGAAGTTGGTACAGATGGTAAATTGGGCGGACAGGCATTTGTACCCGGCGTTGCAGGAACATGGAAAGATCTTACAGACTCTGTAAACCAGATGACAGGAAACCTTACATCACAGGTTAGAAATATTGCCGAAGTTACCAAAGCGGTTGCTTCAGGTGACCTGTCCAAAAAAGTAACTATTGATGTAAAAGGAGAAATTTTAGATCTGAAAAACACCATCAATACAATGGTGGATCAGCTAAACTCCTTTGCTTATGAAGTAACTCGTGTGGCACGCGAAGTAGGAACAGAAGGCAAGCTCGGTGGGCAATCTGAAGTAAAAGGAGTTGCCGGAACATGGAAAGATCTGACAGATTCTGTAAATATGATGGCATCGAATCTGACCAACCAGGTTCGCGGAATTGCAAAAGTGGTAACGGCGGTAGCAACAGGAAATCTAAAACAAAAATTATCAATCGTTTCACAGGGGGAAGTAGCGCAATTAACCGACACGATCAATGAGATGATTGATACGCTTGCAGTATTCGCCGACCAGGTTACGACCGTTGCCCGTGAAGTTGGAGTCGAAGGAAGATTGGGAGGACAGGCAAGTGTGCCTGGCGCATCTGGAATCTGGAAAAATCTTACAGAGAATGTGAACCAGCTTGCCGAAAATCTAACCACACAAGTTCGTGCTATTTCTGATGTAGCTTCTTCAGTTACAAAAGGTGATCTTACACAAATGATTAGCGTTGAGGCAAAAGGAGAAGTGGAAGAATTAAAAGATACGATTAACCAGATGATCGTGAATCTCAAAAAGACAACATTAAGAAATCAGGAACAAGATTGGTTGAAATCAAACCTTGCGAAATTTACCCAAATGTTGCAGGGACAAAAGGATCTCAATACTGTTACTCAACGGATTTTGTCTGAATTAGCGCAGGTAGTAAACGCCCAAAAAGGCTTGTTTTATATTTTAAAACAACATGAAAATCCAAAGAATCAAACTCTGAAATTGTTTGCCTCCTATGCGCATGGTGACAGTGTAAAAATGACGCAGGAATTCGCTTTAGGTGAGGGTTTGGTTGGTCAATGTGCGATGAACAAAGAAAGAATTCTTTTGACCCATGTTCCAAAAGATTATATCAAAATAAGTTCTGGTTTAGGAAAAGCAAATCCTGTCAACCTGATCATTCTTCCCGTATTATTTGAAAAAGAAATCAAAGCAGTTATAGAACTTGCTTCTTTTGAAACTTTTAGCGAGACGCATCTTGACTTTTTAAGCCAATTGACAGAAAGTATCGGAATCGTTTTAAATACTATTGAAGCAAATTCAAGAACCGAAGATTTATTGGAACAATCTCAATCACTGGCTGATGAATTAAGAAGAACGAATGAAGAGTTGCAGGATAAGGCGCAATTGATGGTGAAGCAAAAAGAAGAAGTAGAAGGAAAAAATAAAGAAGTGGAAGAAGCCAGAAGATCTTTGGAAGAAAAAGCGGAACAGCTACAAATCACTTCAAAATACAAATCTGAGTTTCTTGCAAACATGTCGCATGAATTGCGTACGCCATTGAATTCACTTTTGATTTTAGCACAGCAATTATATGAAAATCATGAAGGAAACCTGAATGAAAAACAGGTTCGCTATGCAAAAACAATTCATAGTTGCGGGGATGACCTGATCCAACTGATCAATGACATTCTTGATATTTCCAAGATTGAATCGGGGTATATTTCTACTGATTTTGTAAACCTTAAATTCAGCGCTATTACGGCTTTCGTTGAAACAACTTTCAAACATGTTTCTGAAAATAAAAACCTACGCTTCAATATTGAAATGGATGAAAACCTTCCGGCAAGTTTAGAAACAGATGCGCAAAGGCTGAACCAGATCTTGAAAAACCTGCTTTCCAATTCATTTAAATTTACAGAAAAAGGAGAAGTGAAATTAACCATCTATGAAGCACATCATAATTGGAAACAGAGTCATCCGGCTTTAGAAAAAGCAAAACGTGTTGTTGCATTTGAAATTAAAGACACCGGAATTGGAATTTCAAAAGACAAGCAAAATATTATTTTTGAAGCATTCCAACAGGCTGAAGGTTCGACCAGCCGTAAATATGGCGGAACCGGTTTGGGCTTATCAATCAGTCGCGGACTTGCAGATTTGCTTGGTGGTTCGATCGATCTTGAAAGCGAAAGCGGCAAGGGAAGCATTTTTACTTTATTCCTGCCAATAGATTACAATCCGGCAACAACTAAAACCGAAAAATATGCACTTAAAGAAAATGAATATAAAATTTCGTATTTGAATGAAAACGAAAATCTTAAGGATAATAAAAAACAAATCCCGGCAACCAAAATTACAGAAGCCAATGAAATTATCAATGAGGTCGGTGATGACAGAACAAATATTGTTGCCGGAGAAAAAGTGGTTTTGATTATTGAAGACGACATTCGCTTTGGAAAGATCATGATGGAAAAAGCGCATGAGAAAGGTTTGAAAGTCGTGATCGCCACTAACTTTGGAGATGTCTTTGATCTTGCAAATAAATATCCGCCTACAGCGATTACCCTTGATGTAAAATTACCTCATGCAAGCGGATGGCGAATTTTGGATCTTTTTAAAAATGACATTACTTTCAGACACATTCCGATCCACCTCATCAGCGGTGAAGAGAATCATTTGCTGGCAATTCACAGGGGGGCAAAAAGCTTTCATTTAAAACCTTTAAAAGCAGAAGCGCTCAATGTGCTGTTTTCAGAAATTGTAAAATTCAGTGAGAAAAAAACGAAACAATTATTGATTGTGGAAGATAACGAATTGGATGCATCACAAATTGCAAAGATCATTCAAAACGGAGATCTGATCAATATTAAAATTGCCAGCTCGGGTAAACAGGCCCTGAAATTAATCAGGGACAATATCTATGATTGCATCATTGTTGATTACATGTTGCCGGATATCAGCGGCCAGGAATTATTGAATGAGATCAGTCCCATTGTTAAAAAAGAAATGACACCGGTTTTAATTTATTCGGCAAAAGATTTTTCAAAAGCCGAGAATACCAAGCTGAAACAATACGCAAATAAAATAATCCTGAAAGGTGTCAATTCATTAGATCTTTTACTGGAGGAAACAGTGATGTTGCTGCATATTGATCACAATCATTTATTACCGGAAAAAAGAAGATTGATTGAAGGTCTGCGTTCAAAAACAGATGTATTGTCCAATAAAAATGTTTTGGTTGTTGATGATGATGTTCGAAATCTGTTTGCGTTAACAACCGCTTTTGAAAGATATAACATCAATACAATTACTGCAGACAGCGGCGCGGAAGCGATGAAAATTTTAGACGAAAATAGCCAGATAGATATTGTATTAATGGACATCATGATGCCTGAAATGGATGGCTATGAAACGACGCAAAAAATAAGAAGAGAACATAAAAATAATTCTCTTCCAATCATTGCAGTTACTGCAAAAGCGATGAAAGGTGATAGAGAAAAATGCATTGAAGCAGGTGCTTCAGATTACATCACAAAGCCTCTGAAAATTGGACAATTAATGTCATTGATGAGAGTTTGGCTTTATAAAAAATAGCAGTTGGATGCCGCAAAATGAAAAAAATAAAACTGATATAAATATTCTCGTTGTTGATGATCGCGAGGACAATCTTCTGTCGATCGAAGCGATCTTGGAAAAAGACAATTATAATATTATCAAAGCCGATTCAGGCAGAGCCGCTTTAAAGGTTTTACTGCATCAGCACGATTTTTCATTGATCCTCATGGATGTTCAAATGCCAGGCATGAATGGACTTGAAACGGCAACAATGATTTATGAGCGTGACAAATTAAAAGCAATTCCGATCATATTTATTACGGCCTACAGCAATGATGATGAATATATTTTTAAAGGTTACCAAATGGGTGGCGTTGATTACATTTATAAACCTATCAATCCTGAATTATTAAGAGCTAAAGTTGGCGTCTTTGTTGATTTGTATCGTAAAAATCATCAGTTGGTCAGCCATGAAAAAAAATTGGTTGCGACAAATAAATCACTCCAAAAAGAAATTCAGGAAAGAAAATTGTCAGAAGAAAAAATTAAAATCCTTAATCAACAACTTTTAGAAAACAATCAACATTTAAAAACAGTGAATGAAGAACTGGACAGGTTTGCCTATGTGGCTTCGCATGATTTGCAGGAACCGTTGCGAAAAATTATGGTTTTTAGTGACAAGATCATTTCCGGAAAAGATGATCATACTGTTGTAGAAAAGTATTTAAACAAGATCAGCAATTCTTCTCAAAGAATGCAATTGCTCATCAATAACCTTTTGCAGTTTTCCAGGGAATCGGTTAACTCATCTGATTTTCTAAATGTTGACCTCAATGAGCTGGTTAAGGAAGTATTGATCGAATTGGAAGTTGAGATAGAAAAAAGCGCATCAAACATCAACATTAGTGTATTGCCTGTAATCGTTGCTGTTCCGGGGTTAATACGTCAATTATTTTATAATTTGATAAGCAATGCAATCAAATTTAAAAAGAAAAATAATCCTCCTATAATTAATATTTCTTCTGAAAAAATCACCTCTGATGGCTCCGGAAATTCATCTAAATTTTTGAATGGTATGAGCTATTATAAAATATTAATTTCTGATAATGGAATTGGTTTTGATGAAAAATATGCAGAAGATATTTTCCTCGTGTTCAAAAGGCTTCACAGTTACCATGAATTTGAAGGAACAGGCGTTGGTCTGTCAATTTGTAAAAAAATTGTCGAAAAACATAACGGATTTATCAGCGCTTACAACAATCAGAATGCCGGTGCAACCTTCGTAATTGAATTACCTGAAAAGCAGTTAAAATAACTATTTTCAGAAAATTATAAGATTTTGTTACATAATATTTACTTCTCTTTCCAGTGTAATATTAAATTTTTCTTCCACTGAAATTTTGATCTCTTCACTTAAATTATAAATTTCTTTCCCGGTTGCAGTTCCATAATTCACTAACACCAGAGCCTGTTTTTCATAACAACCGGTATCCCCCTTTCTAAATCCTTTCCAGCCACATTGTTCTATTAACCAGCCAGCAGGAATTTTAAAATTTGCTTCATCGACCTGGTAAAAAGGAACATTCAATTCATGCTCATTTAATTCACTCAAATGATCTTTAGTGATAACAGGGTTTTTAAAAAAACTCCCGGCATTTCCAATGAAAGCAGGATCTGGTAATTTAGAAGTACGGATTCGTATAACTGCGTCCGATATGGCTTTCACGCTCAATTTGTAAACATTCATTTTTTGTAACTCCACTTCAATTGCCCCATAGGAAATATTAAAAACCGGATTTTTCCTCAGTTTATAAGTGACATTCAGGATAGCGAATTGATCTTTAAAAATATTTTTAAAAACACTTTCCCTATATCCGAAATGACATTCATCTATTGTAAAAATTCGCTTTTCAGAATGCTGCAAATGCAGTGCTTCCAATTCAAAAAACACATCTTTTATTTCAACACCGTACGCTCCAATGTTCTGCATTGGAGAAGCACCAACATTTCCGGGGATAAGGGAAAGATTTTCAACACCGCCAAAATTCCTATTCACACAAAAAATGACAAACTCATGCCACTTCACTCCTGCTCCCACTTTTACAAAAACATAATCTTCATCTTCATTCACAATACGGATTCCATCAATTTCATTCTTTAAAACAAGGCCATCATAATTTTTTGTAAAGAGAATATTACTTCCCCCTCCCAGAATCATTTTCGGTGAAATACTTTTATTATCTTCAAGAAGATTCTGCAGTTGGTGATCAGAAATAAAAGTGGCAAAGTAATTTGTCAACACAGGTAACGCAAAGGTGTTATATTTACGAAGAGAAATATTACGCTGAATATCCATAATTAAAATTACCGGCAAAATAACAAATATGAATGAACAAATTGCGGTTGTAATAGGTGCTACCGGCTTAACCGGAAATTTTGTTGTTGAAGAATTACTGAAAGATGAAGCTTTTAAAACAGTTCGGGTTCTGGCAAGAAAAAAAGTGAATAAGGTTCACCCAAAACTGCAACAGGAAATTGTAAATTTTAATGACCCGAATGATTATTCAGATAAATTTGGGGAAGGGGATGTAATTTTTTGTTGCATCGGAACTACCCAAAAGAAAGTGAAAGGTGATAAACTTTTGTATGAAAAGATTGATTATGATATTCCGGTAAATGCAGCTACAATAGGGATTACAAAAGGTTTTAAAAAATTTCTGATCATTTCGGCAATTGGTGCCAATGAAAATTCTTCCAATTTTTATTTGAAATTAAAGGGCAGAACAGAAGATGCATTGAAACAATTTCCATTTTTAAGTCTTGATATTTTTCAACCTTCCATTATTAATGGAAACAGAAAAGAAAACCGGCCGGTTGAAAAAATTGCACAGGTTTTTATGGATTTGTTTTCATTTTTGTTTTTGGGACCGCTAAAAAAATATCGTGCAATTGGTGCTAATAATATTGCCAGGGCAATGGTAAATGCAAGTAAACAAAATAACAGAGGAGTGGGTTATTATCGTTATGAAGAAATGATGGAAATGGGCAGAGATTAAAATTGAAATTTACCCGTGAATTAATTTCCGGAAAATGAATTCCCGGATAATTATTTCGCTTTTTTATTCTCTTCAATTAATAAGGATCTACATCAGCAACCACAATAACACTTCGAAATCTCTTTTCAGCTTTTAAAAGATCGATATAATTATTGATTACTTTCTTTTGAATTTGTAAATGCGTTGCATCTTTTGGAAGTTTTATTAAAATTTCCATCAGGTACAGATTTCTTACACGATTCACTACTGGAGCAGCCGGACCAGCTAAATATTCAAAATCTTTCTGTAAAAAATTAGCAAGACTATCAGCAGCTTCAAAGACTATTTCCTTTAACTTATGTTTTAATGTGATGCGTATTAAGCGACTGAAAGGAGGATAAAAAAACTGTTTCCGCATCATGATCTCATACTCATAAAATTTTTCATAGTCATGTTCCTGCACAAACAATAAAACAGGATGATTAACTTTTGAAGCCTGGATAAGAACCAAGCCACGATCATTTTTTCTGCCTGCTCTCCCACTCACCTGTTCCATCAATTGAAAGGCTCTTTCATTCACTCTGAAATCCGCAAAAGTTAATAAACCATCTGCGTCCAACACTCCCACCAAACTTACATTTTCAAAGTCCAATCCTTTTACCACCATTTGAGTCCCCGCTAAAATATCAATACGGCCTTGCTCAAATAATTTGATCAAAGTATCATGGGCATTTTTCCCTTTGACAGCATCCACATCCATTCTTGCAATTCTGTTTTCAGGAAAATCCTCTGCCAGTTCTTCTTCAATCTTTTCTGTTCCAAAGTTCTTTTCCATCCAATTCACACTTCCGCATGCAGGACATGAAACCAGCTTTGGATAACTGTTTCCGCAATAATGGCAATGAAGTTTATTCGAATATTTATGTAAGGTTAAAGTAACAGAACAATTAACGCACTGAGGAATAAACCCACAGGTTCCGCAAATTAAAAATGGCGCATATCCCCGACGGTTTTGGAAAAGAATAATCTGCTTATCATTTTTTAAAGTAGTTTCAATCTCCGCTTTTAATTGCGGCGAGATCATCACTTTTCCTTTTTTAGAAGCAGCGACAGTTTTGGTATCAATAATTCTTATTTCAGGCAACTGCGTTCCACCAAATCTTTCTTTCAGTATTACCAAAGCATACTTATTTTTCTGTGCATTGTAATAGCTTTCCAATGAAGGCGTAGCGCTGCCCATTAAAACTTTTGCCTTAAAAAGCGACGCATAAAAAATTGCAGCATCGCGTGCATTGTATCGCGGTGCCGGATCTTGCTGTTTAAATGAAGGATCATGCTCTTCATCAATCACTACCAAACCAAGAGTTTTAAACGGAAGAAATAACGCGCTTCTTGCGCCAAGAATAATTTTTAATTCCCCTGACTTTATTTTATTCCAGATTTCTATCCTTTCATTATTATTAAACTTCGAATGATAAATCGCGATATTTCCTCCGAAATAAAGTTGTAATCGCCGGATGATCTGTGCGGTAAGAGTGATCTCCGGAAGAAGATATAAAACCTGTTTTCCCCGGGCAACAAATTTTTCAATTTGCTTGATATACAATTGTGTTTTTCCGCTACTTGTCACACCATGAATTAAACAAACTTCTTTTGTTTCAAATGCTTTGTCAATTTCATTTAACGCCGTTTTTTGTGAATCATTTAATTCAAAATTCACCAGCATTTTTTTAGGAAGCGATTGAATCCGCTCAACATTCCTTCTTTGAACCAAAAGAATGTTTTTATCCGTCAAACCCTTTAGCTGTGCGGCGTTGGCACCCGACTTTTTTAAAAGCTTCGGCTGGGAAACCTCACCTTCCGTTTTTGAAAGATGTAAAAAACTGAGTAATAATTCTAATTGTCTCGGCGCTCTTCTCATTTCATCCATTGCCTGGCTTAACTTTTCATCAGATGAATATTCAGGGTTCAATAAAATAAAATTTTCTTTCTTCTCTTTGAATTTATCATTCAATGATTCCCAGATAAAACAAACTCTTTTCTCAATCAATCTTTTTATGAGAGGATAAACATGAATGACGTTAACAATCTGCTGAACCTCTGTCATCTTCAATTCTTTTTTGATCAGCAATGCTTCTGCCAATAAATATTCTTCATCATCCAAACTAGAAAAATCTTCACCATATTCTTCATTATAAATCAGGATCGCTTCACTACTCAATTTTAAATGAGTGGGTAAAGCTGCAGCCATCACTTCGCCTTCACTGCACATATAATATTGGCTGATCCATTTCCAGAATTGCAATTGCTTTTCATAGATCACAGGATCCTCATCAATCACACTTAATATTTCCTTTGTTTCATACGCAGGCTTTTCTGTACCTATTGATTTTATGATCCCCGAGTATTTTTTATTTTTTCCAAAAACAACTTCTGCACGACAACCTATCTGTATTTTTTTATTTAATTTTTCCGGCACAGAATAGGTATAAGTTTTTGGAATGGCCAATGGCAAAATCACCTCCACCCAGGTGGACGCAAATGTTTTAATTTCATCAAATAAATTTTGCTCTTCAGGATTGGCAGTAATCATTCATGCAAATATAATCGGGAACAACCGGATATAATTAAACAGGAAAGTTGATGAAAAGGCGAATTATTTTTTTTCACTTTTTTCTATCCAACTGGCCTTATATCTCACCAAAGCTTCTTCCATTTGTTTGTAAATTTTTTCTTTCAAATATGAAATATCCCTGGTCGTTAATCCCTCAGTTGATGTTAATGGAAGATACACTCCACGGCACTTCCCGGGATTCAAAGAAAAAATACTTTTATAATTCAGGCGGTCATAGGTATCTAAAAATAAAATGGGGCGAATAGGTTTTTGTGTTTCAATGGCAATCTTAAAAGCTCCATCATAAAAACTTTTCAGGGGTTGCCGGGTCATATTAAAAGTTCCTTCAGGGCAAATAAAAACAGAAATCCTTTTATGAATAAATGCAATCAATTTCTTGACGCTTTTAGAACGGGCTATAGCATTTTCACGGTTCACGGAAACAGTGGCCGTTTTATAAATAGCTCCAAAAATTGGAATTCTATTCATTTCAGCTTTTCCCAAAATCCGAATATTTTGACCGCGGATCACTTTCATCATCATTGGGATATCAAGATAAGAAATATGATTACTCACAAAAATATATTCAGCATTCTGATCATGTGGCTCTTCGTAAATATTCCAGTGTTTTATGCCCAGCATTAAAAAAAATGCATCGGCCCAAAAACGTGAAATTTTATAGATCAGATTCCCGCCTTTGACAGGTTTTTCCAAAAATGCCCATATAAAAAAAGGGAGCAAAATAAACATCCACAATAAAAAAACAGCAAAGCCATAAATGCTAAAGCAAAACCTAAAAATTTTCCGCAAAAGAACCATTCTATAATTTTAAGCAGATTTAAGTAAAATAAACACTTTAAATTGACAAAACTTTTATCTTTTAAGTACTGATACACAATATTTTATATAAAAAGCCATAAAATCCCTTTTTAAATGGATTTTAGTAAAGCAAATTACTTGAAATTCCCTTACATTTGCACTCCAAAAAATTGGAAAAGTATGTTTGCAATAGTAAAAATCGCCGGTCAACAGTTTAAAGTTACACCGGGCCAAAGTTTGTATGTACCTCATCTTGCAGGAAAACAAGGTGATGAAGTGGAATTTTCTGAAGTGCTTTTGCATGATGACAATGGAAAAGTTTCTGTTGGTAGCGATGCAAATGTAAAAGTAAAAGCAGAGATCTTAAATGAATTAGTAAAAGGCGAAAAGGTGATCGCTTTCAAAATGAAAAGAAGAAAAGGTTTTAGAAAAAAACATGGTCACCGCACTCAATACACTCACATAAAAGTAACAGGTATTGCTTAATATACTTTGCTAAAATACCGAAATGAAAAACAACATTTCATTTCTAAATTATCATTTTTTAATTTAAGAATATGGCACATAAAAAAGGTGAAGGTTCAGTAAAAAACGGACGTGATTCACAAAGTAAAAGATTAGGAGTAAAAATTTTTGGTGGACAAGCTGCCACTTCAGGAAATATTATTCTTCGTCAGCGCGGAACAGTTTATCATCCTGGAAAAAATGTTGGTCTTGGAAAAGACTTCACCATCTTTGCAACAACTGATGGTGTCGTTGAATTTAAAAAGACAAAAGGTGATAAAACAATTGTTTCTGTAAATCCTGCAGAAGCAATTGCATAAAAAATTTTCAAATAAGTTTTGGCAGTTAACAAAATGTTTTTATTTTTAGTTTTTATTTACTAACAATTAAATTCTAAAAACATGGCAACTGCAAAAAAAGCCGCTCCTAAAAAAGCTGCTGCAAAAAAAGCCGCGCCTAAAAAGGCTGCTCCTAAAAAAGCTGCTCCTAAAAAAGCTGCTCCTAAAAAGGCTGCTCCTAAGAAAGCCGCTCCTAAAAAAGCTGCTCCTAAAAAGGCCGCTGCAAAAAAAGCTGCTCCTAAGAAAAAATAATTTTATTTTTCTTGCAGATAATTCAAAGTCCCGAAATCTTCGGGACTTTTTTTATTGTATTTTTATTCTCAAATGCAGCACTATCAATAGTTTTGCAATTTTTATTCAACATAATTTACCGGAACCACACTCATCTTATTTTTCAAAATTTTATTTTTTATGCCATTGAATAATAAAGAAATAGCCCATCAATTTTCATTGCTTTCAAAATTGATGGACATCCATGGAGAGAATAGTTTCAAATCAAAAACGTATTCCATCGCTGCATATAAAATTGATCAACTAACGGTTGACCTATACACGCTTTTTGAGGAAACCATTTTTAAACTAAATGGAATTAACGAAGCAATTGGAAAAAAAATTCTGGAAATATTATCTTCTGGAAAAATGAAAATCCTTGAAGATTTAATTTTAAAAACACCGGAAGGCATTTTTGAAATGTTAAAAATTAAAGGTCTCGGACCAAAGAAAATTTCAATCATGTGGAATGAAATGGGAATAGAAAATATTGGTGAACTATTATATGCATGTAATGAAAATCGTTTACTTCTTTATAAAGGCATTGGAAAAAAAACACAGGAAAATGTTATTGAATCAATTGAATTTTATTTGCGCCAGCAGGGAAGCTTTTTATTTGCACAGATTGAACATCTTGCCAATGATCTTTTAAATTTATTACAGAAATTATTTTCATCGGGAGAAATAAAAATCTCCGGCGATTTTGTAAGGCACGCTGAAACTCTGGACACGCTGGAATATGTAATGCCTTTTTCTGAAAAAATTATTACGGAAAAAATATCGCCATTACCCGGGTTTGAATTTTTAGAAAAAACTGATGAATATTTTTTGTACCGGTATAATGAAGGAATAAAGCTCAAGTTCTATGCTGTTGAAAAAGAAAATATTTTAAAAAAGACTTTTGAAATAACCGGTTCTTCAGAATTTATTTCCGCATTTGAAAATGATTACCCTGCAATCGATTTTAAAAAGGCAGTTAATGAAACAGATATTTTCGCTCAGGCTGCAATACAGTATGTGCCAGCATTTCTAAGGGAAAACGCTTCCATAATTTCTATTGCTGCGGAAAATAAAATTCCAGCAGTAATTCAGCCAGAGGATATAAAAGGTATTATTCATTGCCATAGTAATTGGAGTGACGGAATTAACACAATTGAGCAATTGGCTAATGCCTGTAAAAAAAGTGGTAAAGAATATTTAGTAATCAGCGATCACAGCAAAACTGCATCATATGCTCATGGATTGAATGAAGAACAAATAATAGCACAGCATCAACTGATGGATGATTTGAATGAAAAATTAAAACCATTTAAAATTTTCAAAAGTATTGAAAGTGATATTCTAAATGATGGAAATCTTGATTATAGTGACTCCATTCTTTCAACTTTTGATCTGGTCATCGCATCTGTTCATTCCAATTTAAAAATGAATGAACAAAAAGCAATGATGCGGTTAATGAAAGCAATTGAAAATCCATACACAACCATTCTTGGTCACATGACAGGAAGATTATTGCTCAGCAGGAAAGGATATTCGGTGGACCATAAAAAAATTATTGATGCCTGCGCTGCAAATAAAGTTGTCATTGAGATCAACGCACATCCAAGAAGGCTGGATATGCGCTGGCAATGGATAGAATATGCGCTTTCCAAAAATGTATTGCTTTCAATAGACCCGGATGCGCATTCAATTGCTGAATTTGAAAATACAAGATACGGCGTGCTTATCGCCCAGAAAGGGATGGTAACAGCAAAAAATAATCTAAGCAGTTTTTCTTTAAAAGAATCTGAAGATTTTTTAAAGGAGAATAGAAATTTGTAAATTCTATTGTCTTCTCGTCCATGGGCATTAGTTAGCTGAAGTTCTCTTCTTCCTCAGGTGAAGATTGATTTACTATAGGAAGTTCAACATAAAAACAGGTCCATTCGCCTTCTCTTGTTTCAAACCAGATTTTACCATTCAATGTTTCTACAATGCCTTTGCACATTGCAAGTCCAAGGCCGGTTCCAGAGGTTTTGGTAGTAAAATTCGGAGCAAATATTTTGTTAACCATATCTGCACGAATTCCAATTCCGTTATCCATAATGGATATTAAGACTTTATGATCATAGAAGCCGCTTTTGATCTTCAAAACCACCGGCCTAAATTCAGGAACAGACTGAACAGCATTTTGAAGCAAATTTGTAAACAACCGGTTGATTTGCGTTTTATCCGCTTCTATTAATAATTCATCGGGATACAGATCGGCTTCTACTTTTATTTTATCATTGGTCGAATAAAGCGTGATCGAGTTTTCAAGCATCTCATTCACGTTGAAGATTTGATTTTTTGAGTTTCCAATTTTAGCAAATTGAGAAAAGTCACTGGCAATTTGAGAAAGATGCTCTATTTGTTCCAATAGAATTTGCGCTACATACAATGAAATATTTTTTACATCTGAAGAATTCTTATCAATCGCCATCTGCAAATATTGCAGGTTCAATTTCATTGGAGTAAGGGGATTCTTTATTTCGTGTGCGACCTGTCTTGCCATTTCACGCCACGCTCCTTCTCTTTCACTTTTCGCAAGCATTTCCGCACTTATATCAAGCTTCTTTACCATTTTATTATACTCTTCGACAAGCGCACCAATTTCGTCTTTTCTGTTCCAGATTATTTCTTCATTGCTGGTTTCTAAATTGATCTTTTTCATTTTATCGCTGATTAAAGAAAAAGACCTGGTAATACTGTTGGTAATAAACAATGCAATAATTCCGGCAACTAAAAATATAAATGCATTGAGGTTGATGATCGTTACAAGAAAGTTAGAAATCTCATCCTGCAATTTATTTTGAGATTCAAAATAAGGAATATTCAGGTAAGCATATTTCCTGCCTATTTCATCTCTGACCGGAACATAATTACTCAAATAAGTAAGGCTTCCAATTTTTTGTTCCTGAAAAAACTGAACGTCTTTTAATTTATTCAAATGATAAAAAGCAATAGGATCCATTTGTTCACTCACGATTCCTTTATTATATGGCAAAGGCAAAGATGACACTTTCAGGTTTCCATAAAGATCATAGAGATTGATATATTCGGAATGAATATTGGAAATGTTATTGATCGTCTCTTCTAATTTAGTATGAGTCAATGCGCCGAAATTAAATGCCTGGTATTTATTTAAAGGCATTGTATCGATGGCATTGCGCAATTCATTTTCCATCACATGAATTGTGCGGCTTAATTTTTCCCGGTTATTACTATGATAGCGGCTGATGAAAAAAAGTATCGTTGTAACACCAATGACGATGAAAGAAAAAACACTCACAAGAATAATTGTTCCATGAACCTGGTTTCGAATATTTAATTGTAGTAACGATCTGAGGTTCGATTTTATTTTTGATTCCGTAAGAAAATGCTGCGTAAGATTAAAGAAAATTGCGATCAACAAAAAAGAGCAAAATAAATAAGCAAACAAAGTGATTGACTCAATAAAAAATCTATCCTGGCGTGCTATAACTATTACCTTGTCAGCATTTGCTTTATACCATAATTCCTGGTAACCATTCTTTTTTACGAGCCTGAATTCATTGTAGGTAAAATTGTTATTGTCAATATCCGTGGTGAAAGGATAATCATTGTAACTGCTGCTCAATTGGTTGTTATTATAAACAGCAAATGCATAGACAGGTGAGCTCTCAATTGAATTGTTATTTCCTTTAGAAAAAAGCTCAGGATACAATGCATCACTCTTGTATTTTTTGGGAGTGGAGATAATGAAAACATATCCCTGCCTACCTCCTGTTGAATCGGTAATGTCCTTTTTGCTGATGTAATTAAATTTATCATAAGAAACATCATAATAATAAAGATCAGGAATATCAGTAGGCTTTCCCTGCGTTTGTATGATCGCATTCAATGAATTATAAGTTGTTGAATCCTCATTATACAAAGGCATTTCAGCCGCATTAAACGTATAAATCTTTGTATCGTATTTATTCAGATAGCCGGAAAAGTTTTCATTGATCAAACTGTCCTTTAAAAATTTATTTTGTTGCTGATTTTTGAATCTGTAAAAGATACCAGAGAGATAATCATTCCTAAAATCCTTCAAAATAATATTTACAATTACCGGTCCGGAAGGATCCGCTTTGTTAGCAAGGTTTTCAGCAAAATGCTTTCTTTCTTCCAACTCCTTTTTGCGGTTTTGAAATACAATAATAGACGTAATTGAAACCGAGAAAAAGAAAACACAGAAAATAAATTTTGAAGAAACAAGATTATAAGCCTGCAGTAGAAGGAATTTAAAATTAAGGAGATAAACAAAAAGCAAAAGCCACAAAAGCACTGATAAATTAAAACTTAAACGGACAGAATGTAACCGGAAAGTTAAAATGATCAATCCGGCTACAGTCATGATCAAATACAATAAATAACGTTTGTGGCCTACAAAAATATTGAGTGGTTGTAACAATATTTGTATCAGAAAAAAATATCCCGTTGCCACACAACTCAAAACAATAAATCCAACAACACTATAAATATTTAGTGTGAAAAAATTAATTACATCAAAAGAAATTTGCGAATCTGCTACAAGACTTTGGACTGTGTAACCGCCCAGCAGCGTGCAAAGGATCATTAACACACAAATAAAAACGATCGCTGCATACCGGTAAAATTCCGACTTGAATTTAATTTTTGAAAAATCAAAATTGAAGTGAATCCTAATGAATAATACAACCCAGATAAATAAAATTGAGTTGATCAAAAGATCTCCGAGGGATCGTAAAATAAAATTAGCGCCATAGACCGATGGATCAAATAATTCCAGATTTTTAAAATTTAAAGGAACCGGAAATGTGTAACTTAAAATTCTCAAAATGATCAAAGGGACAAGCAACACTAAAAGACCAAACCAAAACCCTTTTTTACGAACATAATAATTGGCAAGTTTATGAAGAAAGAAAAGTAACAGCACCGCTGCAATTATCCGCAATAAGATAGCCGCCATATTATCATGAGGAACAGGATTAGTTAATTGGTGAAGATAAAAAAGCTCTTCACCTTTCAGATCTTTTATTGCATATTTTGTAGGAGAAAGGCTGATGTCATAAGTACTGGCAATATTATTTTCGGCAACAAAAGAGTTATGCAAATACTTATTTTCAATATAATAATTCCATTTTACCGGAATCAGAAAAACCATTTTATAAAAGATACCGGAGGAACTTTGAAAAGTTTTATTATTTACTACATACCATCCGTTTAATAGTTTATGAAAAGTAATTCCATCGCCGGAATTCAGAATTGTGTTACTTGGTAAAATAATTTGCGTGTTCCAAAAAACCGGCAATAATTTGTTGTCGGGAAGAATTCTGTAGAAAAAAATAAAATACTTTTTTGCTACCTGCTCATCCAGCTGTTTCTCACTGTATTTGCCGCTTGTTAGGGTATTGAGCAAAGAAGTATCCAAACAAAGCCGGTCAATATTTTCAAGACTGCCGTTGATATTTTTTTGAATTGCTTTTTGGCCTGCATTAGAGGTAGAGCTTCCACTCCAGTAATTGTTTACAATAAAAGCCAAAGTTAATAGCCATGCTGCTGTTATCAACAAAAACGAGTTTCTCTTTATAAAACTATCGTTGGTTAAAAGATTCAAAATTCAATATTATGTTTTTTAATTTCATTCCAGATAGCATCCATTTCAGATAGTGTCATGTTGCGCAGGTTCAATCCTTTTTTTTCAACTGCTTCTTCCATCAGAGTAAAACGTTTTATAAATTTTTTATTTGTCAACTCCAGCGCATTTTCAGCATCCACTTTTAAAAATCTTACATAATTAATTACTGAGAAAAAAAGATCGCCTGCTTCTTCTTCAATGTGATTCTTGTCAGCAGATTCAACAGCCTCCAACAACTCTAGTTTTTCTTCTTCTACTTTGTCCCAAACCTGTTCTTTTGTTGCCCATTCAAATCCTACCTGCTTTGCTTTTTCCTGAATGCGCATCGCCTTTACCATCGCTGGCAATGATTTTGGAACACCACTTAATACAGATTTTTTCCCTTCTGATAATTTTATTTGTTCCCAGTTTTTCTTTACGTCTTCTTCATCATTTACCTGCACATTCCCATAAATATGAGGATGCCTTTTTATCAGCTTTTCACATATGCCATCAATGACTTCCTGTAAAGTAAACTTATTTTCTTCGAGACCTATTTTAGAATAAAAAATAACATGCAATAATAAATCGCCCAGTTCTTCTTTTATTCCATTCCAGTCCTTTTCAGTAATAGCATCTGCAAGTTCGTAAGTTTCTTCAATAGTTTGCTGACGTAAAGTGTGAATGTTTTGTTTTTGATCCCATGGACATTTTTCACGTAATTCATCCATTATTTCAACAAGCCTGTTTATGTCGATCTTTTGATTCATTGTTTAAGATTTAAATTTGAAAAGCTGAAACCAATGCAAAAATCATGAATAACAAAATGATCAAAATGAAAAACGACAATAGAAACAGAATGTATTTCAGGATCGTTTTAAATCTTTGCTGTTCATAAAAATTTCTCATTGCTTTATACAGATAAAATAAAATTGCAATTGTAAGCAGATTGTTTATATAATTTAACCAGGCTAACCCGTGAACATGTGTCAATTGAGATATCCCGATTTCAATAAGCATGACAATAAAAACAAAAATGTATAAATGAATTGTGAAAATTGCATGTGCTACATAGTAAAAATTCTTTTGTCTTATGTAAAGCAATTGTAAAAGCAAAGCCACCAATGGCAATGAAATAAAAAGCATTTGAGGAAAGTGATGCATAATGCTATTTATTAAATCACTGAAAAAAATTCCTTTCTGGTTGCTGTATTTTTTATTGATCTCAAATTCTCTGTAAATAAGATGCCTTCGAAGCCAGCCGTCTTTTACTGCACCTACTTTAATTAGTGAATCGTATTGTTTTTTGTTTGCGTAATGATTTTTATTTTTCTCAATTGTGAAAAGATTCAACTCTCCATTAAGTTGAATACTATCAACATAATCATGAAATTTTTTTCGCGTCATTGGCGCTCCATAAACATCTCCGGAAAATTTTTTAAAATTTGAATCAGAAAGGGAATCGATTTGCTCCATGCTTTTTCCATTGAACGTGTTAATTTCAAATTCCTTCTCTGGCAGGCGATACAATGAAAAAAATACAAGGAAAAATGTAAATGAAGTAAACAAATACATTCTAATCGGATTCAAATAACTCGCTCTTCTTCCTTTTATATATTCTTTTGATAAATTTCCCGGTTTGAAAAGAAGGTCTTTTAAAGAAGAAAAAAACTTTCCGTCAAAATGAGTTAAATCATTAAAAAAATGAAGGATCAGATGCCACAAACTTTCTTTCGGCTCAATGTTCTCCTGGCCACAATTGTGACAATATTTTCCAATAACAGTGGTTCCGCAATTAAGACAATTGGTTTCTTTCCGATGAGGAAGATGCGACATAATAAAAAGAGTATTATTATAATTTCCGGTTAAAAATAGTAAACAAAAACTGCAATAAAGATTAATGAATTATTTTACGTTTCTTTTCTAATTTCTAATAATGAAACCGCATACATTTTTATCAAATGAATAAATTTATTTTGCCGGTAACGGGCTTTTTAATTACATTTTTTTCTCTTTCATTTTCTTCTGCCAGTGGTCAATATTTTTATAAAGACCTGATGAGCACCATTCAGCAAAACAAGCAATTTTCAATTTTAAAAAACGCGAATCTGAAGCTAATAAAAATAAGCAGCTTCGATGAAAATGATCAACCAAGTGAAGGTTTTTTTTGTGAAAAAAAAATTAATAAAAACTTTACCCAATCACAAATGATGTCCAATTCAAACATCACAGGCCAAGCTCTCCTGGTAACAGATTATAATACAAAAGGGGATGTAATTAAAACAACGACAACAACACCTACCACAAACAATACAGTTGAATTTGAATATGACAACAATGGAAACATTTCTGTAATCCGGACCAAAACAATTGCTGATGGAGACAGCAGTGGAATTACAGAAACTCATGAATATTTTTATGAAAATAATTTACCGGTAAAAATGATTCGTAAGAAAAACAACTCCGTTATCTCTACGATCACATTTGTTGCAGACAAAAGTGGAAATATAATTGAAGAAGATCCTACAGGAAAAGCTAATGATAATAAATATTTTTATTATTATGATGACAATAACCGGCTGACCGATGTGGTTCATTATAATGTGATCGCTAAAAGATTATTGCCTGATTATATGTTTGAATACAACAATGAAAATCTTCCAAAACAAATGATCTCTGTTGATGAAAGTGGAAGAAACTATTTCATCTGGAAATATTCTTATACTGATCAGAAATTACCAGAGATTCAAAAATGTTTCTCAAAAGAAAAACAATTGCTTGGTACCATTCAGTTTGATTATAAATGATGATCTAAAGAAGTTGAAAGAGATCAATCAAGATCAGAAAAATAGCCAGTAAAACTGTAATCAGCATCAGCAATCTGATTGATAATAAGTGCTTTTTGAAACTTCTGGAAGCAAGAATAATAGCAATAATACAGAACGCAATTGAAATGGCATTGATGATTGTAATATCCTGTAAACCTTTTGGAAAATATCCCAAATAAGTATCCATTTTACTGCTATCACTCATATCAGGATATCGTAATCCAACAGAGGAATACATCATAAAAAGTATCAAAGGAGGAATTAAAAAAACAACCGATAAAGCAGCAGTTATTTTTCCTGGCACATGAGATTTGGTCGACATTATTTTTGGTTTTATATTTTTTTACTAAAGTAATTTAAAAAAAATAAAAAGGAAAACCTTCCTCTTTATCAGGTTAATTTGCGCAAGCATTTTTTAATTAAAAACACATGCTTTTTTTTGGTTTAAGAATTATTTAACAAGCTCCGTTTTCTCTACCATTTTCACCGGGAAATAAATAAAACTGGCAACTTTTATCATTTCATTTTCCGGGTAAAAAATCATAAAAATAGAAATGGCATGATTTTAGACTTTATGGTGTGTGTAGTGAAAAATCCAAACAATTTTTCATCACAAAAAACGCTTTTAATAACCAATTTTTAAATTCTTAAAAACCATTAAAATGAACGAATATACCGATCAGTCACGGACTGATAACAAGCCGCGGGATTCTAAAAATCTTTTCATTGGATTATTAGCCGCCGCATTAATTATTCTTGCCGGATTCTTTATCTATGATCACAGCAATTCCGGAGAAAAAATTAAAACCCAGCAAACAGAAGTTGCAAAAGTGACTACAGAAAAAAGCAATCTTCAATCAAGTTTTGATGCATCATTAGCACGGCTGGATTCTATGCAAACAGTCAACACAGACATTAACAGCCAGCTTACTGCGAGCAAGGATGAGATCGCTAAAATGAAAACAGAGATCCGCAGTATTTTAAATAAGAGAAATGCTACCTCTCATGAACTTTCAAGAGCACGTAATCTCATTGCTCAATTGAACGGAAAGATTACAGATCTTGAATCACAGGTCGCAATGCTTACACAGCAAAATGATAGCCTCAAACAAAATGTCGTT
>Ga0157371_10001709_pt1 | contig 22345 bp, 11 predicted proteins | sample C45metaG_FD_113462 | JGI IMG/M metagenome (GOLD analysis project Ga0157371, IMG submission 113462) | Corn rhizosphere microbial communities from Kellogg Biological Station, Michigan, USA - C4-5 metaG | ecosystem: Host-associated > Plants > Roots > Rhizosphere > Soil | place: USA: Michigan...
CATGTTTTTCTTACCTCATTAACTTATGAGTTTGTAGAATCGAAATCTAAATACCATTCTGTTACTCCTTTAAATTTTGAATACAGGTTTGGTGGACTTCTTTTTGATATTGATGATCCGACTAACGGGGAAGAGATTTTTAAGAATTTTTATAATCTTGTATTGTTAAACAGAAGGGATATTACCCTGGGTATTAAATATACTTATTCTCTTAACGCCGATAAACTGTTAACAAACGGAAGCTTTATTTATTTTAGAGGTAGCATGGATTTAGCTGGTAACATGTTGCAGTTGGCAACAAGTATTGCCGGGGATAAACCAAATTTGGCAGAAGATAAATATGCTAAAGTATTCGGTTTGCCATTTAACCAGTACATGCGCCCTGAGCTGGATTTACGTTGGTATAAAAGCCTTGGTGGAGATAAACAGTTTGTTGCCCGTATAAACAGTGGAATTGGTTATGCTTATGGCAACTCTAAATCGGTTCCGTTTGAGAAGTTGTTTTTTGCCGGTGGTTCAAGCGGTATAAGGGCATGGCAGGCCAGAACATTGGGGCCTGGAAATTACGACAGGGGAAAAGAACTTACTTCTGATAGTGTCAGGAGAGCGTTATATGGACTTGACCAGCTTGGGGAGTTACATATTGAGGCAAATTTAGAGTATAGGTATAAGTTGCTTAACAGGTTTTTTGGCGCCAAATTAAAGGGTGCTATATTTCTGGATGCCGGTAACGTATGGAATGTTACCAGAACAGGTACACCATCAACGTATTTCGATTTCAAAAAGCTGGGTAAACAGATTGCAGTGGGTACTGGTATGGGTTTCAGGTATGATGTTCAGTACTTTGTATTCAGGTTTGATGTGGGTTTAAAACTTAAAGATCCGCAGTTTGAAGGCTCTGATCAATGGATGTTTAAACGGTTCTTCACAGGAAATAAAACATTTAAAGACAACTACTATCTTACCCATAGTCCGGAGAGGTATCGGTTTGTCCAATACAATTTTGGTATAGGAATGCCTTTTTAAACGTGCTGTTTAAAACAATCGTTTTAAGCCATCAAATATAGTCTCGAAGAAAGTAGACAGGTTTAAACCGTTGCTGTGATTGAAATAGATAAATATTAAAAGAATAATCACAGCGGCTATAATAAACTTTCTGAATGCAAAAGCCAAAAAGATAATCAGGGCCGGAAATAATACCAGCCACATGCTGTTAATTACGTATGGGGTTAGGGTACCATCCTTTTTATGAACATACAAAAGCTTGCTGTGTGTACCGGTGTCATTCTGGTGTTTTATATACACAAATGCAGAGCGTTCCAGCTGCAATGGCAATACTCCTACACCGCCATTAAATTTAATAGATTGTGTAAATCCGCTTACGCTAAAGGTATAGGTGCCGTTTATCTTTTCTATAGGTATATCTAATGAATCAGCAGCTATAATGGCAAGCTTGCTGTTTTTAAGCAGGCTCTCTTTTACTATAAAATTATTGATATCTGCATTTTGAGCATAGCCGGAAACACATATTACTAACAGCAAAATCAACAGGTATATTCTTTTCATTCTATAGATCTTTTATTGTAAATCAGATACCCCAAATGTAATAAAACCCCATTTCTTTTTATTGGGTCATCGTACAAATTGTAACTAAAGCTTATTGGGCCAACTGGTGTGTGGTATACCAGCCCAGCTGTAGCGGCATATTGCCACCTTGTAAGTGGTTTCATGCGGTCTATTCCCTGAAAACCTATCTTCTCAAATTTCTGGTATGGTAAAAATACATAACCTTCAAGTCTTAAATCAAGATTTCTTTTAATGCTGTATACGTTTTTAATACCTCCTGCAAGATAACTTGTTGCCCTAAAGTTTTCTAAAAATACAGATCTGCTATCTTGTAATGGATAAAATGTTGGCGATGCCAGCAAGGTAGAGTAGTAATTAGAAAACAAAGGCTGGTTTGATAGCACAGCTTCGAGCAGATAACCTAAAGCATATTTAGGCTTTGTAATAAAGTAATTTTCATCACTTACTTTTAAATTAAACCATTGGCGGTATTTTCTGTTTACTTCGGTTTTACTTGCGGCAAGCTCTGCAGATTCTGTGAGGCCATCGGTAATATTACCCGGTGTATAGCTCTCTCTTCCAGAAAAATAATTTAAGCTTAACAGGAAGTTGCGGCCTCTGGTAGCGTACTGTTTTCGGTTAAAGGTATATTGTTCAAAAGCAAAGGTTGATCTTGAAGCACTGAATACTGTTTTGTCTAGTTGGTTGCCTACTTCGAATGTGTTATTTGGGCTATACCTGTCGTAGTTATTAATAAAGGCTGTGTTTAGTGTTACCTTGGTATTGCGGTTTAGCGGAAAGCCGATCTTTAAATCAATTTTTCTATCTGTTTGCTCAATATAGGTAGGATGGGGGTTCTCAATAAAGATGGAACTGGTTTTGTAATAATCAAAGTGATTGTAGGTCATTTCCATTGCAAGGAACAGCGGAAGCCGGGAAGGGTAATCAACCCTTCCGCTTAATTGTACTGATTCATAAAAACGACCTGAATATAGATTAGTGCCAAACGTATATGATTTTTGGTTTAAGTAGTTGTACTGCATTCCAAGAAATACATTGCTGATTGGCCTGCTGGACATATTGCCCCCAAAATCTATTTTAAAATTCTTTTGTGGTTTGGCAACTATTTCAAAGTTATAGCTGTCTGACACTGGATTATAGGTTATTTTAGGGTAAATGGTTTCAAAGGTTTCATCGGCCACCAATTTATAATAGCCTTGTTTAATATCTTCGAGGTCAAAAGTGTTCTGATCTCTCTTAAAAAGACGCTCTATGTACTTTTTTTGCTGGGTATTTACTCCCGATACGGTTATACCACTAAAAACAAGGTTGGGTTTTTTATTGTTGAACTGTGTTCTTTTGATCATCAGATCTCCTGTAGTTACCCGTCTGCTTATTTTTTTCTTAATCTGGTCCATGTCGGCAATGGTTGCATCGTAGCCTTGCTTTATCAATGCCTCTACAGGGTTAAAATTGGTTACAGAATACCCGCTTAGGTTGGGCTGTATATAAATTCCATTTGGGCCAATAAGTGTTGAATCTGATTTAGAGAGAAACATGAAAACCATAAGGCGGTTCATTAACCGCTCATCGTTATTTTTAGGGTATTCGTTAAAGTTTTTTGATGATACATTAGAGCCAATGATAATGTCTGGATTAAAAGTTTCCTTCATTACATCGGCCGGAAAATTATTATACAAACCGCCATCAAAAACATACTTATCGTCTAATTTAATAGGTCGGTAAATAAGAGGTACAGTCATGGTTGCCCTAACGGCATCACTTAAACTGCCTTTTTTTACAGTTATACTATTTTGCGACAATACATCTGATACCATACAACGGTAGGGAACAAACAGATTGTCGAAGTTATCTTTTGAAATAGCTGATGCCTGGGCAAAGAGTTCTAACAAGGCAAAGTTTAAGGGGATGTCATTAACCAGGTTAGATCTGAAATTGAACCTTAAATTAGAGTCAACCGAAAGCTTTGCTGTTATTATTGAGGGGTTGATGTTTTTCTTTTGGAAGAAGAAGCTATAATCGCTTTTGTATCTTCCACTTACCCAATTCTGAAAATCGCTGCTTAAAGCTATTTTCTCTATTTGTGTTGGCGAATAGCCGGCGGCATACATAGCTCCAACAATGCCTCCCATTGAAGTTCCTGTAATGTAATCAATAGGAATATTGTTTTCTTCCAGTGCTTTTAATATGCCTATATGAGCAAGCCCCTTGGCACCACCACCACTTAATACTAATCCTACTTTTTGCGCATTTACATTTAATGCGCTTATAAACAGAACCAGAATGAGCAGTATTCTTATAAGCATAGCATGCTAAAAATAAGAGTTTTATTTCACAATGCTATCTCATTAGTTAGTTTAACGAAAATATGCTATAGGTTAATATTGTAGCAAAGGTCACCCATAAAATATATGGGATGAATAATAGCCCTGCGGTTTTGTCAATTTTATAGAATACCCTTGCGTTTATAATGATGGCAATAAGCAGGGCAATAATTTCAAAAAATGCTAATCCAATTTCATGTGCATAAAAGAAAAGAAAGGACCACATTACATTTAAAACAAGTTGTAATAAATATATAGCAGCAGTACGGGAGAAATGTTCAACTTCCTTTCTTTTTAACCAGATCAGATATGCCGAAATCCCCATCAAGATGTAAAGGATAGTCCATACAGGAGCAAATATCCAGTTCGGGGGATTAAACGAGGGCTTATTTAGTGTTAAGTACCATGTTTTAACATACTGAGAGGTAAACCATCCGCCAATAGCACCCATAGCTAAAGGAATAGCAACACTAATAATAAAGGCAAATGGTTTAAATCTCATATTCGTTAAATGTTAATTTTCTTTAACAACAATCATCCAGCCTTTGTTTTTTGTTACTGGTATTTCTTCAGTAGCAGAGAAAGCTTTAGCAGGTTGAAAGTTTTTAATGGCAGGAGCTGTAATTGTAGCTTTTGCCGGATCAATTCCTAACGCCTTCCAGTCTATGTTTAACTTTATTTTGGTATCTTCTTTGGCCCAGCTTGCAAGTGCTATCAGAGCGCTTTTATCTTTCTTGTAAATGGTTGCAATTACATCGGGATTATTGGTTTTAACCGGATTGTTTTCTACCCAGTATCCAATCATTTTAGTTCCCTGCATTCCAAAATCATCCCAGGCTTTCCATATTGCCCTTGGGTCTGCACCGTCACTCCATGGCATGCGGTTAGTCATTCCATAAACCATTCCTCGCCATGCATTCCCACCATCTTGTAACATTTCGCCCATTAGACCGAATGGTATACCCGAAGATTCTGTTAAAAAGAAATCAGGGGTGTTTTTTTCGTAATCGAAATACTCACCAAACCATAAACGGTTTAGGTAAGGGAAATGCTCCATGTACAGGTTTGCACTGTTGTTAAAACCATCACTTTTATTGTATTGGTTTGCCGAGTGCAGGTCTATAATGCCAGGATGCCCGTTTTGAGTAAGTACACTTTTTACACGCTTCATTGTAGTCCTGTCAAAAGCCACATCATCCAGGTAAAGTCCGTCAATTCCTACATTGTTAACCAGCCAGTTCATACCTTCAACATAATAATTATGCCAGCGGCTCATTCCGCTGTTAACAACAGCTGCATCTTTTATTTCTGGTACATACCAGGCAGCAATATAGTCTTCGCCAAGGTGTTCCTGCAGCCATGAATAGCCACCGCCCTTACCCGGTGAATAAACCTCGTGACCAAGGCTGCGTAGTGGAAATGTTTCGTAAGCACTGTTTGATAATTCGCGGACAGTATTATAGATTTTAACTTTAAGCCCTTTTGAGTGCGCTTCATCAATATATGTTTTCATTTCCTTGTGGGCAATAAAAGGATAGTTGATAAAAGGGTTAATAGGGGTGGCATGGTGAATGTTTATTAATGTTGCACCTGTTGCTTTAATGGTATCAATGTTATTGTATTTATGGTAAAAGCGATTGCTCCATTGAAAATCAGTATTGATTGGATGGAAAGGAGTAATTAGTAATGTGAAGTTGTAGTATAGGGTATCGCCTTTTTTCATCAGACGTTCTCCGCTGTAGTTATCGGCCAGAATAGCCTGTCCTTTTTTACCAATTTTAACTCCACCTTTACCCTCGTTGCCCCATGATGTTGGCAACAATAATGGCTTTTGTAAATAAAAATTTGTGTTTAATGGACGGACATAATGATTGTCTCTTAACGAGTATTGTAAACCTGCATTTACATCGCCTATCCATGCTCCATCCTGATTTTTGTTGGCCACATCCCATTTCCAGTTTAAAGAATCTGGTCGATAACCACCTTTCTGACCAAGTCCCATCATGTATTTAGCAGAGGCTGGACTGAAAGGTAGATGCAGGCTGATGTTGTTCAGTTTAATATCGTTTACCGCGATAAATTTAACTGTGTACGATACAAAACCATCAAATTCAATGGAGGCGTTTACCTCCATATTTAAACTGTCGGACGTACTTTTTGAAGTCCATTTTGCAATGCCCGGTTGTTTATCTGTAAAGGTAACTTCGGTAGTTTTAAATTTAATATCCTTATTGTCTGGTTTGGTTACATGAAAATGAACCGGTTCGGTAAGGATGTTTTTTGGAGTGGCAGATATTTCTGTCATTTCCGGGGTAAAAAATGTTTGTATCTGGGCAGGTAAACCGTCCTGATTAATTGTGAACTTTCTACCCAGCAGGGAAATGGTTTTGTCATTTGTAACAAGAGGAATATAAGGCGCAATAACCTCATTTTTCTCGGCCATGGTTGAGTTTAGCCATTTAAGACGTGTCTGTTTTTGTGGTTCATTTATGCCTCCGTCGGCCAAAACAGTGTTATTTACTGTTATTGCAATCTGGATGGTTGTACTGGCCGAGCTTTTGGTACTAACTGTTGCTGTACCTGTATAAGTGCCTGCGGTAATATCCTTAGGAATATCGGCTAGTATCCATAATGCCTGAACTTTGTTTTTTGCAACATTTACAGTTTTATGCAATGGGCTGCCATCCCAGTTAACCCCATCCGTATTTAAGCAGGAAAATGCTTTTGCGGAAATGGTTTTACCACCTTTATTTTTTAGATCGCTAAAAGTAACTTTAACATCATTTAAGTCCTTTTTAACAGGATAGATGCCAAGTTGATAGGTATAGTTTTCTCCTTTAGATGCTGTTCCCGAGAAGGTGTTCTTTAATCCTTTTGTGATCCATAACTGAGGCAGATCGCTTTGCATTTTTATAGGATTGGTTCTGTCTTCAGTAAAAACAAAATAGTCTTTTTGTGGATGCTGTTTTATCAGATTTTTAGTTTCCGCGGCAGTTGCAATTACTTCCATTGGGTAGAAACTGCTCATTGCATTGATGGCTTCTATGCGTACAAGTTTAGCTGTTATAGCATTTGTGGTTGATTTTGGCCATTGGCTATTGCCTGCCTGCGCTTTTCTGTACTGGGCATTTGGATAATTAGAGCGCCCTTCTACCTGGTATGGCATGTAATAAACATAATAAGTGCCAGCTCCTGATGTTGGTTCAAAATAGATGGTGCCTTGCTCTCTGCTGATGTTTGCAGCTTTTACATTTGTAATTCTGCTGTTGGTTTTAGCATCAACTACCCAGATATCTTTAAGCTCCGGATGGGTATCTCTTCTTCGCCATTCGATAGTTGCTTTTGCTACATTCCCTGCTCCGCCTACCGTTATTACGGCTCTATGGTTCCCCAGAGAATCCGGATTCCAACTGTCGTTTCCGGTACCATATTTTATTTGTTGAGCGCTAACTCCTGTAATCAGGAATAAGATGAAAATGAGTACTAATGATGGTTTCATTGTGAATTTTAGATTTACTGGTAAAAGTAACCATTCTGTAAATAGAGTGGTAATAGACTTATATGTTATTTGCTGTCAGCGTTTTTTTTATACCGATTGCAGAATTTCCTATGCAAAACGTCTTTTTTTTAAAATAAAAGATGGAAGTTTGTTTTCTTGAATAATTTAAGTTTAAATGAGCGATAAAAAAGGATTTACAACTACCATACTTCATTCCGACCGTCTTTTGAAACCAGAATTCGGTGCATTACATCAACCTGTTCATAACGCAGTAACCTGGGGATACGATGATGTCCAGGGATTAGTAAATGTTTTTCAGAATAAAACAAAAGGTTATGCTTATTCCCGCCAGGGCAACCCAACCACAACTGCACTTGAGCATAAGGTAACGCAGATGGAACAAGGACTTGCTTCTGTTTCTTTTTCAACGGGAATGGCTGCCATTTCATCTACAATACTTGCCTTGATAAAGGCGGGCGACCATATTATTGCCAGTTCATTTCTGTTTGGTAATACCAGAAGTATTATGCAGACTTACATGGACATGGGTCTGGAGATCTCTTTTGTTGATGCAACGGATGTTCAGAATATTAAAAATGCCTATCAGGAAAATACCCGTATGGTATTTGTAGAGACCATTGCTAACCCGGCTACACAAGTGTCGGATTTAAGTGCTATTGGCGATTTTTGTGAGGATAAAAAGTTAATCTATGTAGTAGATAACACCATGACTTCACCTTATCTGTTCCGTCCGGTTGCAGTAAAGGCCAGTCTTATTATTAACTCACTTACCAAATATATTGGAGGGCACGGTAATGCTTTAGGAGGCAGTGTAACCGATACTGGTTTATTCAATTGGCTTAACTTCCCCAATATTGCCCCAATAATCCGCGAGCAGATCCGTCCGGAAATGCAGGGACTTACTCAAATAAGAAAAAGAGGATTGCGCGATGGAGGAGGCACACTGGCTCCGGAAGCAGCGCACAGTATTTCCGTTGGCTCCGAAACCCTGGCTATAAGACTTGAACGTGCCTGCAATAATGCAGCTACCCTTGCCGAATTCCTTAATAACCATCCTTTAATTAGTAAAGTATATTATCCCGGACTAAAAAGTCACCCTCAACATGAGCTTGCTTCAGGTTTGTTCCATCGTTATGGAGGATTAATGAGTTTTGCGCTTGTTGATGGCATCGATTGCTTTAAGTTTCTGAATGAGCTTAAGCTGGTAATCAAATCAAGTAATCTGGGTGATACCCGTACACTTGCTATTCCTGTTGCACATACGATATTCTTTGAATTGGGTAAGGAAAGACGTGATGAAATGGGAATTCCTGATTCTATGGTTCGATTATCGGTAGGTATTGAAGATATAGAGGATCTTATTGGAGATTTCAGCGCTGCTTTTGAGGCTGTATCCAATTAATAATTGACCAAAAACAAATGAATAGAATAATAGCGTGCTTATGTTTAAGCATTTTGATCTGTTTTGCAGCGAATGCACAACAGCATAAAATATCAGGAACAGTTAAAGACGCTAAAGGTGCTCCTGTTGCTGCTGTAACTGTACAGGTATTAAATACAAATTTGAGTACAGTTACGGATTTAACAGGGGCATTTACATTGCTTCATGTTCCTGCGGGTAAAGTAAACTTATTGTTTAGTGCTGTTGGTTATGCGGCAATAAATAAACTGATATCAGACCATAATGAGAACCTGAATATTACTCTGGAAGATGCAGGTTTAAGGTTAGATGAAGTTGTGGTTTCTGCGCAGAAAATGGAAGAAAATGTTCAGAACATACCGTCAGGGATATCTGTTTTTTCATCAGCAAAGGTTAATGATTACAGAATACAGAACACAAGGGATCTGTCGGCAATTGTGCCAAATCTTTATAGCAGTAATCCCGGTGATGGAAGAAATATAACCTCAATAAGGGGAATTGGTACAACTTCTTATGATCCGGCGGTGGCCACTTATATTGATGGTGTAAATCAATTTGGATTGGATACTTATATTGCTTCTCTGTTTGATGTAGAAAGGATAGAAGTATTGCGTGGGCCTCAGGGTACTTTGTATGGCCGAAATGCAATGGGAGGGGTAATTAACATCATTACCAAAAAACCTGTAAATTATACAACCGGATTTGCAGGCGTTGATGTAGGAAATTATGGTCAGCAGCGCTATAGTGCCGGTATACGGACTGTGCTAATTAAGGATAAGCTGTTTTTGGGTGCTGCAGGACTGGTTAACAGACAAGGCGGATTTTATACCAATGAGTTTAATAATAAAAAATTTGATCGTTTACATGGATATTTAGGTAATTATTATCTGAAATTTAAGGGCAGTTCAAAATTTGACCTGACTTTAAATGTTAAACATAATGAGAACCGTAATGACGGAACATTTCCATTAGTGTCGTCTGTTGGGGATGCGCTAAGTAATCCTTTTAAAGTGAACCAGAATACATTAACCACAATGATTGATAATTTGTTTAACGCATCCTTATCTGCAAATTATGCCGGTGATGGTTTTAATTTTACTTCGCAAAGTGCTTATCAGTCTAATTACAGGTATTATGATAAACCAATAGATAGTGATTTTTCTCCAATTGATGGGATTTCCCTTATCAATAATTATGGAAAGGATTGGAATAAAATAGAAGTTTTAACACAGGAGTTTAAGTTCAGCTCCCCCTCTGCGTCTGATTCCAGGCTTAAGTGGGTAGGTGGGTTATATGGTTTTTATCAGAATAATCCTGTAAAACAGGGGTTGTCTTTTGGTACAGATGCGGAAATGGTTGGATCTGTTCCTGGTCTGAATATTATAAGTGCCAACAAAGGAAAAAGCTTTGGTTTGGCAGCATTTGGTCAGGTAACCTATGAAATAACAAATGGGCTTTCGGCAACCGCAGGTTTACGCTACGACTATGAACATAAGAAACAAGGTGTGTATGGAGAAATGCTGATGCCTGGCGAAAATGAGCCTGTAGTTGAACAAAATGATACCAGTGCAACAGCTAGTTTTAAAGCATTATCTCCTAAGGTTAGTCTTGCTTATGTGTTTGTGCCGGATCATAGTTTTTATGTAACCTATAGCAGAGGTTTCAGAGCTGGAGGGCTTACACAGATAGGTTCAGACAGAACTGCAAAGCCCTTGGTAGCATATAAACCTGAATACGGTAACAACCTGGAAGTTGGATCAAAAAATACCTTTTTTGATCAGAGGTTAAGTGTTAATGTTACCGCTTTTTATGTTAGGTTAACAGATGCACAAATACCTGTACTGATATTGCCAGATGCAATAACAATAACCAGAAATGCAGGTAAATTAAGTAGTAAAGGTGTTGAAGTTGAGCTTTCGGCCAAACCGGTTAAAGGATTAAGTGTTGATTATAACTTTGGCTATACTCATGCAAAATATAAATCGCTGAGTTTACCTGTAGAAGGAGAGATGGTAGATTTTGATGGCAACAAGCAAATTTATACTCCGGAGATGACTTCAATGCTTGCTTTGCAATACAGTTATCAGATAGAAAACCTCAAAAATCTCAATGTAATTGTAAGGGGTGAATGGGCTTATACCGGAGATCAGTTTTTTGATCTTCAGAATAGATTTGAGCAAAAAGGTTACCATTTGTTTAATGCAAAGGTTGGTGTTTCTAATAGGAGATTTGACCTGTTTTTCTGGGGAAGAAATTTAGGTGATAGAACATATGTAGATTATGTATATGATTTTGGTGCGGCTCATTTGGGTAATCCAAAAACATATGGAATTTCATTGGTAGGAAGGTTTTAAAAAAGAGAGGGTGATCGGTTTAGGATCACCCTCTCTTTTTATAAAGGCTATTTTGATTAAACCTTATTTCTTTTGCTGAGAAAGGAAAGTAACAAGTGAAGCAAGTTCATCGTACGACAATGAATTGGCTAAACCTGCCGGCATCATTGATGAATCCATTTCTTTACGTGATAAGATATCGCTTGCTTTAATAGTGAAAACTTCGCCAGCAATATTACGCATTACAACCTTAGCAGCTGTTTCTTCAGTAATAAAGCCCATGTAAGTTTTATCTCCTTTAGCAGAGATCATTACAGTAGCAAATCCTTGAGAAATTGAAGCACTTGGTTTAAGTATAGACTCAGCAATTTGCTCACGGTTCATAATAGAACCGATCTGACCCATAAAAGGACCTTTCATTTTTTCGCCTTTGCTAATGCTATGACAAGCAATACATCCCTGTCGGGTAAATAATGCTTTACCTTTAACAGGGTCACCTTCTAATTTATTGATAGCTAATAATACATCTTCGATAGATGATTTACCAACTTGTCCTTTTTGATTTTTAATCTTTTCAAGGTCTACTTTAGGTTCTTCAGCAGCAGCAACTTTTTCTTCGGTAGCAAATGCAGGGATTTCCATACGGTTACGTGCATCAAGATCTACAAAAAACTGTTTGCCGTTAGCATCTGCTTTTTCCCATTCTCCTTTTAAGAATTTCTCGATAGCAGGAGAAGCTGCCCAAACAACACCTTTGTAATATGGTCCATGAGAATCTGGTCTTGTTCCCCACCACCATGAAGCATCGTAAGCATCTTCTTTTTTGTAAAGACGTGCTAAAGTGATCAGAATTTGTTTTTTTAACTTCTCATCTTTTGATTGCTGATAAGCATTAATTAAACCATCAACCGCTTTCTGATCATGCATATAACGTAAAGTCCATAATGCAAGGGTTGAGTTTTCGCCATTAATGGCAGCTACGGTAGCATCAACAGCGTTAAGGCTTACCAATGCCTGAACAGCAAGGTGAGGCAATACAATAGCTGAATTAGGTGTAGCATGAGGGCCTTCAACATCCTTAGCTGGTTCTACAAATGATGCAGGAACTTTAGTTTGCAATAGAGCAGAAGCAGTTTCTACATGACCTAAACGACCTAATCCAATTGCTGCAACAGCCTGAACACGTGGTGAAGCGTCTTTAAGACCCGCTAAAAACGGTTCAGTTGGAACGTTCTGTACGTTGTTTTTACGATCTGCAAGAGTTTTTAAAGCAAATTCTCTCATTGAATCTTCTTTGGTAAATTCTAACAAAGTAGGGATTCCTTCTACTCCGGCAGCCTGTGCGTAAGTATAAATACCAGCAACACGTACAACAAGAGGAAGTTTTTTATCAGATGCTACTTTTAACGCAGCAGCAGTAGCTTGTTTACTAGAACGTGCAATTAATTCCTGCGATGCACTTAAACGTGCTACAGCACTTGCTGATTTAAGTAATTCTGCAAGTTGTTTAACAGAGGCTTTTGCCACATTTGGAAATGCTTTATAAGTCCAGTTGTTTGGTACTGCACGAACCACATAACCTTTGCTTGGGCTACCAGAATAACCAGCACCATCCCATGCAGCAAGATAAAGTCTGCCTGATCCATCAACATCCAAATCTGTGATTTGAGGAAGCTTAATAAACTCTTCTTCTTTTTGGGTAAAAGTAGGTCCATCAGGTGTAACCCTATGGATATACAACATGCTTCTTCCCCAATCAGCCATCATTGGAACGTTATTGTATTTTTCAGGCCAGTTTGGTTCGCTCATATATAAAGCACCAGTACCAGAACCTCCACCAACATCTACTAATGCTGGTAATATTTCATCGGTAAAGTGTTGGAATAAAACAGGGTATCCGTATTCTCCAGATTGGATAAAGTGAGAAAAGCGAACGTTCCATCCACCACCATCATTAGTGTTTTCTCTTGTGAAAACATTCATAAACGGATCAATAGCAACATCATAAACGTTACGTGTTCCATGCATAAATATTTCCATTTCGGTTCCATCAGGACGTACGCGGACAATACCACCACCCAACATGGTTAGCTTTTTGCCTGAACGGTCTGTAGCATTGTGGAACCCGAAATCACCTACCGAAATGTAGATCCAGCCATCAATACCCATTCTAATTCCATTGGTAGCGTGGTCTGTTCCACGTTCCTGGATGTATTTAGTGTTACTTAGGTGTTCTATAAGTGGTTTTGCAGGGCCATCAGCCTTTCCGTCGCCATCTTTATCTTCAAAAACTACCAGGGCCATTCCTGTAGCTTTTTTTGTTTCTTTAGAAAAGGTGGTATGTAGTACAAAAACTTTGTCGCCTTGCGCAATGATACCGCGAGGGTTATCAACCATTGCAAATTCAACATGCTGATCCATTTTGCCATCGTTATCCTTATCAATAAGTTTAAGAATACGGCCTTTGTCTGGATCTTTACCTAAAGATCCAATCATATCAACACCAACAAATACTTCGCCTGTTGCAGCAACAGCCAAACAAGCCGGACTTGGGGTAACATCAGGTCCTGCAAACGGAGTAATTGTTAATTCTGGTGGGTCAAAAGAGGTGGCTTTTGGTTCGCCAAAGAAGCTTTTTATTCCCAGAAATATAACAAGGGAATAAATAAGACTTAAAGAAAATTTAATCATTTGTGTACGATATTAGGTGTTTATTGTAAGTGTGTTATTGTTTTGCTACTCTTTTTTCTGCCATTAGTTTTTGAACTACCTCTTGTAGTTTTGCAGGGTCTTTGGCATATTTTTCTAAATTGATGATCTCTACTTTTCTGAAATCTACCGGATGGCTTTCACTTTGCAATGAAATAGAACCGCCTGTTAAAAGTTTACCTTCTGCAGCACCGCCAACAGGATCTAATTGAGGTCTGTTGTAACGTAGCACTTCTTCGCCATTTACATAATGTACGATCAATGAGTCTCCAAGAGCAAGAACTTCAACACGTACCCATTGGTCGCCATTGAAAGTTTTTGAATTAGATTCGATGCAGTGGGTTTTAATTATTTTGCCATCTTTTACAAACTGAGTACCTGGAGTACATAAATTTGCTGTAGGACGTTCGCCATTTCCGGCACCTCCTAATAACTGAACTTCAATAGAATTAGGGAAGTCCTGATCTTTTTTCATAGTTGCCGGATCCTGGCCATGGATCATGATACCGCTATTACGATATGCCCATCCCGGACCGCCTTTTACCTGATCGCCGGTAAATCGATATTCTACACCTATCAGATAATAGGAGTATGGCTTTTTGTAAAACAAATGGCCAAATTGCTCATCAAATTCTGAATATTTATCGTATCTAACCTGAATATTTCCGTCTTTAACACTAAAAGTGTTTCCGAAATTATCATTCAGGTCATGCTTTCTTATTTTAACATCCCAGCCATTTAAATCCTTGCCATCAAACATTTGCTCCCATTTTAGGGTAGGTGATGATTGTTTAACAGAACAGCCGAAGAAAACTAAGGGTAAACTCAGGGTAATTGCCACCCTGAACATTGTAGAAATGAAGTTTTGTTTCATTAGTGAGGTTTATGTATAGGTTTTTTCTGTGTAAACTTAGGAATAATCTTTTTTACATGAATGGATATTATTGTTTCAGGCCTTTTTTTTCTCAAATATTTTGAAATTTCTTCAGTTTATGGGCTATTATGTTCATCATGTTACAATTGCAACATTGGAGTGCTTACTTTTTTTTATACTTTGGAGCCCTTAACTGAACCTAAACACTGTGCGAATTAACCTCTTTTTACTTGCCTTCTTTTTCTGTTTATCTCTTTCAGCTCAAAAAAAGAATGACAGCTATCAGTTACATATTAATAAGGCTTCATCTCCAATTAAAATAGATGGCGAATTAGATGAACAAGCCTGGCAAGATGCCGAAGTTGCAACAGATTTCTATATGATTTTGCCAATGGATACCAGTTACGCGAAAGTGCGGACTGATGTGCGGATGACTTACGATCAGCAAAACCTTTACCTATCGGTAATAAATTATAATGGTATTGAAGGACCGTATATGGTGGAATCTTTGCGTCGTGATTTTTCTTTTTTAAAGAACGATAATTTTATCATGTTTATGGATCCTTTTGACGATCAAACCAATGGTTTTGCTTTTGGTGCTAATGCTGCCGGTGCGCAATGGGACGGTTTGATGTACGATGGGGGTAAGGTAGATTTGAGTTGGGATAATAAATGGCAGTCTGTAGTAAAGAACTATCCTGATAAATGGATTTTTGAGGCGGTAATTCCTTTTAAAAGTATCAGATATAAGAAAGGTATTACTAAATGGGGAATAAATTTTGGCAGAAATGATCTGAAGACTACCGAAAAAAGCAGCTGGGCACCTGTGCCAAGGCAGTTTCCATCAGCATCATTGGCTTACACCGGTACATTGACTTGGGATATGCCACCGCCTGACCCCGGAACTACTGTTTCTTTGATTCCATATGCACTTGGTGGTGTAATTAAAGATTATCAAACTGACAAGCCTTCAACATACAGAAAGGATATAGGGTTAGATGCTAAAGTAGCCATTACTTCTTCATTAAACCTGGATCTTACTGTAAATCCTGATTTTTCGCAGGTTGATGTAGATAAGCAGGTTACCAATTTAGATCGGTTTGAATTATTTTATCCGGAAAGAAGGCAGTTCTTTCTGGAGAATGGAGATCAGTTTACCAATTTCGGGTATTCCGGCATCCGCCCATTCTTTTCGCGTAGGATTGGTCTGGGAGTACCTATTAAATTTGGGGCACGCTTAAGTGGTAAATTAAATAAAGACTGGAGACTGGGTATTATGAATATGCAAACTGAGAAGCAAAGCTCAACTGCTTTACCAGCTCAGAACTTTACCGTTGCAGCTTTACAGCGCCGTGTGTTTGCCCGCTCAAACGTTGGCTTTTTATTGATCAATAAAGAATCTTTAAACTATAATCCGAATGATCTGGCCCCCGGAACAGCTGCTTATTCGCGCTACAACAGGAACTTCGGGATGGAATATAACCTGGCTTCTGCCAATAACTTCTGGACGGGCAAGGCAATGGTGCTTAAATCTTTTAGTCCTGGGAAAAGCGGGCATGACTGGACACACGCTGCCAATCTGCAATACACAAGCGGTAAATGGAACATCAGTTGGCAGCATGAATACGTGGGACGTAATTATACTGCTGAGGTAGGCTATGTGCCACGGCAGGGTTATGTTAAATTGATGCCACAAATCACGCGTCTTTTCTTCCCAAAAAAAGGTCCTTTGTTAAGTCATGGGCCTCAAATAACATCAACCAATTTCTTTGATGAAAATATGCACCGTACAGATAATGAACTGCTCGCATCTTACGGTATGGTTTTTAGAAGCAGAAATACCCTTACGGTTTGGGGATCGGGGACTTATATTAAGCTTTTACAGCCATTTGATCCTGCAAGTACTAAAATAGACACGCTGGTAGCCGGTAGTGAACACAACTGGACTACTGTAGGGGCCGATTATGTATCTAAACCTCAGAGCTTGTTTACATATGCATTGAATGCTCGTTATGGGGGCTATTACGCCGATGGTAAACGACTAACATTGGGTGGAGAGTTTGGTTACCGCTTTCAGCCTTATGTAAGTATAGCGCTAAGTGCAAACTATAATAAACTGAACCTGCCGAAACCCTGGGGATACAATGATTTCTGGTTGGTAGGGCCAAGGGTGGATGTTACGATAACTAACACTTTGTTTCTTACAGGCTTTGTGCAGTACAATGAACAAATGAAAAATATGAACGTAAATACAAGGTTTCAATGGCGGTATCGCCCCGCTTCAGATTTGTTTATTGTATATACTGATAATTATTTGCCAGAACCTTTTGCGGTTAAGAATAGGGCTTTGGTTGTTAAATTGGTGTATTGGCTAAATATTTAGAAAAATTCATCAAATCTTCATAATTGGTATGTACGTTTGTATCGAGAGCGTTAATTTAAATAGCCTGCGACATTAATTTGTCGCGGGTTATTTTATGCACTTTTTCTTAAGAATTGCAAGTAATCCTAAGCAATCAGACTCCGTAAAATAAGGTTAAGTGTTGTAAAACAAGAGGTTGGTTTGTTTGTTAGATTGGTATAAGTCTCATAGAGATGTTCGATACAAATCATCCTCTTAAACTCCTTTTTTTGAAGGAGAGAGTCATTTTTATAATGATTTGCGTACTCTTTTGCACTTCATGTTCAGTTAAACGTACTTTAGCCCCAGCTCCGGCAATTCAGCTAACAAAAATAGAACCTCCTGTTTTAAAAAAGCATACCGAAAAAATGAATGTTGCGGCCGAATTCAAAAAAGTTTTTGAAGCTAGTCGCCTGACTTTCATTTATCCTGATCAAATTGATTCTTTTTATAAGAATAATGAATATCAGCCAGTATTGATATCCAGATTTATGGTTGATGATCAGCTACAAACTTTTGAAGGTTATTTAATGAATGTTAATGCTCATGGAATAGACCCCCGGGTTTTTTCTGTGAATAGGATAAAAAAGCTATTAGACAATTATATTCATGAAAATACCCGAAAGAAAGAACGGGAAACCTATAGGGATGCCATGGAGCTTGAATTAGTTATTGCCGATGCCATAATAAAGTATAGTAACGCAATGCAATTTGGTATTGTTGATCCGGCAAGGGTTTATATTAATTACAGCACTCCAACGCTTAGGCCTGATAGCATGACGGTTATAAGAATTTTAAAAGTAAAGAACCTTAAAACTTACCTGGATAGTATACAACCAAAAGACAAACAATACGTCGCTTTGCAAAAAGCACTAAAAGCGGAACAAGAAAATCCACAGGAGAATGACAGCGCTTATCGCATTTTAAGGGTAAATCTGGAACGATTGAGATGGAAAAACAAACCTCTGGCAGATAAATATGTTCAGGTAAATATTCCTGAGTTTATGTTAAGTGTAATAGATAGTGGAAAAGTGTCGCTTAGGATGAAGGTTTGCGTTGGTGAGCAAGCCCCGGATAAAGAGACTCCTCAGCTGGGTAGCAAGATCTATAGTGTGCAGGTAAATCCGGTTTGGAATATACCACAAAGTATTGCCGGTAACGAGATCATCGCGTATGCTAAAAAGAACAGATATTATTTTGCTAATAATGACATAAATGTATACAGAAATGGTAAGCTGGTAGATGATCCGGAATCTATCGACTGGAAATCGGAGGAAACAGGCGCTTATTCTTTTAAACAACAACCTGGCGAGCAAAACCCATTGGGCAGAATCAAATTTCTTTTTAATAATGAGAGCAGTGTTTACCTGCATGATACCCCTGTACAAGCACCTTTTAAACAAAACGGAAGGGCAGTAAGCCATGGTTGCGTACGGGTTGAGCAGCCTTTAAATCTTGCTTATGCACTGTTTGGTAAAGGAGAAAAGTTTGATCAGATAAAAAAAGCAATGGCAAATGGTTATCCCAGAGCAAAATACATAGGTTTACCACTTCAGGTACCTGTATGGATTAGTTATTACACTGCCTGGGCTGATAAAAAGGGCACCGTTCACTTTTACAAAGATATTTATGGTTTGGATGATGTTTTATACAAACAATTATCTTTTCCTTTTTCACAACTTTATTAGCAGGCGTTTAGTCTTATTTTTGCCATAAATTCAATTCCCTTATTTTTTTTGATTTGCTAAGGGCATCTTTGCCACCGATTATAATGCACAAATTGTTTTTTGGTGAGATTTATAAGGTCTTATCAGAAAGAATAAATAAGAAACACAAATAATGATTAATCGGTTAGGTAAAATTCTCTTTTCAACCCGTACCATGGGTGTAATGTTATTGCTTTATGCTTTTTCTATGGCTATGGCCACTTTTGTGGAAAACGACTATGGTACTGCTGTGGCCAAAGCGCTAATTTATGACTGTTGGTGGTTTGAGCTGATTATGGTAATTCTGGTATTGAATTTTATTGGAAATATTGGAAGATACCAACTTACGCAACGTAAAAAATGGCCTTTGTTGGTGTTTCACCTTGCATTTATAATCATTTTTATTGGTGGATATATTACACGCTATATAAGTTTTGAGGGCTCAATGCATATCAGAGAAGGTGAGGCGAGCAATGAAATTGTTTCAGATAAAACCTTTATTAAGGTACAGATAGGGAAGGGAGATCAGGCGCTGGCATATGATGATGTACCGGCTATTTTAACTTCAAACAGAATTCCTACATACTTAAAACCTTTTAAGAAGACATTTGCTTCGGAGTATGATTATAATGGAGAACGTGTAAAATTAAAAGTGGTAGATTTTTACGCCAGAGCTCAGGATTCATTGGTTCGTGAGGCTTCGGGTACGCCTACTTTACACCTTGTTGTACTTGAAAATGGCAAGCGTGTAAATAAATACATTCAGGCAGGAGGTGTTCAGCTAATGCAGAACATGCTTGTAAGTTATAACAAGGAAACACCGGGTGCTATTAATTTAAATGACACAAGCGGTGCGTTGCAGATTTCTTCGCCATATGAAGGGAATTATATGATTATGGCTACTCAGGAAAGAAAACCTGTTGCCGGAAATGATGTTCCCCAGCCTTTTAACCTTAGAAGTTTGTATACTTATGGTGGACTTGCATTTGTGGTGCCTGAAGGTGTTGTACCAGGACGCATCATTTATTTTGAGGGAGACAAAAGAACTCATGAGCATGACCTGGATTTGGTAAAGGTGCAAATAACTACTCCGACAGCTGTTGATACGGTTTCATTTTATGGTGGCAAGGGTATGACCAATTTCCAGCATCAAAGTGAAGTTGGTGGCTTAAGGATTTCTTTAGCTTATGGATCTAAAATATATCAAACACCGTTTAAGCTTAAGCTGGTAGATTTTAAGATGGAAAAATATCCGGGTAGCAATAGTCCGGCAGCATATTCTTCGGATGTGATGATTCAGGATGGTGGATCTGAAACACCCTACAAAATATTTATGAACCATGTGTTAGACCATTCTGGTTATCGCTTTTTTCAGGCAAGCTTTGATGAGGATGAAAAGGGGACAATATTATCTGTAAATCATGATTCGTTAGGTACCAACGTTACTTATCTTGGCTATACTTTATTGTTCCTGGGTATGTTCGTTACATTGTTCTGGAAAGGAACACATTTCTCAAAATTGAATGAGCAGTTAAAAACTATTTCTAAATCGAAGACACTATTATTATTGCTTTTCTTTTTACCGGCAGGAGCAGCTTTCAGTCAGAAGATAGATATGCATGGTACCGATGGAACTACGCATGTTCATGAAAATGGTGAGGTTCACGATCATGAACATAATGTTGTACCACAAGATAGTGCAATGCCGGAGCATAAGCATGAGCATAATGATACACAATTGTTTTTGCCTACCAAGACTGTAGATGCGGTCCAATTTGTTTCATCAATTAAAATTGATGCAAGTCATGCAGATAGATTTGGTCACTTATTGGTTCAGAATATAGATGGCAGGATTGAGCCTGTTAATACTATGGCTCTTGAAATCCTGCGCAAATTACACCGCAAGGATCGTTTTTATACTTTAAGTGCCAATCAGTTTTTCCTTTCAATTTCGACCATGCCGCTAAACTGGATCAATGTTCCGTTGATTAAAGTAAACACTAAAGGCGGCCCGGAATTACTTAAAACGGTAAGCGCTACAGCGGATGGTTATACATCGATGGTAAATCTGCTAAAGATTAACCCGGATGGAACTGCAGAGTTCCTGTTAAAGGATGAATATTTAAAAGCTTTTGCTAAAAAGCCAGCTGAGCAAAATAGTTTCGATAAAGATATAATAGATCTTAATGATAAGTTGCAGGCCATGGAGCAATTAATTTATGGCCAGTATTTGCGTGTTTCTCCGGTTATTGGTGATGCAAATAATACATGGATTGCAATGACAATGAATGATCTGGATAGTGTACTTGTTAAGCCAAGTGCTATTAGTCGATATGTTAAGGCTGTTAATGAAGCGCAAGTATCAGGTAACTGGTCTCAGGCTGATGAAGCGCTGAAAAATGTTAGCGATGCCCAGCAAAAATATGGTAAAAACGTTGTGCCTTCGCAGGGGAAAATAGAGTGGGAGATCAGTTATAATTCATGGAATATCTTCCTGAATTTAATGATTACCTATGCCTTGTTAGGAGTGGTGATACTTTCGCTTGCTTTTATGAAGCTCTTTAAAAACTCTAAATCACTTGATACACTTGTTAAAGTAGTACTAATTCTAATTGGAATAGCAGCAATATTACAGGGCGTTGGTTTAGGTGTACGCTGGTACATTTCTGGGCATGAGCCTTGGAGTAATGGTTATGAAGCTGTTTTATTTATTAGCTGGATAGGTGTTTTATCTGGCTTGTTAATGTATAGAAACAGTAATGCATTTATACCTGCAGCAGGTTGTTTAATTGCGGTAATATTAATGGGCTTTGCTCATGGAGGTTCTCAGATGAACCCTCAGATTACTCCATTGGTTCCGGTACTGAAATCGTATTGGCTGATGATTCACGTAGCTATTATCACTTCGAGTTATGGTTTCTTTGGGTTAAGTGCATTAATGGGAACGGTAGTATTGGTACTTTATATTATTGACAACAATAAGATAAGTGCTAAGGTTAAGGCTTCAATAACTGAGCTAACAATTGTTAACGAGATGTCGTTAACGGTAGGCCTGTTCTTATTAACTGTTGGTACATTTTTAGGTGGAATATGGGCCAATGAAAGTTGGGGACGTTATTGGAGCTGGGATCCAAAAGAAACCTGGGCATTTATTTCTGTTATTGTTTATGCTTTTGTTTTACATGTTCGCTTAATTCCTGGGTTAAGAAGTAAATACTTATTTAACTTGCTGTCATTATTGGGTTTCTCTAGTATAATCATGACTTATTTTGGGGTTAATTACTACCTGACAGGTTTACATTCATATGCACAGGGTGATCCGGTACCAATTCCGTCATGGGTGTATATTACTTTGGCTGTAGTTTTTGCATTGGCATTTGTTTCTTATAAAAGGTATAAAGCAAGAAGTAAGTAATTCGTATCTTTATTATGGATATGAGTGATATTTATCTTTATTCAGTAGCAATATAC
>Ga0157371_10001710_pt1 | contig 22337 bp, 20 predicted proteins | sample C45metaG_FD_113462 | JGI IMG/M metagenome (GOLD analysis project Ga0157371, IMG submission 113462) | Corn rhizosphere microbial communities from Kellogg Biological Station, Michigan, USA - C4-5 metaG | ecosystem: Host-associated > Plants > Roots > Rhizosphere > Soil | place: USA: Michigan...
GCCGGTCGTTTCGTGGTCGGGCCGTACGCCTCGCCGGCGACGGTTCAAGGGGTGGACGAGCAGGGCTCGTCGCCAGACTGTGAAAGATACCGCTTATCCGGACCGGCGGGGGCACCTTTCAGCCAATCGGGTCTCCAAAAGCAGAAGCTGGCCCTTTGCCGCCTCTGCCTGCTGCCTCAGGCTGGGTGCGTGGGTCACCACCAGGAGTCCGTTTTGAAAACAATGATGGCGTTGCTGGGCCTCATCGCCCTGCCAACGCTCACGGCGCAGGCCGCCGGTATCTTCACCGACACGTTCGACACGGCGCTCAATCGCCGGGTGATCGAATGGCGTGGTTCGCCGTCCCCCGAGGGCATCGTCTTCAGTGTGATCGCCAGCCAGTTCAAGACCAGTGCCGGCAACGCCACCACTGATTTCCGCACCCAGCTGTCCACCTTCGGTGACAAGGTGCGCTTCCATGGCTGCAGCGCCAGCCGCTGGGAGATGAACGGCCAGCTCTATCTGCCGCTCAAGGGCCAATACCGCATGGCCGGTCTCGATGAACGCTACGGCGAGTATTTCATCGGCCAGCCCAGCCGTCAGGACCTGGAGTGGGTGGCCATGAACACCCGGGTCAACTATCGCCTCTGCCGCCTGCGCGAGACCCTGTCCGCCGAGGACCTGCAGGGGCTGCGCTGGGTGTTGCAGGCGGCGGAGGCCGACTAGCGCACTAGTCGAAGCGGGTGATGACGGTCACCCCGGTACCCGCGAACCTGTCCATGTGCATCAGGGCTTCGCTGGACTCGGCCAGGCTGATCTCGCGACCGATCAACTTCTCCGGTGCCAGGGTACCGTTGCGCAGCATGGCCATCAGCACGTCGTAGCGATGGGCCTGCATGCCGTGGCTGCCGAGGATCTCCAGTTCCTTGGCGATCACCAGGTTCATCGGCAGCGCGGGCGTCGCCTGGTCGCCCAGCAGCAACCCGACCTGGACGTGCTTGCCGCGCTTGCGCAGGCAGGCGATGGAATTGCAGCAGGTGGTGGGATGGCCCAGGGCGTCGAGGGAGACGTGGGCACCGCCGCCGGTGATCTCCTGCACCGCCTCGGGCACGCTGGCCACCTGGGTGGCATCGAGGGTGGCCACGGCGCCGAGGCTGCGCGCCAGGTCCAGCTTGTCGGCGGTGATGTCGATGGCCACCACCTGGGCGCCCAGGACGCGGGCGATCATGATCGCCGAAAGACCGACGCCACCGCAGCCATGCACCGCCACCCACTGGCCGGCGCTGACCCGGCCTTGGTCGACGACGGCGCGAAAGGCCGTCACGAAGCGACAACCCAGGCTCGCCGCCGTGGCGAAGTCCAGCTGCTCGGGCAGGGCGACCAGGTTGAGATCGGCCTGGTGGATGCCGACGTACTGGGCGAAGGAGCCCCAGTGGGTGAAGCCGGGCTGGAACTGGTGATCGCAGACCTGCTGGTGGCCGGCATGGCACTGCGGGCAGGCGCCACAGCCACCGACGAAGGGCACCGTCACCCGGTCGCCGATGCGCCAGCGGGTCACGTCCTTGCCCACCGCCTCGACCACCCCGGCCAATTCGTGGCCCGGCACATGGGGCAGCTCGATGTCCGTGTCATGGCCGACCCAGCCGTGCCAGTCGCTGCGGCAGACACCGGTGGCCATGACCTTGAGCACCACGCCGTGGGGCTCGGGGGTAGGGTCCGGCACGGTGCACAGGCGGGGCGGAGCGGAAAAGGCTTCGTAGACGACGGCTTTCATGGCGGGGCCTCGGGCTGGATGACGACTCCAGTATGGCGGGATGGGTGGAATTAGCCTGTCTGATTGCCTTCTCCTGAACGGCGAAAGTGAAATAGTCTTTCGCTTCCCTGCTTATGAATGAAAGGACCCCTGCATGACCACCTTTGATCGCCAGGATGTCGCCATCGTCGAGCGTCTGCAGCGCGAGGGCCGCCTGTCCAATGCCCGATTGGCCGAGCAGCTGTCGATGAGCGAGGCTTCCTGCTGGCGGCGGCAGAAGCGCCTGGAGGAGGCGGGGGTGATCGAGGGCTACCAGGCGGTGCTCAATCGGCGGCGGCTGGGCATCGGTGTCATGGCTTTCGTGCAGATCGGCTGCACCCAGCACAGTGAAGAAGTCACCGCCCAATTCGAGGCCATCATCGGCGCCTCAGCCCAGGTGCTGGCTTGCTATAACGTCACCGGCGAAGCGGACTTCCTGCTGCATGTGGTGGCCCGCGACCTGGACGACTACAGCCGCTTCGTCGAGCAGGTGCTGCGCAAGCTGCCGGGGGTGTTCAACATCCGCTCCAACCTCTGCCTGCGGGAGATGAAAAGCGAGCGGCAGTTGCCGGTCAGCTATCTGCTCGGTTAGCCGGCCAGGGCCTGCACGCCATGCCAGGTGGCCGGCGCTTCGTCGGCCAGGGCCTGGACCAGGGCGGCCTTCAGGCGGCAATCGGGCAGGGCGCGGTGGGTTTCCTGCACGGCGATACCCTGCTGGCGGGCGGCCATGGCCAGGGACTTGCGCCGCCAGCCGTCCTGGCTGCGGCTGTCCAGACTCGGCTCCTGCCAGAATTGCGCATGGAGTTGCATCAGGCAGTGCAGGCGGGTGCCATCCACCAGTTGCACGGGCGGCGTCTCCCGCTCCAGTTCCGGCGGTAGTGCCTGGCCGTGCAGGCGTGCGTTATGAGCCAGCAGGCGATAGTCGAAGGCCATGCCATAGGCCAGCACGGTGCGGCCCTGCAGCAGTGGCCAGAGCTGGGCGAGCACCTCGGGGAAGCGCGGCGCCTGGGCCAGATGGGCGTCGGTCAGGCCATGGATCAGGGTCGCCTCGCGGGGGACGGCGAGGGTGGGGCGGACCAGGGTGTCGAGCAGCACCCGGCCACCGAGGGTCATGACCGCCACCTCGATCAGCTGGGCATCCTCGCCCAGACCGGTCGCCTCGGTGTCCAGCACCAGCACGTCCTGCTCCAGCCAGCGGCGCGCCTGCTCGCGCACTCGCACTTGCTGGGTGTTGTAGCGGGGTACGACAGCGCTGGAACAAGACGACGGCAAGGGATTCATGACACGGCCTGACAGGTGAAACCAAGGGTGCGCCCAGTAGCCGAACAGTCGGCTCTACGACGGGTGTGGGCATTCGATGCAAGATCATCGCCACAGGGCACAGACCGTTCGGCGGGGGCGACGAGCGGACCACCCGGCGCGCCAAGTTCGCGCGCGCGGGCCGGCCTTGCGAGAATGGGCTTTCCATCCACGTCGAGGAGCACCCCCGCTTTGGCCGCCGTCCAGGGTTTTCTGCTGACACGCCTCTGGCGCGAGACTTCCACCGGGATGGAGCTGGTGTTCTGGTTCGCCACCGATGCCGGGCCGCGGCAGTTGCGGATACCGGCGCAACAGGCGGTGGCCTTCGCGCCGGTCGAGCGACGAACGGACATCGAGCGGCTGCTGCCGGCCGGGGTAGAGCTGCGCGAGCTGGCGCTGCAGGACTTCCAGCGGCGCCCCGTCCTGGGGCTCTATGCGCCGCGCTATCGCATCCTGCGTGAGTTGGAGCAGCGCCTTGCGGCAGCCGGCATCGAGGTCTACGAAGCGGACATCGCCCCGGCGGATCGCTTTCTCATGGAGCGCTTCATCACCGCCCCGGTGAGTCTGCCCACGGCGGAGGGCGCGCCGCTGCGGCCGGATCCCGACTATCGTCCCGCGTTGCGCACCCTGTCGCTGGACATCGAGACCAGCGAGCGCGGCGAACTCTACAGCATCGGCCTGCACGGCTGCGGCCAGCGCCAGGTGTACATGCTCGGCCCGCCCACCGGCGAAGACGTGGCGGTGGACTTCGACCTGGAATACGTCGATGACCGCGCCACCCTGCTGGAGCGCCTCAACGCCTGGATGGCGCGCCATGATCCCGACGTCATCATCGGCTGGAGCGTGCTGCAATTCGACATCCGCGTGCTCCACGAACATGCCCGCAAACTGGGCGTGCCCCTGCACCTGGGGCGCGGTGCGCCGGAGGACGATCGCTACGAACCCGGCGGCCAGGGCCGGCCGTTCTTCGCGCTGCTGGCCGGGCGGCCGATCATCGACGGGGTGGAGGCGCTCAAGTCGGCGACCTGGGTGTTTCCCTCCTACAGCCTGGAGAACGTCAGCCGTAGCCTGCTGGGCGAAGGCAAGGCCATCGACAATCCCCACGACCGCATGGCCTCCATCAACCGCATGTTCGCCAGCGAGAAGAGCGCCCTGGCGCGCTACAACCTGGTGGACTGCGAACTGGTCACGCGGATCTTCGCCAAGACCGAGCTGCTGCGCTTCCTGCTGGAACGGGCCAGTGTCACCGGCCTGCCGCTGGAGCGGCATGGTGCCTCCATCGCCGCCTTCTACCATCTCTATCTGCCGTTGATGCACCGCCAGGGCTTCGTCGCGCCCAACCTCGGCGCCCAGCCGCCCGAGGCCAGCCCCGGCGGCTTCGTCATGGATTCCCGGCCCGGGCTCTACGACTCGGTGCTGGTGCTGGACTACAAGAGTCTCTATCCCTCGCTGATCCGCACCTTTCTCATCGACCCGGTGGGCCTGGTGGAGGGCCTGGCGCTGCCCGAGGACGAGACGGTGCCGGGCTTTCGCGGTGCGTGCTTCCATCGCACCCGGCACTGCCTGCCGGCGATGGTGGCGCGGGTCTGGGAGGGGCGCGATGCCGCCAAGCGCGCCGGCAACGCGCCCCTGGCCCAGGCGCTGAAGATCATCATGAACAGCTTCTACGGCGTGCTGGGCACCCCACACTGCCGTTTCTTCGATCACCGCCTGGCCTCGTCCATCACCTTGCGCGGCCATGCGGTGATGCACCGCACCCGCGAGCTGATCGAGGCGCGTGGCCACCAGGTGATCTATGGCGACACCGACTCCACCTTCGTCTGGCTCGGGGCTGCCCATGCGGAAGCGGAGGCCGAACGCATCGGTCGCGAACTGGTGGCGGCGGTCAACGCCCACTGGCGCGAGCAGTTGCAGGCCGAGCTGGGGCTGGAAAGCCACCTGGAGCTGCAGTACGAAACTCACTTCGCCCGCTTTCTCATGCCCACCATCCGCGGCGCGGAAGAGGGCAGCAAGAAGAGATACGCCGGATTGCGACCCGCTGCTGACGGCCAGCCCGAGCTGGTATTCAAGGGGCTGGAGACGGTGCGCAGCGACTGGTCGCCGCTGGCCCAGCGCTTCCAGCGCGAACTCTACCTGCGCATCTTCACCGGCGAGCCCCATGAGGACTACCTGCGCGACTTCGTCGCCCGCACCCGCGCCGGCGAATTCGACGACCTGCTGGTCTATCGCAAGCGGCTGCGCCGCCCGCTGGAGGAGTACCAGAGCAACCTCTCGCCCCAGGTCCGCGCAGCGCGCCTGGTCGAGGCGGAAAACGCCCGGCTGGGCCGGCGCAGCCGCTTTCGCCGCGGCGGCTGGATCAGCTACCTGATCACCACCGCCGGCGCCGAACCGGTCGAGTTGCCCCATGCCCCGCCCGACTACGACCACTATGTGCAGCGCCAACTGGCCCCGGTGGCCGACGCCATCCTGCCCTTCGTCGGCGACCGCTTCGACCGGCTGCTGGATCGACAGCTGGGGTTGTTCTGATGGGCAAGGCCGACAGCGGCGTGGATGCCGAGGGTCTTATCCACCAACTGCCCAGGGTGCCCTTCCAGGCGGAGTACCGGGCGCTGCTGGCGGTCGTGCGCTGCCAGTTGCCCGCCCGCCTGGGCCGCCATCTGGTAGCGCGTTAGGTTCTGTACGAAAAGTCGCCGAGCGACGGTCAGGCGAGGCGAAAAACGCTGAGGAAGCGGAGTTTACGAGCGGTAAATGAGCATTCCGAAGCGTTTTTCAACGAAGCATCACCGAGCGTAGGCATTTTTCGTACAGAAACTAGGTCTATGGCCATGTGGCCGAGGGCTGCGCCCGGCCGGGGCATTCGAACCTGGATCTCACGCGGATCTCCGTGCGGCACGCCTTGCGTACCTCCGACGGCTCTTGGGGCTGACGGGGGCGATGGCATAGTCAGACGATTCGCGGCACACTCGGGAGCCGTCGAGGCGCCTTCCCCGCAGGGTCGGGCGCCCCCTTTCCCGCCAGAGGAGCGCCGCGATGACCCGTCTCACCGCCAAGGATTTCTCGCCCGAACTGCTCGAACTCTACGACTTCTATGTCCATGGTCGCATCAGCCGCCGCGACTTCCTCGACCGTGCCGGCGCCTGCGCTGCGGTATTGGGGCTGTCGGCCACCGGCGTGCTGGCGGCCCTGAGCCCCAACTACGCCCTGGCCACCCAGGTGGAATTCACCGATCCGGACATCGTCGCCGAATACGTCTACTACCCTTCGCCCAGGGGGCACGGGCGGGTCCGTGGCTACCTGGTGCGCCCGGCCAAGGCCAGCGGCAAGGTGCCGGCGGTGGTGGTGGTCCACGAGAATCGCGGGCTCAATCCCTATATCGAAGACGTGGCGCGACGCCTGGCCAAGGCCGGCTACCTGGCCCTGGCGCCGGATGGCCTGACCTCCATGGGCGGCTATCCCGGCAACGACGACAAGGGCCGCGAACTGCAACAGCAGGTCGATCCCGAGAAGCTGATGAATGACTTCTTCGCCGCCGTGGAAACCCTGATGGGTCATGAATTCAGCACCGGCAAGGTCGGCATCACCGGCTTCTGCTATGGCGGCGGCGTGGCCAACGCGGCGGCTGTGGCCTATCCCGAGCTGGCCGCGGCGGTGCCCTTCTACGGTCGCCAGGCGCGGGCCGAGGAGGTGGCGCGGATCAAGGCGCCGCTGCTGATCCACTACGCCGAGAACGATCCACGCATCAACGAAGGCGCCGCCGCCTACGAAGAGGCACTCAAGGCCGCGGGTAAGACCTACGAGGTGCACCGCTATGCCGGCACCAACCACGGCTTCCACAACGACTCCACCCCGCGCTACGACGAGGCGGCCGCCCAACTGGCCTGGCAGCGCACCCTGGACTGGTTCGGTCGCTATCTCGCCTGACCCTTCACCGCCGCGACCGACAGCTGAGGGACGGCGGGGGCTTGGCTCCCGGAGGTAGGGTAGGACGTCGGTTGGGTTGAGCGCCGCGAAGCCCAGCAAAAGGGATGCCCCTGCGCACGGATCACCCTCACCCCAACCCTCTCCCCGGGGGAGAGGGGGCGGTCGAGTTCGGTGCGTATCCAGCGCCAACCTACGGGGCTCCATCACCTGGCGTCGGTTGGGCTGAGCGCTGCGAAGTCCAACAAAAGGGATGCTTTTGCGCACGATCACCCTCACCCCAACCCTCTCCCAGGGGGAGAGGGGGCGGTCGAGTGCGGTGTGTATCCAGCGCCAACCTACGGGGCTCCATCACCTGGCGTCGGTTGGGCTGAGCGCTGCGAAGCCCAACAAAAGGGATGCTTTTGCACGTGATCACCCTCACCCCAACCCTCTCCCTGGGGGAGAGGGGGCGGTCGAGTGCGGTGCGTATCCAGCGCCAACCTATGGGGCTCCATCGCCTGGCGCCGGTTGGGCTCAGGTGCCTTCGATCAGCTCGCGGATGCGGACCGCCAGGGCGTCCATGGCAAAGGGTTTGGTCATCACATGCATGCCCGGTTCCAGGTGGCCGTTGCCGACTACGGCGTTCTCCGCATAGCCGGTGATGAACAGGACCTTGAGTCCCGGACGGCGCTGGCGGGCGGCGTCGGCCATCTGCCGGCCGTTCATGCCGCCGGGCAGGCCGACGTCGCTGATCAGCAGGTCGATGCGTACGTCGGACTCCAGCAGCCGCAGCCCGGCGCTGGCGTCCGCCGCTTCCAGGGCGGCATAGCCCAGTTCTTCCAGCACCTCCACCACCAGCATCCGTACCGTGGGCTCGTCATCCACCACCAGTACCGTTTCGCCGTGACCCTGGCGCGGCAGCACCGGTTGCGGGGTGGTGGGGTCGGCGCCGGTCGCCGCTTCGCGATGCCGTGGCAGGAACAGGGTGACACTGGTGCCCTGGTCGACCTGGGAGTGGATGCGCGCCTGGCCGCCGGACTGGCGGACGAAACCGTAGATCATCGACAGGCCCAGGCCGGTGCCCACCCCGATCGGCTTGGTGGTGAAGAAGGGGTCGAAGGCCTTGGCGATCACCTCGGGCGGCATGCCGCAGCCGTTGTCGGTCACCGCGAGGGCGATGTATTCGCCCGGCTCCAGATCGCGCACCCGGGCCATACGCGCATCCAGCGCCCGGTTGCTGGTCTCGATGAAGATACGACCGCCCTCGGGCATGGCGTCGCGGGCGTTGATGCAGAGGTTGAGCAGGGCGTTTTCCAGCTGCGGCGGATCCACCAGGGTCACCCAGAGGTCGCCCGTGGCCACCACTTCGATCTGGATCGACGGGCCCACGGTACGGCGGATCAGGTCTTCCATGCCGGCCACCAGGCGATTGACGTCGGTGGGCTTGGGATCCAGCGTCTGTCGGCGGGAAAAGGCCAGCAGGCGGTGGGTCAGGGCGGCGGCGCGGATGGCGGCGCCCTGGGCCGCCGTAGTGTAGCGCTCGAGGTTGTTCAGCCGGCCCTGGCCGATGCGCAACGTGAGCAGATCCAGGCTGCCGACGATGCCGGCGAGCAGGTTGTTGAAGTCGTGGGCCAGGCCGCCGGTGAGCTGGCCGACCGCCTCCATCTTCTGTGACTGGCGCAGCTGCTCTTCCAGCAGCGCCTGGGTCTCCATGGCCTCCTTTTCCCGGGTGATATCGCGGCCGGCACCGGTGAGGTGCTCCTGATCGAGGTCCAGCGACAGCGTCCAGGCCAGCCAGCGCCAGCTGCCGTTCGCCGCCTGGACACGATTCTCCACCCGGGTCGGCAACCCGCTGCGACGCAATTCGTCCAGCGCCGCCAGGACCCCCGGAAGATCGTCGGGGTGGATGAGCTCGAGATAGGGCCGGCTCAGCAATTCGGCTGCGGAATAGCCCAGCCCGCGTGACCAGGATGGACTCACCCGCAGCAGTTGCCCGGTGAAGTCGGCGGTGAGCAACAGGTCTTCGCTGAGTGCCCAGAGCCGATCACGCTCGGCGGTGCGGGCCTGGACCTCCTGGCTGAGACTGAGATTCTGCGCCTGGATCAGCGCCTGGGCGTCGCGCTGGACGGTGACGTCCTGGGCGAAGACATAGAAGCCATCCACCGCGCCCCGGGCGTCCCGCCTTGGCCGATAGTGGATGTCGGCGATGCGTCGCCGTCCGTCCGGCCAGGCCCAGGGCAGATCGAGACGCGCCGGGGTGCCGTCCAGTGCGGCCTGGATGGCCGGGCGGCGGGCGGCGAACAGCTCCGGGGTGAAGACCTCGGCCATGCTGCGGCCGAGAATGCTCTGCGGGGCGTCCTTGAACCATTTGGGCGCCTCGGCGTTGGCAAACCGATAGACCAGTGCACGATCGACGAAGGCGATCAGGCAGGGCAGGGTATCGGCCACCAGCCGCAGATTGAGCTCACTGTCGTGCAGGGCGTGCTCGGCGGTCAGTCGCGCGGTCGCCGAGCGGGTGCGGTTGGCGACTTCGCGGATGAACTGCAACGCGGCCGGCGCCCAGCGGCGCGGCTGATTGACGCTGACATGGAGCAGGGCGACGAACCGGCTGTGTTCGAACAGCGGCGTGCTGACGAAGGCGCGGGTATCCAGCCGCTGCAGAGCGGTGAGATTGTGGCAGGTGCGCGAATCCTCGCGGACATCCTCGATGGCCACCGTCTCGCCGCGCTTGAAGTCCTCGATATAGCTGCCGTAGTCGCGGAAATTCAGGATGCCCACCAGGCTGCGGGCGCCGTGGACCGTCCAGTCGCGCGTCACGGTGAGGGTCTCGGCCTCGGCGTCCACCAGGCCATAACCCACCCGCTGGGCATCCAGGGTCGTGCCCAGGGTGGCGCAGGCGAGTTCGATGACGGCCTCGATGTCGCTCAGGTGGCTGCAGCCTTCGCCGAGTTCGGCCAGGGCCCGGCGATAGCGCTCTTCATCGCGGGTGAACTGGGCGGCCTGCTCGCGCTCGGTGACATCCAGGAACAGCACCAGGAAGCTGTCCGGGCCGGCCTTGTGGGCATGGCCTTCGTACCAGCGCCCGTTGTGCTGGAATTGCCGCACGTAGCTGATCGACTGACCGGTATCGACCACCCGGGTGAAGTCTTCCACCCAGAGGTCTTCGAGGTCGGGAAACAGCGTGCGCGCGGTCTGGCCCACCGCCTGTTGCGCGCTGAAGCCGAAGTGCGTGCACCAGGCGCGGTTGACCTGGTCGTAGCGCCAGTCCTGGCCGCGGCCCTGGTCGTCGCGCAGGAGGGTGCCGAGGATGAAGCCTTCATCCAGTTGTTCGAACAGGCCGCGCCAATAGCGCTCGCTCTCCGCCAACTGCTGCTGCACCTCGCCGACGTGTCGCTGGCTGTCGCGCAGCGCCTGGCCGGCCAGATGCTGCGGCGTGCGGTCGCGCAGGATCTTGACGAAGCCGGTATGGGTGCCGGTGTCGTCGTGCAGCGGGTGCATCTCGCCACTGGCCCAGAAGCGGGTGCCATCGCGCCGCAGATGCCAGCGCTCGTCCTCGGCACGACCGTCCCGCAGGGCCAGGCGCATTTCCAGTGCGGCCCGGCCGCTCTGGTTGTCTTCCGGGGTGAAGAAGCGTTCCGCCGGGGCGCCGCGAATCTCCGCGGCGGTCCAGCCCAGCAGGCGCTCGGCGCCGGTGTTCCAGTCGGTGATCACCCCGGCTGGATCCAGCACGACCATGGCGAAGTCGATGGCGCCATCGAAGATCGCCAGGCGCCGTTGGGCGTCCTGGGGCGGTAGTGCGGTGCACTGGTCGAGCGCGGCGCGGAGACGGCGTACTTCGGCCTGGAGTTCAGCGTGGGAGAGAGCGGATTCAGCCATGGGGTCGTTCGAACGCGTGGGCAGCGGAGGGGACGCGGGGCGTCCAGCGAGAGTCTTAGGTTCTGTACGAAGCATCACCCAGCACAGGCGCTTTTCGTACAGAGCCTAGAGTAAGAGAGTCGGCAGACGGCTAGCGATCTGCCAGCACCTTTTTCCGACAGGCTGGGAATTAAGTAGCCGTGCTGGCATCTGACAAGGGCTGGCCGCGAGTGGCCAGCCACCCATCCGAACGTTGTGATCCAATTCGAGTATTTTCGGTCTTATTAGTCGTACTAATGAAGTAGCGTTGCCATGACCGATGTAGATTCATCCGCTGCCGTTACCACCGTGCTGGTCGTCGAAGACGATCCGGTATTGAGATCCCTGGCGACCGAGGTGTTCGAGATGGAAGGCTATGCCGTCCAGTCGTTCGACACCGCCGATGCGGCCTGGGGGTGGTTTCAAGCTGATCCTTCACCGCCTGATCTGCTGTTCACCGACGTGCGCATGCCCGGTCAGCTGGATGGTCTCGCCTTGGCCAAACAGGTCAGACAGCGCTTTCCGCAATTGCCCATCCTGGTGTCCTCCGGCTACACCGGACAGCAGTATGCCGAGCGCGAGGAGAAAGCCCTGTTCCTGCCCAAGCCCTGGAGCATCGATCAGTTGCTCAGGGCCTGTGGCCAGCTCGGTCTCTAGGCGTTGTCCGAAAGGTGCTAGCGCTTGGCCATGCGGCGCTGAACGCCAACAGGATCGCCAGGCCACCCTGGCCACCCTGCGATCCAGGCCTTTTTCAACGAAGCATCGCCGAGCGCAGGCACTTTTCGTACAGCGCCTAGGGCCAGCCCTTGGCTGTCATTCCCCTGGGTCGTCGCGCCGTGCCTGGCCTTCGCTCGACGACTTTGCAGCCAAGCCCTGGTCCACCGTCCGTTGCGCCCGTGCCTGGCGCACGGCCGAATCCACGTCATCCAGCGTCCAGGGCTTCTGCAGGAAGATCACCTGGGCTGGCAGCGCCGTGGTGATTTCGTAGCCATAGCCGGAGGTGATCACCAGCGGCAGCTCGGGCCAGCGTTGCAGGAGCATCTGCGCCAACTCACCGCCGCGCAGCTGGCCGGGCATCAGGTGATCGGTGACGACCAGGGTCGGCGGCGCCTGGCATTGCAGCAGGTGCACCAGGGCGTCGTCGGCATTGTCGAAGCGGATGCAGGTGCATTGCAGCCGTTCTTCGAGGTGGTTGCCCAGCAGTTCGGCGAGCAGGCGGTTGTCTTCGATGACGACGGCGTAGGGAAGGGCGTTGGGCGAGGTCATCGGGGACTTCCGGAACGCGATCGGGCAAGTCCGGAAGTCTAGCAGAGCCCTTTCAGTATCGACCTGGATTTTGTCTGACCATAGTCAGATGTCCAGAACAATCTTGCCGAAGTGGCCGCCGTCCTTCTGGAAGGCGAAGGCCTCGGCGATCTCGCTCAGGGGATAGTGACGGTCGATGACCGGCTTAATCCCGGTGCGCTCCAGCGCCTGGATCATGTCCTGCTGCTGGCTTCGACTGCCGACGATCAGCCCCTGCAGGCGCTGGTGACGACGCATCAGCGTGGCGGTAGGGACCTGGCCCTCGACCCCGGTGAGCACCCCGATCAGCGCCAGATGACCATGGATCCGCGCCGCCTGGATGGATTGCGCCAGGGTCGCCGGGCCGCCCACCTCCACCACGATGTCGACGCCGCGGCCGCCGGTGATGGCCTGCACCTTGGCACCCCATTCCGGTTCGTCGCGGTAGTTGATCAGGTGGTCGGCGCCCAGGGCATAGGCGCGCTGCAGCTTCTCGTCCGAGGAGGAGGTGGCGATCACCGTGGCGCCCATGGCCTTGGCCATCTGCAGGGCGAAGATCGAGACGCCGCCGGTGCCCATGACCAGTACGCTGTCACCGGCCTTGAGCTGGCCATCCACCACCAGGGCGCGCCAGGCGGTGAGTCCGGCGGTGGTCAGGGTCGCCGCCTCGGCATGGCTGTAGCCCCTGGGCGCCAGGGTAAAGGCCGTGGCCGGGCGCACCACCACCTCGCAGGCGAAGCCGTCGACGCCATCGCCGGGCGTGGTGGAGAAATCGTCGATGGGCGGCTCGCCGTCCAGCCAGTGGGGAAAGAAGGTCGAGACCACCTGATCGCCCACGGCGAATTCGCTGACGCCTGCGCCCACGGCCTCGACCACCCCGGCGCCATCGGACAGGGGAATGCGCCCATCGGCGGTCGGCATCTTGCCCAGCACCACGCCCAGATCATGGAAATTCAGCGAGCTGGCCTTGATCCGCACGCGGATCTCACCCGCGCCCGGTTGCCCGGGGTCAGGCAATTCGCAGGCTTCCAGCTGGTCCAGGCCACCGGGTTTGCGTAGGCGTATGGCGTGCATGAGATCCTCCAGGACAGTGGCGAGCAGGGCGCTCGCGGGTCTGTAGAGGACCACGGTGCAGGGCGCAGGATTCCCGGAGGCGTCCTGCGCCCGTCGGTCTTACTTGATCGCCTTCTGCAGTTGCTGCAGCTGCTGGGTGCGGGTGTTCAGGCGGGTCTCGCCGCGCTGGGCGTCGACCTTCTTCAGCTCGGCTTCGGCCATGCGCAGCTTGATGGTCTGCATGGCGGTCTGGATGCGTTGCTGGGTCAGGTAGGCCAGCTGGTCGACGGTACGCTCGTTCTCACCGTCCTTGTAGGCCTTGTCGGTCTTGGCCAGCCAGGTGCCGGCGTCCTTGGTTTCCAGCGCCGCCAGCTGGGTGGCCTGCGGCTGGGATTCCAGGGCGGCGTAGTCGTTGCGCGCCTTTTCCAGATTGGGGTTGGGCGGGGTGGCGCAGGCGGCCAGGGTAAGGGTCAGCGCCGACAGCACTGGAAGCAGAAAACGTTTACGCATGGGTTTCGTCCTTCGAGAGAGCGGGCAGCCTTACTGCTGCACCTTTTTCTGGAGATTCTGTTGCAGCTGGAGGTTGATCTGACCTTCCTCACGGATCTGCTGGATGCTGTTCTGGGCATCCTGCAGCGCGGCCTGGGCCTTGGCCGCCTGGGTCTTGCGGGTCGCCAGGCGGGCATCCCACTCGGCCTGCTCGGCCAGGCGCTTGGCGTCGTCGTATTTCTCGTTGGAGAGCGCCGTCTGGGCCTGAGTCCACTTGTCCTGGGCCGACTTGGTCTCGAGGGGGGCGAACTGGTTGCCGCCGCCGCTCACGGCTTCGTTGACGGCGGACTGGGTCACGGCCATCTGCGCGGTCGGCGGAGTGCCGGCGCAGCCCGCGAGCAGCAGACCGCCACCCAGGACCAGGCTGGCGAACAGCGCACGAGGCGCGGAGAACGGGGAGGCGCGAGAGGGACCGGTTTTCATCCGAACATTCCTGGCAGGTCGCCCGGAATGGGCGACAGTGCCTTTGAGACGACGAAAACGCGGCGAGGTTCGCTGCAGCGCCCCGCCGAGGGGCGCCTCGACGCTTTCAGGTGCGCACCGCCTGGTACAGCGCCCGGATCAGATCCGATTGGGTGATGATGCCGACCAGGCGGCGCGAGCCGTCGATGATGGGGATGTGGCGGTGGCCGTTCTCGGAAAACACCGGCACCAGGTCGATCAGCAGGCGGTCGGCGCTGGCCACCCGCACGGTGCGGGTCATGATGTGGCCGACGGTATGGTCCTCCTGGCGCGTACGCGGGCGGACCAGGGAGCGCAGGCGCCAGCCGAGGCCCTCGTGGACGTCCAGGTCGATCTGCCGCATGAAGTCGGCCACGGTGACGATGCCCAGTAGATAGCCCTGGCGATCCACCACGGGCAGCGCCTTGATGCGCCGGGCGCGCATCAGCGCCCAGGCGTCCTGCAGCGGCATCTCGGCGCGGGCCGTTACCGGTTCGTGGCTCATGACGTCGGCGCAGCGCAACTCGCCCATCTTGCGCTGGTAGGCCAGGGCTTCCACCTGTTCGAGCAGTTCGGCGAGGTCGTCGCGGCTGATGTCCAGCACCTGGTTGTAGCGCGCCAGCACGGCATCCAGGTCGGCCCGGTGCAGGCGCGTCTCGCCAGTCGGTTCAGCCGGGCGCGGCACATGGGGCCAGGGGCGGCGGGTCAGGTTGTTGTAGAGCAGGCCGGCGGCGACCAGCAGCAGTGAATCCAGCGCCACCGGACTCCAGGCAAAGCTGAAGTCCTGGGCGCCGATGAGCACCATCAGCAAGGCCGAGGCCCCTCCCGGCGGGTGCAGGCAGCGCAGGGTGAACATAGCGGCGATGGCCAGGGCGACCGCCAGCGCGGCGGCCAGGTTGGCTTCGGGAATCCACAGCGAACAGGCGATGCCGATCAGCGCTGACAGGGTGTTGCCGCCCACTACCGACCAGGGCTGCGCCAGGGGGCTGGCGGGCAGGGCGAACACCAGTACGGCGCTGGCGCCCAGCGGCGCCACCAGGGCCAGGGCCAGGGCGCCGTGCCGATGTACCGGCTGGCCCTCCAGCCACCAGGCCGCCAGCAGCGCGGCGAGCAGGATGCCGAGGCCGGCACCGACGCTGGCGCGCAGGCGCTCGCGACCGTCGATGGCCAGGGGCGCCGGCCAGAAGTCGCGCAGGCCCTGGCCGAGGCGGGCCGAAAGGGTGGGTGGGGGGGCTGGCGTCGGGGATTCCTGGGGCATGCGAAGGGCCACTGGCGGGTGGGGCGGGGCGCTGATGGTCCCCCGTGCAGGGGGCTCTGGCAAGACCGCCGCGGGGGGCGCCGCCTCGTGCCGAGCGGCCAGGGGGTGATCCGGAGCGGCCGCGGCGCCGAGGGATTTTCTGCTGCGAGGGGCAGGCCTGCCGTAGTAGGATGATCGGCTGGGTGTCGCCGCAGTCGCGCGGTAGGACAGGTTGAATCGAGCGCAGGTCGGGCCGCCGCGCGGAGTCCTGCTGCCCATGTCACCCCTACCTTCCCCTGCCAAGGCGCTGGCCTTTCTCAATCGCTTCTGCGCGGCCGAAGCGGCCGGCGGCATCGTGCTGATGGTCGCCGCGGCCATCGCCCTCATCGTCGCCAACTCGCCGCTGGCCGAAGGCTACTTCGCCAGCCTGCGCGTGTCTGTCGGTGGACTGTCACTCGGTCACTGGATCAACGACGGCCTGATGGCCCTCTTCTTTCTGCTGGTGGGCCTGGAGATCAAGCGCGAGATGGCGGTCGGCCAACTCGCCAGCTGGGGCGACCGCGCCCTGCCGGGCCTCGCCGCCCTGGGCGGCATGCTGGTGCCGGCGCTGCTCTATGCCCTGGTCAATCGCCACGATCCCCAGACCCTTTCGGGTTGGGCGATTCCCGCCGCCACCGACATCGCCTTCGCCCTCGGGGTGCTGTCGTTGCTGGGGTCGCGGGTGCCGGCGTCGCTCAAGGTGTTTCTCTCGGCCCTGGCGATCCTCGACGACCTGGGCGCCGTGCTGATCATCGCGCTGTTCTATACCAGCGACCTCTCCAGCAGCATGCTGCTGGCCGCGGCCGGTCTGGTGGCGGTGCTGTTCGGGCTCAACCGCCTCAAGGTCACCGCCCTGCTGCCCTATCTGCTGGTGGGGGCGCTGCTGTGGTTCTGCATGCTGCGCTCGGGCATCCATGCGACCCTGGCCGGGGTGATCCTGGCGCTGTTCATTCCCCTGGGCGATACCGAGGCCGACGATGCCTCGCCGCTGCTCAGGCTGGAGTCCGCGCTGCACCCCTGGGTGGCCTTCCTGATCGTGCCCCTGTTCGGCTTCGCCAATGCCGGGGTCTCCCTGGCAGGGATGTCGCCCGCCAACCTGCTGGATCCGGTGCCGCTGGGCGTGACCCTGGGGCTGTTTCTCGGCAAGCAGATCGGTATTGCCCTCATGGCGGTGCTGGCCATCCGCAGCGGTCTGGCCCGGCTGCCGGAAGGCGCCAGCTGGCTGCAGCTCTATGGCGTGGCACTGCTTTGCGGGATTGGCTTTACCATGAGTCTGTTCATTGGTGCCCTGGCCTTTCCGGGGGCGCCCTTCCTGGTCGACGAGGTCAAGATCGGCGTGCTGCTGGGCTCGCTGCTGTCAGCCCTGGCCGGCATCGCCGTGCTGCTGGTCGCCGCCCGTCGTCGTTGAGAGGAGTTCGAGATGCCCTATGCGCTGTTCGCGGTGATGTTTGGCGGTGCCCTCGGTAGCGCCTGTCGCTGGTGGGTCGGATTGCGGCTGAATGCGCTGTTTCCGCTGCTGCCCATGGGCACGCTGCTGGTCAATCTGGTCGGTGGCTTCGTGATCGGTCTGGCGCTGGGGCTGTTTTCCCGCTATCCGGGGCTGGAAGCCCAGTGGCGACTGCTGCTGGTGACCGGCTTCTGCGGGGGCTTCACCACCTTCTCGACCTTTTCCGCCGAGGTGGTGGGCCTGCTGCAGAGCGGCCGCCTGGGCTGGGCGGCGCTCACCGTGACTGTCCATGTGCTCGGATCGCTGCTGCTGACCCTGGCTGGTTTCGCCCTGGCCGGTCGCCTCGGCTGAGGCGACCGCCACCGGCGTCAGGCCTGGGCCGCAGGTATGGCCGGCGTCTTGCGCCGCGGCTTGAGCTTGAGCGCCGGTACCTCGATCAGGTGCCAGGAGAGCACCGCGAAGCCCAGGGTCAGGACGTAGCTCAGCAGCAGGAAGCCACCCAGCGAGAAGCGGTCGGGAAACCAGTGCATGAGCAACTGCTGGACCGGGAAGTTGAACAGGTAGAGGCCGTAGGAATAGTCGCCGAAACGGCCGAAACCGTGCAGCACCGGCACCTGGACCTGGGCCAGGTAAATGATCACATAGGCCAGGGACACCAGGTGGATCACCGGCAGGACATGCCAGACGATGGCCGCCAGCGACAGCAGGCAGAGCGCCAGGGCGATATCCAGGCGCCAGGGGATGCGCGGTCCCGCGAGTTGCAGCAGGGCACCGGCGAAAAAGAACATGCCCAGGCTGAACACCTTGTGCAGCACGAAGCTGGCGATACCCATCTGCGGCAACAGTAAAAAGTTGCCCAGCACCAGCACCACCAGGGTGGCCATGATCACCGAGCGGGTCAGCAGCCCCAGCACGCCGATGATCAACAGCGACAGGTACATGAACACCTCGTAGGGCAGGGTCCAGTAGCTGCCGTTCACCGTGGCGGGAAAGGGATTGCCGGTGAAGACGCCGGGCAGTTCGAAGCGCGTCATCAAGAGGATGTTCTTGAAGAAGCCCAGGGTCTGGCGATCGCTGAAGTAGGCGCTCGTCTCGCGACTGGTGGCGAGCCAGCCCACCACCAGCACCGAGAAGAGCACCGAGACGATCAGCGCCGGGAAGATCCGCAGGGCGCGCTTGAGGATAAAGTCCAGGGGATTGCGACTGCGCTGGAAGGACGCCGTGATCAGAAAGCCGCTGATCACGAAGAACACATAGACGGCGATGTTGGCCGCGTCGGTGAAGCCGGTGAAGTTGAGGATCGGCTCGGCGCCGATGTGCCCCGAGAGCCAGAAGCCATGGCCGATCACCACGGTGGACGCCGCGGCGAATCTCAGGAAGTCGAAGTTGTTGCGTGCAGGGGGGAGGTGGGCGGTGGTCATGTCTGTTCCTCGCAGCCGTGGCCCATGCCGCGGTCGCCGCCTGGGAGCGGGCTCCAGGTGGACGGCGACGCTGACGGCATCGGCGGGAACACCCGTCGGCAAGACGGGCGCAGGCAAAGGCCGTTGCCGGCTATACCGGCAACGAAAGGGCGGCAGCCGAGGCGATCAGCGAGATCGGCCGGCTGGCGAGGGCAGGGCGCGCTATGGGGGGCTGAGCGGCGCGAAAGTGGGGGTCATGTGCCGGGACTCCGGGGGGAGCGGTACCGCGATGGCGACGGGAGCGGCGAGACAGGCGCAGGCGAACGGGGTCTGGGGCCTCCCGGCCGCCCCTTGCTCTGCGCCCGTCTCGCGCATCAGGCGCTGGCCTGCAGCGGCTGTGCGTGCCCGTCTTGGGGAGGTTCCTGGGCGAAATAGAGGGCGGCGCTCTGGCGGGCATGATCGCCGAATTCCTGCGGATGGCGCAGGACGATCTGTTCGAAGGCACCGGGTTCCAGGCCGTCTTCATAGAAACCGTTATGGCACTGCAGGATGCCCGAGGCACAGACGCTACGCTCGACGGCGGCGATCAGACCGCCTGCCCTGAGGCTCTTGACGATGTTGTGCGGCAGGCGGTGACGGCGACGCAGATTGGCGGCGGTGTCGCTGAGGGTATCGAGGATTTCGGTCTCGGCCGGCGACAGCTTGCGCACGTCCAACTTGGACTTCTGCACCAGGTAGCGACGGGAGAGCAGGCGGGCCTGGTCGTTGAGCGCCTTGAGCACCACCCCGCTGAGTTCACCACGGGTGAACAGGCCGGTTTCCAGGGCGATCAGGTAGGACCAATCGTTGATGAGCGGGATCTTGCTGATGTCACGTTCCATGTGAAGGCCTGCGTCCATATAAGTTGGCTAATTGAGGATAAGACGCCTCAATGGTTCCACTTCGCCAGTATAAGGTGACGAATGGCATGAAATTTGACGGTCATGACAAGAATTGTCGGTTTTTTGTCGAAGTGGGTCACGTCTTGGGAATGCAACCTCAACGCTGCGCTTAGGGTCCCTAAGGGGAGCCCTGGCGCGAGTCGGGTAACCCTTCATAACGTCAGGTGATGAGATGAGTGATCCCGCAGCCCCTTCGCCCTCCGCCGATCTGCAGTGCGACGTCGCCGTGATCGGTGCCGGAACCGCTGGCCTCGCCGCCGAACGCGCCGCCCGGCGCCAGGGCGCCCGCACCCTGCTGATCGATGACCGCTGGGCCGGCACCACCTGCGCCTCGGTGGGTTGCATGCCCTCCAAGCTGCTGATCGTCGCCGGTGAAGCCCATCACGCGGTCCAGCGCGCTGGCACCTTTGGCATCGCGGTGGGCAGCGTCAGCGTCGATGGCGCCGCAGTCATGGCCCGGGTGCGCCGGGAGCGCGATCATTTCGTCGCGGCGACCAAAAAGGGTTTCGCGAAGTTGCCCGAGGGTGTGGCTCTGTGCGCCACCGCTCACTTCGTGACAGCGGATCTCTTGCAGCTCAGTGATGGTCGGACTATTAAGGCGCGTAGCGTGATCATTGCCACCGGTTCCTATCCCCTCGTGCCGGCGCCCTTCGACGCCCTGGGTGACCGGGCGCTGACCAATGACACGATCTTCGAACTGCCCGACCTGCCGCGTTCGCTGGCGGTGATCGGCACCGGGCCGGTGGGCCTGGAGCTGGCCCAGGCCATGGCCCGCCTCGGCGTGGCCGTTACCCTCTTCGGCCAGGACGATGGCCTGGGCGCGCTCGCGGACGCCGAGGTCAAGGCCGAGCTGCGCCAGATCCTGGAACAGGACCTGACCCTGTACCTGAACGTCGAGGTGGACGCCCGGCGCGAAGGCGCGGGCGTGCGGCTGTCCTGGTCCGGCGCTGCCAGTGGCGAGGGCGACTTCGACTTCGTGCTGGTGGCCGCCGGACGACCGCCACGGTTGCAGGGCCTGGGCTTGGAAACCACCGGCATCGAACTGGACGACCACGGCACCCCGGTCTACGACCCCGAGACCCTGCAGTGTGGCGCCTCGTCGATCTTCATCGCCGGCGATGCCGACCATGATCGCCCCATCCTTCACGAGGCCTCCGACGAGGGCGCCATCGCCGGGCACAACGCCGCCTGCTATCCCGCGGTGCGATCCACCCCGCGATCGCCGCGGTTTTCGCTGATCTTCACCGATCCACCGGTAGCCGTGCTGGGCAGTCCGCCGGACGCCGGCAGCCTGATCGGCACCTCGTCCTACCACGACCAGGGCCGCGCCCGGGTCGAGGCGCGCAACCAGGGCATCGCCCGTTTCTATGCCGAGCCGGGCACCGGCAAGCTCACCGGTGCCGCCATGGTCGGGCCGGGCATGGACCATATCGGCCATCTGCTGGTGCTGGCGCTGATCCATGGCGAGACCGCCAGCTCGCTGCTCGACATGCCTTTCTATCACCCCACCCTGGAAGAAGGCCTCAAGAGCGGCCTGCGCGAAATCTGCCAGGCCGCCCACCACAACCTGCGCGGCGATCGCGACCAGGGTGCGCCTTCCGGCGCCTGACCTCCCAGGAGATCTCATGCTCAAGCTGCACCATCTCGATTATTCCCGCTCGCACCGGGTGCTCTGGCTGCTCGAAGAGCTGGGCCTGCCCTACGAACTGGTCCGCTATCCGCGGACCGCGGATTTCCATGCGCCGGAGGCGCTCAAGCGCGTCCACCCGCTGGGCAAGTCGCCGGTGCTGGAAGACGGCGACCTGCAACTGTCCGAGTCCTCGGCCATCCTGCGCTATCTCAACCAGCGCTATGGCGAAGGGCGCTTCGCCCCGGAACCGGGCACGGCCACCTGGGCGCACCACGAGGAATGGCTGGACTTCGTCGAGGCCTCGGCCTGGTCGCCGGTGCTGATCCTGATCTTTGGCAAGCAGGGCGACGTGGGCGTGCTCGAACCCCATGGCAAGCCCGAGCTGGACAAGGTGCTCGGCTATCTGAGCGAGCACCTGCGCGACAAGCGCTACATCGTCGATGACCGCCTGACCCTGGCCGACATCCAGCTCTCCTACCTGGGTGCCATGCTGGCCATGGCCGGGGTGCTGGACCGCTATCCGCTGTTCAAGGCCTATTTCGAAGGGTTGCGGCAGTTGCCGGGTTGCCAGCGTGCGGAAGCCAAGGGCGGCAAGATGCTGCCGGATGGGTTGTCGTTCGGGTGAAAGATCGCGTTGGGCGTCGACGATAAGGCCGTCTCAGCCCAACCTACGCCGACCCGGTAGGTGTAGCTGAGCGCAGCGAAGCCCAACTGCCAGGTTCGCCCGGTGCCAGGCGCCCTCACCCCCAACCCTCTCCCGCAGGCGGGAGAGGGGGCTGTCTGGTGCCAGGGGGGATAACGGCGCAGCCACATCCACGCCTGGCGCTCGAAGCTGCCCAATAAAAAAGCCCCGCCGGGATCACCCGCGGGGCTTTCGTCAACTCACACAGCCGTCAGGCCTTGAAGCGTCTCACCAGGCCATCCAGTTCACCCGAAAGCTGCGACAGGCGCGAGGAGTCGCGGGTGGTGGACTGGGCCAGGCCTTCCACCTGCAGGGCGTCGTCCTGGATCTGCGCGATGTGGCGGTTGATGTCTTCGGCCACCTGGTGCTGCTCCTCGGCCGCCGCGGCGATCTGCAGGGCCTGGTCGCGGATCTCGTCCACCGACTGGCGGATGCCTTCGAAGCTGCCGCGCGCCTCGCTGATGGAGGTCACGCTGGTCTGCGACAGCTCCAGGCTGGTCTCGATCTGGCGGGTGACCTCCTGGGTCTTGCGCGCCAGGCTGCCGAGCAGGCCGTCGATCTCGCCGGTGGAATCGGCGGTGCGCTTTGCCAGGGCGCGGACCTCATCGGCCACCACCGCGAAGCCGCGACCCTGCTCGCCGGCGCGGGCCGCTTCGATGGCGGCGTTGAGCGCCAGCAGGTTGGTCTGTTCGGCGATGCCGCGGATGGTGTCGAGGATGGTGTTGATGTTGTGGCTGTCCTGCTCCAGCACCGCCATGGCCTGGGCCGAC
>Ga0157371_10001712_pt1 | contig 22329 bp, 19 predicted proteins | sample C45metaG_FD_113462 | JGI IMG/M metagenome (GOLD analysis project Ga0157371, IMG submission 113462) | Corn rhizosphere microbial communities from Kellogg Biological Station, Michigan, USA - C4-5 metaG | ecosystem: Host-associated > Plants > Roots > Rhizosphere > Soil | place: USA: Michigan...
CTTGCGTTCACGTACGGCATGGTTCTGCGGCAACAACTCGCAGCAGCTATGCAGTAAATGCAGCACTTCCAGCGCAAGATCGGGCTCCCAGGCGTTCAGGCCTGAGTCCTGTAATGTTTGGTCGAGGGTTTCGAGTTGGGTCTTGGCCAGTTCGTATTTCTTGGCCATGAAGCACAGCCGCGCGAGGGCGAACTGCCAGAAAAACCGTACGCGTCCGCCGTGGGCACTTTGCAGGCCCTGCTTGAGGATCTGCACGGCGGCTTTGAGGCCGTCCTTGCGCAAAATCGGCAGGACTTCTTCCAGGGCCACTTCCCAGGCCGGCTGGGAGTCGGCGACCTCGACCTTGCGCGGCGCACTGGCGCTTTGCAGGTGTGGCATGACGTGGGCGCTGATCCAGGCGCGAGTGGCCGGATCAGCGAATGGTGCGCCGTCATGGAAACGTAATTCGATGATGCCGGGCAGGCGCTGAATCAACAGCGCGAAGTGGATTTCCACTTCGCGCATGGCCATTTCGGCGTTCAGGCCCTGCAGGCATTCCCAGACGATGCGCTGGCCATCAAACCAGAACGGCGCCTTCGCGAGGCTCGCCTCCAGTTCCACCAACAGGTCGGCGTACTTGGCCTGGTCGTAACGATCCTGATAGGCCTTGAGCTTGTCGGCGGGCAAGCCGCGCAGAACGGTGATTTGTTCGGCGTTGCGCTCGGGAACCGCATCAATCGGCAGCCACAGGAGCGTGCGATTGAGGCGCAGGGCGCGCAGGTCGGTGGCTTTCTGCTTGAGCCACCAGGCACACAACGGCCGCGCGCTTTCCTGTTGGGCGCGCAGGGCTTTGTGGGCTTCTTTTTCGTTATCGATCGGTGCGCCAGGGGTGAACAACTGCGTGGCGGCTTGCTTGACCTGGGCTACTGCGGCGCCGACCACACCGGGTTCCGGCTGGTTGTCAGCGGCGCGTTGCACCATGTTCTTCAGGCGACGAGAGATCGGCAGCAGCAGTGGCGCATCGTCACCCAAGTGCTCGGTGCAGGCGGCGTCGAGGCCTTCAAGGTGTTCGACCAGGCGACGGAACATCGGCAACTGCTCTTTGATCGCGATGTTTTCGGTCAACACCTGCTCAAGACGCGGCACCAGCCAACTGATCGCAGCAGAGCGGGTACGGGCCTTGTTCGGGTGGACTTCGGCCCAGTGGCTTTCGCACAGGTAGTGCAACAAACCAAGCCCCGCCAGCAGTCCTTGAAAGGATTCCCGCTGGTACAACGCCCAGGTCAGCCAGGCACCGACACGCAAGTCCTTGGACTGGGTACGCAGCAGGCTTTCGCTGTTTTCACGGACTTTCAGCCAGTCGATCTGGCCGCTTTCATGCATCGAGGAGGCTTTGCCCAGCTCGCTTTCCAATGCCTCATATTCGCTCGAAAAACGAACGTCCTCGCCCGCGAAATTCTCTTTGGAAACAGAGGCTTTTGCGAGATCAAGGTAATGAGCAGAAAGTTTGCTTGAGTAGGACATCCATGGCCTTTATTTAGGATTACGGTCATACGCCCAATGAAGATTTCAAGGGGCCAGGACAGTATCAAAGAGCTACGAGTGAGTCTCATCCAATTGAGTTCGTGCTCTTTCAAGTGCGCGCATCGTAATCACTATGATGGCCACTAGCAAGCATCCGATTAAACAACAAGACGAAGCGTTGTTTATTGCCTGTAGGAGATTTCCCTATATGTGTAAGGGGATTCCCTGATGTCGCGTTAATATTCATCTCATCATCAGATCTCCCTGAAACCATTGACGCAGAGCGGCCCGTCTAATTTTCAGGGATATTGGGTCTCATACCCCCGGCGATAAGTGCGCAGCATGCCAATAATTACCAAGGAAAAATGTAGGAAACCTCCGAAACTGTTTCCTAAATTTAAAAAAACAACGGAGTGACAATCGGAATGTGAAAAAGTGCCATCGAAGTGATGGCACCTTTCAATTTGAATAAATACTCAAGTTCGGCAATACGCCACATGTCCGCATGAACTTCGCTGAAGTTGACGCAATATTCTGACATCCAGAAATATCTCACAGAGTTTCCGGCTCGGTCTTACATCTAGCTTCTTCTTGCCTTGTTAGCGTGCAGATCATCATCGCGTGCAAAGGCCAAGGCAGGCTTCGCGTCGCGATCTTCACTTCCCTGTGCTCAAGGATGAGCAGCCATTAAGCAAAAGGATAAGCGCATGTTCGCACCGGCCAATGCCCCTCAATTCACCCTCGTAATCCCGACGGTCCGCAACGACTTCAAAGTGCTGGCCTTCAATGGCACTGAAACCATCAGCGCGTTGTACTCAATCAGCGTCGATCTGGTTAGTGAGTACCCCGAGTTCGATCTGGAAAGTCTGCTCAACCAGCCTGCATTTCTTCAATTCGGCTTCAAAGGCGAAGGCATTCATGGCCATATCGCTGGGGTGTCCACAGGCGATGTCGGTAAGCGCCTGACCCGCTATCGCATAAACCTGGTACCGGCCCTGCACTTCTTGCAGTTCAGCCATGATCAACGGATTTTCCAGCGCCAGACAGTGCCGCAAATCATCGAAAAGGTACTCAAGGGACATGGCATCCAGGCTGATGCGTTTACCTTCCACGTAAAAACGAGTCCCGAGCGCGAATACTGCACGCAGTACCGCGAAAATGATTTTGAATTCGTCCAGCGGTTATGCGCCGAGGACGGTATTTCATGGCATCACCAGCATTCGCGGGAAGGCCATGTGCTGGTGTTCGCCGACGACCAGACCTTCTTCCCAAAACTGGGCGAAACCCCCTATCAGCAAGACTCCGGAATGGTGGCAGAGCATCCCGTCGTCAGCCTGTTATCCATGGGTTTCAGCACCCGCCCCAGCAGGGTTACCCGGCGACACTACGACCCGGAACGCCCAAGCCTTTTTCTGGAAAGTGGCTTCACTGCTGAGTTCAGCCCTGAGCTTGAAGACTATGGTTACCCACTATTTTTCAAGAGTGAAAAACTCGGCCAGCAACTCGCCCGGCAGGCGCTGGAACGACACCGTGCCGATTACCAATTGGCCGAAGGCGAAAGCGATCAGCCCTGTCTGCGCTGTGGGCACTTTTTCAGTCTGACGGATCACCCACGCGATACGTACAACGATCTATGGCTGCTGCTCAGTGTCACCCACTCTGGAAAGCAACCTCAGGTGCTCGAGGAGTCAGTCACCAACGCGACCGAACCTGAGGACGGCTTTACCCAGGGCTACCGCAACAGCTTCAGCGTGATTCCCTGGGATGTGTTTTATCGGGCACCGATGCCTGAACCAAGACCCATGCTGAATTGCCAGACCGCTCGCGTCACCGGACCTGTCGGTGAAGAGATTTACTGCGACGAATTTGGTCGCGTCAAAGTCAAGTTTCACTGGGACCGATCTGAACGTAACACTGAAAACAGCAGTTGCTGGCTGCGACTAGCGTCCAGTTCGGCGGGGGACAACTTTGGCACAGTGATCATTCCGCGCATCGGGATGGAAGTACTCGTCACCTACCTCGAAGGCAATCCCGACAATCCAGTGATAACCGGTTGCCTGATCAACAAGGTCACGCCGGCACCCTACTCCTTGCCCGAAAATAAAACCAAAACCGTGCTTCGCAGCCACAGCTCCCCCGCTACGGGTGGCTACAACGAACTGTCGATGGAAGATCGCGCCGGCGACGAGTTGATCCACCTGCGTGCTGAGCGGGATATGGAGCAGAAGGTCGGGAACGACAGCCGGCTGGAAGTGGGCAATGAGAGTCGAGTCACCATCAAGGGCAACCGTATTACGGTGCTGGGATCTGAAGAGCACCTCACTATCACGTCGGATCGAAAAATCCAGGTAAGCGGCAACGACTACCTGCATGTCTCTGGCGACAGCCACACAAGATCTGATGACACGCTGGTTATCGAAGCCGGTCAGTACGTGCACATCAAGGCCGGCACACACCTTGTGTTAGATGCGGGTGAGAGCCTTTCCATGAAGGTCGGCGATCAACACATCGTGCTCAACTCCGACGGTATTTTCAGTAGTAGCGCGATTGAGGTCGGCGGTTCTCCAACGCCAGGTTCGGCGGCACATACGCTACTGCAGGGGGCTGCGACGGGCTTGTTGGTGTCCGTTCCGCCTGAACCTTCGCCATCGGAAGTGAATGAATCCGATGAGCTGGAGGAAGAGGAGGAAGAAGTCGAAGAGGAAGGGATTACTTTGCGGATTGGGGTGTTTTTTGATGGGACCGGGAATAACCGGTCCAACAGTGAGATGGCGGCTGGATGTTATGCGCGAGATGTAAATCTGCTGGAGGAGGCTGAGGATATTCAGCGGTTTTGTAAGGCGTATGGGTATGACGGTCTGGGGAATACGCCGGATGATAGTTATGGGAATGACACGAGTAATGTGGCGAAGCTGTATGACCTCTACACCGATGACCGAAATCGGCAATTGGCTGGCGAGGAAGCCGTCGGCTACATTCCGGTTTATCTGGAAGGCATTGGTACTAGCAGTGGTGAAGGGGATTCACGTTTTTCACTAGCTACCGGCGTGGGTGCACATGGTGTATTGGCGAGGGTTGAGCAAAGTCCCTCTCTCATTAGACAAAAGCTTCGCGAGTTTCAGCAGAGCAATCCCGAAAGGCAAATCGAGCGAGTGGAGTTCGATGTTTTTGGCTTCAGTCGAGGAGCTGCCGCGGCTCGGCACTTCGCGAATGAAGTCATGAAGGGCAACCAAAGTATTTTGGCTTCGGCACTGACAGATGCTCCCGGTTTTGTTGAGGGCTTTAACTGGCGCGCGAATAAGGATGTCTCGATCAACTTTATTGGCATTTTCGACACCGCTGCCGCAGTAGGCCGCATCGCCGATGGTGACTTTAGCGTCCACGACGCCAACAACCCCGGTGTTAACTTGTATCTAGCACCCGATGTGGCAAAAAAGATCGTGCATTTGGTCGCGCGGGACGAGCGACGCCATAACTTCTCACTCAACAGCGCCGGCGCTGCTGATATCGAGCTGCCCGGGGTCCACTCCGACTTGGGTGGGGGGTACGTACCCAACTTCATTGAACGAGTACTGCTTAGCAAGCCGCGGTGCAGCCGCGACATGGACCTTCACATGCCTTCCACAGCGTCGCCCGCCTATCGTTGGGCTGAGCAGGAACTAGGTCGCCTTCAGGACCAACTTAACCTGTATGGGCTTGCACTGGAGGTGAAAACCTGGGACGTGGAGGTAATCAACAACGCAAAAGGCGACAGATCCAAGTCGAAAAATGTGTATGCAGCAGTGCGCAGCCAGCGAACGGTGCGCAACGATCTGGCGGTGGTTTACCTGCGAATCATGCGCGATTTAGGGGCCAGGCACGAAGTCCCGTTCAAGGTTATTGACGAAGATGATCAAACGTACGCATTACCGACAGAGCTGAAATCGATTGCCGAAAAACTCATGGCTTACGCGTTAGGCACCACTCGCCGGACGAGCCTGAGCCTCGACGAAGAGGAGTTGCTCTACCGCCGCTACATCCATCTGTCTGCCAACTGGAATGCCGCCAAAGGCTGGAACAACAGCGATCTGAACATCGTGTTTATTAATCGACCTGCCGAAAACTATAAGCGCGTGGTGCATCCCGATGCGTAAGCGCTCATCCCTGCTTAAGACCGGCTTTGCGCTGCTATTTGTGTTGTTGGGAGGATGTGTCTCTTACGAGAGCAGATCATTACCTTACGACGCTTGGAGCCTCGATTTTTTTGCCCCCGACTATATGGAGGTCTGGATCGAAACGGCGGATGTCGTAGATATAAATGAGCACGTGTTTCGAGGTGCAGGTAGCGGAATCCCGGCGACTGGTTATCCCCGGGGGCTAAGTAAAGGCATTCCAGCTCTCTTCAAGGGCGATGCAAAGGGGTGGTTTAAACATCCAGCAGGAAAGGGTCGATATGTAACGGGGGCTAACCTGCCTCGTTTGGTCTATGTGCGCTGGCAGTCCATGGCCGAACCACAGACCTATGAAGCCTACATCGAGATTACTGAATCAGTCAGACAGTTAATGCGTAAACGCGAGGACGTATTTTGCGCATTTGACGGCAAGGTCATAACGGACTATCGACAACTGCTTGTGGTTGGCTTGGCCCCTGGAGGTATCGCCAAAGTATGGGTGAAGGGCCCTTGCCTCTCGGCGACCGAAGTCACCCGAGTCCAAGGCACGATCAGCCCCAAAGGCCCCTACGGGGGCACATCCAACGGGAAACACCGCCCGCTTTCAGAAGAAGCGAAAGCCTACATCGACAAGTTCGGCATTCCCTATGGCTCCTGGTAACCCATGAACAATCACCAAAAAACTCGACCGGAGGAACTCTCAATCCATAAGTCCGCCTCTCTGTTTAAAGCAGGCTGTGCAGTAGCGCTTGCGCTCTTTTTGAGTGGATGCGCCAAAGACCATCGCAGATCATTACCCTATGACGGCTGGGACCTAAGGTTTTTTTCGCCCGATTACATGGAGGTCTGGGTCGAAACGGCGGATATCGTTGATATCAATGACCGTGTGTTTCGAGGTGCAGGTCGCGGAATCCCCTCGACCGGTTATCCCCGTGGGGGAAGTAAAGGGGTGCCGGCTCACTTCAAGGGCGATGCGAAGGGTTGGTATGAGCATCCGAAAGGAAAAGGTCGAGTTGTAAGGGGAGCCGATCTACCACGTTTAGTCTACGTACGCTGGCAGTCCATGGCCGAACCGCAGACTTATGAGGCGTACATCGAGATCCCCGAATCGGCGCGACACACCATGGTTGAGGGTGAAAAAACCTTCTGTCGCGCAGACGGTAAATGGATAACGGATTACCGAGACATGCTGATAGTAGGCTTGGCGCCTGGAGGAGTCGCGAAGGTTTGGCTGGGCGGCCAATGCTTATTGTCGACTGAGGTCACCCGCGTTCAAGGCACGATAAATCCCAAAGGCCCCTACGAGGGCACATCCAACGGGAAACATCGCCCGCTTTCAGAAGAATCAAAAGCCTACATCGACAAATTTGGCATTCCCTATGGCAGTTGGTAGGAATGCCAACAATTTCGATGGTTAAACACCGCGCTACAGCGCTTGTTTAAAACGCCTCAAGGTTACGTCCTGCAAGCTACAACACCTTGCGCCGTTGCCTACGGCTACGCCAGAATCCGCCGGCTTGTGCGCCTTTCGGCCGGTCGGTAACTTGACTCCTGTCACTGATCGTCAGTGGACGGGTTTAGTCGCCCGCTGGTAATTGAAGTTGCACATGCTTCCGTCAGACAGGTATCTCCTACCTGCATTTGATGGTGGCTGTGCGCAGGGCACCTTCGGGTGCGCCGGCTTCTTCAATTCCCCGGTCCGACTAACCTGCGTACAGCCGCCACCCCTTCGTTTAGTCGGCGAAGTGGTGTCTGCATCACTTATGGAATTGAAGATCATGTTCAAGGTAACTCCAAATCCGCCGGACACCGATCCGGTCTCCCCTTACGAAAGCCCTGACTCAAAAAAACTCAACGACGCCGCCGAGCGCGCCCTCGACCATCACTTCCCGCCAGCCGAACAGAAACCACCGAAACGCAACGGCCAACTCTTCAGCGTCTGCCCGGACATCAATACTGATGCACTGCTTGCCAACGCTTCGGAAGACTCACGGTCCATCAGCGCCATCGCCGCCGAACTCGCCGACGATGTGAACGGCCCACAACGCTCCATAGCCCTAGCGCTTAGCCGCATGGCCGATGGCGTGCATTTGCTGGTAGAACGAGCGCTGGATGACCTCGACGAGCCGGAAATGGCGGCGATTCTCGCCAGAAAACACAGCCGAGCCAGTTGATCCGCAATCCATAAAAAAATGGGCACCCAACCTCGTTGGCGTGCCCTTTTTTTCGCACATGGCCTCAAGTTGAGGCGCTGCCACCATGCGCAAAAAGTTGCGCAGTCAAATACTTAAACGCTGACCGAAAGAACGCTAGATACCCTGAAATTAAAGGCCTGCAACCCATTGCGCAAGAAGTTGCACAGCAGTGCGCAACTTCTTGCTCACCCTAGAAACTGCTCCTTCGAATAACCAGATAAATATCCTACAGATCAAAATTACTCAGTCTTGATTCATAAGTAGTTTCCCCGACATGGTACGAAGCTTGACATGTGTAAGGCGCCCGACAGGCGATATCGCTTCACGGGCACTTTCACTTATTGAGCAAGGAGCAAACCCATGGCAACACCCGCGTACATGTCCGTCACTGGCGAGAAACAAGGTCTGATTACTGCCGGCGCCTTCACCGCCGACTCGGTTGGCAACACCTACCAGGAAGGTCACGAAGACCAGGTCATGGTTCAGGCCTTCAGCCACGACGTGATCATCCCGCGTGACCCACAGTCCGGCCAGCCAACCGGTCAGCGCGTTCACAAGCCAGTTGTGATCACCAAGGTCTACGACAAGTCCTCGCCCCTGCTCCAAGCGGCCCTGACTTCTGGCGAGCGCATGAGCGAGATCGTTATCCAGTGGTACCGCACTTCGGCTCAAGGTACCCAAGAGCACTACTACACCACCAAACTGGAAGACGCGATCATCGTCGCCATCACCAACACAATGCACAACTGCCAGGACCCGTCGAACTCGCACTTCACGCACCTGGAAGACGTGCAATTCACCTACCGCAAGATCACCTGGACCCACGAAGTCGCTGGCACTTCGGGTTCCGATGACTGGCGGTCCCCGATCGCTGGCTGATGCTGCATTGCAATAAACCATAAAAAATGGGCACCCGATTTAATCGGCATGCCCATTTTTCAATACGGTTCTCCCCTTTATTCAGGGAGTTCGCCGCAATTACGGATTAACGCTGTCTTTCAACGATTTGCCTGGCTTGAACGCAACAGTGTTGCTGGCCTTGATTTTGACGGGCTCACCGGTTTGCGGGTTTTTGCCGGTACGGGCACCGCGGTGGCGTTGCAGGAAGGTACCGAAGCCCACCAGCGTGACGCTGTCTTTGCGGTGAAGTGCGCCGGTGATTTCTTCGAGAACGGCGTTGAGAACGCGGTTTGCCTGCTCTTTGGTGAGATCTGCTTTTTCAGCGATTGCAGCGGCGAGTTCTGGTTTACGCATTAGTGAAGCCCCTTTGACGGTTTTTTGTTGTTATGTCCGTGCTGTTCTCGTTGGAACAGCGCCCAAAGCGCCGCAGGTGCTCTACTCTGCGGCAGACGGGAGTGAGAATGGCACGCACGGAAGAGCCGCGCCAGTCTCGGCGCGACCTTTGTAGGGGCAAAAGAGGGGTGATTCCGACAGAACGACCGGTATTTACGCCAGCAGTGCCGGAAGCTCTTTGTTGAGGGCCAGTTTTTCCATCACCGCCGCGCCTGTCAGGGCATAACCGAGCAGTTTTCCGCCGGAATCGCGGCACAAAACCTTGACGTCAGTACCCTGCCCTTCGACCGTCCAGACGCCCTCCATACCCCGTGGCGGCGGCGAAACCACCAATGGGCAGACGGGTGTTTTCACCGTGATCGGCATCGGGCCGTAGGTCACAGCGGTAGGATTCCCGGCGAGGGTTTGCGCCAGCGCTCTCGCACAGCTCATCAGGGGCATGACGTACAGCAGATTCAGCCCATCGACCTCGGCACAATCGCCCAGGGCGTAGATATTGGCGTGGGACGTTTTCAGGTGACGGTCGACCACCACACCACGGTTGACCTGCACACCGGCTGCCGCCGCCAGGTCGATACGCGGACGCAGGCCAATGGCCGACACCACCACATCGCAAGGAATCACCTGACCATCGGACAAATGCGCCTCCAGGCCATCATCCACACGCTGCAAGCGATTTAGCACGGGGCCAAGGTGGAAGCGCGCGCCCAGGCTTTCCAGCCCGGCCTGCACCGCTGCGGCCGCCGCCGGGTGCAGCAAGGTCGGCATGACTTGTTCGCACGGTGCAACCAGTTGCACCTCGTAACCGCCCAAGATCAAGTCATTGGCGAATTCACAACCAATCAGCCCGGCACCCAGCAACAGCACCCGACGTTTACCGGCCGCTGCCGCGCGAAAGCGAGCGTAATCTTCCAGATCGTTGATCGGGAAAACGGCGTCGGAGGCATCACCTTCGATCGGCACTCGCACGGTTTCCGCGCCCCAGGCCAGGATCAAGTCGCGGTAAATCACCGATTCTTCGCCGATCCACAAGCGTTTGTGGCCAGGATCGATACCGCTGATGCGCGTGTGGGTGCGCACTTCGGCCTTCAGTTGCTCGGCCATCGCGCCAGGTTCGGCCATGCTCAGGCCATCGGCGTCTTTGTTCTTGCCGAAACCGGTGGAAAGCATCGGCTTGGAGTAGGAGCGCCCGTCATCGGCGGTAATCAGCAGCAGCGGGGTTTCGCCATCGAGTTTGCGAAACTCCCGGGCCAGGTTGTAACCGGCCAGCCCGGTGCCGACGATCACGACAGGTGCGTTCATTCCTTACTCCTTTAAATGTCTCAGTTGATTTCAATCATTTCGAAATCCATCTTGCCCACGCCGCAGTCCGGGCAAAGCCAGTCTTCCGGCACGTCTTGCCACGGAGTGCCCGGCAAAATGCCGTCGTCCGGCCAGCCGTCGGCTTCGTTATAAATCAGGCCGCAGACCACACATTGCCACTTTTTCATTCAGGTACTTCCTCAGGATTCAGGCTTGATGCCGGCGCAAACGGTCGATAGATGCAGCGTTGCCGTTCGGCTCAGGGGCGTTTTGTACTGATCGGGCACGGCAGATGCAAGCGTGTCGGCGCAACGGCGGCCCGGATCAATCAAAATCGCTGGCTGACATGTTAAGCTCGCCGCCTCATTTGCTGCCAATAATGACTCACTGTGCCGCACTCAAAATCCCCTTCCGCGACCCCGTTATGGCTCCCTCAAAGCCAACTGACGCCCCTCCCCGACACGTCTACTCTCGACTGGTTGTTTGATGAAGGCTCGCTGACCCGACGGCTGATCCGCTTGTCGAATAATGCTTTCAGTGTCACGCCGCTGTTTGAAGGCTGGCAACCACTGCGCGCCGACGAATGTGCCGCGCTGGAACTTGATGAAGGCAGTGAAGGTTGGGTGCGCGAGGTGTATTTGCGTGGCCACGGCGAAGCGTGGGTGTTTGCCCGCAGCGTGGCGGCGCGCAGTGCGCTGCAGGGCGATGGCTTGCACATGGACGAATTGGGCAGTCGCTCGCTGGGTGAGTTGCTGTTTTGCGATCAAGCGTTCCAGCGTCGGGCTATCGAGGTTTGCCACTATCCTCAGGAATGGCTGCCGATGGAGGCCCAGGCACCGGAGCTATGGGGCCGCCGCTCGCGCTTCGATCGCGGCGCCTTGAGCGTGCTGGTAGCCGAAATTTTCTTGCCGACCTTGTGGCTCGCCACCCGCGCCCATCCGGAGAATTGCTGATGTATCAGAGCCTGCTCAAGTCCCTGAATCGCTTGAATCCACGGGCCTGGGATTTCATTCAACTGACGCGCATGGACAAGCCGATCGGCATCTATCTGCTGCTGTGGCCGACGTTGTGGGCGCTGTGGATTGCCGGCAAAGGTTCGCCGTCCTTGGCCAACCTCGTGATTTTCGTGCTGGGCGTGGTGCTGACCCGAGCCGGCGGCTGCGTGATCAACGATTGGGCGGATCGCAAGGTCGATGGCCACGTCAAACGCACCGAACAGAGACCATTGGTGAGTGGCAAGATCAGCTCCAAAGAAGCCTTGGTGTTTTTCGCGCTCTTGATGGGCGTGGCCTTCCTGCTGGTGCTGTGCACCAATGCGACAACGGTCTGGTTGTCGTTCGGAGGCCTGGCGCTGGCCTTCACTTACCCGTTCATGAAGCGCTACACCTATTACCCGCAAGTGGTATTGGGCGCGGCGTTCTCTTGGGGCATGCCGATGGCGTTCACCGCCGAAACCGGTGAGCTGCCTGCTGCGGCGTGGCTGCTGTGGATCGCCAACCTGTTATGGACGGTCGGCTATGACACTTATTACGCCATGACCGACCGCGACGATGACCTGAAGATCGGGGTGAAATCCACCGCGATTCTGTTTGGCGATGCGGACCGGGTGATCATCCTGACGTTGCAAGGGTTGGCGCTGGGTTGCCTGCTGCTGGCCGGGTCGAAATTCCAGCTCGGTGGCTGGTTCCACCTTGGGTTGCTGGCGGCGGCGGGCTGTTTTGCCTGGGAGTTCTGGTACACCCGAGGCAAGGACCGGATGCGTTGCTTCAAGGCGTTTTTGCACAACCATTGGGCCGGGCTGGCGATTTTCGTGGGGATCGTGCTGGATTACGGGTTGCGCTGAAAAATTGAAAGGACCGCAGCCTGCCGCCACATCTACATTGTCGGGAGTGTCCCTGTAGAAGCGGCCCAGGCTGCGATCTTTGTAAGGTTCGCAACACCCGTTACATATGCTCGCGGACTACGTGCCAAACGTCTTTCATCTTGTCACCCGTCATGTCTCCGGGTTTCTTGTCCTTCATGAAGTAGTAAAGCGGCTTGCCATCGTAAGCCCACTGCATCATGCCGTCGTCACGTTTGATGATGGACCACTTCCCTTCCGCCTTGTCACTGGCTTTTGCTTCCAGCGGCGGCCAGTTTTTTGCACATTCGCCTGTGCAGACCGACTTGCCCCCGGTGTCCTTGTCGAACGTGTACAAGGTCATGCCTTTATGGTCGACCATCATGTCACCCTTCATCATGCCCGGCTCGGCCGCAAAGGCCATTGATGGCAGCGCCAGGGCCGCAGTCAGCATCAAAGCCTTGAAGGAATGCGAGTATAGCTTCATGGAAACCTTCCTTTTGTGGTTGTCAGGATTCGGACTTAGAGCTTAGTTCAGGATCATGACAATCGCCGGGCTGCTAAATTGTTGTCACACGACTGCAATAATTCCGTTATCTAATGCGGCGCAAGACAGTTAAATGACAAGAGGATTAAAGGCATGGTTGGCAGGAGCATTCTGATCGTCGACGACGAAGCGCCCATCCGCGAAATGATCGCCGTTGCGTTGGAAATGGCCGGCTATGACTGCCTGGAGGCGGAAAACTCGCAGCAGGCCCATGCCATCATCGTCGACCGCAAGCCGGACCTGATCCTGCTGGACTGGATGCTGCCGGGCACGTCCGGTATCGAACTGGCCCGCCGCCTCAAGCGCGATGAGCTGACCGGGGACATCCCGATCATCATGCTCACGGCCAAGGGCGAAGAGGACAACAAGATTCAGGGCCTGGAAGTCGGCGCCGACGATTACATCACCAAACCGTTTTCACCGCGTGAACTGGTAGCGCGCCTTAAAGCCGTACTGCGCCGCGCCGGCCCGACTGATGGCGAAGCACCGATCGAAGTCGGTGGCCTGCTGCTGGACCCGATCAGCCACCGCGTGACCATCGACGGCAAACCCGCCGAGATGGGCCCGACCGAATACCGTTTGCTGCAGTTTTTCATGACTCACCAGGAACGTGCCTACACCCGTGGCCAGTTGCTGGATCAGGTCTGGGGCGGCAACGTCTACGTCGAAGAACGCACCGTCGACGTGCACATCCGTCGACTGCGCAAAGCCCTCGGCGATGCCTATGAAAATCTGGTACAAACCGTGCGCGGCACCGGTTATCGCTTTTCCACCAAAGCATAGAAGCAGCGGCAAGCTTTAAGTTATAAGCGGCAAGCACAAGCACAGCCGCTCTAACTTGCGGCTTGCATCTTGAAACTGGAAGCTGCGTTAAGGACGCCCCGTGAACCAAAACTGGCATGGCACCCTGATCCGTCACATGCTGTTGCTGGTCACCGGCTGCCTGGTCATCGGTTTGATGACCGGCTACTACGGCTGGAGCCTGGCGGCAGGATTGGGCATTTACCTGGGCTGGACCCTCAAGCAACTGCTGCGCTTGCACGAATGGCTTCGCCTGCACAAACCCGATGAGGCACCGCCCGACGGTTATGGTTTGTGGGGCGAAGTGTTCGACAGCATCTACCACCTGCAACGCCGTGACCAACGGGTACGCGGGCGTCTGCAAGCGGTGATCGACCGCGTCCAGGAATCCACGGCCGCGCTGAAAGACGCGGTGATCATGCTCGACAGTGACGGCAACCTGGAATGGTGGAACCGCGCCGCCGAAACCCTGCTCGGCCTCAAGACGCCGCAAGACAGTGGCCAGCCGGTCACCAACCTGGTGCGTCATCCGCGCTTCAAGGAATATTTCGAGCAGGACACCTACGCCGAGCCGCTGGAAATCCCTTCACCGATCAACGATCGCCTGCGCATTCAGTTGTACATCACCCGTTACGGCAACAACGAACACTTGATGCTGGTGCGCGACGTGACGCGCATCCATCAGCTGGAACAGATGCGCAAAGACTTCATCGCCAACGTTTCCCACGAGTTGCGCACGCCACTGACGGTCATCTGCGGTTACCTGGAAACCTTGCTCGACAACGTCGAGGAAGTGAACCCGCGCTGGACCCGTGCCCTGCAGCAGATGCAGCAGCAAGGGGGACGCATGCAGACCTTGCTCAACGACTTGCTGCTATTGGCCAAACTGGAAGCCACCGATTACCCCTCGGACAACCAGCCCGTGGCCATCGAAGGCTTGCTGCAATCGATCAAGGGAGACGCCCAGCAGTTGTCCGGCCAGAAAAACCAGCGCATCACCCTGGAAGCCGATCCGACGATTCTGCTCAAGGGCAGCGAGGCTGAGTTGCGTAGCGCGTTTTCCAATCTGGTGTTCAACGCGGTGAAATACACGCCGGCCGATGGCAACATCCGCATTCGCTGGTGGGGTGACGAGCAAGGTGCGCACCTGAGCGTCCAGGATTCGGGGATCGGTATCGACAGTAAGCACCTTCCGCGCCTGACCGAACGTTTCTACCGCGTCGATTCCAGTCGCAATTCCAATACCGGCGGCACCGGTCTCGGCCTGGCGATCGTCAAACACGTATTGTTACGACATCGTGCGCGGATGGAAATCAGCAGCGTGCCGGGGCATGGCAGCACGTTTACCTGCCATTTCGCGCCAGCCCAGGTCACCAAATCCCGGGTCATCAGCGCCGCCGACTGATACCGGCCAGCAATCCCCCCTAGGCAATCGCCCGGTCAGCCGCTACATTGGCTGACTTGTGCCTGCCTTTCAGGTGCACTTTTTTCTTTCCTTTCGAATACACGGAAACCGCAAAACTCCATCATGGACCCTTCCCCTGGCTTGACCCTCGCGACACTCTTTGCCGACTTCGGCATGATTCTTTTTGCTCTGATCCTGGTTTTGCTCAACGGATTTTTCGTTGCGGCGGAATTTGCCATGGTCAAATTGCGCTCGACCCGGGTCGAGGCCATCGCTGAGAAAAACGGCTGGCGCGGACACATCCTGCGCACCGTTCACAGTCAGCTCGATGCCTACCTGTCGGCGTGCCAGCTGGGTATTACCCTCGCCTCGCTGGGTCTTGGCTGGGTCGGTGAACCCGCGTTCGCACATATTCTGGAACCGATGCTTGAAGCTGTCGGTGTGCAGTCGGCCGAAGTGGTCAAAGGCGTGTCGTTCTTTGCGGCGTTCTTTGTCATCTCGTACCTGCACATCGTGGTCGGCGAACTCGCGCCAAAATCCTGGGCCATCCGCAAACCCGAGTTGCTGTCGCTGTGGACCGCCGTGCCGCTGTACCTCTTCTACTGGGCCATGTACCCGGCGATTTACCTGCTCAACGCCAGCGCCAACACGATTCTGCGGATCGCTGGCCAGGGTGAACCCGGCCCCCATCACGAGCACCACTACAGCCGTGAAGAACTGAAACTGATCCTGCACTCCAGTCGTGGCCAGGACCCGAGCGACCAAGGCATGCGTGTGCTGGCGTCCGCCGTGGAAATGGGCGAGCTGGAAGTGGTCGACTGGGCCAACTCCCGGGAAGACCTGGTGACGCTGGAATTCAACGCACCGCTCAAGGAAATCCTGGCGATGTTCCGTCGCCACAAATTCAGCCGTTATCCGGTGTACGACAGCGACCGTCAGGAGTTCGTCGGCCTGTTGCACATCAAGGATCTGCTGCTGGAACTGGCGGCCCTGGACCACATTCCCGAATCGTTCAACCTTGCCGAGCTGACCCGCCCGCTGGAACGCGTGTCGCGGCACATGCCGCTGTCGCAGCTGCTGGAGCAGTTCCGCAAGGGCGGCTCGCACTTCGCGCTGGTTGAAGAGGCCGATGGCAACATCATCGGCTACCTGACCATGGAAGACGTGCTGGAAGTGCTGGTCGGCGATATTCAGGACGAACATCGCAAGGCGGAACGCGGGATCCTCGCCTACCAGCCGGGCAAATTGCTGGTACGCGGCGACACGCCGTTGTTCAAGGTTGAGCGCCTGCTGGGTATCGACCTGGACCACGTCGAAGCCGAAACCCTCGCCGGGCTGGTCTACGAAACCCTGAAGCGGGTGCCGGAAGAGGAAGAAGTGCTGGAAGTCGAAGGACTGCGGATCATCATCAAGAAGATGAAAGGGCCGAAGATCATTCTGGCCAAGGTGTTGATGCTCGATTGAGGCGCTGATCCGAAACCGGGTCGATCCCATCGCGAGCAGGCTCGCTCCCACAGGGTTTACTTAGTCCTGGTGGGAGCGAGTCTGCTCGCGATAGCGTCAGACCAAACAACGCCTCATTGCTTGCCAAGCGCAAAGTTCGGCAGGCTGCCGACCGGTTGATTGAACTGGTACGGAATCGATACCAGCCCCAGTCCCGTATTGCGCTGCACCACAAAATGCAGGTGCGGCCCGCTGCTGTTGCCGGTATTGCCCGACAACGCCAGCGCACTGCCCACCGACACTCGCTGCCCTTCGCGAACGCTGACCGAACCTTGCTTGAGGTGCAGGTACACGCCCATGGTTCCGTCATCGTGCAGCACTCGCACGAAGTTGCCCGATGGATCGTTACCGCGCCCGGTCTGGGCATTCTCGGTTTTCACCACCACTCCGCCCCGCGCCGCAATGATCGGCGTGCCTTCGGGCATGGCGATGTCCATGGCGTAACGATTCTTGGCGCCGAAATGGCTGTATTGGCCGTTCGCGCCCTGGCTCAGGCGAAACGGTCCGCCGCGCCAGGGCAATGGGTATCGATAGGCCATGGCGGCGCCTGAGGGATCGCCCAGGGAATATTCGAACCTTGGGGTGTACGCCAGCGGTCTTCCAGGCTGCGTCGCCGTGAGCAGCGCCAGACGAAGGTTGCTGCGGGCCGGCATCACCCGACGGATCGGCCGGCTCGGTGCGCCACTGACATTGCCAAGCCCTGAGAAACTCAATTCGATCTCGACGGGCGCATACAGATCGTTGCGCACGAACACGCTGTCCGCTCCCTTCTGCTTTTTGATATCCAGATAAACCTGGCGCTCGAGGTGCTCGTCCATACGATCACGAAAAACGAACACCTGCGAGCCCTTGCTGGGGCGGTCGCTGTAGGAGACCACGCCGTTGGCGTCTTTGGACTTGTAGATCGTCATGGCCACAGCCGAGGTGGAGGCCATGAAAAGACCACAGAAAAACAGCAGGCGCGCGAGCATGGGCAAAGAGTCTGTCGAGTAAGGCCTGGGGAGGAGCCTAGCAGCTGCAATGGACCCGAGTAGTCGGCAGATGTTTCAAAATGGGCATCTCACCAGATGTGTGGTGAATGTGATGGCTCCATCGCGAGCAGGCTCGCTCCCACAGTTAATCGCATTCCAATGTGGGAGCGAGCCTGCTCACGATGACGAACCAACTGGCGACGCTGTATTACGCGCCGGGTACGAAATGCTTCTGTGCCGTACCACGTGCTATCAAGCGGGAGATGTAATCGAGCTTCTGCGCATCCTGATCGACGAAGCGGAAGGTCAGTTGCAGCCATTCGCTGTCGGGTTTCTGCTCGTGGGCAACGATGGCGTGCAGGTAGCCGTTCAGGCGGGCAGTTTCGGCGTTATCGCCCTGCTCGAGGTCGAGCACGGCGCTGTCGAGCACTTGCGGCAGGGTGTCGGTGCGCTTCACCACCAGCAGTGCTTCCTTGAGACTCAAGGCCTTGATCACGCACTGTTGAATGCCGTTCGGCAGGCGCAACTGACCCTGGCCACGACCGCCAGCTGACGCTGCGGAGGACGCTGCGGGCTTGATCGGCGGGCTATTGAGCAGACCGCGGGATGCCGCAGCCGCCGGGGCCGGGGCTGGCGCGGCGGCGGCCGCAGGTTTGGCGAACGGGTTGGCCGGAGCCGCTGCAGGCGCGACCACGGCAGCCTTGCCGCCAGTCAACGCGCTCAGGGAATCGTTGCCGAACGCCGAGTTCATTTTGGTCGGCGCGCCGCTCATCAAGGCGTCCAGCTTGCCGACCTTGTTCAGCGCCTGCTTGACCTTGGTCAGCAGTTGCTCATTGGTGAACGGCTTGCTGACGTAGCCGGAAACGCCGGCCTGAATCGCCTGGACCACGTTTTCCTTGTCGCCACGGCTGGTCACCATCACGAAAGGCATGGTCTTGAGGTTGTCCTGCTCGCGGCACCAGGTCAGCAGTTCCAGGCCAGACATTTCGGGCATTTCCCAGTCGCACAGGACCAGGTCGAACGCTTCCTTGGCCAGCAGGGCCTGAGCTTTTTTGCCGTTGATGGCATCTTCGGTCCGGATACCGGGGAAGTAGTTACGCAGGCACTTCTTTACCAGGTCGCGAATGAATGCCGCATCGTCCACCACCAACACACTGATCTTGCTCATCCACCACCCCTCGAAAAAATCCCGGCAAGCATACCGTCTTACTGATGGCACATTGCCAAAAACCTTCAGTCACGCCGGGACTTTTCGTTCGCGGGTGCTGCGTTTAAAGTCGTCAACCCCACACAAAAACGCCCGGCCAAAGGACCGGGCGTTTTTCTTGGGCAGTCTTACTTATCGTCAGCTTTGCCCGGAACATTAGCGGTTTCGCCACTTGTGCCTTCAACTTCTTCTTTCATGCGCTTGAGGCCCAGGTGACGCACGTCGGTGCCGCGCACCAGGTAAATCACCAATTCCGAGATGTTGCGCGCGTGGTCGCCGATGCGTTCCAGCGAACGCAGCACCCAGATAATGCTCAAGACCCGCGAGATAGAGCGCGGGTCTTCCATCATGTAAGTGGCGAGCTCGCGTAGCGCGGTCTTGTATTCGCGGTCGATGATTTTGTCGTACTGCGCCACCGACAATGCCAGGTCAGCGTCAAAGCGGGCAAAGGCGTCCAGCGCATCGCGCACCATGTTGCGCACCTGGTCGCCGATGTGGCGCACTTCGACGTAACCGCGCGGCGCTTCGCCTTCTTCGCACAACTGGATGGCGCGGCGGGCGATTTTGGTCGCTTCGTCACCGATACGCTCCAGGTCGATCACCGATTTGGAGATGCTGATGATCAGGCGCAAGTCAGACGCCGCAGGCTGCCGACGGGCCAGAATGCGCAGGCATTCTTCGTCGATGTTGCGTTCCATCTGGTTGATCTGGTCATCGATATCACGCACTTGCTGTGCCAGGCCGGAGTCGGCCTCGATCAGCGCGGTCACCGCGTCGTTGACTTGTTTTTCCACCAGCCCGCCCATGGCCAGGAGGTGGCTGCGCACTTCCTCAAGCTCGGCGTTGAACTGCGCAGAAATGTGATGGGTAAGGCCTTCTTTACTAATCATCTGTTTCGCTCCGCGAAAGTTGCAAGCTTCAAGCTGCAAGCTTCAAGCAGTTATGTAAGTCCTGATATCGCACCGCTTCTTTCTTGCCGCTTGAAACTTGCGGCTTGCAGCTGTACGGCTAGCCGTAGCGCCCCGTGATGTAGTCTTCGGTCTGCTTCTTCGCCGGATTGGTGAACAGGGTGTCGGTGTCGCCGAATTCCACCAGTTTGCCCATGTACATGAACGCCGTGTAGTCAGAAACCCGCGCGGCCTGTTGCATGTTGTGGGTCACGATGACGATGGTGAACTTCGATTTCAATTCGTAGATCAGTTCTTCGACTTTCAGCGTGGAGATCGGATCGAGTGCCGAGCACGGTTCGTCGAGCAGCAGCACTTCCGGCTCCACGGCGATGGTGCGGGCGATCACCAGACGTTGCTGCTGACCACCGGACAGGCCCAGCGCCGACTCGTGCAGACGGTCTTTGACCTCGTCCCACAATGCTGCGCCTTTCAACGCCCACTCGACGGCTTCATCGAGGATGCGTTTCTTGTTGATGCCCTGGATGCGCAGGCCATACACCACGTTTTCGTAGATGGTTTTCGGAAACGGGTTCGGCTTCTGGAACACCATGCCGACGCGACGACGCAGTTCAGCCACGTCTTCGCCTTTACGGTAGATGTTGTTGCCGTAGAGGTTGATAGCGCCTTCGACACGGCAGCCGTCAACCAGGTCGTTCATCCGGTTGAAGGTGCGCAGCAGCGTGGATTTGCCGCAGCCGGACGGGCCGATGAAGGCGGTTACGCGCTGCTTCGGGATGTTCATGCTGACGTCGTACAGCGCTTGCTTGTCGCCATAGAACAGGCTCAGGCCCGGCACTTCGATGGCCACGGTTTCCTGTTCAAGGCTCAGGCTCTGTTTGTCGCGGCCCAGGGCAGACATGTTGATGCCGTGGGTATGTGTTTCGTGCTGCATGGGGTCTCACTCCGTTCGTAGCTGCAAGCTTCAAGCTGCAAGCTGCAAGTTTTGAGCAAAAGCGGCGAGCAGCATTTTCTTGCCGCTTGTAGTTTGCCGCTCGTGGCTTATCAATCAGCTATCCAGCGCTTTGTACTTCTCGCGCAGGTGGTTACGGATGTAGACGGCCGACAAGTTAAGCGTGGCGATCACCAGTACCAGCAACAATGCCGTGGCGTACACCAGCGGTCGCGCGGCTTCGACGTTAGGGCTCTGGAAGCCGACGTCATAGATGTGGAAGCCCAAATGCATGATCTTCTGGTCCAGGTGCAGGTACGGGTAGTTACCGTCCACCGGCAGCGACGGCGCCAGTTTCACTACACCCACCAGCATCAGCGGAGCCACTTCACCCGCGGCGCGCGCAACGGCGAGGATCATGCCCGTCATCATCGCCGGGCTGGCCATCGGCAGCACGATCTTCCACAAGGTTTCAGCCTTGGTCGCGCCGAGGGCCAACGAGCCTTCGCGCACGGTGCGAGGAATTCGCGCCAGGCCTTCTTCGGTGGCCACGATCACCACCGGCACCGCCAGCAGCGCCAAGGTCAAGGACGCCCAGAGCAGGCCCGGCGTACCAAAGGTCGGCGCCGGCAGGGCTTCAGGGAAGAACATCCGGTCGACCGAACCACCCAGCACATAAACGAAGAAGCCCAAACCGAACACGCCATACACGATCGCCGGAACGCCCGCCAGGTTGTTCACCGCGATGCGGATCAGGCGCGTCATGGTGTTCTGTTTCGCATACTCACGCAGGTAAACCGCCGCCAGCACGCCGAACGGGGTCACGATCATCGCCATGATCAAGGTCATCATCACGGTGCCGAAAATCGCCGGGAAGATCCCGCCTTCGGTGTTCGCTTCACGAGGATCGTCGCTGAGGAATTCCCAGACCTTGCTGAAGTAGAAGCCGACCTTGGTGAAGGTGCTCATGGCGTTCGGCTGGTAGGCGTGAACCACTTTGCCGATGCCGATCTCGATCTCTTTGCCGTTCGCATCGCGGGCCGTGAGGCTGTCGCGGTTGAACTGGGCATGCAGGTCGTTCAGGCGTGCTTCGACGTCTTGATAACGAGCATTCAGCTCAGCGCGCTCGGACTCCATGTCTGCTTGCGCCGTGGCGTCGAGCTGGCCGGCCAGTTCCAGTTTGCGACCGTGCAGGCGGACCCGCTCCAGGCCGGCGTTGATCGAGCCGATGTCGGTTTTTTCCAGGCTCTTGAGCTGTGCGGCCAGCTTGTTCACGCGATCGACACGGGCCTGCAATTCAGGCCATGCGGCTTCGCCTTCAGCGATGACCTTGCCGTCCTGTTTGACGTTGACCAGGTAGCCGTAGAAGTTGCCCCACTCGCGACGCTCGATGGTCATCAACTCGGGTGGCGTCTTCTGGTTGGTCAGCCACTCGCCGACGATCCAGGTGAAGTCGTTGCCGTTCAGGTCACGGTTGCCGACCTTGATCAGCTCGCGGGTCATGAACTCCGGCCCCTGATCGGGCACCGGCAGGCCAGCGGTTTTCAGGCGCTCGCGTGGCACTTCTTCCTTCTGCACCACTTCGCCGATCACCAGGTGATTGGCCTGGCCTGGCACGTCGTAACTGGCGTGTACCAGGTCTGCCGGCCAGAAGTGGCCCAGACCGCGCACGGCAATTACCGCCAGCAAACCAATGGTCATGATGACCGCGATGGACACCGCGCCACCGCTGATCCAGACGCCGGGGGCGCCGCTCTTGAACCATCCTTTCA
>Ga0157371_10001714_pt1 | contig 22297 bp, 21 predicted proteins | sample C45metaG_FD_113462 | JGI IMG/M metagenome (GOLD analysis project Ga0157371, IMG submission 113462) | Corn rhizosphere microbial communities from Kellogg Biological Station, Michigan, USA - C4-5 metaG | ecosystem: Host-associated > Plants > Roots > Rhizosphere > Soil | place: USA: Michigan...
GAGGAGCACGTGCGTGAGGGCATCGAGAAGCGCGATGCACTCATCGCGGAGGGCCACGCCACCGCGGCGCGGATCGTCGGCGAAGCGGAAGCCACCCAGCGCACGCAGATCGCTGCACTCGACCAGGAGCGCACCCAGCTCGAGAAGAGCATCGATGAACTCCGGACCTTCGAGCGGGAGTACCGCCTGAAGCTCAAGAACTACATCGAGGGCCAGCTGCGCGAGTTGGACTCCTCGAACTCCCTGACCGGCGCCCAGGCAGCCCCTGCGAACTATGGTGCCGTCGCGACACCGCCGGCCAGCTACCAGGGCTTTGGCGGCAACTGAGCCAGAGGCGAAGGCCCGCACCAAGGTAAGCGTCAGAGCGCTTGTCGCGCTCGCCCTCGTTGCACTGGCCGTCTACTTCCTGGATCAGAGTTCGAAGTACCTCATCGTCAACGGCATGACCGAAGGCGATGAGGTGAGGGTCTTCGGCGAGTTCCTCCAGTTCCACTTCGTCAAGAATTCGGGCGCGGCCTTCTCCTTCGCCAGCGGGTCCACCTGGATCTTCTCGATCGCGGCCTCGGCGGTCACGATCTTCATCCTGTTGTTCGCGCGACGGATCAGGTCGATCGGCTGGGCGCTGCTCTTCGGGATGCTGCTCGGCGGTACCGTGGGCAACCTCAGCGATCGTCTCTTCCGCGCTCCGGGGTTCGGGGTGGGTCACGTCGTCGACTTCATCCAGGTGTACGGATTCCCCGCGATCTTCAATATCGCGGATTCCTTCATCGTCGTGAGCATGGCGCTCTTCATCGTCCTGACCCTTCGCGGGGTCGGTTTGGACGGGCACAGGTCGGCCAGGGGTCTCGCGCACGATGCCGACGGTGCGGAGCCTGTCGATGGCCTGGCGGAGAACAGAACCCCAGGGTCCAGGTAATCGCGCATGGAGACCCGCGCACTTCCGGTACCCGAGGGGCTCGTCGGAGAACGAGTCGACACCGCACTGGCAAAACTCCTCGGCTTCTCCCGAACCTTCGCCGCCGAAATCGTCGAGGGCGGCGGAGCCCTCGCCGACGGCGTGGTGTTGGGGAAGTCGGATCGGCTGAACGCCGACAGCTGGCTCGAGGTCACCTGGCAGCCGAAACAGGCTCCCGTCGTCATCCCCGTCGTCGTCCCGGACCTCACCGTGGTGTACGACGATGACGACATCATCGTCGTCGACAAGCCGGTGGGCGTCGCCGCGCACCCCTCGATCGGCTGGACCGGGCCGACCGTGCTCGGGGCCCTCGCCGGCGCCGGATATCGGGTCTCGACATCCGGTGCGGCCGAACGCGCGGGAATCGTGCATCGGCTGGACGCGGGCACGAGCGGGCTCATGGTGGTCGCGAAGAGCGAGCGCGCGTACTCAGAGCTCAAGCGGGCGTTCCACGATCATGAGGTGAAGAAGATCTACCACACCGTCGTGCAGGGGCACCCGGACCCGCTCACCGGCACCATCGACGCCCCGGTGGGCCGTCACCCCGGATCCAGTTGGAAGTTCGCGGTCGTCTCCGGCGGCAAGCCGTCCGTCACCCACTACGAGACCATCGAGGCGTTCCCGAGCGCGTCGCTGCTCGAAGTCCACCTCGAGACGGGGCGCACCCACCAGATCCGGGTGCACATGGCCGCACAGCGGCACCCCTGCGTGGGCGATTCCATGTACGGCGCGGACCCGACCATCTCTGCCCGTCTGGGGCTGACACGTCAGTGGTTGCACGCTGTTCAGCTGGGTTTCCGGCATCCCGCCAGCGGTGAGCCGGTGGTCTTCGACAGCGATTACCCGCCGGATCTGCAACACGCCCTCGACCTGTTGAGGGCGGATTGAAGGGGCGTCCCCGCGCAGGATTAAGCTCGTGATCAAGCCCTATTAGTCAGTCGGAGAAGTTGTGCCAGCCAGCGATGATTCGTTCGTGCACCTGCACGTACACAGTGAGTACTCGATGCTCGACGGGGCGGCCAGGGTTACTCCGCTGATCGCGGAGGCGGTCGAACAGGGCATGCCTGCGATCGCCATCACCGACCACGGCAACATGTTCGGCGCCTACGACTTCTGGAAGCAGGCGACGGCGAGCGGCATCAAGCCGATCATCGGGACGGAGGCGTACATCACGCCCGGTACGGCGAGGGACGACAAGACCCGGGTGCGCTGGGGCGGCGGATCGCAGAACCAGGACGATGTCGGAGGTTCCGGCGCGTACACCCACATGACGATGCTCTCGGAGAACAACGAGGGGATGCACAACCTCTTCCGGTTGTCGTCGCTGGCCTCCATGGAAGGCTTCTACTTCAAACCGCGCATGGATCGCGAGCTGCTCAGCAGATATTCGCGGGGGGTCATCGCGACGACCGGATGCGTCGGCGGCGAGGTGCAGACGAGGCTGCGTCTCGGGCAGTACAAGGAGGCGCGCCAGGCGGCGGGGGAACTCCAGGACATCTTCGGGAGGGAGAACTTCTTTGCGGAGATCATGGATCACGGCATCGACATCGAACGCCGCACCATGGTCGAGTTGCTGGCCCTGGCGAAGGATATCGGGTTGCCGCTGGTCGCGAGCAACGATCTGCATTACACCCACGCGCACGACGCGACGGCGCACGCCGCGCTCCTCTGCGTGCAGTCCGCGTCCACACTCGACGACCCCAACCGGTTCAAGTTCGACTCGGACGAGTTCTATCTCAAGTCGGCATCCGAGATGCGACGGCTGTTCCCCGATCACCCCGAGGCGTTCGACAACACCCTGTTGATCGCCGAGCGCTGCGAGATCGACTTCCAGCACCGCGATCTCATGCCGCGGTTCCCCGTGCCGGAGGGGGAGACCGAGGCGACGATGTTCGAGAAGGCGGTCGCAGAGGGCATGCTGCGGCGCTTCAACAATGCTCCGTCCGAGGCTCACCTGGCCCAGGCGCAGTACGAGGTCGACGTCATCAAGCAGATGGGATTCCCGGGCTACTTCCTGGTGGTCGCGGACTTCATCACCTGGGCGAAGTCGCAGGGCATCCGGGTGGGGCCGGGCCGCGGCTCCGCCGCCGGTTCCATGGCGTCGTACGCCATGGGGATCACCGAGCTCGACCCCCTCGCCCACGGCCTCATCTTCGAGCGGTTCCTCAACCCGGAGCGCGTGTCGATGCCCGACGTCGACGTCGACTTCGACGACCGCCGCCGCCCCGAGGTCATCCGTTACGTCACGGAGAAGTACGGCGAGGACCGGGTGGCCCAGATCGTGACCTATGGCACGATCAAGGCGAAGCAGGCGCTCAAGGACTCGGCCAGGGTGCTCGGGATGCCGTACTCGGTGGGGGAGAAGCTCACCAAGGCCATGCCACCCGCGATCATGGGCAAGGACATCTCCCTGGGCGACATCCTCGACAAGGACGCACCGCGGTACAAGGAGGCCTCCGACTTCCGAACCGTGCTGGAAACCGATCAGGAGGCGGCCAAGGTCTTCGACACGGCGCTCGGGATCGAAAACCTGAAGCGCCAGTGGGGTGTTCACGCCGCCGGCGTGATCATGTCGGCCGAGCCTCTGATCGACGTGCTCCCCATCATGAAGCGCGAGGACGACGGCGCGATCATCACCCAGTTCGATCAGCCGCCGCTGGAGTCGCTCGGCCTGATCAAGATGGACTTCCTCGGCTTGCGCAACCTCACCATCATCGAGGATGCGTTGAAGATGATCGAGAAGAACACCGGCAGCAAGCTCGTGATCGAAGATCTCGACCTGGACGCGGACCAGGCGACGTACGACCTCCTCGCCCGCGGGGACACGCTCGGGGTGTTCCAACTCGACGGCGGCCCGATGAGAGCCCTGCTCAAGCAGCTCAAGCCCACCAACTTCGAAGACATCTCGGCCGTCATCGCCCTGTACCGGCCCGGGCCGATGGGCATGAACTCCCACACCAACTACGCGCTCCGCAAGAACGGCCTGCAGAAGATCGAGGCGATCCACCCCGAGCTCGAGGAGCCCCTGCGGGACAGCCTGGGGATCACCTACGGCCTGATCGTGTATCAGGAACAGGTGATGTCCGTCGCCCAGAAGGTGGCCGGTTTCACCCTCGGGCAGGCCGACGTGCTGCGCCGCGCGATGGGCAAGAAGAAGAAGTCCGAGCTCGACAAGCAGTATGCGGCGTTCGAAGCGGGCATGAAGAAGAACGGCTACAGCGCGGAAGCCGTCAAGGTGCTGTGGGACACCCTCATGCCGTTCGCCGGGTATGCCTTCAACAAGGCCCACAGCGCCGGCTACGGCGTGCTCAGCTACTGGACGGCCTATCTGAAGGCCAACTATCCCGCCGAGTACATGGCGGCGCTGCTGACCAGCGTCGGCGACTCGAAGGACAAGCTCGCGATGTACCTCAGCGAGTGCAGGCGGATGGGCATCCAGGTGCTCGCACCGGATGTCAACGAGTCGAGCGGGAACTTCACCGCCGTCGCGGGGGACATCCGCTTCGGGCTCGGGGCGGTCAGGAACGTCGGCTCCCACGTCGTCGAGGCGATTTGCCTCAGCCGCGAGGAGAAGGGCCGCTTCACCTCGTTCCACGACTTCCTGAGGAAGGTGCCGATCCAGGTCGCCAACAAGCGCACCGTGGAGTCCCTGATCAAGGCCGGCGCCTTCGACCAGATGGAGGGGACCCGCCGGGCGCTCCTCGAAATCCACGAGGACGCGGTCGAGTCCGCCGTGAGCCTCAAACGCAACGAGGCCAACGGGCAGGTGGATCTTTTCGGCGGCATCTTCGAGTTCGAGGAGGAGGGCGAGAAGATCCCGGATCGCCCGGAGTGGGCCAAGCGCGACAAACTCGCCTTCGAGCGGGAGATGCTCGGGCTCTACGTGTCGGACCATCCGCTCGCGGGGCTCGAAGCGCAGCTGGCGAAGCATTCGAGCGCGACCATCGCGGAGATCCTGGCCGGCGATGTCGCGAAAGACGGTGAGACCGTGACCGTGGCCGGCCTCATCACGAACGTCCAACATCGCATCGCCCGCAACTCCGGCAACCAGTACGGGCTGATCACCGTGGAGGACTTCGGCGCGGAGATCACGGTGATGTTCCTGGGCAAGGCATACCAGGAGTTCTCACCCGCTCTCACGAACGATGCGGTCGTGGTCGTGCGCGGCCGGGTGAGCGTCCGGGACGACGGCATGAACCTGCATGCCAACAGCATGTTCACCCCGGACCTGGGGCAGAGCCTCGGTTCGGGGCCGCTGGTCATCTCGATGCCGGAGTTCCGTGCGACCACCGATGTCGTGAGCTCGCTCAGCGATGTGCTGATCCGTCACTCCGGCGACACGGAAGTTCGGCTCAAACTGGTCAAGGGCGAGTCGGCGCGCATGTTCGAGATCCCCTACCCGGTCAGGGTGAGTGCCGACCTCTACGGCGAGCTCAAGTCGCTGCTCGGCCCGGCCTGTCTGGGGTAGCGCTCCGCTCCCGCAGGAGGAACGGCTAGACCGGGTCACCCGGCCTGCGATAGGTCCGTTCGTGGTATAGGAGCGCCTCGTCGGGTTCCCCGACCCCGCCCTCTTCGATCCGCACGACGATGACGGCGTTGTTGGCCACCGGATGCCGCTCGATGATCCGCCCGATCATCCAGGCTGTCACCCCCTTGAGCAGGGGCAAGCCGTGCGGTCCAACCATCCAATGGTCGCCGACGAAACGCAGCTCGCGGTCCCCGGAGAGCTTCTCGGCGAGGTCGCGGTTCCGCGCGCCCAGCGTCTGGATCGCCACGTAGTCGGTGGACTCTATGGCCGGCCACGCGCTGGAGACGCGGGCCATGTTGAATGTGGCCAGCGGGGGGACTGCGGCGAGGGAGGCCAGCGACGTGGCCGTGAAGCCAACGGGTTTGCCCTCCCGGGTCATCGCGGTGATCGCGACGACGCCGGCCGCATGGCGGCGGAAGGCGTGTTTGAAGGCGGACAGATCGTCTGGCTCTTCAGCGGGAACCGTCGACTGGGTATTTTTCATTCCTGAATATCAATCTCTCGCGATCACGACATCCTCGGCTCCGGCCCTGCTTTTTGCTGCCCCGGCCGCCGTTTCGGATCGGTGCCGTTCCACCAACTAAGGTTGAAACGCCATGATCCAGACCATTGATCTTCGAGGGTTCAAGCCTACCCGCGCCGAATTGCTCGCACTGGTGCCGCGGTCGCAAACCGATGTCTCCGTCGCGACGAAGGTCGCCGCCGAGCTGATTGCGGATGTCCGTGCCCGGGGAGGTGCCGCCCTCACCGAGCAGGCGGAGCGCCTCGATGGCGTGCGCCCGGATCGCATCCGCCTGGAGCCTTCCGAGGTTTCCGCGGCCGTGCACGCGTTGCTGCCCGAGGTGCGCAGTGCTCTGGAGGAGGCCATCGATCGCGTTCGCCAGGCGACGAAGGCGCAGTTGCCCGCCGCTGCGGTGACGACGCTCGGCCCCGGCGCCGAAGTGATCCAGCGCTGGAGCCCGGTGGGCCGAGTGGGGTTCTACGTGCCGGGCGGCAAAGCGGTGTATCCCTCCAGCGTGGTGATGAACGTGGTACCCGCGCAGGTCGCCGGAGTGGCATCGATCGCCCTGGCCTCTCCGGCGCAGAAGGACTTCGGCGGCTCGATCCACCCGACGATCCTCGGTGCCGCAGGCCTCCTGGGCATCGATGAGGTCTATGTGATGGGGGGCGCTGGCGCGATCGGCGCCTTTGCCTACGGCGTCCCCGAGCTCGGGCTCGACCCCGTTCAGGTGATCACCGGCCCGGGCAACGTCTATGTCGCGGCGGCAAAGCGGCTGGTGCGCGGGCAGGTCGGTATCGATGCCGAGGCTGGCCCGACGGAGATCCTCGTCATTGCGGATGCCACTGCCGATCCGTTCCTGGTCGCCAGCGACCTGATCAGCCAGGCCGAGCACGATGAGCTGGCCGCGGCCGTGCTGGTGACGGACTCCGCGGAGCTGGCAGACAGGGTGCAGACCGAGATCGAACGGCTGGCCCCGGAGGTCAAACACCGGGTCCGGGTTGCCGAAGCACTCGGCGGGCGCCAGTCGGCGGTGGTCCTCGTCGACGATCTCGCGGCGGCCGCCGCGTTCAGCAACGTCTACGGCGCCGAGCACCTGGAGATCCAGACGGCGGATCCGGATGCGGTGCTCAGCCTCATCGAGAATGCCGGCGCGATCTTCCTGGGGAACAGCTCCCCGGTGAGCCTCGGCGACTACCTCGCCGGCTCCAACCACGTGCTGCCCACCGGCGGGCAGGCCAGGTTTGCCGCGGGGCTCGGCGCTTACACCTTCCTCCGTTCCCAGCAGGTCATCCGTTACGACCGTCGGGCGCTTGCCGCGGTCGAGGACGAGATCGTCGCCCTCGCGACCGCCGAGGATCTCCCGGCGCATGCGGCAGCCGTCACGGCGAGGTTTGCCGGCCGGTAGTGCTTCCAGCGGTTGCGGCGCTTCGTGCCGTATCGTTGAGCCACTATGTTCTGCCCATTCTGTCGGCACCCGGATTCCCGCGTCGTCGACTCCCGCACGAGCGACGACGGGCTGTCCATCCGCCGGCGCAGGCAGTGCCCCGAGTGCGGCAGGCGGTTCAGCACTCTGGAGACCGCGAGCCTCAATGTCGTCAAGCGCAACGGGGTGCTCGAACCCTTCAGCCGGGAGAAAATTGTTTCCGGAGTGCGCAAAGCCTGCCAGGGGAGGCCGGTCACCGATGCCGATCTGGCGGTGCTCGCGCAAAGGGTCGAGGAGGCCATTCGGGCGACCGGCGCATCACAGGTGGATGCCAACGACATCGGCCTCGCGATCCTCGCGCCGCTGCGGGAGCTCGACGAGGTCGCCTATCTGCGTTTCGCCAGCGTCTATCAGGGCTTCAACTCGCTCGAGGACTTCGAGACGGCGATCACCCTGCTGCGGGTCGAGCACGATTCGGCGGCACAGCCGAGCGAAGGCTGAGCACCCGGCCTTCTTGCCGATACCCTGACTACGGCATGTATCGCATCCTCTTCTCCCTGTTCCTGTCCAAACTCGACCCGGAAAACGCACATCACCTGGCGTTCCTGGTCATCAAGCTGTTGCCACGCCTCGGGATCGGGTATCTCGTCAGGCTGCTGACCCGCCCGCACGCTTCGCTCGGCGTTGACGCTCTCGGCGTGCACTTCGATTCGCCGTTCGGGGTGGCAGCGGGCTTCGACAAGGACGGCGAGGCTGTGCTTGGCCTCTGGCAGTTGGGCTTCGGCCACGTCGAGGTGGGCACGGTGACGGCGCTGGCACAGCCCGGGAACGCTCGGCCCAGGCTGTTCCGGCTGGTCGAAGATCGCGCCGTCATCAACCGGATGGGCTTCAACAACCGCGGTTCCGCGGACGCGGCACCCCGGCTCCGTTCCCTCGCCGCCCGTTCCCGCAGGCCGGTGATCGGCGTGAACATCGGCAAGAGCCGGGTCATCGATGTCGCAGATGCCGTCGACGACTACCTGGAGAGCGCGAGGCTGCTCGCTCCCGCTGCCGACTATCTCGTGGTGAACGTGAGTTCCCCGAACACTCCTGGGCTGCGTGGCCTGCAAGAGCTCGAGATGCTCGCGCCGTTGCTGACCGCCGTCAAAGAGGCCGCCGGCGACACCCCCGTGCTGGTGAAGATCGCTCCGGACCTCGACGACGAACAGGTCGTGAAGATCTCCCGCCTGGCCGTGGAACTGCGCCTCGACGGCATCATCGCGACCAACACGACCATCTCCCGCGACGGGCTCAGTACGCCCGCCGAAGTCGTGGAGAGCCGGGGGGCCGGCGGGCTGTCCGGCGCCCCCCTGGCCCGCAGGTCGCTGGAAGTGCTGCGACTCATCCGCACCGTCGTTCCCGAGGAGCTGTGCGTCATCTCGGTCGGTGGCGTCGAAACGGGTGCGGATGTGATCGAACGGCTGGAGAACGGCGCAACCTTGGTCCAGGGCTATACCGCGTTCCTCTATCGCGGACCGTTCTGGGCATACCAGATCAATCGGATCCTGCGCTCCCGGGCGGCAGGAGTCGCGCAAGCGCGCTGATCATCATGGCCGGCTGCGACCGGTCGGCTAGGACGGGCCGGTCATGACGGGTAGTGGCCGCGCTTGACCTGCGGCTTCGGCAGGCGCATCACCCGCATCTGCATCCCTCGCATGGCCGCGTACCAGCGGTTGCCGCGCTGCAGCTTGTCGGCGCCGAACTTCGCCGTGAGCTTGCGGGTGACCAGGAAGCCGACCACGAGACTGTCCGCCACCGCGATGAGGAAGAAGCCCCACAGCGCGAAGACCGACGCGAGCTGGAACACCGTGCTGTCGATGAAACTCAGGATGATGATGATGAACAGGATCGGGATCATGATCTCCCCGACGCTGAATCGGGCATCGATGTAGTCGCGGATGTACCGCCGCTGCGGTCCCTTGTCGCGGGCCTGGAGGTATTTCTCCTCGCCGTTGGCCATGCCGATCCTGGCGCGATCCCGCGCCTCGGCCATCCTCGCCCGGGCGACCTTGTTGTTCGCGCGGCGATCCCCGGACACGAGCGGACGCTGATTCGCGGCTTCGCGCTCCTTGCGCGTCGGGGTGGGGTGGCCCTTCCCGGAAGAAAGGCTGTCGGTGTTCAGCTCGTAGTGGACTTCGTTGTCCGGCTTGCTTGGAGTTGGCTTGGCCACATTCGTTCCTTGCACTAGATGTCTGCTTAAGATTACCTCCATGACCTCTACACAGCTGACCCCGCCGGAACTCCTGAACGCACTGCGCGAAGCCGTGCAGGCGGGATTCCCTGCGGCGGTGTCCGATCTGTCGCGGCTGGTGCGCATCCCCTCGGTCTCCTGGGAGGCGTTCGATGCCAGCCATGTCGCCGAGAGCGCGGATGCCGTGGCCGAGCTGGTGAGGCAGCTGGGGGTCTTCGACGAGGTGGCCGTCGCGCGCGCGCCCATCGGGGACACGGAGCGGCTGGGGCAGCCCGCCGTGCTCGCCACCCGCGCCGCGAAGAATGGCAAGCCGACCATCCTCCTCTACGCCCACCACGACGTCCAGCCGCCCGGGGCCGACTCCGATTGGCAGTCGCAGCCGTTCGAGCCGACGGTGCGCGGCGACCGGATCTACGGACGGGGCGCGGCGGATGACAAGGCCGGCGTCGTGGCGCACCTAGCCGCCATCCGGGCCTTCGTCGCGACGGTCGGACCCGACTTCGATCTCGGACTCGCCCTGTTCATCGAGGGCGAGGAGGAGTTCGGCTCCCGGTCGTTCAAGAACTTCCTGATCGAGCACCAGAGGCAGCTTGCGGCGGATGTCATCGTCGTCGCCGACTCCGACAACTGGGATGTGGACACCCCGGCGCTCACCGTCGGCCTGCGCGGCAACGTCACCTTCAAACTCACGGTGCGGACCCTCGCCCACGCCTCGCACTCCGGGATGTTCGGGGGAGCGATTCCGGATGCGATGCTCGCGATGGTCAGACTGCTGTCGACCCTGCACGACGACGACGGCTCGGTGGCCGTGGCCGGCCTCACCTCGCGAGAGGCCGAGACGCCCGAGTATTCCGAGGCGCGTCTTCGCGAGGAGTCCGGGCTGCTCGACGGCGTCACGCCCATCGGCACCGGCAGCATCCTCGGCCGGATCTGGTCGAAGCCGGCGATCACGGTCACCGGCATCGACGCCCCGAGCGTCGCGAACGCCTCCAACACGCTCGCCCCGGTGATTGCGGTGCGGATCAGCGCACGGATTGCCCCCGGGCAGAAGTCCGCCGATGCCTTCGAGGCACTCGAGCGTCATCTCCGCGCGCACGCGCCGTTCGGAGCGACGATCGACATCACCGACGTCGACCAGGGCAATGGCTTCCTGGTCGACACGACGGGCTGGGCGGTTGCCGAAGCGGAGACGGCGATGGCGGATGCCTGGGGTACGCCCGCGATCGAGATGGGCGTGGGGGGCTCCATCCCGTTCATCGCCGACCTGGTGGAGCTGTTCCCGACCGCTCAGATCCTGGTCACCGGGGTCGAGGATCCCGACTCGCGCGCGCACAGCCCGAACGAGTCGCTGCACCTGGGCGTGTTCCACCGTGCCATCCTGACCGAGGCCGTGCTGCTCGCGCGGTTGACCGAGCGCGGGCCGGACTCCATCGGCTGACCCCTCTGGCGCGCTGCGGGCGGGTCGTATTCTCCGCGTTCTTCCGCGAGCGTGCATAGACTGGGACAAAACTTTATTGGCGAGTCTGTCGGCAGCGAGTCTGCCGGTGGGATGTGAAGGGGCGGTCATGACCGACACCACAACGATGGATACCACGAAGGCGGCTCACGGCGTCGGACTGAGCGACGCCGCTGCGGCGAAGGTGCGCAGCCTGTACGCACAGGAGGCGCGCGACGATCTGCGCCTGCGGGTCGCCGTGCAGCCCGGTGGCTGCTCCGGCCTCGTCTACCAGCTGTATTTCGATGAGCGGCTCATGGACGGCGACGCCACGGTCGACTTCGGCGGTGTCGAGGTCGTCGTGGACAAGATGAGCGTTCCATACCTGGACGGCGCGACCATCGATTTCGAGGACACCATCCAGAAGCAGGGCTTCACGATCGACAACCCCAACGCGGGCGGGAGCTGTGCCTGCGGGGACTCGTTCCACTAGGGATGCGGCACTCGCATCGAGGATGCGGCCAAGAGAGGAGAATCGCGCTTGCGGCTCTCCTTTTTTGCTCGGCTACGCTGTTTTGCGGTCCACGGGCGCGCGTCCTGCGGCTAGGCTGGGAACAACAAATAGACTGTCACTCGTAACAGTCCGTGTCATCCGAGAGGTCACAGGTGCGTTCTAACCGCCGTCTTCGATGGGTTGCCATCCCTATTGGCATTCTGCTGGTCGCGACCATGGCAGGGTGCACACAGGAACAGCTCAGAGGCTATCTACCGGGCACCCCCGGGATCACCAACCACACCGATGGGATCACCGGGTTGTGGGTCACGTCGTGGATCGTGCTGTTGATCGTCGGCGTGCTGACCTGGGGCCTCATCATCTGGGCGATCATCGTCTACCGCCGCCGGAAGGGCCAGACCGGCCTTCCCGTGCAGATGCGGTACAACATGCCGATCGAAATCTTCTACACGGTGGTGCCGCTCATCCTCGTGCTCGGATTCTTCGCGTTCACCGCGAAGGAGCAGGCGTCGATCGAGACGCCGACCAAGAATCCGGACGTCCAGATCGAGGTCTTCGCGAAGCGGTGGGCCTGGGACTTCAACTATCTCAACGTCGGGCCCTCGAAGGAGGGCGTCTACTCGGCGGGCGTCCAGGCGGTGGAATTGGACAAGGAGAAGTCGATCGACTTCTCCAAGCTGAACACCCTGTACCTTCCCGTGAACAAGACGGTCGAGATCAAGCTCGAGAGCCGCGATGTCGCGCACTCCTTCTGGGTCATCGACTTCCTGTACAAGAAGGACAACATCCCGGGCAAAGACAACTACATGTACTTCACACCGACCAAGATCGGCACTTACGCCGGTAAGTGTGCAGAGCTCTGCGGCGACTATCACTCGCTCATGCTCTTCGAGGTCAAGGTGGTGTCGCAGGAGGACTACGACAGCTACATCCAGAGTCAGGCCGACAAGGGCTTCGTGGGTGCGCTGGACGAGAAATACGACACCAATACGAACCAACCTGATAACAAAGCTCCCAAGAGCAACGAGTAGGCCAACATGAGCACAGCAACAACCACCCGCCCGGCGATAGGCGGAACCAGTTCTGGTCAGAACTTCGGCGCGTCGAAAGTTGGCCGAAAAGGCAACATCCTGGTCAGTTGGATCACCTCGACCGATCACAAGACCATCGGGTACCTGTATCTGATCACGTCGTTCATGTACTTCATGCTCGGCGGCGTGATGGCGCTCGTGATGCGGGCGCAGTTGTTCGAGCCCGGCCTGCATCTTTTGCAGACGAAGGAACAGTACAACCAGCTGTTCACCATGCACGGCACGATCATGCTGCTGATGTTCGCGACACCGCTGTTCGCGGGCTTCGTGAACGTGATGATGCCGCTGCAGATCGGTGCTCCGGATGTCGCGTTCCCGCGGTTGAACGCGTTCGCCTACTGGCTGTACAGCTTCGGAAGCCTCATTGCCGTGGGCGGGTTCCTCACCCCGCAGGGTGCGGCATCGTTCGGCTGGTTTGCCTATGTCCCGCTCTCGACGACCACGTTCTCGCCATCACTGGGAGGCAACCTCTGGGTGTTCGGCCTGACTCTGAGCGGGTTCGGGACGATCCTCGGCGCGGTGAACTTCATCACCACCATCATCACGATGCGGGCCCCGGGCATGACGATGTTCCGGATGCCGATCTTCACCTGGAACGCGCTCGTCACCTCGATCCTCATCCTGATGGCTTTCCCGGTTCTTGCCGCGGCGCTGTTCGCGCTCGGCGCCGATCGGGTGTTCGACGCGCAGCTCTACAACGTAGAAGCCGGGGGAGCGATCCTCTGGCAGCACTTGTTCTGGTTCTTCGGGCATCCAGAGGTCTATATCATCGCGTTGCCGTTCTTCGGCATCGTCTCGGAGGTGTTCCCTGTCTTCAGCAGGAAGCCGGTATTCGGGTACAAGACCCTCGTTTACGCGACGATCTCGATCGCGGCCCTCTCGGTCACGGTGTGGGCCCACCACATGTACGTCACCGGTGCGGTGCTGCTGCCGTTCTTCTCGCTCATGACGATGCTCATCGCGATCCCGACGGGCGTGAAGATCTTCAACTGGCTGGGCACGATGTGGCGAGGTTCTGTGACCTTCGAAGCCGCGATGCTGTGGGCGATCGGCTTTCTCGTGACCTTCACGTTCGGCGGACTGACCGGCGTCATCCTCGCGTCGCCGCCCCTCAACTTCCACGTCTCCGACACCTACTTCGTCGTCGCGCACTTCCACTACGTCGTGTTCGGCACCGTCGTGTTCGCGATGTTCAGCGGCTTCTACTTCTGGTGGCCGAAGTGGACGGGCAAGATGCTCAACGAACGTCTGGGCAAGATCCACTTCTGGCTCTTGTTCATCGGCTTCCACGCGACCTTCCTGGTCCAGCATTGGCTCGGTGTCATCGGGATGCCCCGGCGGTATGCGACCTATCAGATAGAAGACGGCTACACCTGGCTGAATCAGCTCTCGACCGTGGGCTCGATGATCCTGGGAATATCGATGATTCCGTTCCTTCTGAACGTGTATCTCACGGCCCGGTACGCCCCGAAGGTCACCGTCGACGATCCTTGGGGTTACGGCCGGTCGCTCGAGTGGGCGACATCGTGCCCGCCGCCACGCCACAACTTCACCTCGATTCCGCGCATCCGTTCCGAGTCTCCCGCGTTCGATCTGAACCACCCCGAGGTGGGAATCCCCGTGGCAGTGGGTGCCGGTAATGACGCCCCGGATGAAGCGGCGTTCGATCGTGCTGACGGGAAGGTCAAGTAGACATGACTATCAATGTCCGGGTGTTCTGGGTCCTCTGCGCTTTCTTTGCGGTCGCATCGACTGAGTACACGGTGTGGAGCTTGCTGGATCCGTTCCACTATCGGATCGAGTGGGCGGGCACGATCGCTCTCGGGCTCTGCGCCGCTCTGTTCGCTCTCATCGCCTTCTATCTGGGGAGGGTCCGTTCCAGCCTGGGGACGACGATCCTGCCCGAGGATCGCCTCGACGCCGACATCGACGATGGAGACCCCGAGCAGGGCTTCTTCAGCCCGTGGAGCTGGTGGCCGATCAGCGCGGCCGCCGGTGCGGCCCTGGTATTCCTGGGGATCGCTGCAGGATTCTGGATCTCCTTCATCGGCGCCGGGGTGGCGGTCCTCGGTCTGATCGGTTGGATCTATGAGTACTACCGCGGAAACTTCGCACACTGATAGTCGCGTCAGTATCCGTCAGGCGACCCCGGCGGATGCTGACGCGATCTTCGGTCTCCTCAAGCAGCTGGGCGAGAGCTTTCAGCCGGATCGGGCGTCCTTCGACGAGGCGTTCATGGACGTCGTCCGCGAGGAGGACGACCGCATACTCTATGTGGCGGATCGTGATGGCACCGTGGTGGGCTACGCGCTCACGATCGTCGTACGCCCGCTCTACACCAACGGCCTGTCCGCCGAACTGCAGGAGCTCGTTGTGGACGAGGGCGCCCGGGGCACGGGCATCGGCAGTCAGCTGGTGACCATGGTGGAGGCGGAGTGCCGCCTTCGCGGTGCGCGTCAGTTGACCGTGGCGAGTAGCCGCGGTGCGGCTTTCTACGAACGTCTCGACTACCGTTCGACCGCCGACTTTCTCAAGAAGGTCCTCAGCGACTAACGCCGCTCTGGCGTTCAATGCGCCGCTGTGGAATCACTACTGCGCGGGTCCGCCTGCCTGCTGTGTGCTGGCCGCCGGCGTCGGACGCCTGTCGAGTCTCGAATCGAGGCCTTGATTCCGAGCGAACGTTCCCCCGACGGAGGGTGTGCTTCGTTAAAAGCTGAGGCCCCGATCTCTCGATCGGGGCCTCAGCTTACTCGACTGGATATCAGTGATGATCCTTGGAGCGTTCGAGCTCACCCTTGGTGATGGGGGAGATCCGATCCTCGAAGAACCAGCGCGAGAGTCCGGCTCTCATGCGTTGGCCGACGGTGATCTTGCCCTGAGCGTTGGGGCGGATCATCAGCGGCTTGTAGTCCAGGAAGCTCACCAGACGCCAGCGCTCGTACTCGCTGAGGTGCTCGTGAACCTCCACATACTCGCCGCCTGGGAGGCGAACGATGCGCCCCGACTCGAAGCCGTGGAGCGCGATCTCCCGGTCTTTCTTCTGGAGCCCCAACGCGATCCTCTTGGTGAGGTGATAAGCCACGAACGGGCCGATGAACAGCAGCGCCTGAAGCGTATGGGTCACGCCCTCGATCGTCATCTTGAAGTGGGTCGCGATCAGATCCGAGCCGGCCGCCGCCCAGAGCACGCAGTAGAAGGTTACGCCGGCGGCACCGATGGCCGTGCGCACTGGAGCATTGCGAGGGCGCTCGGTGATGTGGTGCTCGCGCTTGTCACCGGTGATCCACGCCTCGATGAAGGGATAGATGGCGACGACGACGATGAACAGCCCGAGGACCAGCACGGGAATGATGATGTTGAACGACCAGGTGTGGCCCAACCAGACGAACTCGAGCCCCGGCGGCATGAGGCGCAAGGCGCCGTCGGCGAACCCGATGTACCAGTCGGGTTGCGTTCCCGCCGACACGGGGGAGGGGTCGTACGGTCCGTAGTTCCAGATGGGGTTGATCGTGAAGAACGACGCGATCAGCACGATGACACCGAAGACCACGAAGAAGAATCCAGCGGCCTTCGCGGCGAACACGGGCAGGATCGGTGCGCCGACGACATTGTCGTTGGTGCGACCCGGGGCCGCGAACTGGGTGTGCTTGTTGATCACCATGAGCACGAGGTGGATGCCGAGAGCAGCCACCAGGATGGCGGGCAGCAGCAGGATGTGCAGGCTGAACAACCGGCCGACGATGTCCGTTCCCGGGAACTCGCCTCCGAACAGGAGGTAGGAGATCCACGTGCCGACGACGGGGAGTCCCTTCACCATTCCGTCGATGATGCGGAGGCCGTTGCCGGAGAGCAGGTCGTCCGGGAGCGAGTAACCGGTGACGCCCTCGGCCAGCGCCAGGATGAACAACGTGAAGCCGATCACCCAGTTGATCTCGCGTGGCTTGCGGAACGCCCCGGTGAAGAAGATCCTGACCATGTGCAGGCCGATTGCGGCGATGAACAGCAGCGCCGCCCAGTGGTGGATCTGCCGGAAGAGCAGACCGCCGCGAATGTCGAACGACAGGTCGAGCGAGGAGGCGTACGCCGCCGACATCTCCAGGCCCTTGAGCGGGACGTAGGAGCCGTGATAGGCGACCTCGACCATGGACGGCTGGAAGAAGAAGGTCAGGAACGTCCCGGAGAGCAGGATGACGATGAAGCTGTAGAGCGCGACCTCGCCCAGCATGAACGACCAGTGGTCGGGGAAGATCTTGCGACCGAGCTCCTTGACGAAGCCGGAGAGGCTGGTGCGCTCGTCGATGTAGTTGGCGGCAGCGCCGGTGAAGCGGGAGCTTCGGTTAGGTGCCGTGGTGATGCTCATGAACGCTCCCAGAAGCTAGGTCCGACTGGCTCGTGGAAGCCACTTTGTGCAACGAGGTATCCCTCTGAATCCACCGCGATGGGCAACTGCGGAAGCGGACGCTTCGCCGGCCCGAAGATGACCTCGCAGTGGTTGGTCACGTCGAAGGTGGACTGATGGCACGGGCAGAGCAGGTGATGGGTCTGCTGCTCATAGAGGGCGACCGGGCATCCGACGTGGGTGCAGATCTTCGAATAGGCGACGATGCCGTCGTAGGACCAGCCCTTGCGGTCCGCAGCCTCGTGAAGATCCTCCGGCTTCAGGCGCATGAGGAGCACGGCAGCCTTGGCCTTCTCCTCGAGTTTGTCCTCGACGTCGTTGAGCCCCTCGGGAATGACGTGGAAGACAGAGCCCAGAGTCACCTCGGAGGCCTTGATGGGCGTACCCGACGGATCCTGTGTGAGCCGGGTTCCTTCCTTCCACATCGTCTCGTGGAGGAGCTTCACCGGGTCCTCTGCCGGCCCGAGGTCGCGGAACAACACGACTGCGGGCAGCGGCGTGGCGACCAGGGCGCCGATGAGCGTGTTGCGGATGAGGGTGCGCCGACCGAAGCCGGACTCCTCGTTGGCCTGCTGGAAGATCTCCACGGCGCGTTCGCGGGTCGCCTCGGTTCCGCGGGTGGGGTGGCGCGGCTCGGACAGCTCGTGGCTGCTCATCAGGTTCTTGGCCCAGTAGATGGAGCCGATGCCGATCCCGAGGAGGCCGAGCGTGATGCCCAGGCCGAGGAACAAGGTGTTCAGGCGGACGGATTCGATGTGGCCGGGGACGATCGGGAACACGATGTAGGCGACGATCGCGAAGATGCTTCCCACGATCGACAGGCTGAACAGGGTGTAGACCCGCCGCTCGGCCTGTTTTTCCTTCTTCGGGTCGAGGTCGGTTACGCGCAGCCGGTGCGGGGGCAGGCCGGGATTGGTGAAGGCATCTGTTTCAACGATGGCGGTCCCAGGCGAAGCCTGGTTCGACTCGCTCTTCTCGATGGCCGAGCCAACAGCGGTGTTTGCGCCACCGTCGTCGTCGTGTGCCATTCTCTTCCCTTCGTTTGGTGCAGGTATGGGTTGTGCTGTGTCTGTGGGAACCTAGTTCGCCTTCGCGGCGATCCAGATGGTCACACCGACGATGGCTCCGAGGCCGAAGATCCAGATGAACAGACCCTCGGAGACCGGTCCGAGGCTCCCCAGATCGAACCCTCCCGGGGAGGGGTTCTGGTCGAGGTACTTCAGGTAGGTGATGATGTCGGCCTTCTGCTCGGGCGTCAGGTTCGCATCGTTGAACACGGGCATGTTCTGCGGGCCCGTGATCATCGCCTCATAGACGTGTTCCGCGCTGACTCCGCTGAGGGCCGGTGCGAACTTGCCGTCGGTCAGTGCGCCACCGGCTCCCGCGACGTTGTGACACATGGCGCAGTTGATCCTGAACAGCTGGGCGCCCGTTGCGGCGTTGCCGTCGCCCTGGAGGTACTTCGAGTCGGGGATGCCCGGCCCGGGGGCGAGCGAGGCGACGTACGCGGCCATCTCGGAGACCTGCTTGTCGGTGAACTGTGCGGGCTTCTGCTCCGCCTGGGGACCCTGCTGGGCCAGCGGCATCCGCCCGGTGCCGACCTGGAAGCTGACCGATGCGGCCCCGACGCCATACAGGCTCGGGCCTTCCTTCGTGCCCTGCGCGTTCATCCCGTGACAGGTGGCGCAGTTTGCCGCGAAGAGCTTCTGGCCTTCCTTGACCGCGGACTGGGAGGTCGCGGTGTTGGTCTGCGCGGATGCCGTGCTGCTGAACAGCGTGTACGCGCCTCCCGTCGCCATCAACCCGATCACGATCAGGGCGAGGGTCGCCAAGGGGGAACGCCGGTTGGGCTTGCGGCCTCGTCGAGCCGTGAGCAGTGAATTCTTCGCCATACGAGTGGTCTTCCTGATTCCCATCGGTGCTGTCGTTACTTCAGAACGTAGATGACCAGGAAGAGCCCGATCCATACGACGTCGACGAAGTGCCAGTAATAGGAGACGACGATTGCGCTGGTCGCCTCCTTGTGTCCAAAGTTCTTGACGCTGTAGGCCCGCCCGATGACCAGCAGGAACGCGATCAGACCGCAGGTGACGTGAATGGCGTGGAAGCCCGTGGTGAGGTAGAAGGCCGAGCCGTAGGGATCTGACGCCAGCGTGACGTGCTCGGCGACCAGCGTCGCGTACTCGAAGATCTGCCCCGTGACGAAGATCGCGCCGAGCGCGTACGAGACGAGGAACCACCGGGTCATGCCCCACTCGCTGAACTTCCATCCCGTGGACCTGGGCTGGAGCCGCTCTGCGGCGAACACCCCGAACTGGCAGGTCACCGAGGAGAACACCAGGATCAAGGTGTTCACCAAGGCGTAGGGAATATTGAGGTGCTCGGTCTGCGCGGCCCACAACTGTGGAGACGTCGAACGAAGGGTGAAGTAGATGGCGAAGAGGCCCGCGAAGAACATCACCTCGCTTCCGAGCCACACGATTGTCCCGACGGCGACCACGCTGGGTCTGTTGACGACGGGAGCCCCGGCTGAGTGAGAGAGAGAGGTGCTGGTCACGTCTCCTATTATGGCCGATTTACCGGCTGACTTTTCTCATTCCTTCGGCCAGTCTGCCGCCAGCCGGCGGTGTTCCGGGCCTTCTCGGGTCGATATGATCGCAACTATGTCGCTCGATACCACCTGGCCATCTCTGCTCGGCTCGCTCCTCGATGGAAAAGATCTCACGATCAGCGAAGCCTCCTGGGCGATGCGGCAGGTGATGCGGGGAGAGGCGACGCCGGCGCAGCTCGCCGGTTTCCTGGTGGCGCTGAACAGCAAGGGCGAGACCGTCGACGAGATCGTCGGTTTCCGCGACGCGATCCTCGAGCACGCTCTTCCGCTGGACGTCGACCCGATGGCGCTGGACATCGTCGGAACCGGAGGAGACCGGTTCGGCACGGTGAACATCTCGACCATGGCGTCGATTGTGGCCGCCGCCGCCGGGGTCCCCGTGGTCAAGCACGGCAACCGCGCCGCGAGCTCCAAGTCCGGCTCGTCCGACGTGCTGTCCGCGCTGGGGCTGAACCTGGAGCTGGAGCCCCAGCGGATCGCGCAGATGCTGGGGGAGACTGGCATCACCTTCGCGTATGCGACCCTCTTCCACCCCGGATTCCGGCATGCCGGCCCGGTCCGCGCCGAGCTCGGCATTCCGACCGTTTTCAACTTCCTGGGCCCGCTGTGCAACCCGGCGAGGCCCGAGGCGAACGCGGTCGGTGTCAGCAGCCTCGAGAAGGTCCCTCTCATCGTGGGGGTATTCCAGACCAGGGGCGCGACCGCGCTCGTGTTCCGCGGGGACGACGGGCTCGACGAACTCACCACGACCGGGCACAGTCACATCTGGGAGGTCTCCCGTGGCGCGGTGACCGAGCACGACCTCGATCCGCTCGACCTGGGAATCAAGAGAGCCGAGATGTCCTCCCTGCTCGGCGGAGATCCCGCGCACAACGCCGCAGTCGTGCGCTCGACACTCGCGGGCGAGCAGGGGCCGGTGCGGGACATCGTGCTGCTCAATGCGGCGGCCGGCCTGGTGGCCTATGACCTGGCGGTCAATCCGAGCCACGGCCAGGACGCCATCGTGGACCGCTTCAAGAGTTCGCTCGCCGTGGTTGCGGAATCGATCGACTCCGGTGCAGCGACGGCGAGATTGGAGGCCTGGATCGCCGCCACGAACGCTTAGCGGCTTAGGCGCTCCCAAGGTAGTACCAGCGCTGGTGCTCCTTGACGAAGCGGCTGGTCTCGTGCTGCCCGCCGGGGCCGCCGGGGGAACGGTAGTGCGCCTCGAACTCGACGACGCCCGCGGCATCCCGGGTTCCTCCTCCGTGCACGCCGATGATGTCGAGCCGGTACCAGCGGAGATCGGGGTCCAGCTCGAGCAGTGCCGGGCGAGTGCTCGGATGCCAGCTTGCCGTCAGATACCCCGCGTCGCCGACGGCGAAGGCGGAGTACCGGGAGCGCATGAGCTGTTCGGCGGTCGAGGCCGTCGCATCGCCGCGATGCAGTGGTCCGCAGCATTCCCCGTACGGCAGCCCGCTCAGGCAGGGGCACCGCGTGGAATCGGGACGTGATGGCTCGATAGCGGGCATGACGTTCAGGATAACGAGGTGATCGCCGCAGCCGGGCTTGCCGCGGGTGAGATCGCGTCGAGGTGTTCGCGCAGACCGGCGAGGATGAAGCGCAACCCGAGTTCGAAGGCGCGCTCGCTCCGGGAGGCCCCGTCGTCCGCCGAGACGAGCAGGCGGCCGAGCACGCTCGTGGCATCCGGCGTCTTCCAGACTTCTGCGGGTGCCGAGAGATCCAGGCCGGAACCCAGGGCGAAGGTGTCGAGGACCGCGACGACATCCAGGACCTCGGCATCCGGGAACCCCGCCAGGCGGAGCGCGGCGGCGAGGTCCTCGTAGTAGGAAATGACCCGCGGGTCGGTCACGGTCTTGCCGACGAGGAGGGGGAGGAACAGCGGGTGGGCCGCGAACATCGCGCGCTGTCGTCGAACGACGTATTCGACGACCTCGTCCCAGGGCGTGCCGGGCTCCACGACGATCTCGAAGTCGTCCGCGAGGCGGCCGCGGATCAGCTCGACGATCTCGTCGCGGCCGGAGACGTGGTTGTAGAGCGAGGAGGGGTTCACTCCCAGCCGCTCGGCCAGGCGGACGACGCCGAAGTCGGCCCCGTCATCGATCATGGCCAGCGCCTCGTTCACGATGCGTTCGACCGACAACAGGGGGGTCTTCGGTCTTGCCACGGTGGCCTCCCGTTCCCAGCGGTCTGTTCTGCGGTGCTGAAAGTGTCTCTTTCGCATTGGCTCCGCAATCGCCATAATAAACAAATGCTATTTGTTTATTCGGCCGAATGCCAGCCGGTCGGACGATTCGAGGGAGAGCCAGTTGACCAGCGACTATCGGTACATCGAGGCGCTGACGCCGCCGTCCTCGCCGGCGCGGGTGAGCCCGCCGTCGAGTGATCCCGTCCGGATCGGCGTCGTGCAGCATGCCTGGGATGCGGACGCCGGCAGGCTGACGCGGCACCTGGTCGAGGGGATCGGGCTTGCCGCCCGTGCCGGGGCCCGCATCGTGTTCCTGCCGGAACTGACCCTCTCGCGATACCCGGCCGATGTGCTGCCGAGCGGCGTTCCGGTTGAATCCGCCGAGGATCTGCTCGAAGGGCCCACTTTCGCATTCGCCGCA
>Ga0157371_10001715_pt1 | contig 22284 bp, 12 predicted proteins | sample C45metaG_FD_113462 | JGI IMG/M metagenome (GOLD analysis project Ga0157371, IMG submission 113462) | Corn rhizosphere microbial communities from Kellogg Biological Station, Michigan, USA - C4-5 metaG | ecosystem: Host-associated > Plants > Roots > Rhizosphere > Soil | place: USA: Michigan...
CCGCACAAGTGCGCACACAATTCGGGCAGACCGGAGGCGCCGAAGACGGCGACACGCGGCACCAGGGCGGCCTCCCCGGCGCTGGCGGCGGGCAAGTAGAGCTCCGGCAAGTCATGAGCGGATCCGGGCTCCGACTCGGCCTCGAGCCCCGACTCAGCCTCGAACTCCGGCTGCGAGCCCGAGCCCGACTCCGACGCTGACAAACCGAGGAACGTACCTTTCTCTCCCACCTGATCGGACGATCGCCGCCGCTTCCGTGGCACGGCGGCTGGCCTAAACGCGGCCCGGCCGCTACGCGCCGTCCCGCACGCCATGGCAAATGCACCGCGCATGGGCCGCAGCGCACCCGTCAGCGACAGCTCGCCGGCGAATTCGCGCTCGCCGAGCGCCTCGGGTGGGATCTGGCCGCTGGCCGCGAGGATGCCGAGTGCAATCGGCAGATCCAGGTTTTTGGTTCGTTGCTAACAGTTATGAATACTTTTTTTCATAAAAAACAACGGGTTAAATTTCCTAACAGTTTTTTGGCTCTAGCACGACGATATTGTCACTGTTCCGCGCGCCCTTTAACTCATCATTTTCGATTTGGAGCATTTCGTTAAGGGTGGCCAACTTCGCGACCTTCGAGCGCTCCTCCTTGAGCTCGCTTCGAAGTTGCGCGCTTTTCCGGCGCTCCTCCGCAAGCTCGGTTTGCTTTGCATCCCTCTGCTCGCGACTGGACGCTCCCTGCTTTGTGCGAATGAGCGCGGCAATTGTCGGATAGTGGTTATGTATTAATGGCGCTGTGACTCCCACCTCCCGGGCGACTGAAGAGATGCTGAGCTTGGTTGAACCGTATTGAGAGCGCCCGCGCTCAATACGAAAAATAGCTAGTTTTAGTTCCTTTTTACGGGCGACACTTGTCTTACGCTGCTGCGTCACAGGAAGTCTCCTTATCTTCTACTTGATACCCGAGTCTGCCCAGCACGGCAGCGCAACGCGCGATATCCCGATTGACACGTTCCCGTCCCCCAGCACCGATATCCGGCGCCGTTCGAAGCTGGTTTAAGTGGTCGAATAAACCTTGATAGATGGACGCATGTCTGCGGCCGACTACTGCATTGTCGCAACCGTTTCCGCAGCGTGTTTTATCGAAATCATTGCCGACGCACAGGTTATCATCTGCTGTGCACCAAGCGTGACCATTGCTTCGAATCGGGGTGCTTGCGGCGATTGAGCGGACCATTGCAGCATGGTTCTTAAATAGGTTGACGTTGTCACGCCGCGAACGCCAGTCGATGAGCCGCTCCCCGTAACCCCCGGCGAGCGGCTCCGATTCGTCGAACCATGACGCGACTACATCTTTCTTCACGTCATCCAACTCATCCTGAATCTCAAGATAAAGCGCCAGCTCTTGAGACTCGTTCAGCGCGTACCCGAGCGTCATATCAATGCTCCAGTGCTTGAAGTGCTCCTTCAGATACCGAAGGTCTCCGAATTGACTGCGAGCAGCATAATTTGCAAATGTTCGGCGAAACTGATGAGATGCCAGATTCCATTCGAGACCGTAGGCCTTCGCGAAGCTTTTCAAGTCGTCGTTGAGCGCTTGCAGCCCCAATGTACGAACGAGCTTGCCTTTCTTTTGGTCCAGTCCTACGAAGAGCGCGTCAAGATGGTCCTCAGCTTGTGCGATGCGTATATCACCTGAATCCTTTGCCGTATAACTCTCAATTTCAGCATACAACATTTCCTGATATGGAATAGCCCAACGTTCGAGAACTCGAATCGCTGTGACGGCGGACTCAGGAACCATCCATTCCGTCGCGCCTTCATACGTTTTCTCTGATTCGGAGCGCATCCACCAATACTGTTCACCGTTGTCGTCTTCCGAGCTATAACAGCTATCAGTTTGAAGGTTGGCAATTTCGTGATTCCTACAACCGCTCACACTGGCGATGACGATGTAGCAGGCAGTTCGAATGTCAAGTAATTTCGTTTTGAAATCCCCGTAGCCATTAAAACCCTGTTCTATCAGAGCTAAGCGTTTTAGTCGACCGATGTACCGTGGATGCAATCCTCGCTTCTCGTCGGCCAGACGTTGCATATCGTCTCGTAAGTCAAGGAGACGAGGTCCTTCTTGGACAACCTTCCATGCGGCCTGAAAAAGCGACATGAATACGTCGTTCGGAATCAGTGGGGTAATGCCAGCATCTTTGTTCTGCCTGCTTTTGCTGTATCCCGCAAGATGGTCGGCCGAAGAGTCTGGCCATGGATGGTCAGGCATTGGAGAGTCGGTGTATTGGCTCAACTCATAGATGTCGCTGACAGCCTTAATTCTTTTATAAAGCGTTCCTTTCGCTAAAGATTTTGTACCCTTGCGGTTTCCGTTCGTCCGTAGGTACGTAACGTAGTTTGTGCAAGCGAGCCTTGAGACTCCACTTATGCTTGTTATCTTAAGACGATATATGTACTCGATGAAGTAGTTCATGTCTCTAAACGCGCGGACAACAGTCATGCCGGTTGGCCTCCTACCGCCTGGAACTCCTCTCCTCATGTAGCGGTAGAGCATGGCTTTTAAGCTCTCCCGGAACGGAATGGGGACTTTAGAAAAATCGAGCTTCTGGTTCGACTCGCGAGTATTTGTGGTTGCTCCTGTTGGCCACCACTCGTCGTCACCATACTGGCTGACGATACGCAAGACGCCTCTGACTTCCCGCGTTGAGATAATGAGAGAATCCCGCTCTGCGCCGGCATGCAGCAAGCGGGCGTCATTTGGTTGCTCGAGGACTGCTATCGCGGTCGTGTCGACCGTGCGGTTGGCATTTACGCTCATGCTGGCAAGTCCTGAATGTCTCCGATGATAGTGTCAATGCGCCAGAAAGGGTGCGGCTCTTGGCGTGCTCGTTCGCGTTCCCTATCCACAACTGATTTTTTGAATACTCCTTTCGCGATACCGACCGCGATGACATCACGGTCTATCAATCTAACTATATGCGCGAGCTGCTTTTTCCATCGCTTCGCGTGCATCCGACTGCGCTCAGCGAGAATCCTCCAGTAGAAGCTGAGCAAGCGGTACAGGTCATCCGCCGTTACCACATAATTGCGGCAACGTATGCAGTTCAAGAAGCTCGTACACAGGAGTTGGTCTCTCTTTGGTGCATAGTCACCATTCTGCAAATCTGAACATTGGCCGACGGGCGTCCTCTCGGTGGCCCCCAAAGTGGAAGTGAGAAGCTCTTCGGTAAGTGCCATGCCGAGAAATTTCCAATTCGTCTTTGCGTCGTCTCCGGGACGGAGGTAGTTGATAGACGCAACACGCACCGTATTCCCGGCAGCTGCGGCCGTCGTGACTATATCTCCGTCAAGAATCTCATACATGCGGTTGACGAAGGTCTTGCGGAGGCGACTGACGTTAACGCGGAGAGGCTTCCCGTCGGTATCTTTCAGGTCATATCGGTGAACCAGTGTTTTAATGGCATTCAATAAAGTCGAGTCGGTCAAAGCGCAAACCTCGCCTTTTTTGGTGACGCCACGTGCGGAAGAGCGTGCCCGAAAGAGCCATATGCGATTTTTCAAGTGCTCGGGAGCCTCATCCTTCAGCCCCGCCGAGAGCTCTATTACCCGTCGGACCAGCTGCGCGATAGTCGGCCTTAGAGTCGGCATGGCTCCAATCTCGAGTTCATGCGCTCTCGCATTGCGAATGGCAACTTTGCTCGTAGAGTGGCCGCGACGCTTGTAAAGAACCAAGAAACACATGTTTGCTTTAGGGTGAGACCGAAGGCAGTCTGCGCTCATCTCGATGAGTGGGGTGGTGTTTCTTCCTGTGTGCAGTGCTATAACGAGCAGTGCGTAGGCGAGTAACTCAGACGTTGGTTCTACATCGACATCGAAGATGGGCATTACCGCATCTTTCACGGCGGCAGAAAATGCCTTTCGTTGCGCCGCCGCCAGCGGGCGCGCTCCCTTGTTCGCGCGTCCTGCACCCGGGAAGGGGTTCGCCGGAAACGTGGCATCATCTCCACCCAGAATTTCTGCAAAAAGGCCTCGCGCACACAGAGATTTGAGGACCGCTTTTGCCGAGTGGTATCGACTTTTCTTAGAAAGGACAGAGATATTCTCTCCATCGAATGATGCAATGTAGCCGTCCATCACATCTCGGTTTATGTCGTTCAGTGTGAGCGGGCGGTGCTTGGCTGAACTCAGCAAAGTTAAATAGTCCAAGAAGTTTTTGAGGCCGAGTCGGCAATAGGTGGCAACCGTGAGAGAAGTAACCTCCACATCCTGTCCCACGAGAAATCGCTCAATCTGACGCTGGCAAGCGTAGGTAATTTCGTCAATTCCCACTCCATACCATTGAGCGAAGTCGAACGTTCTTCCCTTGGTATGCTCCGGAGGGAACAATATGCTCGTTTGCTTCGGAGGGAGTAGGCGACGCGAGACGGTAACGACGCCTTCAACCAGGTCGTGCTCGACCATGGGGATGGTGAGGTCCGTCTGTATGAAGACCTTACGCTTGGTACTCAAGATTCATATCCTCCCCAATCGTCAAGTTCCTCGTCGTATGTCAGCACTGCTTCGTCAGCCTGTTCGTTGACGATATGCAGGTAGACCATGACCGACGAGAGCCACCTGTGTCCGAGCTGCTTTTGCAAGAATACGAGGGGTTCTATTCGCTGTTTGCGCCGGCGGCTCTGCAAGGCGACCAACGTGTGAGTCGCATATGTATGGCGAAGCATGTGAGGGTGTGCTCGCAGCCCAATTTTGCGGCCGACCGTACGAACCATCGCTTCAATTCCCTTACCATCCGCTGCGAACGGTAAGCCGTCTTGGTTAAGGAACAGTTGGGGATACCGCTCGTCAGTCAGCGACGCCCGCTCGCCACGATGATGCGTAACATAGTGAAAGAGGAACTTCATGAGATTGCGCGTCATGTAGATTGTTCGGTCCTTAGAGCCCTTTGTCTTCATGCAGCTCCCGTCGGTCGGGTCGAGTAGGACGGCAACGTTTCTTGTAAGAACGCCCTTCGCATCTGGGTTGAACACGTATGAGACGGGGAAGCTAGCCAGCTCTTCGCGCCGCAGGCCGGTCTTCAGCGCCATTTTAATGATTGCATGATGGTGGACATTAACGGTAGCGTTCATAAGATTGATTGATTCCGCGACCGTTAGGTATTTGACAAGCTTTTGATGCTTTCGCGGCATCACCTCAGCCACGGGTTTGCTCCCGGCGGATGCTGCCAGATGCGCCAAAAAACCGTTAGCGTTGTTGAGGTGCCGGCGCTCGAAAGAGTAGGGGAGTTTCGCAATCCACGTCTGCCGAACCGCATACGTATAGAACGCGCAGATGTATGTGAGTCGTTGTCGCACCGTTTCCCGGGCTAGATGAACTGTTTTGAAACAATAGTCTCGATACGCCGCGACCAGGTTTTTTTGTTCGCCACGCGATACGTCGCTCCAGTCCAGCTTATGAGATTCCAAGAAGCCAAAATAGTCGTACAGGGCGCGAGCTATTGGTTCCCATGAGTTCTCCGACCCAATTGCGCCGCGCTGGAGGTAGAAGCGAAGAAATTCGTTTACTGGCGTACAACTCGACATGTTTTCCCACAAAAGAATTGGGAAACCAGGTCGTGCCAAGGTGCCGATTACGTAGTCCTCTGTAGATGAAATGAGATGCACACAAACTCCTAGTTTTTCTAGCAAGCGGACTGTAGGTTGACAGTCCCCGCGAGGAATATGTATATCGCTAAATCTGTTGTGCCAGTCTGCCGTTCACGCTCCGCGTGTTTCATAGAGCTTGCGACAGGCAGAGCACTTCGAACTTCCCGCAGCCGACCGTCGCTTTTCAACGTATCGACCTGTGGCTAGCGCGGGGATAGATTGAGGCGTCCAGCTTGGCATGGTCGCAGAGCAGGGTGGGGAGCGGCGCAGCGTCCAGCGCCAAAAATCTACTTTCTTGCGCATCGCATCGGTTTTTTCTAGACATCGGTCGACATGGAGCTGTCATTGCGCCTTTCCTGAATTTAAGAATTTGCTTTGCTACGGAGTTCTAATTAACGAATTGGCGAGAAGTTATCGTTCAAGTTTGGCAGAGTCAAGCTCGGAAGGTCGCGGTTATGGGTTGTCCCAAGACAATCATTCCTTTTCAATTGTCTGGATTTCTCGATGGATAGCCATTGAAAAATGGTTGCCTTCTGTCTTGTTTCTTTGCAAATGGTAAAAAAAGAATTTTTTACTATTTGACTGGATGAGGCGGCCGCAAGCATTGTCTTCCGAAGCTGCAGGGGCAAAATGCCGCAAGGGCCGCTTGTTGTTTGGCGTTCAGCGCAGGCTGCACAAACCGCATTTCGCTCAGGCGCCTGTTCTACCAAGTGGCCGACCGCTTGCTGAAGAGCCGCCTAGTTCCTCTCCTAGCTAAGAGGTCCTCTCATGCATGTGGCAAGGCTCTAGCGAGAAAGGCGGCCCCTTCTTGCCAGCGACCTCGATTCCACGTGCATCGGTGGAGACAATTGGTGCGGCCAAATAGTAAGCTTGCCTCCGAGGTAAGACATGAAACGCGTTTCGTGTCCCGGAGCGATTCGCCGAGACGGAGGACGGAGCGGCCAATGCCCGTAGTGAGAATGTCATGTCGGTGAGGGAATCACGCGCAAGATACAGCCATAGGACTGGACCGTTGACGCGTTTAGAGTGACGCTCGATGATGGATAGGCAAAAAATTCTGGCGCATCGGAGGGCAGAATTCCGTGGAATTTCGAAAGCACAAACCTGAGCCTACACAAAAAGGAAACCCGCACGGCTTGGTGCAACGACAGCACGTATTCCCGAGAAAGGCTATCGAACGCTTCTATGGACTTGACAGGAAGGTTGCAGTGCTTCGATTTGGTGACGCGCAAGGTCATCTACGCCTTACGGCCGAGCACGAAATGTTCTGTGCGAAACGCGTCTGGGACCAACGTGCTGAGTCCGGATACATGGCCCAAATTGAGAAGCGGTTCCAGAGAATCGCCAACCTCGTCCTCCATGGCGACCGTCGATGGCTCGCTCTTGAGAACGACACGGTCACTATCTTCTACGCCTTATGGAAACACAGGGCGCACTACGGTGCGAACCCCGTGCCCGCAGTTTTGGCGAAAGAGGTGGTACCCGACAATGGGCTCACAAAGGACAAAAAGGAACGGTTAGAGAGCAAACACTATCTGTTCATCGATGAGAATGGCATGATGGGTAGTCGGCAGCTAACCGGAATGCACATTCAGCGCGCTATTGACTACACGCACATTCAGCTAAGGGGGATACGATGGTGTGTCACGCAGGCCGAACCGGGCGCGGGCGAATTTCTCGTCCCGGATAACCCTCAAACACTCTATGTTCCGCTGTCACCGACGGTTGCTCTCCTTGGGGGTACTGACATGCCTCGGGCAGACTCGGACGCCGTGCGATTTATCAATCTTCTTGCGATAGCTGGTTGCACTAGATTTGCATTTGCACGAGATTTCTCTCTGTGTGGCGGAGCACGACATTATGCCGAGTTGGTCTCACCCCCTTCGGTCGCAATGCGTTGATATATGCCGGATGACGCTGAGCAGAAGAGGACGGGGCTGACCGCTTGGATAGAACGATGATGCTCGGCGCTCGCTCGTAGCTATGGACATCGTAGCGGTCCTGGACGGGTCTTCGACCCGCGAGGAAAACGAGCAGGAGTGTAAAACAAGACTACTATGAACATGACTTCTGGAGAGACCGGGCGCTATTGGACGCCGCGTGGGATGCCCATGCAGACAGATGAGCATGGCTACTCGTTGTTCGCGACCGGAAAATGGCAGGAATACCTCAACGCTCACGTAAGACAAACTCACGCACTCCTGAAAACGGCGCGAGTTATCGTACTCCTGGGCGAACCAGGCGCTGGCAAGACGTTTGAACTCAACAACCTTCGTGCTCATACTGAAGCAAACGCGAGCACCAGGGTGCTCCACCTTGACCTTGGGAAGCGTTCCGATGCGGGATTGCTGGATAGAGCGCTGCGCCGTCTCTTGGAACCCTGTATGGACGAGGGTGTTCCCTGCGTGCTTTTCCTCGATTCGCTGGATGAGCTTCAGGACAACATCAAGAACGCGGAAACGGTATTGGAAGACGTGCTCAGTGAAGTATCTCCTGATGCGCTTCGACTTGTCATCACCTGTCGTTCGACGGCATGGCCAGACTCGTTCGAAAAGTTTCTGCGAGAGCATTGCAACGACTTCAACGAGGCGTCAGTGGGCGTCTTCGAAATCGCGCCGTACTCTCGTCGACAAGTATCGGCCCGCTTGCAAGATGAAGCCATCAACGTGGAGAGCTTTTTCGCGGCACTGGACCGTTCCGACGCACACGGCCTCGCCTTGCATCCTCTAGGACTCCGATTCTTGATGTCTCAGTTCCAAGAAGGTCTCGCATTCGCGTCTAGCCGATGGGAACTATACGAGCGAGGATGTGCGGCACTCCTGAAGGAAAACAACGACCATCGCGTGGATGGTGGCTGCCTTTCGGCTCGGAACGTACAGCTTCGGCTGCAAATCGCCGGTCTACTCGCCGTGTATGCGCTGCTAACAAACAAGATGAATATCGTGCTGGACCGCACAGGCGACATTGGTTCTAAGCGATTGCCGCACCTTGAGGTCGCGCGACTAATGATGCTTCCTCTCGCGTCTGAACGCGCCGAGTGGAATGTGTCTATCGAGCAATATGAAGAAACGCTACAGTCGGCGCTTTTTACCGTAAACGACGACGGTACATTCGTCTTCGCGCATAAAACCTACGCGGAGTTCTTAGCTGCCCATTTCATCCGGTCCTGTAACGCTCCCGTCAAACGAATGCTATCGGTCCTTGGTCTGGCAGATGGCAAAGGATGCGTAATACCGCAACTTAGGGGGCTGGCCGCTTGGCTGTGTCATACGAACCCAGAAGTGCTCAAGGCGGTGCTACACGTGGAACCTGGGATGGTATTTGATAGCAGCGTTTCGCTGACAGACGACAAACAGATATCCACTGTCTTCGATGAACTGGCCGACCATGTCGAGCGGCACAAGTTTCAAATATACAACCGCCAAGCATTGCGCTCGTACAGCAAGCTTCGACATACCGCGCTGCATGCGAAGCTGCAACGCCTTCTTGAAGACCGGACTCGCCCGAGCTCACTGCGCCAGTTTGCAGCAACGGTCGCGCAAGCGTGTGGACTCGTTAACGACATTCCGGTTTTACTCGACCGTGCGCTGGACCGCTATGAGGACTACGATGTGCGGCAGAGCGCGGCAAGTGCAGTTCGCGCCGGTGGCTCAGAAGCCTCGAGACGAGCATTGTTGCCCTTGGTGAATAGTGAACCCTCACAGGACCCCTCTGATGAACTGAGGGGTATCGCACTACTTGCCGCGCTGGAAGTTGCGGTGCCTGTTCGTGACGTCTGTCGGCATCTCAACAAGCAACCGCGCGCGCGCGTCAGAGGTACCTATGCTTTGGCTCTGCGCGAATTTGAGAACGCACCGCTCCAGGCGCCAGATATAGAGCCACTACTCTCCTGGTTGGAGTCGCAGCTCAAGATAGAGAACGTTGACACCGCTCGGACTGCCCTTGTCGCTCGCATGCTAAACAAGGCTGCATCAGCCGTCACGTCTTTTGAAGAAGGCTGGGCTAGCTTTGGAAGGGTTGCGTGGTTTTTGATTGAAACACATCACCAATTGCTCGCGTATCAGGAGAGGCCGAGAGTCGAAGAGGTAGCCAATTTCGACGAGGCTTCACGCAAACGCTTGCGATTATTCGAATCTATCTTGTGCGAAGCTAGGGGGGAACCGTCCGCCGTCGCCCGCCGACTGCTGCATGGAACAGACCTGCTCAGCAATGCAGATGGCCCATTTCTCATTAAGGCATACGAGGAAGCGCCGACGACCGGTTTAAAAAGGCAAATACTGGGACACCTCGTCCTATGCTACCTTCATTCGGACTACGTTGTCCGCGAGTGGCTGCTCAATATCGCAGGACCAAACGCAGACGAAGGCGACCCGCTGCTAGCTGGAATCGCCGCTGAGTATATTGACACGGTGCCGCTGCACTCCTCCTATGCGGAGAGCCTGAGAAAGGAGTTCGCTTTGCGCTCGCAACGCAGTTCGCCAACTGCAACAATCAGGCCGAAGCGGTCGTTGGACCTACTATTGGCCGCTTTGGCCCGCGCTGAAACGGGCAATCTGGAGGAGTGGGTTCGTATTCTTTCATACTTGCGGTATGACGGCGAGTTCGGACGCTTCTACTCGCGCGCCCCGGAGGTTACGAAATCGGCGCTATGGTCGTCGTTGGACCCCGAAACCAGGTTGCGTTTGGCTCGGGCCGCCCTGGCGTACATCCGCGCGGTCAACCCCGACGCTATTCTTACGTCAAATCGATTCGATTTATTCGATGATGCCGGAGTTGCGGCCCTCGTCCTTTTACAGTCGGATGGTCAGAAAAATTCGGACGAATTTGGCCAACTATTGCTGAAGTGGTGTCGCAACCTCGCACGCTGGTCGCTAGCGGAACAACCGCCCGCCATTATCGGTGAGCTATTGCGACAGTCGATGATGCTAGCAGAAGAACCTGTACTTTCGTTGCTATTTGAGACCTGCGTAGAAAGTTTATCAGACGAAGAAAAACCTAGGTTGCCGACATTCGCATTCTACTTCATGCCCGAACCACTGATTCGCAGGCTTGAGGCGATGCTGTATGAGGTTACAAACGAGTCGACCTTTTTAGCGCTTTCGAAGTTTCTCGTTGAACGACAGCGCCAACCTGCAATCGCACAGCTCATTCATCGTGTTCAATCGTCACCGGACTTAGCGGCCGCCTCGGTCGCCAAGGCCATGTCACTGTTAGCGGAGCATGCCCCTGTCCAGTTTGTTAGGCACATCTGGCCGCAATTGCAGTCGCATCCGGAAGCAGTCTGTGGGTTGGCAATTGAAATGAAAATCGTCGCGGCATCCGGTCGAGACGTACCACTGCTGAAAGCCGACGCCGCCGTCACCGAGGAGCTGTTTGAGATGCTCGAGGCGAGATTTCCGACATCCACCGATGAAAAGGGCGATGTCCTAGCCACTGCTCGACAATACATCCAGGAGTTCAGAACGGCATGCATTCTCAATTTACGGAATCGCGCGGACGCTGCAGGTATCTCGTCACTTCGGAGAATTTCTGTGCGGCACCCCGACCTCCCATGGATTGCACCGATGGTACATCAGGCTGAGCACAAAGCCGCTCATGACTCTTGGCTTCCCTACGACGTGTGCGAGGTCGCGGTTGCCTTAGGAATTTCTGGCGGCCGAGTCATTAGAACAGAAAGAGAATTGCACGACGCCGTTCTGCAAGAACTTTATGCCATTGAGGCCAGGGTGTCGTCGACTACGACATTTCCTGCCGTGTACCACCTATGGGACGAGACCGTTAAGCGCCCTAAGCATGAACCACGGCTATGCGATTGGCTCGCAAGCGAACTCAGAGACCGACTGTCGCCGAAAGGTGCTGTTGTAAATCGAGAAGTCCAGGTAAGGTCGCTGAGTCCGAAGGGGATGGGGGAGCGAACGGACATTCTTGTCGAGCTAGCTCCGCAGGGGATGGACGGTAAGCCGGGAAACATTCAGCGTGTCGTAATCGAGGTCAAGGGTTGCTGGAATGCTGAGTTGATTACATCGCCGGCGTCGCAGTTGCGTGACAACTACATGAAGGCATACGGCGCTGGATTTGGCATCTACGTGGTCATGTGGTTCCTTTGCGGCGAGTGGGATGATAAGGACTACAGAAAGCGCAAGACACAGACTCTCGTACCCGACGAGACGTTTGAGGGTTGCGCCAACGCCGTTTCCACTGCTTGCGTTCGCGCTTCCGTTGGCGCAGCGGCGATAACGTCCTTCGTGATTGACTGTACCTACTAGCGAGACAACGTGCGGTAAGCGAGGGCTGCCAGCGCCATTTCACTTCGCACCGTCGCAACGACAGAGGAGGAAACACAATGGCGCAGCCAATCAGTCGATTCTTTTTGCGATTGGGACTACCCCTGCGCAACATCCGTTGGTCGTGGGGGCGGCAGGCGGGACCACCATCTTGTTGCGGACATGGGCAGACGACTATTCGGGAAAATCGCGTAAGGTTGTGGTCCTGCGCGAACCATCCGCTCGCGATGTCTCCGAGTCTTTCGGCCTCGACGAGCGAATCGTTCACTTGAGAGCTCTATGGAATGGAGGTGTGGCGGGCTATACCGTCATTGCGACGGCTAGCGATATGGACGCGCGGCCCCGTGAGATTGCGAGCTATCGGGATGACGCTGTCTTTTCCATCCGTCAGCTTGAGTTGACTGCCGATGGCGCAATTATGGCAGCCATTGACACTCTCGTACCCATCGCCACACTGAGTTCACACGCCGTCTCGTATCGAACGCAGGCCGCCGCAGGCCCATTTCCCATCGACGAATCAGAACGGTCCGGATTGTCCACGAGCACGTATCAACAAAAGATACCCGCCATGCGTGTGTGGCTCGAAGATGTCTGTCGCGCCAGGAAGACGGTAGTGTACTTGGAGGTCATGGACCGTTTTGGATTGACCTTCTATCCTCTTCGGAACGCGATGAGCAAGCTAGGGCATCAGTGCGTGGACGCCGGCTTACCTATTATTACATCACTTATCGTCAACGAGACTGGACATTGCTCTGATGGGTTGTTCGCTGAATTCGGCGTCGAAAACGACGAAGAAGAGCGGCAACGCTGCTATGCCTACTGGAATTCGGCTTCTGCTACGTCAAATTCTGCTGCCGCCACCGAAGGCAAGGGATTGTCCACGGACACCGATGACCTCGCACTTCGTGCAGCCCGGTTCGTCAAGGTGCAAGTGCGTACGGAGCAACGGGCCTTTCGCGAGTCGGTTTTTTATGCGTACGGAGGACGTTGTGCTATAAGCGGTTGCTCCGTTCCGGAAGCGTTGGAAGCAGCACACTTGGCTGGCAAAGATTGGCGACAGGGTGATAACAGTGCCTCGGACGGTATTTTGCTCCGTCGGGACCTACATACACTATACGACCGAGGCATTCTTCGCATACTCCACGACGGTCGGTTAGAACTCGATGAGGAACTGCTCGCGCACTACGGTGCCCTCACCAACGTTACTGTCTCATTTCCTTGAAAAGCAAAGCACAGCAGGCCTCGCTTCGAGAATCAGTATCTTCAGCGAGGTGGTTTCGCCTGGGACGTGCGCTACGCCCCAGCACCGAGTTGCTCAGTTGCCTCAACAGTGTTGTGGCCCAGGTGGGCAATCACGCCTGCCGTTGCAGCCGCTAACTCAGCAGGATACGTGCGAGCGACAATCCGAGCGCAGGCATCGCGGCAGCTATTTTCATCTAGCGCGAAGCTTTCGGCGAGATAGAAAAGCTCGCCATGCTTTTCTGCTTGCAGAGAGCATTCCAGTTCTTGCCGCGTCGTGTCGATATCCGTGCCAAGCTCGGCACAAATGGCTGCCAGGCCTGGGTCAGCGAGTAGTCGCTGGACAATCCAGCGCTCAGGCCACGCGTCTCCTGGAAGGAAAAATAGCTGCTTCTTGAGCCACTCCTTGGCTGAATCAACATCAGGGATGGACTCCAATGCACTTGCAAATGTCCTGATGTGCGTCGCGGAACGGGTGGCTTGGTCGCCGTCGAGAATCCCTACAACGTTCGATATCCGTTTTTCTTTGTATCGCGCGGCCATTTGACGCACTACTGCGCTCGCTGAGCCAATTGGCCGAATGGTCACGCGCTTTCGCGCCGACACTGGAAGCGCTGCCGCCACTATTGCAGCTGCCACCTCGTCCTCAACGAAGATATCTAGCTCAAGGCCATTCACGCCACTCAATTTACCGGCAGCAAAGAGAGCCGAAACAGCAGGGACCACGACGGTCGCGCTCTCATTGCTTTCCAAATACAATCTACCTTCCGGTGGCAAAGCATCCAGGATTGTTGGCGAGTGCGTCGTGCAGATAATCTGCATTTTGCGGTCGTAACAAAGCTGCTTCAAATGCTCAACTAGTCGCTTTTGAGCCTGCTCGTGCAAGCCGAGTTCCAACTCGTCAATGACAACGAGCGGGCTACCAGGACAGGCATAGAGATACGAAAGAAGGTCGAAAAGTGCATTTTCACCCGCCCCCATGTTGAACCCCGAGTAGGTTCCCATCCGACGCCGGACTACCGGTAAGCGATGCTTTAAAGCACGCTTGAGCTCGAAATCATCGTATGACACGCCGAGGATTTGGCCAACAGCCGCTTTTACTTGGTCCTCCCAACCGCCACGCTCAATGGCACGGAATGTCGCGCGATGCCCAACAGCACCGCTACGCTCAGAATGCGGAACCACGCGATTGATACCAAAGAACATTACTTCTCGGTTCACTCGGCGGTTGTACTCTGTCCACTTCCCGCCCTTCTTTTTTTGCCGAAGCTGGCGCCCTAGACCGACCCCACCGGGCAAGTGAGACGTCTCCCTCCACGAATCATGGCGTATAGCATAGGCGATGGCTATACCTTCTGGCGCAACTTCTTCGGCTGACTGTACGAAGAAATCAGAAAACGTGTAGTAATCGTGCTTTCGTCCGGGAAACCCTGGAAGCTTGGACTTTGGATTATGGAAAGCGCAAGCTGCTATTGCCAGCAACGTCGACTTACCTGACCCGTTCTTCCCAGCAATTGCCGTAAGCGGGTAACGGAACTCCACGGCGCAGGGCTTCAGGCTACGAAGGCTACCCTCCCGCAGCACAATCTTCATCAAGCTCTGGCGTGAATTATCGCTGGCAAACCAGTCGCGGTTCCTTGCGTCCAGCCTCGAATACTTGTAGCTCACATGTCTCCCCGAAGACTCGCGTGAATCAAGACGGCGCAGCGGTCATCCATCTTTGCGTTCCCCGCAACCACGACCGCCAATCTCTCCCGTGTAGTCCGGTCTACTCATAGTTGCGCAATGCCGGTGGCATCACGAGGGACCTAGCCCAGAGAGATATTCATAGCATACCAAGTCTGCAGTTCCGGTCCGACGCCTCGGTGTACGCCACGGCCCCTCGATGTTGGCCGGTAAGCGCTGCGCGCTCATCAGATGCATCTTCCGGATGCTGGCGTCCGAGGGCCGTAATGCGTCATACTATACAGCACTGTGAAGGAGAAGTGGTCGTGCAAGACAGCAAGCGAATACCGGTCAGCTTCAGGGTGACACCCGAGTTCAAACGTTGCTTAGAGCTTGCAGCGCTCGCAGAACGGCGCTCTCAAACCAACTTAATTGAGAAGCTGGTGTTCGACTACTGCAAGAGCATCGGCATCGATGCCGATGCGGCCTCGTCCAACACCACGAATATCGCTGAGACAGGGGAAATCTAAGTTTGGAGTACGAGAACCTAACCAAAGAGGCGCTTATTGCCATCTTGAAGCGCCGGGACGCACGAGCACAATACGGCCTGCATTGGGAGCGCTCTGACATCGACGTCGACAAGGCGCTGAACCGCGATTTCGTTGGACTGGAGTTCGACGAGGCGCTGTCATGTGGCGCCGAGCCTCATCGCAACTTCATCATTGAAGGAGATAACTTCGATGCGCTACGACACCTCGCGACAACTCACGCGAGCGCCTTTCACCTCATCTATATCGATGTTCCATACAACACGGGTAGGCGTGACTTCGTCTACAACGACAACTACTTTGACGCTACAAATCGGTACCGCCATTCGACCTGGCTTGAATTCATGTACCAGCGGCTCGTGCTCGCGAAATCGCTACTGCGAGAAGACGGCGCGATATTTGTCTCCATTGATGACAACGAGCTTTTCAATCTTGGCCTGCTGATGAATCAGGTATTCGGAGAAGCACGCTTTGTAGCCACCTGCATTTGGCAGAAGCGTTACTCCCGAGAAAACCGAGAGGCCATCGGCGATGCACACGAATATCTGCTGGTCTATTCGCCCAATCCAGACAAGTTCAAGCTCCGCAGGGGGCGGATTCCGCTAACTGAGGAGCAAGCGAAGGTCTATCGGAATTCTGAAAACCCCAAGGAGACGGACCCGGCAAAGCGCTGGCGCGGCATTCCGATGACTGCACAAGGCTACCGAGCCAACCAGATGTACCCCATCACCAGTCCCACGGGCAAAGTCCATACCCCCCCAGATGGTCGCTGCTGGTCTATGGTCGAGCCAGAGTTTCGAAAGCTGGAGACCATGGGGCGTATTTATTGGGGGAAGGACGGCGCTGCTCAGCCCAGTGTGATTCGGTACCTCTCTGAGGTCGAGGGTGCCGTGCCTTGGACTTGGTGGCCGCACGAAGAAGTCGGACATACCGACGAAGCGCGGAAGGAGATTCAAGACATCTTCGGCACTCAGACGGCCTTCGACACTCCGAAACCGGTCCGGCTAATCGAACGCGTATTGCAAATCGGGGCTCCGGAGAATGACGCCCTTATCCTGGATTTTTTTGCTGGGTCCGGTACTACAGCACAAGCCGTACTGAAGATGAACAAGAAGTACGGTGGTGCGCGGAGATTTGTGCTCGTCTCCAGCCGAGAAGCGACGGTTGAGGAGCCCGAAAAGAACCTTTGCCGCGACGTGTGTGCACGCCGAGTCCGAGCCGTCATTGAGGGATTCCGCTCGGCAAAGAACGGGGAGGTGCCGGGCCTCGGGGGCGAATTCGCGTACCTACGGGCAAAGACAGTGGCCATGCACCGATTGGAAGAAGGCTTGAGTGACGAGATGGTTTGGAATTTCGCCTTGATGGCTTGCGACCACCCCATAACTGCTCCGAATTTTCCGTTAGCCACCTCAGTCAACGAGAATCACCTCATCGTCTACTGCGCAAACACGCGAAGCGCCACCCTCGATAAACTCGTATCTGCCGTCAGCGCATTCGAGGGCAAAGTGGTAGTGTTGACGTGGACCACTCAGGCGGTAGTAGCAGCATTGGCTGACCTCGCGGAAAGAGTGAGCATCGTTGCGGTACCCGATGACCTAAGGCGTATCTTCAAGCAAGGAACCGTACGAGTGCCTGAATACCGAGACGAATTCGAGGTGTCCGAATGAGCCGAATCAGCCCCGTGTCGTTTCAGGAACGACATATTGAAGCCCTGCTCGAAAGATTCCGAGCTTTGAAGCTACGTTATGAGGCGCTCGGCAGGGAGGCATCTGCGGCTGAATTGAACCGGCTCCGCCATGCTGACGCATGCGTACTACTTCAGGCTCCAACGGGAATTGGCAAAACGCTCATCGCCTGCGAATTGCTTAGCAAATTTTCAGTTGAAGAAAACGTGTTATGGCTATGGTTCGCCCCGTTCGCTGGCGTTGTTGACCAGGCCAAAGCCGCGCTGGCCAGTCAGGCACCAAACCTCGCCCAACTTGATATTCAGTCCGACCGTCGCATGGCAAATCTGCGTCCAGGCGCAACGTTTGTCCTCACGTGGCAGACGGTCGCTGCGCGCAGCAAGGATTCCCGTCTCGCGCGTCAGAGCGGGGACGCTGGTCTAGCCATTGACGACCTCCTCGTCCAGGCCCGCGATGAGAATCTTCGCATCGCCGTCGTCGTCGACGAGGCGCACCATGGTTTCGTTCGGGCATCCGAGGCAAGCAAGTTCTTTACGAACATCATACAGCCAGACTACGTGCTGATGATGACCGCAACGCCTCGCGACGCTGATGCAGAAAAATTCGCGCAGCAAACGGGTTACCGAATCGGCGGCCCGTCAGAATGGGCGTCCATCACGCGCCAAGAAGGCGTCGACGCGCAGCTACTAAAAAGGAGTGTGAAGGCGGCCCGCTTCATTGCGAGGAACCAGGACGATGCGCAGTTACTCGCGTTCGAAGAAGTCGCGATGTCGGAATGTGCCGCAATGCACCGGCGCATTAAGGAGGCATTGGCGAGCGCCGGCGTTGCCCTAACACCTCTCATGCTTGTTCAGGTGCCCAATGGCGGACAGGCTTTACAGAAGGCTCGCGAATATCTAACAGGCGCCCTCCGCTTTCCCGAGGAATCGGTGCGCGTCCACACCGCTGATGAGCCAGACCCAAATCTCTCGGCACTCGCCCATGACCCGCAGGTGGAAGTCATCATTTTCAAGATGGCTATCGCAACGGGTTTTGACGCGCCGCGAGCTTTCACGCTCGCGGCACTGCGCGGCAATCGCGATTCGGATTTCGGCATCCAAGTGGTCGGACGCATCATGCGTGTTCACAGGCTGCTCCAAGGAAGGCTCATTTCTCTGCCGGCAATCCTCAGCTACGGCTATGTATTTCTCGCAAACAGCGAAGCCCAGGAAGGCTTGGTAGGTGCTGCGGCGCGGATTAATCAGATGCCGCAGCAACTCGCCTCCGCGAGCCCATCGACCGTTGTCACGGTCCTCGCAGGAAGCCCGACGGTGCAGGTCGTCCATCCCGGGCAATCGCTGTCTCTCTTACAAGAGGGGGCACGACATGCACCGAAGGAACTAGAACCGCAAGAAGTCGAAGACATTGATGACTTGCCAATGCCTTCGCTCCCTGGGGTTCAAACAACGCTGTTTGACCCATTGACCCCGGAGGGACAAGACGTTGCGGAAAAGCTGGCGCATGGCTTTGCGGAACAGTCGCCTTTGACACACGCGTTCGAGCTAGAGGCTCAATCGGGTGTTCTGCGCTACGTCCTCAGGGAAGGGATGCCGCAAACGCTGGTGGCGGAGAGATTGCCCGACGCACCCGAAAACGTCGAGGAGCGCTTGGCCGCACATATCGATTTCACGCGAGTACTTGGCGACCGCTTCAGAGTCCGGTCGCGCGTAACAGAACGGGTCGAAGACGTATTCATTGCCGAAGAACCGCAGGACCACGATGTTTGGGCAACCGTCTCGCCTATTGCAATTGCCGAACGTGCACGTCAGATTGCATTCGAATTCGACGAGCTTGACCGCCGAGAACTGCTCCGCGAGTTAAAAGAGCGGTTCAGGAACGCCCTTCAAGAACACGGACATGAGATGCCGGATACAGATGAGGCGCTTACAAGGCAACTCGAACTGGTCCTAGTCAGGAACGAGACGCTGATTCGCCAGGCATACAAGCGTGTTCGCGCCGAGAACGTGACGGCCGCAGTTGTGCAGTTACCTGCGGCGGTGGAAAGCCTCGCGCCCCTGCTTTCGGCTAAGCGGAACATATACGGCGTATTCCCGGACAGTCTGTCGCCACAGGAGCGAGAATTTGCTGAGGTCATCGACTCTTCGAGCGAAATCCTCTGGTGGCATCGCAATCCTTCTCAAAAACCAGAGTCGGTGGGTCTTTATCGTTGGTCCGGTGGCGTGGGCTTCTTCCCCGATTTCGTGATTGCGATAGCAGGGCGGACTGAGGGCGGGGGTATCGCACTGGTCGAAGTTAAGGGGCCTCAGTTGCAACAATACGACAAGGCCAAGGCCGCCGCACAGCACATCGCTTATGGTCGCGCATTCATGGTCGGGAAGACAGGACGCGAGGGTGGCTTTCGCTTTTGGCGCCTCGTTGATGACCAATTGGTTGATGACGGGCCGTTCGAGCCTCACCGACTAAGATATTCTTGACCACCTAAGCTGCGCACAGCGGGAGGTATGTCGTCGCCTCCCGCCCCGTCTCAGCCGCCTAGCTACGCCAACCGCCTAGTAGCCTCGGAGCAGACCGTTTTCTGGGTTCACGGTGCGGTTACAAATCTCCCAAACGCGGTCAGCCCGTTGGTCGCGAAACCGCCGATACGTTTCGACGTCGAACGTCATAAGCTGCGTATCCTGGGCAAAGGAATCTAGCAGCAGATGCTTTTCAATTGGGCAACCAGACGCCTTCAAACGACCGAAGTAGCTCGCCGGTAGCTCAGCGCGCTTACGAATGTTGTCCGTTGCGCCAACGAACCGATAGTTCCCAATCGTGTTGACCTCAGCACTGCCCAGGCCGAGTCTGGTCAACAGAGCGTGTCTAGGGTAAATGTGGTCGACATGCGGCTCATTGCCCTTGAACTTAACGTCGAAGGGAGAACCTCCCATCTGGTCGACGTAAACCAAGTTCAAGAGAATGAAGCGCAATCTTGTTTGGTCGAGATGCCCAAAGCGAAGCTCGGTTGGCATTCCCCTCGATTGAAAATATTCCTTCAGTTCCACCATCGGAAATCCGTCCGCACATCGCTTTCCAACGATGCCGTGCAGTCCGTTGATGACCGAGTCGGTGCTTTGCGAATACCATCCGAACAGCTGAGCCTTGTAGTAGTAGCCACGCATCAGTGATTTGCTGCGCTCATTGGGTTTCGGATTGAAGTAAAAATAGTCGAACAGGGGAATGAAACTGTTGTAGCTTCGCACTACCTTGTCCGCGTAGACCTTGAGGTCTGACTTCAGGAAGTCGCGCAGCTCACGGAAGGCCTGCTCTGCACGGTCCCACCCCGATTGCATATCATGGAGTAGCTGCGCTCCATCCGGTCCCGAAAATTTCTCTGCTGACGCCTCTGCGCCCCGGCCATGCACAACAAGAAGACACTTCAGTGGGAAGGACTTGTCGAAGCTGAGATTGGTACCGTTGAGTAGCTCTGTGGTCTCCTCGATAACTTCTTCGATTTCGTCCCAACCTTCCTTCATGGCCGCAAACATCAAGTCCGATGCGTCCAGCTTTGTCCCACCAGAGTTCACCCGCACGAAGATGTCGAGCACAGTTCGATACGGAAATTTGTCCGCGACACCGTCCAATTCCTGAGCCCAAAAGTGAGAGTCTTCGCGAAGCAATCGCACTAACTGCCCGACGTTTCGACGCACTCGCTTTGTTCTTGCGCGCTGCTCTTCCTCGTTCGGTCGCTTATCAATTGGCACTGCCACGTCCGCTTCATCCAGCGCATCGTTTAGGTCATCCGCAAGCTCATCCGCGACCGTTTGCTTGTGTCGCCCCATAAGGTCCGTTACACGATACCAGGGCAATGGTAGCGCGACCGCCGAGAATTTCAGCGAATGCAGCAGTCCGGTCTCCGTCTCGACCTTCCCGCTTGTGACGTCGTAGTAGGCTTCGGCACGCTCGCCATTTTCCAGAGTTATCGCACCGGCGAAGATTGCGAAAAGTGTTTGAAGACGCTGCTGCCCGTCAAGCACGAAGACCTTTTCGTATCCCGCGTTACTGACCGCCGCCTCGTAGTAGTCACTCAGGTCGGCATCCCACATCACTTGCGGCATGAACCTGCGAGCCTTGATTTCGTCTGTTGTCCGCCACAGAAGCAGCGTCTGAATCGGATAGTTACGCATCAAGCTATCAAACAGCTTGAGCATTTGCTCTTCCTCCCAGACAAACGGTCGTTGGATGTGCGGCAAGAAAATCGATTGATTTATGTCCTGCAAGAGGCGAAACAGCGTTCTGGACTTGTAGCTCATGGTCTGGTCCCCGTGGCGTTTTGGCGGTTTAGCGTCTATTCTAGCGGACACGGAGACCAAAAGCGCCCCACGGGCGACAAACAGAGAGAGGGCATGAAATGCGCCTGCGCCGTTTTGAGATTCGCAACTTCAAAGCCATTCGCCAAGCCAGCTTCGAGTGGGATGAGCTACTGGTGTTGATTGGCGAAAACAACTGCGGCAAATCGACCGTGCTGTCCGCACTCAGCTATTTCCTTAGCGGAGGGAGCATTAGGGACTCGTCGTTGTTCAGACGCCATGTTATCGACGTCCAAAATGCGATAGAGCTTACAGCGCATTTCGACGAGCTGACAGCCGTCGAGCAGCGTCAAGTCGCGGTTCGTGGGCGGATGACAAACGACGCATGGGTGCTTAAGAAGAAATATTGGTTCGAGGCTGCCGGCGACGGTGATGACCCGGAGCGCGGAGGTTGGAAGGAGCAACTTTCAACTTTCTCCTCTCGAGAGACGTTCACGGGTTGGCCTGAACCAGACACCACTTGGGCTGCGTTCCCCGCAGACTACCAGCCACTTATTGAGCGGATTGCCAACAGAAGTGCCCGACCGAACAGCGCTTCGCGCGACGCGCTTAGGGAGATTGTCCGCGCTAGCCGTGCTGACCTCATCGTTTCTGGCCCTCCAGATTGGATACCCAACCCAGGGGGCGGGGGCAATTGGAAATCAAACGCGAACTCCATTATCCCTCGGATTATCTTTGTGCGGGCCGTTCACGAGGCTTCCGATGAGACTAACGCGCGAGATGCCTCGACCTACGGCAAGCTCGTAAACCTTATTGTCGAACGTCAGTTGTCACAGCGACCAGAAATGGCCGAGCTCAAGCGCGCGCTCGAGGGAGTACTGCAACTCTTTCAACGGGACGAGGCGCATCCAGAGCGCCAAGCGACCGAGATACGACAACTTCAA
>Ga0157371_10001716_pt1 | contig 22279 bp, 19 predicted proteins | sample C45metaG_FD_113462 | JGI IMG/M metagenome (GOLD analysis project Ga0157371, IMG submission 113462) | Corn rhizosphere microbial communities from Kellogg Biological Station, Michigan, USA - C4-5 metaG | ecosystem: Host-associated > Plants > Roots > Rhizosphere > Soil | place: USA: Michigan...
CGAACTCGCCGTGCATGCGCACGGTCAGGTCGCCCTGCGACAGCGCGGTGAGCAGGCCGGAGATCTGTTCGATGCTGGAGGCGTTGGCGTCGAGCAGGCCGTTGATCTGCTGGGCCAGCTGCAGGAAGAAGCCATCCTTGCCTTCGGCGCTGATGCGGCCGGACAGGTCGCCGGCGGCGGCCTGGGCGATGACGCGGGCCACTTCGGCTTCGACCAGCGCTTCGGGGGTGCGGTCACGCCATTCGACCACGTGGCCGACGCTCTCGCCGTCTTCGTTGCGGATGGTGGACACGACCTGGGCGAACTGGGCGTCGCCGAACTGCATGGCGCGGCGGGCCACGCCGTGCTGCTTGAGGTTGGCCAGCAGGCTGGCGTCCATTTCGCCGCGGTGTTCGAGCACGGTCAGCGGGCGGCCGACCAGCGAAACGGAGGCGTCGAAGTCCGGCAGGTTGCGGCGCAGGTCGTCCTGGTACTGGGACAGGGTCTGCTCCAGCGCACGGTTGGCGTAGACGATGTTGAGGTTGTTGTCGGTCAGGTACACGCCGGTGGAGCTGTAATCCAGCGCGGTACGGATGCGCAGGTTCTCGCGGGCCACGGCCTGTTCGGTTTCGGTGCGGTCGCGCAGGTCGCGCTGCATGCGCTGCATGGCCTGCATGAGGTCGCCGACTTCGTCCTTGCGGGTGACGTCGATATGGCCGTCGAGCTTGCCACCGGCCACTTCGTTGGCGACCGAGACGGCGCCACGGACGCTGCCGACCAGCGAGCGGGCGAACAGGTACACCAGCACCAGGCCCATGGCGGCACCGCCGAGCAGGGCGATGAGGGTCAGGGTGGCGGAGGTGGCGTAGGTGCTTTCGGCCTCTTCGCGCGAGGCGCGGGCAAGGCGGTTGTCTTCGGCGATCAGGGTCTCAAGGGCGGCAGAAGCCTTGAGATGCTTGGCGCGGGTTTCACCGACGAAGGTGTCGATGGCATCGTCCGGCAGGTCCAGCTCGAGCATTTCGGTGACCGAGTCGTAGGAGGCCAGCGAGTCGTTCCAGTCCTTGGCGAAGGCGTCGAACAGCTTCTTCTGCTGCGGGCTGTCGATCAGGGCGGGGTACTTCTTGATCGAAGCATCGATCTTGGTGCGCAGGTCGGCGGCGCGGGTCTTGGCTTCCGCCTTGACGTCGTCGCTGGCGCGGATCAGGCCCTGGTAGGCCGAGTTGCGGTATTCACCGAGCATGCCACGCATTTCGCCGGCCATGCGGATGCTTTCCATCCGGTTGCCGGCCAGTTCGGTGGTCACGTTGTTGAGGGAGTGCAGGCCACGATAGGCGACCACGCCCTGCAGCAGCATCACCAGCAGGATTACACCGAAAGTCAGCATCAACTTCGGCATCAGTTTGAGGTTGTTGATCCATTGCATGGTGGTGCACTCTCCGGTGGCAGACGCGTCCGGGCGTGGCGCCCGGTTGCAGCGGCCACGCCGGCCTGGGCCGGCGTGGCAGGGCGTGTGGCGATTACTTGATGTTGGCGAGCTTCAGGCCGGCCGGCGAGCTGACTTCGATTTCAGCGCGCGAAGCGTCGCGGGCGATCTTGCCGATCACGCAGACGGTCTTGCCTTCCAGGGTTTCCAGCGGGAAGCTGAACTTGCCGCGGTTGGCGCCGGCGATGCGGGCCGAGAAGGTGTGGCGCGGGAACGCACCGCCCATGTACAGGAAGGTCGGCTGGCCTTCAGAGCCTTCGGCGTAGCGGGCCTTCTCGACCTTGCCACAGACCATTCCGTCCTTGCCGACCGAACGCGGCGCCATTTCCGGCGGGATCATCTCGTTGGACTGGGCGAACGCGGAGGACGCGGAGGTGGCGAGCACGGCGACCGAGAACAGGGCAAGCAGGGACTTCATCGGGAGATTCTCCGGGGATATGGGCAAGTTGGCCCGGCCGTGGGCTATCCAGTGCAGCCGGGTCCTGAATCCAGCTATCGGCCGGCCACTGGGGAACTGAAGCACTTTTTTTCCGTGACCCGCATTGCGGTTGCAGATGCGGGCAGGAAGATCAAATTCTGTGACGGACGTCTCAGGCGGCGACGTCGTCAACGACCAGATGGGTCTGGCCCATATCGGCACTGTCGAGCAGCGTTTCGATGTCCAGCAGGATGAGCATGCGGTCATCCTGGGTGCCGATGCCGGAGATGAAGCGGGTGTCGACGGCGGCGCCGAACTCGGGGGTCGGGCGGATCTGGTCGGCGGCCAGCGGGATGACGTCGGAGACGCTGTCCACCACGATGCCGACGACGCGGTCTTCGACGTTGAGCACGATCATGACGGTGAAGGCGTCATAGGTCGCGTTTTCCAGGCGCAGTTTCAGGCGCAGGTCGATGACGGGAACGATGGTGCCGCGCAGGTTGATGACGCCCTTGATGTAGTCGGGCGCGTCGGGGACGCGGGTGACGGAGTCGTAGCCGCGGATTTCCTGGACTTTGAGGATGTCCACGCCGTAGTGCTCGGCGCCGAGGGTGAAGCTGAGGTATTCGCCGCCGTCGCTGGCGGCGGTGGTGTTCTTGTCGTTCATCGAGGGGTCCTGGGTCGGGCGTGGCGGTCGAAAAAACCGGCTTCACGCTGGATATCGGCCTCGTTGGGGGCGACTTTAGGGGGGACAATCCGTCCTTGGACAGTGCGTCGGTGTGCAGGTGACCAGGGGGAAGCGCGGCGAGATCACGCATCAGCGGCGCCACGCGGTTGAAGCGGCCGTCAAATCTCCCCGTTTTTCCTGGCACTGCGCTGCCGGTCGATGCGGAAGATGTAGCGCTGGATCGCGCTGTCGCTGCCACGCGGGAGGTCATCGAAACGCATGCCGATGCGCTTCATTTCCACGCCATTGGGCAACTTGACGGCCAGTTGATTGCACACGATCAGCGAGATGTGCAGCGGACTGCTGTCAGGCAGGTCGAGCTGGGCGGCATAGCGCTTCTGCAGGGAGAAGACATTGCAGTCCACCGGCACCGTCACGGCCAGGCCACCGCCGCTGATGTCCACCACCCGCAGGTGGAGCGCTTCGCTGCGGTCTTCATTGATCGGGAACTTCAGGTGCGGCGAATCAGTGATCGGGGTCTCGAGCCGGTACAGCTCGCGGCGCTGCAGGTGCACCAGCTCTGCCGGAAACGGCACGCGGAAGGCTACGTGGCCGTCGTTCTGCGTACGCTCCAGGCCGTCGAGCCGGAAGCGGACCATCACCCGGTCCAACTGGGCGAAGCAGAGCAGGTGGCCGGCTTCCTCCGCCGCGCGGTTGGAGGGCTCGGACGGGCTGCCGTCGAGCAGCAGCCAGTCATCGTCCTCGTCCAGTTCCAGGACGGCGGTCGGGAAGGACTGGTCGCGCCCCCCCAGGTGGGCGTTGATCAACGAACGCTGGTCGATCAGCGCCTGCAGCAACTGCCGGATCTGGCGAGGGTTGCGGACCAGATACCGGTCGTCCGTACCGTCGTCGTGCGCGGCATGGGAGGGGTCGTGTGCGTCGAGGCTGCCTTCGGACATGGAATCTGCTGAGTTGGGCGGGTGACGACATCCGCAGATGCCAGGGCTCAGTCCGTTTATCGGCAGCGGGGCACAATTATGTAGGGTCAGATGCCAGGGAGACCGACGCACCGGTGCAGGGCCGGCGCGTCCTGGACCATCAGTGGGCGCTGGCGATCTGCCGGATCCGTTGCAGCACCGAGGTCTGGCCGTCGTCCAGGTGGAAGCGCGCCACTCCTTCGGCCAGCAGCCCGGCCTGATGCGCCATGCCGTGCGTGGCCATCATGGACTCTTCCACCAGCGCGGCGTTCTGGCGGGTGTTGACGTCCATCTGCGCGATGCTCTGATTGACCTGTTCGATGCCCATCGACTGCTCCTGCGAGGCGGCGGAGATCTCGCCCATGATGTCGTTGACCTGGCGCACGGCCGTGACGATATCGCCCATGGTGGCCCCGGCACGATCGACCAGCTGGCTGCCATGGGCCACCTTGCCGACCGAGTCGTCGATCAGCGTCTTGATCTCCTTGGCGGCGTCGGCTGAGCGCTGGGCCAGGGTGCGCACTTCGGTGGCGACGACGGCGAAGCCGCGGCCCTGCTCACCGGCGCGAGCCGCTTCCACCGCGGCGTTGAGGGCCAGGATGTTGGTCTGGAACGCTATGCCATCAATCACCGAGATGATGTCGGCGATGCGGCGGGAGGAGGCCTGGATGCCGCTCATGGTGCGGATGACTTCGCCGACCACCTCCCCGCCCTGCGAAGCGACCTCCGATGCACCACTGGCCAGTCGATTGGCTTGGCGGGCATGCTCGGCATTCTGGCGCACAGTGGCGGTGAGTTCTTCCATCGTGGCGGCGGTTTCTTCCAGGCTGGCGGCCTGCTGCTCGGTCCGGCTGGAGAGGCGGCCGTTGCCTTCGGACATGCCGCTCGCCGCCGCGCTGAGACTGCTGGACGCCGACTGGATGCTGGACACGATGCCGGTCAGCTGGTCGATCGTGGCGTTGGCATCGTCCTGGATGCGTGCGAACACACCGTGGAAGTCGCCCTCCATGCGCGTGGTGAGATCGCCCCGCGACAGCGCGGAGAGCAGCTGTGAGATCTGTTCGATGCTGCTCGCATTGGCATCCAGCAGGCCGTTGAGGTGCTCGGCCAGCTGCAGGAAGAAGCCCTCCTTGCCAGCGGTCTCGACGCGGCCGGCGAAGTCACCGTTGGCGGCGGCGCGCACGATGCGGCCCAGTTCCTCTTCCACCTGGAGTTCGGTGGTGCGGTCGGCCCATTCCACCACGAAGCCCTGGCGCTGGCCGTCACCGCCGATGATCGGGTTGACGATCAGGCGCATCACACGGCCGCCGATCCGGATCTGGGCGCGATACGTGCCTTCCAACGTATCGAGCAGCTTGGCCTGGTGGGCCGGGTGGCGATGGAAGATATCGATGTTGCGGCCAATCAGATCGCGCGCGTTGAACTGCGGCAGGTCGCGGCGCAGATCCTGCTCGACGCCGCTGAGCATGTGCTGCAGCGGGCGGTTGACGAACACGATGTTGCGGTCACGGTCGGCGATCATGACGTGGGTGGTGACGTCATCCAGTGCGGTGCGGATGCGCAGGGTGTCGGCGAGGCTGGCCTGTTCGCGATGGCGGCGGTCCAGCAGCTGCTGGCTGGTCTGCACCAGGGTGCGCGCCAGCGAGTCGGCTGGAAACTGGTCGGGCTGCACGTTCGCCGGCAGCGGTTGGTCATTGACCACGCCGCGCGCCATGGCGGCGAGCGCGCGCGGGTCGTGGCCGATCAGCAGCAGCTGGCGCCGCATCTGCACCGCCATGGCGCTGAGCAGGGCGGTTTCCACGATGACGTAGGTGGCGTGCAGCACGACCACGCCAACGCCGCTGCCGGCGGCGAACACCGGCGTCGGGGCGCCGCGTGACTGCAGGTAGAAGAACAGCAGGTGGTGCACGGCGATGGCCCCGGCCGCGACCACGATCGGCAGCCAGTCGCGGTAATACAGCAGCAGGGCGATCAGGACGATCACCGTGAAGTGCGTTTCCAGCATCCCGTGGGTCTGGTGGATCAAGGTGGCGGCCAGCACCATCCATGCCAGCGCGACCGTGCACCGCGACAGGCGGGTGCCGGGCAGCCAGCGGGTCTGCAGGGCGACCAGCGCGAGGCTGGGCAGGGTGATGGCCAGCAAGGGCGTCCATTGGCCGCTACGCGCGGCCAGCACCAATGAGGCGACCGACAGCAGCACGGTGACCATCAGGAACAGGCGGTCTGCTTCGGCGGCGATGACCTGCAGGTACGGCACCTTCTCGTGACCCACCAGCGAGGGGAGGGGCGTTGCGTGGGTGGACATGCGGGTCACTCCTGTGGGCATGAACAATGGGATGGAACGATGAGCGGTGCCTGCGGATGCGCAAGCAACTGCTGGATCAGGGGCGCGGCCGAGCGCGCGAGGCCGCCACAGCCGGGGTCAAGCTGTGCCGGGCCGGCATAGACGAGGCGGCGGGAGGCATCGAGTACCACCCAGGCATAGGGCAGTGGTACGCCAGCGTCGCGTCGGTCGAGGGTGTGCAACGCCGGCCGCGGAGCGGTCGTCGCGGCGCAGCCGCACTGGCCGTCAGCGAGCAGGAGAATGGGGGCGCCAACCGCCGGCAGCGATCCGCCCAGCCGGGCCAGGATCTGATCGGCGGTCATGGCCGGTGGCGCGGCGGGCAGTGTGCGCAGCAGCGCAGGCAGGACCCAGCCCAGCCAGAGTGACAGCAGAACCAGACCTGCCACGGCACGGCGCGTCGTGATCTGCGGCTGCTGACATACCGGTGTCATCGCGGTGGTCATCCTGCTGGCGTCCCTGCGCAACTCGATAGTCCCGTTAGCGGCGCACACGGCCGCTTACTTGATGGCAGACCGCCATCATTGGGCTGAATTCGGTAAGCAAGATGACGGCAGACAGTCTCTGGCCGATCGGCGTGTACACCGGGACGGCCATGCGCAACGGCGGAAACGACGACACCCTGCCGGAGCAGGGTGTCGTCGTGTCACGAAGGGTAACCGCAGCGCAGAATCAGAACTCCTGCCACTCGCTGTCGTTGACCATCGCCGGTTCACGGGTCATGGGCCGGCGTGCAGCGGCGCTGCTCGGCGCGGCGGGGCGCGGTGACAGGACGGCGGCACGCGCAATCGCTGGGCGCGCGGCTGTCACCGGTGTCACGCCCGCGCGGCTGTCGAGCTTGAACAGCGCGACCGCGTCGGTGAGGTCGCCCGCCTGCTCTTCCATCGCACGGGCCGCGGCCGTGGCTTCTTCCACCAGCGCGGCGTTCTGCTGGGTGGTTTCGTCCATCTGCACGACGGTCTGGTTGACCTGTTCGATACCGGCGGACTGCTCCTGCGACGCGGCGGAGATCTCGGCCATGATGTCGGTCACGCGCTGCACCGAGGCGACGATCTCGCCCATGGTGGCACCGGCCTGGTTGACCAGCTGCGAGCCTTCGGCGACCTTGCCGACGGACTCATCGATCAGTCCCTTGATCTCCTTGGCGGCACCAGCCGAACGCTGGGCGAGGGTGCGCACTTCCGAAGCGACCACCGCAAAGCCACGGCCCTGTTCACCGGCACGGGCGGCTTCGACCGCAGCGTTCAGCGCCAGGATGTTGGTCTGGAAGGCGATGCCGTCGATCACGGTGATGATGTCGGCGATACGGCGCGAGGAGGCATCGATCTCGTGCATGGTGCTGACCACGCGACCGACCACATCACCGCCCTGCGAGGCGACCGAATGCGCACCGATGGCCAGCTGGTTGGCCTGACGGGCATGCTCGGCGTTCTGGCGCACGGTAGAGGTCAGTTCCTCCATCGAGGCGGCGGTTTCTTCCAGGTTGGCGGCTTGCTGCTCGGTGCGGCGCGACAGGTCGTTGTTGCCCGAGGCGATCTCGCCGGCAGCGGTGCTGATGCTGGAGGAGGCCTGCTGGATGCGGCCGACGATCTGGGTCAGCTGGGCGACGGTGGTGTTTGCATCGTCACGCATGCTGGCGAACACGCCGTGGAACTCGCCGTGCATGCGGGCGGTCAGGTCACCATTGGCGATCGACTGCAGCAGGTGCGAAAGCTGGGACAGATTGCCGTCGGCCACTTCCATCATCGTGTTGAGGTTTTCGATCATGACCCGGAAGTCATGCTCGAAGCGCATCGCGTCGCCACGCTGGGTGAAGTCGCCGGCGGCAGCGGCCTGGGCCAGGGATTGGATCTGGGTGTTGATCGCCAACAGGCTGGCCTTGGCGGCATCCATCGATTCATGCAGGATCGCGCGGGTGCCGGGCAGGCGACGGGCGTTCTGTGACAGATCGCCGGTGGCGTACTGGTTGAGGATCGCCACCGAATCGGTGATCGCGTCCAGGTGCTCGAAGATCATCGTATTGATGCCCTTCGCCAGTTCGCCGTACACGCCCGGGAAGTCCTGCGGGATGCGGTGGCTGATGTCGGGGCCGGCATGCATCTCGGCCATGCGCTGGGTTTCAGCGGAGAAGCGGCGCAGCATCACGGTCATGTCGCGGGTCGCGGCCAGCATCTTGCCGGCTTCGTCCTGGCTGGTCGCCTGGATGTTGACCGACAGATCGCCACGCGACACCGACTGGATCGCGTGCACGGCCTGGGCCAGCGGGCGAGTGATGGCGCGCGCGATGACCACGCCCATGGCAGCGGCCAGCAGTGCCAGCAGCACCATGCAGGCGATGATTGCGTAGACGCTGTTCTGGTGGATGGTGTTGGCACGCTCCACGCGGCGTGCGATCACGCCGTTGCTGTACTCGCCCAGTTCCTTCATGGCAGCGAACAGTGCACGGCGGCCGGGACGCGACTGCTCGTCGGAGATCTGCTGCGCACCGGCGTTGTCGCCGGCGGCGATGGCCTGCTTGATCGCTGCGTTCGCCTTGAAGTAGTCCGCATTGCGTGCGGCGACGACTTCGTACAGCTCGCGCTCCTTGGGCTCGGCCGGGAGGGCGGCGTAGGCCGCCATCTCTTCATGGACCACCTTGCCGGTGGCCTCCATGCGCTTGTCGTAGTCGGCCACCGACTCCGGCTTGTCCAGCACGGTCAGCTGCGCCATTTCATAGGTGCGGAACTCGCCGAGCTGGGCGCGGATCTCGCCCAGGTGCTGTACCGACGGAATGTCGTTGGTGCTCATCGCACGCAGCTGTTCATTGGCTTCGCCAAGGCGCACCAGGGCAAAGATGCCCAGCGCCAGGGTCATCAGCGTGGTCAGGGCGAACCCCACGGTGAGCTTTCGAGCGATGGGTAGATCGTGGAACCACTTCATGATGGGAACTCCGGGCAGGGCGTAGGCGCGCAGCCGTGGGGAACTGGGCGAGATGGCGTGGTGGGGAAAGGTGAGGCGACCGCTGCGCGACATCTATCGGTGTCGCTATTGCCGATAACGGCGTTGCAGCGGAACAACTTGATAGCGCTCATCACATTGAGTTCACATTTTTTCTGTGAACTCGATCAAAAACGGGGTGTTTCGCCCAGGTACGTGCTGGCCGAGGAGGTTGCGAGCGTTCGCTGGCACGCCGGGTACCGACGAAGTTCACCATTGCGCCGGGAGCCGTGCCGGATCGCGCAGGCGCGCAAAAACGCCGCCACTCCGGGGAGCGGCGGCGTCAGGAGGCAGCGTATGGCAGGGGCGGTCAGGCCGCCTGTGGCACCTTCAGCGAGCGCACCAGACCGCCGATGTCGACGATCAGCGCCACGCGGCCATCGCCGAGGATGGTGGCGCCGGAGACGCCGCTGATGCGGCGGTAGTTGTTCTCGATGTTCTTGACCACGACCTGCTGCTGGCCGACCAGCTCGTCCACTTCCAGCGCGATCTTCTGGCCATCACCTTCGACCACCACCACCAGGGGCTCTTCCTGGGAATGACCACCGTAGCCGTAGTAATCGCTGAGCGAGAGGATCGGCAGGTACTCGCCACGGACCCGCAGCACGCGGCCTTCGCCGGCCATGGTGCGGATGTCGTCGCCCTTCGGCTGCAGGGCCTCCAGAACATAGGCCAGGGGCAGGATCAGGGTTTCACCGGCGACCGAGACGGTCATGCCGTCCAGGATGGCCAACGTCAGCGGCAGGCGGATCAGCACGCGGGTGCCGTTGCCGGCCTGGCTTTCCAGCTGGACTTCGCCACCCAGGGCCTGGATGTTGCGGCGGACCACGTCCATGCCTACGCCACGCCCCGACAGATCCGTGACGGCATCGGCGGTGGAGAAGCCCGGTTGGAAGATCAGGTCCCACACCTGCGAATCGGTGGGGTTGTCCGGCACGCTCAGGCCGCGCTCAAGCGCCTTGGACAGGATCTTGTCGCGGTTCAGGCCGCGGCCGTCGTCGCTGACCTCGATCACGATGTGGCCGCCCTGATGCGACGCTGCCAACGTGATGGTGCCGGTTTCGTCCTTGCCTGCGTCACGACGCACGTCCGGCATTTCCAGGCCGTGGTCGATCGAGTTGCGGACCAGATGCACCAGCGGATCGGCGATCTTCTCGATCAGGCCCTTGTCCAGCTCGGTGCCTTCGCCGATGGTGCGCAGACGCACGTGCTTGCCCAAGCGCGAGGACAGATCGCGGACCAGGCGCGGGAAGCGGCGGAACACCGCATCCACCGGCAGCATGCGCACGCCGATGACCGCTTCCTGCAGATCACGCGTATTGCGCTCCAGCAGGTCAAGGCCGGTCAGCAACTGCTCTGCCTGGGCCGGATCCAGTGCATGCGAGACCTGCTTGAGCATGGCCTGGGTGATGACCAGTTCGCCGACCAGATTGATCAGGGCATCGACCTTGTCCACGCTGACGCGGATCGAGGTTTCCGCTTCGTGGGCCGCAGCGGGCGCAGCGGCTGCGGCAGCCGGTGCTGCGGGGGCGGCAGGCTTGGCCTCGGTCGGTGCGCTGGTGGCCAGGCTGGGCGGTGCGGCCGGACGGATGTCCAGTTCGCAGTCGTCCACGACCCAGGCGAAGGTGTCTTCGATCTTGCTGCGCGGTACCTTGCCGACCAGGCCCAGGTCCCACGCGAGGTGGGCTTCGAGCGGGTCGAGCTGGTCGAAACCGGGCAGGCGCTCCATGCGCGCGGCGACCTGCAGCGAACCCAGGTGTTCCAGTTCGCGGATGATGCGCAGCGGATCATTGCCGCTCATGAACAGCGACGGCGCTGGCACGAAACCGATCTGCCACGCCTCGGGTGTGTCATCGATCTTGGCCGCGGCCACCGGTGCGGTGGTGGCGGCCTGGCCGGTCAGCACCGCTTCCAGGCGTGCCTTGATATCGGCGACGGATTGCGGGTCGGCCGGTTGGCCGTGTTCGGCCTCACGCAGCAGGGCGCGCAGCACGTCCACGGAGGCAAGCATCGCATCAACCGCGGCCGGCTCCAGCGCGCGCTTGCCAGCACGCAGTTCGTCCAGCAGCGTTTCCAGCACATGCGTCAGCGAGGCGATCGCGTCGAAGCCGAAGGTGCCGGCGCCGCCCTTGATCGAGTGCGCAGCGCGGAACACCGAGTTGATGATTTCCGGGTCCTGCTGGCCCGATTCAAGCGCCAGCAGGCCAGCTTCCATCGCGTCCAGCCCCTCGCGGCTCTCTTCGAAGAAAGTGGCGTGGAAACGTTGCAGATCCATGCTCATGGTGCGGGGTGTCCAGTTGCGAGGGGAGGGAAGGGTGAAACGGGATCAGCCCAGGACTTTCTGGACGGTGGCCACCAGCTGTTCCGGATTGAACGGCTTGACCAGCCAACCCGTCGCGCCGGCAGCCTTGCCTTCGGACTTCTTGTCCGCGGCCGATTCGGTGGTCAGCATCAGCATCGGCGTGAACTTGTATTCGGCCAGCTGGCGCAGCTCACGGATCAGCGAGATGCCGTCCATGTTCGGCATGTTGACGTCGGTGACCACCGCATTGAAGCGTTGGCCCTTGGCACGCCCGAGGGCGACCGCGCCGTCTTCGGCTTCCTCGACGGAAAAGCCGGCCGAGGTGAGGGCGAAAGAGACCATCTGGCGCATCGACGCCGAATCGTCCACCACCAAGATACGTGCGCTCATGCAGCGTTCTCCACAGATTTCAGGTTGTCATGGGGTGCTTCCAGGCCGAGGGCCTGGGTGACGCCGAGCAGACGCGCGGCATCACGGAAGGTTGCGGTGCAACCGTGGAATCCGGTGGGATGCCCGGCCTTGCGGCGGGCCTCGACGAATGCGCACAGCACCTGCACCGAGGCGGTATGGATACGGCCGACCTGGCTGGCATCCAGCGTCAGATCGCCTTCCTGATCCACCAGGGGGGCCAAACGTGTTTTGAGCTCGGTGCTGGTCTCGATACCGAGATCATCACCCAGTGCGACAGTGCTCATCTTTGCTCCGGACAAACGGTTCCGAGGTCTATAACGGCCTAAACCAACAAAGCTTTAGGGCGGCTGCCGGTTCCCGGTCAGTTCAACAGCTGCGTCGCGTCCAGCAGGATCATCGGCTGGGCGGTCACGCGCGCCACGCCGCGGAACAGGTCGTTGGAAATCTGGCAGATGCGCGCTGTATCGGGCGGCTCGATCTGCGAGTCGGTGAGGTTGGCGACATCCTCCACGGCCGAGACCCGCAGGCCCATGGTTTCACCATTCTCTTCCAGCACCACGATGCGGGTGTTGGCATCGTTGATGACCGCACTGCTGCCCAGGTGGATGCCCAGATCCATCACCGGGACGACCTGGCCACGCAGGTTCATGATGCCGAGCATTTCCGGCGCCGTCCCGCGCAAGGGCAGCAGCGGCACGGGCAGGACGACCTCCTGCACCTTGAGCAGTTCCAGCGCATAGGCCTGGGCGCCACAGCGCAGGCGCAGCCAGCGCGAGGTGCGCTCGTTGGCCCGCCGGTTTTCGCGCGGGCTGGAGGCCGGGTCGTGGGCCTGCCGTTGCAGCTCTTCCCAGCTGCTGGGGCGGCTGTGCGCCAACGTAGGCGTCTTGGCGCGGATGCTGGGGGCGAGTGGCATGGCGGGCATGGTGCGGGCGGTGGGGGCCGGCGGGGTGGCAGGGGTGGGCGCGGGCGCTGGAACGGGCGCTGGCGGTGGTACCGGCGCGGAGGGCGCCACGTCATCGCCGGCGGTCATCAGGCCGCTCAATGACGGGTCGTTGCGGACTTCGTCGAGCAGGTCCTCGAAGCCCGGGGCGGGCATTGCAGCGGGTGCGGCCACTGGGGCGGTCTCGTACACGACCTCCGGTGGCAGGTCATCCCAACCGGGGCGTTGCTCATCCGCCGCCAGCGTCATCGCGCCGCTCAGTGAGGGGTCATTGCGGACCTCGTCGAGCAGGTCGTCGAAGCCCGGCGCCGGGGTGGCGGTGGCGGGCAGGGTCATCTCGCCACTGAGCGACGGGTCGTTGCGGACCTCGTCGAGCAGACCGTCGAGCACGGCAGCGGGCATCGCGTCGGTGACAACGGCGTCGACTTCGACGTCGACGTCGACGTCGACTTCGACGCCCGGCGTCGTGCCTGCATCGAGTGTTGCCACCGGAGCCGGTGCCTCGGCCGGTGCCGGAACGGCATCGCCGAGCAGTTGGTCCAGATAATCGTCGAGTACGCCGGCCGTGTTCATGCCGCGCGCTCCATCTGCTGCGCGTCGTCGGCCAGGATCCATTCCAGCGCACGCCGATAGGCAGCCAGGCCGCGCCCCGGGTAATCCTCGGACTGCGGCGGCACGGTCAGGCTGGCGGCGTTGCAGATGCGGGTGTCGACCGGGATCGCGTCTTCCCACACACGCTGGCCGTGCTTGTCCTGCATGAGCTTGACGGTTTCGTTGCCAGCGCGGGTGCGGCGGTCGAACAGGGTCGGCAGGATCGACATCGGCAACGGGCGGCGACGCGAGCGCTCGACCATCTCACCGGTGCGGACCATGCCATCCAGGCCGTGCAGCGCCAGCGGTTCGGCCTGGGTCGGGATGATCAGGCGGTCGGCCGCAGCCAGTGCGTTGATCATCAGCAGGCCCAGGGTGGGCGCGCAGTCCAGCAGGATGTAGTCGTGCTGGCCCTGGTGGCGGGCGAGCGCGTTCTGCAGCGCCAGGCCGAGGCCGGGCTGGTTCGCGCTGCGGCGCTCCAGCGTGGCCAGTGCCGCCTGCGCGCAGACGTAGTCCAGGCCGGGAATGCTGCTGTGGTGGGCCAGGGTGGCCAGCTCGGCCGGCGGTGCGCCGAACAGCTCCAGCACGCCCTGCGGCGGCGGGTCCAGCGGCACGCCGAAGGCCCGGGTCAGCGACGAATGCGGATCCAGATCGATCAACAGCACGCGGTGGCCCTGCGTGGCCAGACCACGGCCGAGCGCGAGCGTCGTGGTGGTCTTGCCCACGCCGCCTTTCTGATTGGCAACAGCCCAGATACGCATGCGGTTCACTCCTTCAGTGCAGACGGAACGGCGGCGCCAACACGGCTGCCGGCCGGCACCGGTGGCAACTGCACCGGTGCGATGGGGGTAACAGGGGAGGTACGGGCGGCGCTCGGTGCGGCGGCCGTATCGGCCGGCTCGGCATCGGCACTGAGCCGGTCGGTGATCGGGTCGACGCCTGCAGCGGTGTCGGCGAGGATGATCACCATCACCCGCCGATTGCGGTTGCGGCCTTCGGCGCTGGCGTTGCTCTGGCGCGGCCGGAACTGGCCGTACCCGACCATCGCCAGCCGCGCTGGCTGCAGGCCCTGGTCGGCGAACAGATGCACCACGCTGGCCGCGCGCGCGGCGGACAGTTCCCAGTTGGAGGGAAACAGCGCCGTGGCGATCGGGATGTTGTCGGTGTGGCCTTCCACGCGTACGCCGTTGGGCGCATCGCGCAGCACCTGGGCGAGGGTGGAGAGGGTGTCGCGCGCATGCACGTCCAGCGTGGCCGATGCGGTGGGGAACAGGATGTCGCTGTTGATCTCCACCTCGATCCACAGCTCGGTACGGCGCACGGTGATCATGCCGCGCTCGATCAAGGGCGCCAGGGTGGCGGTCAGCTTGTCGGCGATCCCGTTGAGCTGGCGCTCGGCGCGCTGCAGCTGTTCCTGGTTGCGCATGGAAACGGGCATGCGCATCTGCGAAGCCATCGCCGGCAGCAGGGTGGGGTCGTTGCTCGGCGCCGGCGCGGACGGGCCGACCTTGGTGCCGGCCTTGATCACGGAGGGGCTGTCCCAGCCGCCGCCCTGGACCTGCTGGTTGCCGACCTGCACCGGGTTGATGGTACGCGGCGCGCCACCAAAGGCGGTGGTGAGTGCGTCGGCCATGATCCGGTACTTGCCCTCGTTGAGCGAGGAGATGGCGTACATCACCACGAAGAAGGCGAGCAGCAGCGTCATGAGGTCGGCGTAGGGGATCGCCCAGGCCTCATGGTTGGCATGTTCTTCGTGGTGCTTGCGGCGGGCCATGTCAGTGCAGGAACCCGGACAGGTTGGTTTCGATGTTGCGCGGGTTTTCACCCTGGGCGATGGAGATCAGCCCTTCGATGACCATTTCGCGGTCGCGGCTGTTGTGATGGATCACGCTCTTGAGCTTGGCCGAGACCGGCAGGAACAGCAGGTTGGCCGAGGCGATGCCGTAGATGGTGGCGGTGAACGCGGCGGCGATGCCGTGGCCGAGCTTGCTCGGGTCGGCGAGGTTCTTCATCACCGCGATCAGGCCGAGCACGGCGCCGATGATGCCCAGCGTCGGCGCATAGATGCCCATGCCCTCGAACACCTTGGAGGCGGCCAGATCCTGGCTCTCCTGGCTGCTCAGCTCGATTTCCATCATGTGCCGGATGGTCTCCGGCTCCACACCGTCCACCAGCAGCTGCAGGCCCTTGCGCAGGAACGGGTCGTCCTGGGCATCGACCTGGGCTTCCAGGCCGAGCAGGCCCTGGCGGCGGGCGATGTTGCTCCACTCCACGATCTGCTGGATCAGGTGCCGGCGGTCGCTGCTCGGCGGCAGGATCACCCACTTCACGATCTTGAAGGCATGCTTGAACACGGCCGGCGAGGTGTGCAGCAGGATCGATGCGATGGTGCCGACGATGACGATCACGAAGGCGGCCGGCGACCACAGCGACGCCAGACCGGCCCCCTTGAGGATGCTGCCGCCGACCAGTGAGGCCAGCGCGAGGAAAAGTCCAATGAGGCTGAGTCTGTCCATGGGTCCGTTATCGGCTTGTGTGAATGGGACTTGAGACGCCGAAGGAATCCACTGATGCGGCGGTCACACTTTCACGCGGTCAATCGTGGTGGGTGCGCAGCCCGTCCACGTCCAGGATCAGCGCCATGCGGCCGTCACCGATGAGGGTGGCCCCGGCATAGCCACGCAGTCCGCGCAGGGCTTTGGGCAGCGGCTTGATCACCACTTCCTCGCGGCCGCGCACCTGGTCGACCACCAGGCCAAAGCGGGCTTCACCGGCCTGCAGTACCACGATGGTCAGCAACGAGGACGGCATCGGCTCCACGTCCAGCCAATGGCGCAGATCCACCAGGGCCAGCGTGTGCGATTTGCGGTCCAGCACGGCGCGGCCATCGAACCACCCCAGGGAGCTGTTGGGGGCGTGCAGCACCTCCATCACACGGGCCAGCGGCAGGGCGTAGACGTCCTCGCCGGCCTGCACCAGCAGGGTCGGCAGGATGGCCAGCGTGAGCGGCACGCGGATCATGAAGCGGCTGCCACGGCCCAGCTCGGACTGGATCTGGATCTGGCCGCTGAGTTCGCGGATGCGCGACTGGACCACGTCCATGCCCACGCCGCGGCCGGAGATGTCGGTCACCTGCTGCTTGGTCGAGAACCCGGGCAGGAAGGCCAGATGCAGGCATTCCTCGCTGCTCAGGCGGGCGGCAGCCTCCGGATCGATCAGGCCCTTCTCGCGCGCCTTCTGGCGCAGACGTTCCGGATCGATACCCGCGCCATCGTCCTGCACTTCGATGCTGACGTAGTCGCCTTCCTGCTGGGCCGACAGGCGCACGTGGCCGCTGCGCGGCTTGCCCTGGGCTTCGCGCAGGTCCGGCATCTCCACGCCGTGATCGATCGCGTTGCGGACCAGATGGACCAGTGGATCGGCCAGCGCTTCGACCAGGTTGCGGTCCAGCTCGGTCTCGGCACCGATCAGTTCCAGCTCCACTTCCTTCTTCAGCGAGCGCGCGACATCGCGGGCCACCTTGGGGAAGCGCGAGAACACCTTGCCGACCGGCTGCATGCGGGTGCGCATCACCGCCGACTGCAGGCGGGCGGTGGCGATGTCCAGGGTGGAGACCGCGCGGTCCAGCTCTTCATCGTGCAGGCGCGCGCGCAGGGTCTTGAGCCGGTTGCGCGAGAGCACCAGTTCGCCGATCAGGTTGACGATCGCATCCAGGCGTTTGGTATCCACGCGCACGGTGTGCTCGGCCTCGGCGACCGGCTTGTTGGGTGCCGGCTTGTTGGCGGCAGGCGCGGCGGGCGCTGCCACTGCACGCGGCGCCGGGGCCGGTGCAGCCGTCACGGGCTTGGCACCGGGTGCCGCGCCGCCGTGCAACTGGTCGAGCAGGGATTCGAACTCGTCCTCGCTGATCATGCCGTCGTCTTTCCTGGCGGCGACCGCGGTCGGTGCGGCACCGCCATGCAGCTGGTCGAGCAGTGCTTCGAATTCATCGTCGGTGATCAGCTCACCGCTGCTGGGGCCGGCGGCGGCGCTCGGTGCGGCCGCCGGCGTCGCCGGGCCGTTGACGTCGAACTGTGCGATCAGCTCCGGCGGGGCATAGCCCGGCTCGGTGCCGGCCGAGACCGAGTCCAGCATCGACTGCAGATAGTCCAGCGACTGCTGGGCCGCGTCGAAGTGATGGGCCTGCAGCGTGGCCTGGCCCGAGCGCGCCATGCCGAGGGTTTCCTCGGCGGCGTGGCACAGCTCGACCATCGCCTGGATGCCGAGGAAGCCCGCGCCGCCTTTGAGCGTGTGGAACCCGCGGAACACGGCGTTGAGCTGGTCACCGTCCTGGGGCGCCTGCTCCAGCGACACCAGCTGTTCGCCAAGGCGATCCAGGATCTCCTGGGCCTCGAGGATGAAGTCGGCAGCGATATCGTCCGGAACAGCACTCATGATCGTTAAAGTCCCAAATCGGAGAGCAGGTCGTCAGCGTCGACCTGTGAAACCTGGTGGCGGTCCAGACCGGTCACGGCCGGGCCGGCCAGACCGTTGTCGCGCTTGTGCGCGGTGTCGTCCTGCGGCGGCAGCCCGAGTGCACCGAAGCCTTCATGCACGCGACGCACGATGCCCACCACGCGGCGGATGATCTGCCCGGTGAGATCCTGGTAGCTCTGGGTGAGTGCGATCTCGGTCAGGTTGTGGCGGATGCGGTCCAGCTGCTGGTCCTGGTCGGCCGTCAAGCCATTGGCGCGCAGCTGCTCGGTGAGCGTGCGGCATTCTTCGGCCAGGTCCAGGGTGCGGTGGGTGGCCTGTTCGGTCATCGCCACCACGTGATCCAGACGCGCGCAGGCATCGTCCAGTTCGCCGGCTTCGCTGGGCAGGCTGGGCAGCTCGCCCAGTGCCTGGCCCAGCTCGCGGGCGAGCCGGTTCAACCCGGCCATCATCGGCTGGGTCCGCAGTGCGGCCAGTGCATCGATTTGCTGACGCCACGCTGCTTCGTCGCCCGATTCCAGCGCGGCCAGTGCATCCTGCAGGCGCTGCACCAGCGCTGATTTGTCGCTCAGGGTTTCCATCAGGCGCTCGCCGCCAGACGTTCGAAGATCTTGCCGAGCTTTTCTTCCAGGGTCTGGGCGGTGAACGGCTTGATGATGTAGCCGTTGACGCCGTTCTGGGCCGCTTCGATGATCTGCTCGCGCTTGGCTTCTGCGGTCACCATCAACACCGGCAGGGTCTTGAGCTTGGCGTCGGCGCGGATGGCCTTGAGCAGGTCGATGCCCGTCATCACCGGCATGTTCCAGTCGGTGACCACGAAATCGAACGGCTGGCTCTGCAACAGCATCAGCGCGGCATGCCCGTCCTCGGCTTCGGCGGTGTTGGTGAAGCCCAGATCGCCCAGCAGGTTCTTGACGATACGACGCATGGTCGAAAAATCGTCGACGATCAGGATACGCATGTTCTTGTCCAAAGCTCTTTCCTCGGTCTTAATGGTTCTCGAGGCCGGCGTCGGCCGCCTCGAAGATTTTCAGTCGGCCACGCAGGCGCAGCACGGCCTGGCCATGGATCTGGCACACGCGCGATTCGCTGACGCCCAACACGGCGCCGATCTCTTTCAGGTTCAGTTCCTGCTCGTAGTACAGCGACAGGACCAGCTGTTCGCGCTCGGGCAGCAGTCCGATGGCGTTGCCCAGCTCACGTCCGAACTCACCGCGCTCCAGCACCTGCTGCGGGGTCGGGCCGCCCTGGGCGACGGTGTCCAGTTCGCCCTGGTCTTCGATCCGTGATTCCAGGCTCAGCACCTGGCCGCGCGAGGCATCTTCCATCAGGCGCAGGTAGTCCGGCAGCGGCATGTCCATCGCGGCGGCCACTTCCGTGGCGCTGGCGGCACGGCCGGTGCTCTGCTCAAGCCGGCGGATGGTGGCGGCGGCGTCGCGGGCGCGGCGGTGGACCGAGCGCGGCACCCAGTCGCCACGGCGGATGTCATCGATCATCGAGCCACGGATGCGGATCGAGGCATAGGTCTCGAACGAGGCGCCCTGGTCGGCGTCGTAGCTGCGCGACGCTTCGATCAGGCCCATCATGCCGGCCTGGATCAGGTCGTCCACTTCCACGCTCGCCGGCAGGCGGGCGGCCAGGTGATGGGCGATGCGGCGGACCAGGTCGGAGTGCTGGGCAATGCACTCGTTGGCTGCGACCCGCTGGACCTCTTTGTACTGTGCGGCGCCTTTCATGCGGTCACCCCGCGTTGCTTGAGGATGCGTTCGAGGAAGAACTCGACGCCGCCACGTGGCTCGGTCGGGGCCTGCCAGCGTGCGGTACGGCGCGCGATCTCGGTCAATGCCAGCGCCGAGGGGCTGGACGGGTAGGCCTTCACCACCGGCTGCTGGCGCTGGACCGACAGGCGGAGCCAGTCGTCCTGCGGCACGCAGCCCAGGTAGTTGAGCGAGACATCGGCGAGGAACTTCTCGCAGACGCGGGTCAGCTTCTCGTACAGCACCCGGCCTTCATTCGGGTCGCGCACCATGTTGGCGACCACCTGGATCCGGTCCACGCCGCGTTCGCGCGAGAGCACTTTGATCAAGGCGTAGGCGTCGGTGATCGAGGCCGGCTCATCGCAGACCACGACGACGGTGTCCTGGGCGGCCTGGCAGAACGTCAACACGCCGTCGGTGATGCCCGCGGCCGTGTCCACCACCATGATGTCCAGCTCACGCTCCAGCTCGGAAAACACGTTGATCAGCCCGATGTGCTCGGCCTGCTGCAGCTCGGCCATGTTGCGGCGGCCGGAGGCGGCCGGCACCACCAGCAGGCCGCCGGGGCCTTCGATGATGACCTCCTCCAGCGTGCAGCGCCCGGCGATCAGGTCGGCCAGGGTCACGGTCGGCTTCAGCCCCAGGATCACATCGACATTGGCCAGGGCCAGGTCGGCATCCAGCAGCAGGGTGCGTTTGCCCATGCTGGCAAGCGCCACGGCCAGGTTGGCCGAAACGTTCGTTTTGCCCACGCCGCCCTTGCCGCCGGTGACGGCGATGGTGCGGACCGGGCCCAGCGGCTGGCTTCGGGTAGCCGACAACGGGAAGGTCTGGGTCAGCTTGGCGTACTCACGCGACGGCATGGTTCAACTCCGGGTTGCAGGGCATATCGGCCGCGCGGCGCAAATCTTCAAGGCGAAGTACAAGATTGGCCGCACTGGCACGGTGCAGGTCTTCAGGAACGTCCTGGCCATCGGTGACCCAGGTGATCGGCAGGCGGTGGTCAACGGCCACCGACAGGGCGGTACCGAAGCGCCCGGTCTCGTCCAGCTTGCTCAGCACCACACCCTGCGGGTTGGCGGCGCTGAAGCGGCGGACCACCTCGTCCATGTCGCCGAAACTGGTGTTGGCCGGCAGCACCAGCAGGGTGCGGATCTGCTCGGCGGCCCGCAGCCACTGCAGCTGGGCGGCCAGCGCACGGTCGCGCGGGCCCAGGCCGGCGGTGTCGATCAGGACCAGTTTGTAGTCCTTCAGGCGTTCCAGCAGCTGGTTCAGATCGCTGCCACTGCTGGCCTCGTGGACGGCGATGCCGAGCTGGCGGCCGAAGCCGTACAGCTGCTCGCGGGCGCCGATGCGGCCGGTATCGGTGGTGACCAGGGCCACATCGCGGGCGGCGTGGGCTTCGGCGAAGCGCGAGGCCAGCTTGGCGATGGTGGTGGTCTTGCCGGCACCCGTCGGGCCGACCAGGGCGATCACGCCGCCCGCTTCGAGCGGGTCGACCGGGGCGATCGGCAGCTTCTTGGAGAGCAGGCCGAGCATCAGGCCGCGGCCACGGTGGGCTTCGGTGTCCAGCGGAATCTGCATGGCCACGTCACGGCTGATGCCGGCGTCGAAGCCGTATTCGTCCATCAGGTCCAAGGCGGCCGCACGGACCGGCGAGCCGCGCAGGCGTTCGTCGGTGAAGCGGTGCATCTCGCGCTCGATGACGTGGCGCATGCCCGCCACTTCGTGACGCAGCTGGCGGAGTTCTTCGTCGTCGCGCGGGATCAGGCTCAGCTCCGGCACGCTGGCCACGACCGGTGCCGGTTCGTTGGCGGCGGCCGCGGTGGTCACCGGCAGCGGCAGCGGCAGCGCCGGCGGTACGGCGGTGGCCACGATCGCGGCCGGGGCGAGCACCGCCGCGGCCGGCAATGCGGGCTCGTCCATTTCATCCAGTGGTGGATCGATCACGAAACGGGCGCGGTTGATCGCGGCGGGCGCGGCAACAGCCTCCACCGGCTCGGCGGGCGCCGCCGCCGCGGCCTGCTCGACATTGAACGGCGCGAAGATCTGCTCCGGCAGCGACGGTTCGTTGACAGCCGGGTTGAGGCCTGCGCGGGCCAGGGTGGCGGCAAAGCCATCACTGCCGCGCGGCGGCACCACTTCATGGGCGGTATCGAGCGTGCGGCCGGTCGCGCCGACAGCGGCGCGGGCCAGGGCGGCAACGGCCGAAGTGGTGGCCGCGACCGGCTCGGGCGTGGCGACCGGGGTCTTGCGACGGGTCACCGCCGCGATCACGGCATCGGCGGCGCTGCGTGGGCGCGGGGCCGGCGGCGGAGCGACGTCCTTGCGGGCCGCTTCCAGGGCACGCTGCACGGCGCCTTCATCGTAGTTCGCCGCCGCCACGATTTCGACACCTTCCGCGATCCGGCGGTTGGACAGGATCACGGCGTCCGGACCGTGTTCCTTGCGCACCAGGTTCATGGCCGAGCGCATATCGGAGGCGACGAAGCGTTTGATTTTCATGCTGTGGTACCGGGACTGGGGCGGCGGAGTGGTGGAAGGGAAACGCTGGTTGTCGGTGGTCTGCACGGTCAGGGATTCCCTTTATTTCCTGCTGCGGTGAATTCGAATGAGGTGTCTGTTTTCTGTCGCGTTGCCGTCAGGCGCCTGGCTCAACTGATCGTGCCGACCAGCTTCAACCGTTTGTCCTCGGGTACCTCGCTGTAGGCGAGTACGGACAGCGAGGGGACGCTGTGGCGTACCAGCCGTGCCAGCGCGGCACGTACCGGGCCGGGGACCAGCACGACCGCCGGCTCGTTCTTCGCTTCCTGCTTGCCGACACATTCGGCCAGGCTTTGATGCAGTCGCTCAGCGAGTCCGGGTTCCAGCGCGGCGCCGTTGCCCTGAGTGGACTCCTGCAAGACGCGTTCCAGTTGCGGGTTGAGGGTGAACACCGGCAGCTCCGCCGACATGCCGGCGATC
>Ga0157371_10001717_pt1 | contig 22267 bp, 17 predicted proteins | sample C45metaG_FD_113462 | JGI IMG/M metagenome (GOLD analysis project Ga0157371, IMG submission 113462) | Corn rhizosphere microbial communities from Kellogg Biological Station, Michigan, USA - C4-5 metaG | ecosystem: Host-associated > Plants > Roots > Rhizosphere > Soil | place: USA: Michigan...
CGAGGCACCCAAGGCTGGCAGTGGCGTGGAGGTCCAACTCGATGGCGAAACCTTCCAGCTGGAGGACGGTGCCGTGGTGATCGCCGCCATCACCTCCTGCACCAACACCTCCAACCCCAGCGTCATGATGGCCGCCGGTCTGCTGGCCAAGAAGGCTGCCGAGAAGGGCCTGATGCGCAAGCCCTGGGTCAAGTCGTCCCTCGCCCCCGGCTCCAAGGTGGTGACCGACTACTACAACGCTGCGGGCCTCACCCCCTACCTCAACGACCTCGGCTTCGATCTGGTGGGCTATGGCTGCACCACCTGCATCGGCAATTCCGGCCCCCTGCTCGATCCCATCGAGAAGGCCATCCAAGACGCCGATCTCACCGTGGCCTCGGTGCTTTCCGGCAACCGCAACTTCGAAGGCCGGGTGCATCCGCTGGTCAAGACCAACTGGCTGGCCTCACCGCCGCTGGTGGTGGCCTATGCCCTGGCCGGCAGCGTCAAGGTGGACCTTACCCAAGACCCGCTGGGCATCGGCAACGACGGTCAGCCGGTCTATCTGAAAGACGTCTGGCCCAGCCAGCAGGAAGTGGCCGAGGCCGTGCAGAAGCTCGACACCGCCATGTTCCACAAGCAGTACGGCGCCGTGTTCGACGGTGACGAGAAATGGCAGGCGATCCAGGTGCCGGACGCCGAGACCTATGTCTGGGATGCCGATTCCACCTATATCCAGAATCCGCCGTTCTTCGAAGGCATCGCTGGCGATCCGCCCCGCATCGCTGACATCCATGACGCGCGCATCCTGGCGCTGCTGGGCGACTCGGTCACCACCGACCACATCTCCCCTGCTGGCAACATCAAGAAGGACAGTCCTGCCGGGCGCTACCTGGCCGAGCACGGCGTGGCCTATGCCGACTTCAACTCCTACGGTTCGCGCCGGGGCAACCACGAGATCATGATGCGCGGCACCTTCGCCAACATTCGCATCAAGAACGAGATGCTCGGCGGCGAGGAAGGTGGCAACACCTACCACGTGCCCACTGGCGAGAAGCTGTCGATCTATGACGCGGCCATGAAGTACGAGCTGGAGAACACCCCGCTGGTCATCATCGCCGGTAAGGAATACGGCACCGGCTCCTCTCGCGACTGGGCGGCCAAGGGCACCAACCTGCTGGGCGTGAAAGCCGTGGTGGCCGAAAGCTTCGAGCGCATCCACAGATCCAATCTGGTGGGCATGGGCGTGCTGCCGCTGCAGTTCAAGGACGGCGTGGATCGCAAGTCCCTGGGGCTGACCGGCAAGGAGAAGATCGCCGTGCTGGGGATCGATGGCGTCGAGCTGCGTCCGCGCATGCCGCTGACCCTGGAGATCACCCGCGAAGACGGCAGCCTGGAAAGCGTCGAGGTGCTCTGCCGCATCGATACGGTCAATGAGGTGAGCTACTTCAAGGCCGGCGGCATCCTGCACTTTGTGCTGCGGGAGTTTCTCAAAGCCTAGTGGAACCCGGGCGGCGCTGATTGAGGTCCGCCCGGTCGTCTCAAGGCTTCATGCGCTGGGCAAGGGGTCGGCTGTCCACCAGCCGGCCAAGGCCTCCGGCAGGAGGGCAGTCCGAGAATTGCGAGGTAGTGCCCAGGTAAAGCATCTCGCATGCCTCCCTCGGTACGTCGTCGGACGGCAAAGAGGCGGCGCCACCATTCGTCCAGTACAGGTACAGCAGCCCCTTGCCATTGCTCAGCACCAGCCGATGCAGTTGGCCTTGCTGGCGATAGCTCGACAGCCGATAACCGCGTAGCACCTGCAGGGTGTCGCGCAGGGCACGAAACGCCTCCTTCGGTTGACCCCAGTAATCGACCAAGCCGAAATTGTCTTCTCGCTCGAGCGGGTTGGTGCCACGATCCCGCCAGGCGTAGAGGTTGAGCGCAGCGATGTCGGCGGCGATGTTGGACAAGTAGGTCCGCACCAGCAATTGTGCCTGCGCGTGTTGCGAACGACGCGGCAGCACACTCGCATAACCCCACTCCGAGGCGAGGATCGTCAACCGGGGAATTCCCCGCTCGTCCGCGCTGGCCGCGAGCTGCCGATAATCACCAATCACGCTTTCCGGCTGGTTGCGGTAGGGGTGGACCGATAGTTCCTGGAGGCAGCCCGTCTTCAGCAACTGGAAGGCCAGATCCTGGAGTCTGGCGTTACGCTCATCGAAAGGAAAGCGGGCGAAACCGAAGCCGGCCAGCACCGGACGCCGCGGGCCCTGCCCCAGACGCTCGCAGGTCAGGCGCATGGCGTGCTCGAATTCGTCCTGGCGTGCCGGGTTCAGGAAGGTCTTGAGTTCGGGTTCGTTCCAGAGCTCAAAGGCCGTGACCTGAATCGCGTCGTTGCCCAGCACCTCGGCGGCGAATTCGGCGAAGCGCTGATCGGGGTCCGTGACGACGGCGCTGGCGGGGCCCCAGATGCCAGCCCCTCCGAACAGCGTACCCAGGCTTTGCAAGCCATACGCCCGCAACCGCGCGGTCAGCCGTGGATAATCGACCGGCACCGCCGTCCGTTGGGCGACCCGCGGCCGGATACCGAACCGCACGAAATCGAAGCCGACCTCGCGCAGTTGTCGCAAGTCCTCATCGGTAACCGTCTCCGGATCGATCTGCACCCCCAATGGCAGCGGCAGCTCGCTCTGGAAGACGCGCTCGATAGCCTCGCCCCGACCAGCCCCCAGCAGGAGTAGCGCGGCTACCGCCCAAGGCAGGACCCGTGCGGTGTACCTCACGACTGCGGCTCCGACTGCAGCGGATGCAACAGCTCCCGATAGGCACCGACGAAGCGCTCCATGGCGAAGCGTTGGCCATAGGCCTGCAGGCATCTCTCCCCCCACCGCAGTTTGTCCTCGCGAGTGACGGCACACAGTTGCTCGCACAGATGCTCTGCGGTGCCGTCGAACAGCAGCCCGGTGCGCTCATGCTCGATCAGGTCCGGCAAGGCTCCCGAACGGCTAGCGATGACCGGCAAGCCATTGCGGAAGGCCTCCAGCACACAGAGGCCGAAGCCCTCCCAGCGCGAAGGCACCACCAGGAAATCGGCGTTGCGGTAGTAGAAGTCGATCTCGTCCGCCGCGGCCCAGCCGTGATAATGGATGTTCTTGGCGAAGGCGAAGTCCTGTTGGTGATCGCGCAGTACCACGTCGCCGACCAGGTGGAAGCAGAACCGTCCCGGTGCCTGGCGATTCAAGCGGCGCATGGCATCGCAGAGGATGTCGAACCCCTTCTGCCGATCGAAGCGCCCCACGAAGAGCACGTTGATGACCGCGGGGTCGAACAGCGACGACTGGGTGGCCGCGGGCCAGCTGGGCAATACCGTGTTCTCGATGAGCACACAACGCGGGGAGAAGCCCATCGAGCGGCTGTAGGCATGCTCGAAACGCGAAATGTTGACCACCCGCGAGGGGACATGGGAGATGGCGCGCTCCACGTTCCTGACGCAGAAGGAAATCCAGGACCTCGACTTGCGCAGACTGGCCCAGCCGTGCGGGCAATAGAGGGTACGAATCTGCCGATCCAGTCGTAAGGTGGCCAGGCAGAGCGCCAGGCCGGCGAAGGTGCTGTGGGCATAGACCACGCTGGCTCCCGTCTCCTTCACCGCCTGCAGGATGGCGCGGGCCAGGCCCAGAACGCCGGTCAGGCTGCGCCGGTGCTCGTGGGTCAGCAGGTGAGCGGCATCGAGTTGATCACGCTGGCTGGCCGGGATCAGGAAGAAGAATTCACACTGCAACTTTCCGGCCTGGCGCTCCAGTAGGTTCAGATAACTGGCGACCCCGCCTTTGACGGTCTCCGCCACATGCAACACCTTCAGATAGTCAGCCATGGGTTCGCTCCTGCATTGACTCGATCACTGCCGTTTGGGTGGGTAAGGCGAACAGACAAAAGGCATAGGCACAAAGATGCCGGAGAAAGGAACCCAGGTCGGGTTCGAAAAAGGTCTGGATGATGAAGTTGCCAATGGCGATACAGGCCAGTACATGACCCGGATTGCGCTTACTGAGCAGCAGCAGTGTCATGCCCCAGAGCACCGCAGCCAGCAACAGCTCTTGAACGCGCAGCGAGAACAGCGGGGCAAAATAGAAACGCACCGCGGCGTAGCCCGAATTGGGTAGCACCGTGGCCAGACCATTGGGTGTCAGCGGGTTGGTGAAGAGGGTCTTGGAGTCGCTGAGTCCCTCGCGTGACTGGTTCACCTGGTCCCGCGGCAATTGCAGGCTGTTCCATATTTCGCCGGGGATGGCCAGGCAGGCCAGTACCAGAAAAGCGAGCAGGACCAGCCGCAGACGCGGTTTGGCGGCCCAGAAGACGCTGAGAAACAGGATCAGCAGCGCGACGAAGGCGTAGTACACCCGGAAGAAATAGGCATAGGTCAGATAGAGCGCCACCACCAGGATCACCCGCGTGGTGTGACGTCGGCACAGCAGCGCCACGGCGATGCAGGTCAGGTTCAGTACCAGGACGATGGTTTCCTTGGAGAGCTTGAGGTTGTACAACAACAAGGGAACCAGGTAGACCAGCGCGACGCCGAGGTGCAACGGCGTCTGGATGCAGTTGCAGATCAGCAGGCACACCGCCAGCACGGCGAGGATGATCAGTAATTGCCCGCCGTCGCCGCCCAGGGTCTTGAATACCCAGGCGGTGGCGACGAAGGAATCCTGTTCAGCCGCCTCCAGATCGACGTAGCTGATGAGATCGCTGATGGTCCCCGCATCGGTGAAGAAATAGGCCGGCAGGATCTCGTCCTGATGCAGGGTCACCAGCAGTGCCAGGCAACAGCACAGCAATCCCAGCAGCAGGCGGTAGGCGACAGGAATGGCCATGACATGCCTACCGCTGGACCTGAGCGGCGACGGTACCGCTGACCCTGGCCGCGAGGACTTCCGCTGCGTATGGCGTAGCGGCGCCAGCGATGGCCTCGAGTCGTGCCAGGGTCGCCGGCACCGTTGGCACCAGGTCGTCCAGAAAGGCCTCCGAACGACCGCTCATACGGAAAAAGGATTCCACCTTGGCATCCCAGCGCAGACCGATGGAAGGCACGCCCAGCGCGAGGGCGATGATGTTGGCGTGTAGTCGATGCGCCACCAGCAGGTCGAAGGTGGCGATGTTGCCCACCAGGGTACCGGGAGTGAGGGGCCGCTCGAGGCACTGCACCCCGGGCAGTGCCAGGTTGCGATGGATCTCGTCCTTGAGGGCCTCGTCCTCCAGGGCACCATTGGTGAACAGCACGACCTGATAACCCGCGTCGTGCAACGCCCTGGCCAGCCTCGCGAAGTACTCGGCAAGGCCGGTATGGAAGTCCTCGCCCAGGCGCCTTTCCACGTCGAGCCCGCGCGGATCGGCAATGCACAGCCCAACGCGTTCGACCTGCGTCCGGCTGCGGCTGGGAACGCCATAGCACTCGGCGGAGAACAGCGCGGGATCGGCAGCCACCGCCAGCGGATAACGCTTGCTGATGAGATCGGCGAAGCGCGTACGGGACTCGGGATCGCGCAGCGTGACGGACTGCGGACGGATGTTATCCAGGGCCGCACGGAACAGGAATCGGCCGATCCGGCTCAGCGACGGGGCGACGCCGACGAAGGCGATATAGCGGTTGGCCGCGGGGTTGTGCTTGAGCAACAGGGAAAACAGATAGAGCTTGAGGGGAAAATTCAGGGATTCATCGAGGAACAGCTGTCCGCCGCCGATGACGATGACGTCGGCCGCTACCACCTTGGCCTTCCAGCTGCCGCGCCAACGCCCGAGGAAGCTGGCCAGGATGAAGCCGGCGACCGCGATCTTGCGAGTGAAACCTGGCAGCTTCGAGAACAGGGCGACCCGGTTCGACGCCGGCCTGTCGCTGGACTCGAAGGTCTCGCGCCCGGCCAGATCCAGCGGAATGACACGGGAAAAGCGGCTGTGCTTCTTATAGAGATAGCGGAGGTTATCGAAGATGACGCCGTCGCCCAAGTTGCGGCTGAAGGGCACGCCCACCACCAGAATATTCATCTCACTCACCATCCTTGACATTGATTTTCAGAAGCAGTCGGCCGCTCGCCAGCGCCAGGGCGAAGGCAACCGAAATGACGCCATAATTGAGCACCTGGTCCGCGTGCGGCTGGGCGATGCCCTGGCTGATCACCACCACCGCGAGTCCCAGCAGCATGCAAAGCAGCATGAGTCGATGTTCCCCACTTGCCTTGAGCAAGGTGCGTCCGACCTGTACGAGGGCGAAGGCGACCGGCAGCGCCAGCAGCACGCCGCCATCGACGCCGCTGAAGGACTTACCGAACCAGGCACGCAGCGCGTCGCCCAACCCGAGGGACAAGGCGCCGGCATAAAGCGCACTCAGCGCGACGCAGGCCGCCAGCAGCTGTAATGATCGGCTGACGAAAGCCTGTCGCTGCTGCTTCGCGAGCATGCCGATCAGTTGCGGCAACACCTGGTTGGAAAGCGCGATACACAGGTACTGGGCAGGCAGCAGCAGGGTCAGGCTGATCCTCAGACTCCCCGCCTGCTCCGGCGCACCGCGCAGGAAGAAGTAGATGACCAGGCCGTGGGTCAAACCCCAGAAGATGAGTTGGGCCAGCAGGTTGACACTGACGAAGGCTTTCACGCGTCCCGCGGCCAGCCGGTAGTCCACGCCCCGATTGAGGTAGCCATAGATGAACAGCGCAGGGACGCCACTGCCGAGCACGATGCAGCCGAACAAGGTGGCGATGTCACCCCGGGCGGAGGTTTCCTGCGCCAGCAAGACCAATAGCGTCTGCACCAGTGGAGGCACGATCAGCAAGCCGGTCCGTCCCTGGACGATGGCCAGGGCACGGGCAGTCCAATAGAGCGCGAAGCTCGCGCAGGCGAGGACGAACAGCAGTGCCAGTGGCAGGGAGAGGCCAGCCAGGAAGATGAAATAGAGCGTCGCCACCAGCAGCACCACCGCTACCGCGGTGTGCGCCCGCAACAGGCTGCTCGCCAGCAGGCGCCCACCCCGCTTGCCGAATACCAGCAAGGTATCGAAGACCGCACACCCATGGACCAGGCTCAGCAGGATGACCACCGAATACAAGGAGGCGAACAGGGCGAACTCGTGGGCGCTCAACCAACGGGCCGCGACCAATTGGACGATGAAGAAGGCGCCGGTATAGGCCAGTTGCTCGCCCAGCGCCGCCGCCACTCGCACCAGGGAGCGGCGCGCGCCCGGCGTCAGGGCCTCAAACTTCCGGCGCAGCATCGTAGTAACTTGAATAGCCATAACTCTGCTCACGGCTATTCGCCGAGGCGTTCACCACCAGCCCAGTCGCCGCGATGCCCAGGTTGCCAAGCGACTGCAGGGCCAGTTCGAGCTCCTGGAAGGTATTGACGCCCAGGCGGGTAACCAGGAACTTGATGCCGCAGTGAGCTGCCAGCAACGCGCTGTCGGTGGCGACCAGCAGCGGTGCCGAATCCACAATCACCAGGTCGTAATCGGCCCCTACGGTCGCCAGCAGCGCCTTGAGGCCATCGCCATGGAGCACTTCCGAGCCTATGCCCTTGCGGGCGCCACCCGGCATCACGAAGAGGTTGTCGATGGAGGTGGGGTGGATGCAGGCGGCCAGCTCGATCCGGTCGACCAGGGCATCGGTGAGCCCCGGGGTGAGCGTGGTGTTCAACAGTGAATGCAGTTGCCCCCGCCGCAGGTCACCGTCGATCAGCAAGACGCGCTTGCCGGTGGGGGCTACGATGCTCGCCAGATTCACCGAAACGAAGGTCTTGCCCACACCTGGAGTGGCACCAGCGATCAGCACCAGGTTGTTCGGCGCATCCTCGCTCAGGATGTGCAGGCTGGTGCGCAAAGCCCGCATCGCCTCCACGGCGCTCTCCAGCGGAAAACGCGCCGCCAGCACCGCCGGCGGGCTACCCGCCAGCCGCCGCTTGGCGCTCTTGCCGGAGCGAATACGCTTCTCTGCAAGGCTATAGGGCACGGCCGAATAGACCGGTAGGGCGAAGGCGTCGAGCATCTTGATCGACGACAGGGTTGGTCGCAGCGAAAAACGGATCACACAGGCGGCTACCGCGAGGAACAGCCCGAACAGCGTAGCGGCGGCGACGATCAGGAGGGTTCGGGGCTTGACCGGATGGCGGACATCCACGTCGGCGTCGTCGAGGATACGGACATTGCCCAGGCTTCCAGCCTGGACCACCGACAATTCCTGGGCGCGATTGAGCAATTGGGAGTAGGTCTCGGACGCCACCTGGACATCCCGGGTCAGGCTGAACAGGTCCTTCTGCGTATTGGGAAGTGCCCGGGTCTGCGTCAGCAGCCGCTGCCGGCGCTGTTGCAGCAAGCCAATCTGATTCTCCAGGGTCTTGAGCGCCGGGTGGTTGGGGGTATAGAGGCGTTCGAGTTCGGATTTCTTCAGTTGCAGGCCGCTCAGCTCGCCTTCCAGGCCCACCATCTGGTCCAGCAGCGCCTTGGTTTCCAGATCGATGTTGATGCTGCCTTCGTTGCGCTGATAACTGTCGAGCGCGTTCGCCGCCCGATCCAGGTCCGCCTTCATCTTGGGCAATTGGTTCTTGATGAACACCAGGCTGGCGGCGGCATCGGCCGATACCCGATCGCGGTTCTGCTGAACGTAGAGTTCGAGTATGCGTTGCAGCAGGGCTTTGGCCTGGAGGAAGTCCGCGCTGTCGAGGGCGGCATTGAGCACGCCGGTATCCTTGCCCCGCTCGGTGACGTCGAGTTGCTCCTGTAGATCCAGGGCGGCGAAGAGCGCCGGGGTCTTGGTGACCTGGAAGCGCACATCCGGATTGGCGCTCAGGCGCTCGACACGAATCACCACGCCCTGCCGCTCGACCCGTTCACCGACCCGTCCACTCAATAGCAGGTGGTCATCCTGGTAAAGCGCGTAGCTGTCCTCATCCTCGACCACCAGCGACAGCGGCTGATACTCCAGGGCCGAAGGCACCTCCAGTTGCGAGATGACGAGCTGGCTGCCACCCCAGTCGTAGCTGGACAGACCCAAGACCGGGGCGACCGGACTGGCATCCTCGGGCGTCAACCAACGGGCGATGGCACCGCCGATCAGCGGAAAGCGTACCGGTTCGATGTCGACATCCAGGCCAAGGGACTGGATCGCCTTCGCCAAGATCGTCCGCGACTTGATGATCTCGATCTCGGCTGCGGAAGAAGACGAGCTGCCCAATAACAGGGAAAGTTCGGAACTACCGAAGATATCGCTCTTCTGCGACTCTATTTGCAACAGTGCATTCGCCCGATAGACCGGCGGCGTGATCACACAATACAAAGTGCCCAGCAGACCGGCTGTAATCACGACACCAGCAATGAACTTCCTGGCGACGAAGAGTTGCCGACCCAACACTTTCCATTCCCTGAGATCATCTGCCACTTACTGCATCCTTAATTCGAGTTGAACCTTTTCAAGGCGATAAAAAGCCCGCCCCTATTGCGGAGCATCAGCTCACACTCTGCGCTTTGTGCCCGAAAATCCTCTGTGCCGCTGGCAGCACAGCGCTAAAACGCCTCACTGGAGCGTCATTCGTCGCGAATCTTCACTCAGCACGCTTTGGCGAGACCTGTGCACTGACAGCACAGACCCAACGTCATCGCCGACTTTTATTTCAAGACGAGCATTGTTTCGCCAACCCATTAAGGACGGCGTTGCGCGATATTATTCTTGTTGTCACGCACTGCTATTCTTCCCGCACCGAAACAGGCAAACAACCTTAATTTTCGGCCAAAAAATAACAGGTATCCGCCCACATCCCCACTGCGCGAAACCTCACTCCGGAAGTAACGCCAAACCGCCGCTCAAGATTCTCACGAGTCCCTCCACGCTGAGGTTTCGCGCTCCTGGAAAGAGTGCGGCAAGCATTCCCACCAGTGCTATCCACAGCAGTAGAGGAATCCCCGCCACCAGGGCGATCAGGGGATATCTGGTCAGTTGAAGCCGCAGGCAATGCAACAGCAGTCGCTGCGCCTTGCTCGAAAGTGCCACCTGGCGCTGGCCCGGCTCGAAAAAGCACAGCCACGGCACCATCACGCTCGCCGCGACCAGGGTGGCGGGCAAGAACCACCACCGCAGGGAGCCGTAGAAGAAGCGCAGCAATAACGCTTTCTCGGCCGCGGGCAGACATTGATCGGCCAGCGCATCCTGCAGGACCCGTGCGGTTTCTCGATGCTGCAAACCATAGCGATGACGGGCGAATCCCAGATAAGCGAACACCAACGATAGCGTGGCCAGCAGCCCTACCTCATTCTCCAGGTCCATAGCCTCTCCTGACTGACATTGCCATAGTCCTTGGTCAGCAACAGCGACGCGTGCCGCTGACCCTGAGCGCCTGAGGCCGGTGGTGCCAGGCTTCAGGCGGTGGCGGACGAGATGAAGCGCTATCCGCTCTTAGTGAAAGGCGTTGCAGGCAACCGCCTGATAGAACACCAGTGCCACAAGCAGCGCCTGGTTGGACCGGGTGAACACCAAAAACCCGACCAGAGCCTTTCCTCAGCACTGCACGACTTCCTGAAAGATCCCTCCTCTCACGCTGTCCGTTCGCCCGTAGGCAGGATCGCGGCATGGCTGCCCGCTCATTCGGCGCGGGAGATTCGTTGAGTCAGTCGATAACCCCGGTTGCGTACGGCGACGAAGAGCCGCTGCTGCCCGAAATGCTTCTTGAACTTGCGCTGCAGACGACTCATGCACATCTCCAGCCCCGAATAGTGATCGGCATCGCGCCCAAGCCGGACGATGATCCTTTCCTTACTCACTACCCCTTCCCTGCTTCGCACCAGCTCATCCAGGATCAGGGTTTCAAAATGGGTCAGGCTCACTTCACCACCCTGCGATTCCAAGGTGTTGGCGTCCGTACACAACGTCCACGCCGCCTCTTCGAGAGCCATCGCCTGCTGACCACAGCACTGATGACGTGACTCCTCACCTAAGCCAGGCGCTACGTGTCCGCCAACGCTCATGGCGACGACGCCTCCTTCTGCGGTGGATACCTCCGCCGAAATGCTCAACATGACAACCTCAAATTACTAGGCTCGACGAACTCGTCTACCCGCCGTACGACAACACTCAGAGACGCACCGGCGCGGAAAGACAGTTACCCATCCAGTAGGTGAACGGCAGGAATTTCGCCAACTCGCTCGCGTGCTCTGTATTCATTCCGGAAGCAACGAACAGAATGCTGTTGGCATTTATCTGCTCCACCATGAGATCTCGCATCTCGCCGATATGACTGGCCTGAACTGCCGATGCCGTGATCGGCGGTACGCTACCCAAATGGAGGAACAGGTAGTCGATGACGCCCAATCGCTGCAGCAAGCGAACGTGATAGCCCGGATCGCAGGCCCCTCCGAGGGCGAACCTCACACCCTGCTCATGAATACGGCATATCGCCTCACCGAACCGCGCACGGTCATCCTTCAACCCCAGGCTCTCGAAACCGTCGTACAGCCGGAGCACCAAGGTCGCCCGCCTGAGCTTCAGAGTGTTGGCCACCGTCTCCAGCTCAGCCACCTTCTGCTCTTGCAACAGTGCCAGTACATCGCACTCGACGAAATACAGCGCCGCGCCACAGCCAGGTCTGCGCCCGACGACTGGATCAGGCTGGAACGCTGATATCTGTGCGCGCAGCAGCATCTCGTTCGTCATGATGTCGACATAGTTCCGCGCTTTGGCAGGCTGCATTTTCAGCCGCTCGACGAAATCGTATCGACGACCGCCCCGTAGGCAATGCCCAGCCGGTCTAGAGGACCGGTCATAGACATGCTGGTGAATGATGGGGAAGACGCTAGTGCTCATGGCAATTGACACACCTCGGTGGCACCTTCATTTGACGTCCAGCAGGCCGCGATTGAGGCGATAACCATAGCCCCTGATGCTTTCGATAAGGTTTACTCTGAATACCGAAAGGATCCTGGTTCTCAACCTGCTCACCGACTTCGATAGCGCACTTCTGTCGTAGTACTGCGAATTCATGCCGAAGGTCGCGGCCAACTGGTCATAGCTCAGGACGTGCGCGGCGTCCCGTGAGAGAGCCCGGAGCACCGTCATCTCCGAATAGGAAAGCTCGACGGCCTCGCCCTTGGATACGAGCCGGAGATGCAAGGTGTCCAGCAGCAGCGGTGAGTCGAGTCCTCGAGCATTCCCGTGCAACCGGTCCAGGATGAGGGCGATTTCGGTCTCGCAGCGTTGCCCTGCCTGAACGACCACGTCCGCACCGGCCTTCAAGTAGTTCAGCCGGGCATTTCGATGGCCTCCATGAACTACCAGCAGCAGGATCGTGCGCTTGCTTAGCGGCCGTAGCCGACCGATTTCCTCCAGCACCTGAGCGTCGTCGTCCTCTCGTTGGCGCTCGAGAATCAGAAAGTCGAGATCCGCCAGCTCCTGAGCTACCGAACCGCAAGGTGGGAGAACGGACCTGACCGCTACACGAAAAGGCGCTCCCGCGAAACGCTTCGCAGTAAGGTATCCGAGTCTTCTGGTACGCCCGAACAACTCGGCGTCCTCCCTCGCGTTTAGTCCTAGCCCCGACATCCCGACCTCCTTTATTACTTCCATCCAGCCCACAGGAACTTCTTTCAGGCAGGCGGCCAACCACAACGCCCCAAGAGACTTAATTTTCGCCAAACCTGATCGATGCTTCATCAAAAAAAGCAAAATACTGAAACAAAAGAAATAGAATCATGAGCCAACCCTAATAACGCTCACGGCAAATCCCCCTGACAGGCGAACATCACCACGAGGAAGTAACAGTCAAAATCCAAACTGCAGCGATCCGAAACACACGTCAACCCTTGTTAAAAAAAGTCAAGTTGATGATCTTGCAGACACCTTATTTTTTGCACAGCCATCAGAGCCACCTCGAAAGGCAGCCCAAAGTCATCCTAATAAGGGGCCCTCAGGGCAAGCGCTAGGACAATAGACGAGGCGTGACGAGCTGTTACCGACACCCTCTCGCTAGGCGTCGACACCCCGTGCCAAAGTGTCTGTCGACTCTTGTGGATGAGCGTCCATACCGAAAGCCCCTGGATCTGGAATCAGAGGTTCAGTACGCCAAGACGGATTAGCCTTTCGTCCGGCGAGCTCGAACTTGCGTGCGGTCGCGGCCGAATAGGCTTTGGCGAGCAGAAGATTGACCTGATTTAAAGTAAGACCATCACCACCATTAATCGCCATGGCGGCACGCAATCTACGCGTTATCAAATCAAGCCGCTTTCGAGAAGGCGCCTTGGAAATCAATAAGAAATTACAGCGATGGATGGTCTGGATCAGATAACTATTTATACACCGAGCATTATTATTAGCTGTCATCCCTGGCCCCATAGAATCAATTCTCATTTACTACAATTCAGCGCAACACGAAGCCGCCGCACCTCACCTATGATCAATAAGAACGGCAAGGGCAAACCGCACAGCTATAGGAAGTGCTTGAGCTGATGATTTTTGGGCCAAAATTAATTGCGGGGACGGCTCTAGGCAAGGCCTTTTAAGCCAATGTTATTATTTGTCAAGAATAGCCCAGGAAGACCTTCCAGAAGTATGGATAGGCCACTCCGTCATTAGGTGCTGTATGAAAAGTCGCCGAGCGACGGCCAGGCGAAGCTCAAACCAATGGGGGTACCAGCCAACGGCTGGCCGAAGGGTAAGCGTCAAAGGATCAAAACGCTCTTGCGGCGGACCGTCTCGACCAGACTGGCGATCCAGGGCTTCCAATAAAGCATCACCGATGCATCGTCACTTCGCGTACCGCATCTGTCGATGAAATGGCACGATCGATCCAGCGGCAGCAGCTATTTGCAAAAGCATCCAGATGCTGATGCCACTCAGCCAGGCTAGCTGATCAAGTGGGTACTCAGATCGGCGAACGCCGCTACCACCTCTTGCAACGGCCCGAGAAAGCGCGGGTGGATCAGCCACAGCTGGATTTCCGGCTTGAAGTCCTTCAGCGGGATCGCGGCCAGGCGTTCGCGATGGGCGCTGCGGGCCAGCAGCGGTGCGGGGACCAAGCCCAGCCCCTGGCCGTCCGCCACCAGACCGAGCTGGAGTTCGGTGCCGTAGGTCTCCAGGTTGATGCGCAGCGCCTGGCCCTGCTCAGCCAGGGTGCGTTGCAGGCTGGCGCGAAAGCCGCAGCCGTCGGGATTGAGCACCCAGCCCTTGCCCTGGATGTCGGCCAGCCGCTGCGCCCTGGCCGGCACCTGGTCACGGGCACCGACCACCTGCAGGGGCATGGCGCCCAGGGGCTGGGCCTCGACGCCATCGGGAAACACCTTGTTGGCCGGAAACAGCACCAGGGCGCCGTCCAGTTCACCCTGCTCGATGCGGTTGACCAGCACGCTGCCCCAACCCGTCGCCACCTGGGTGCGCAGGTCCGGGTAGCGGGTGCGGATGTCTTTCACGGCCTCCAGCAACAGCGCATCGCCCAGGGTCTGGGGCACGCCCAGGCGCAGCAGCCCGGAGGGTGGCGCATCACCCGCCACCCGCTCGCGCAGGGCGTCCATCTCGCGCAGGATGGCGCGGCAATGCCCATAGACCTCCTGCCCCAGGCGCGTCGGCTTGAGCGGCTTCGTGTGGCGGTCGAGCAAGTCGACGCCGAGGTCCTGTTCGAGACTCTGCAACCGGCGGGTGATGGCCGGCTGAGTGAGCCCCAGGGACAGGGCAGCGGCATTGAGGGAGCCGCTGCGGATCACCGCGACAAAGGCTTCGATATCGTCGGTCTTCATGAGGAGGCGTCTGAGTTCCGGCTGATGGACATGCGCGCCAAGCATAACGCAACGCCTCTTCATCAGTATCGGGCTCAGCGCTGCGCCGTCTGCGCTGGCGGCGCCAGACTGGTGTCGAAGCCGTCGTAGAACAGACGGCTGGCGTCGTAGCCCTTGACCAGGCCCTCAGCGGCGAAGAAGTCGACGGTACGCTGCGCCTGGGCGATGGCTTCCGGGGTGACCGGTCCAATAGCGGTGCGCGCCCGGGCGAACCAGGCCTGGGCGATGGCGGCGTCGGCCCGGGTACGCTCGGCCCAGGCGCTGGCATAGCGCTGGGTGTGTGCGGGATCGGCATTGGCCCAGGTACGCGCCTGCTGCAGCCGCTGGAGGAAGTCGGCAATGGCCTGGTGCTTGGCAGCATCGCCCAGCGCCCCTTGGCTGGCGACCACGAAGCTCTGCGCCGGGATCAGGCCTTCGGCGGTGGTGAGCACCCGGGCGCCATGCCGCTGGGCCTGGGTGACATAGGGTTCCCAGGTGGCGATGGCATCCACCGAACCGCCTTCCAGGGCATGGGAAGCATCCAGGGCGTTGAGATAGCGAAAGCTCACCTGATCGCGCGGCACCCCCGCACGGTCCAGGGCGGACAATGCCAGCTGCTGGCTCCAGGAACCCTTCCAGATCGCCACCGTCTTGCCGCGCAGATCCGCCAGGCGGTGGATGCTGGAATCGCCGCGGACCAGTACCGCTACCCCGTCGAGGCTCTGGCGGCTGATGCCCACCACCTTGATCGGTGCGCCCAGGGCACCGAGGAACAACGGGGGCGCATCGCCCAGTAGCCCCAGGTCGAGGCTGCCGACGTTGAGGGCCTCGGCTACCGGCGAGCCGGCGGTGAATTGCTTCCACTCCAGTTGGTACGGCAGGTCCTGGAGTACCCCGGCCGCTTCCATCACGGTGCGGGTGTTATAGCTCTGGTCGCCCACCACCAGGGTGGTGGCCAGTGCCTGGGTGGCGGCCAGCAGGCCGAGGGTGAGACTCGCGAGGGTTTTGCGCAGCATGGAAGGTTCTCGTCAGGTATAGGCACGGATGCCGGGATACTGGCCATTCACCGCATAGCGGCCGACCTCCAGCACCTTGTAGGCCAGGGGGTCGTGCAGGCTGTGGGTGCGCACATCGCGCCAGAAGCGATCCAGGCCGAAGCGGTTGTGGGTGGCGCGGGCGCCCAGGGCATCGAATACCCGGGTGGTCACGTCCAGGGCGGTACGGGCCGCCAGCACCTTGGCACTGGCTACGCTGATGGCCGTTTCGCCACGTAGTTCAGCGGTGAAGGCGTCATCAGCCGCGAGCAAGGCATCCACCCGTTGCGCTGCCACGTCGGCCAGGGCCACGGCGCCCTGCAGGGCGATCCAGAGTTCGCCTACCTGGCTCAACACCAGTTGATCCTCGGTGGCCGTGGCGGCCAGGGAATGCACCCAGGGCCGGGCTTCTTCCTGGAGATAGCGCCGTGCCTCGCGCAGGGCACCCTGGGCCGCCCCTAGGTAGTACTGGGTGAAGGCGGACTGGTTGACCGGGGTACGGATCACCGCGGCGATGTCACCGGCATCTTCCAGGTCGCAGACCTGGGCCTCCTCGGCGCTGACCCAGACGTCGGCAAGGGTGAAGCTGCCACTGTCGCTGCGGGCCACGCCGAAGTGATCCCAGTCGTCGGCATAGGCCAGCCCCGGGCGATCCGCTGGCAGGGTGATCATCAGCCGCGCGCCACTTTCCCGATCCCGGGCACTGATGGTGAGCCGATCGGCGAAGGCCGCGCCGCTGCAGAAACCCTTGCGCCCCGTCAGGCGATAGCCACCGCCGGCAACTGGCGTGGCGAGGATGTCGTCATCGCGGGGATTGACCACGCCGGCCAGCCATAGCCGACCTTCGGCGATCTCCGCGAGCAAACGGTCACGCCGCGGCTGGGGTTCGCGGCGCAGGTTGACAGTGTTGAGCAGGTGATAGCCAAACAGCAGGCCCACCGAGCCGTCACCGGCAGCGATCTCACGCAGCACCCGCGTGGCCAGTGACCAGGGCTGGCCGGCACCGCCGAGGCGTGTGGGGATCAGCAGGTTGGTCAGGCCGCTGTCCTTGAGTCGTTGCAACTGGGCATCGGGGCGGACCCGGTCGCGCTCGTGGGCCACTACCCGGGCGGCGAACTCCGCGGCTATTTCACGGGCCAGGCCCAACCAGCCGTCGGCATCCTTGATCGTGCTCATCTAGTCCTCCAGCGGGCCGAGGCCCAGGTGATCTCTCAGGGTCTTGCCCTGGTACTGGCGTCGGAACAGGCCACGGCGCTGCAGGTGCGGCACCACATTCTCGCTGAACTCGACGAAGGAGCCCGGCAGGTAGCCGGGGGAAATCACGAAGCCATCGCAGCCGCCGGCCTCGAACAGCTCGGCCAACTGTTCGGCGATCTGCGCGCCGGTACCCACCAACTGCGGAACCCGTACGCTGGCGGCATAGCTGCGACCCAATTCGGCCAGGGTGGTCCGTGAGCCGAACGCCGAGAGCTTCTCAGCGGCGGCCGATGGCAGATCGCCGACCTCGACCACCTCGCCCAAGGAGGTATCCAGGGTGAAGCGCGACAGGTCGATATTGAGCTGCGAGCAGAGGGTGATCAGCCCCACCTCGGGTTGCGCCAGGGCGTTGTGCCTTTCCTGCTTGGCCCGCGCCTCGGCTTCGCTGCCACCGATGAAGGGCATCACCGAGGTAAGGATCTTGCAGCCGTCGGGAGAGCGCCCCTGCTCCAGCACCTGGCGGCGCACGTCGTCGCGAAAGGCGCGCATGGCGGCGAGATTCGGCTGGATGGTGAAGATGGCCTCGGCCCAGCGCGCGCCGAAGCGACGGCCGCGACCACTGGAACCGGCCTGGATCAGCACCGGGCGCCCCTGGGGACTGCGCGGGATATTGAGCGGGCCCTCCACGCGGAACCAGTCGCCCTGGTGATGCAGAGCGCGCACCTGCTCCGGATCGGCCAGCACCCCGGCTTCCCGATCCAGGCGCAGGGCCTGGGGGCCCCAGCTGCGCCAGAGCTTTACCGCCACCTCGACGAATTCGTCGGCGCGGTCGTAGCGCAGGTCGTGCTCCAGGTGGCGCTCCTTGCCGAACAAACGGCCTTCGCTGTCGTTCATCGAGGTGACGATGTTCCAGGCCGCCCGCCCGCGGGACAGGTGGTCGAGGGTGGCGAAGGCCCGGGCGACATGGGCCGGTTCGTAATAGGTGGTGGAACGGGTGCAGCCCAGGCCGAGGTGGCGGGTATGGGCTACCAGATAGGACAGTAGCGGCAGCGGGTCGAGTCGGGTGGCGTCCTGGGCGCCCAGGCGCAGGGCCGTTTCCCGCGAGCCGCCGAGCTGGTCGCCCACGGCCAGGCGGTCGGCGAAGAACAGGAAGTCGAACAGCCCCTCCTCCAGGGCCTTGGCCGCGCGGACGTAGTAGTCCGGATCGAGAAAATCACCCTGGGTCTCGGGGTGGCGCCAGAGGGCGTGGCTATGAACGACGGGACCGGCCAGCAGAAAGCCGGCAAGGTGCAGTTGACGACTCATCGGCTGGCCTCGCGGGGCGTCTGCAGGTAACGGTTGAAACTCTGGTCATAGAGCGACTTGACGTCGTAGGGCTGTTGCAGCACCCCGGCCTTGACCAGGAAATCGGCGGTCTTCTGACCGTCGCTGAGGGTCTGGGCGCTGATCGGTTCGACCCAGGTCGCATCCCGGCGGAACCAGCGTTCGGCGATGGCCGGATCGGAGTTGTTGCGCTTGGCCCAGGCCTGGGAATAGACGTCGACGTGGTCGCGGGCCCAGCTGCGGGCGCGCTGCAGGCGGGTGATGAAATCGCCGATGGCCGCGCGGTTCTCGTCGAGGTGCTGGGTGTTGGCGACCACATAGACCGGAGCCGGCATCAGGTCCTTGGCGGTGACCAGCACCCGTCCGCCCTGGCGCTCCACCATGCTGACGTAAGGCTCCCAGGTGGCGGTGGCGTCCAGGGTGCCCTGGCTCAGGGCGGCGACTGCCTCGGTGGGCATCAGGTAGCTGTAGCGCGGGGCGTCGCTGGGCAGCCCGGCCTGTTCCAGCGCCGAATAGACCAGTTGCTGGCTCCAGGAGCCCTTCCAGATGGCCACGCGCTTGCCGGCCAGGTCCGCCACCGTCTTGATGGGTGAATCCTTGCCGACCACGATGGCGGTACCGTCCGGACGGTTGCGGGTCACGGCCACCACCTTGACCGGTCCGCCGCGGGCGGCCAGGGCGATCACCGGGGTGTCGCCGACGATGCCCAGGTCGATGGAGCCGACATTGAGCGCCTCCACCACCGGCCCGCCGGCATTGAATCTCTTCCACTGGATCTCGTACGGCAGATCCTTCAGCTCGCCGGCCTGCTCCAGCAGGGTACTGCTGTAGTAGAACTGGTCACCGATGGTGAGGGTGACCGCCTGGGCCAGGCTGGCGGAGGTACCGGCCAGCAGGCCGGCGGCGAAAAGCAATCCCTTGATCACGAAGGCGTCTCCTCGAGGGTATCGGGAGCGCTCCGTGGGTACGGTCGCGCGGTGGGTGGGTCAGCAGGCGTCAGCCGGTGCGACGAGCGCCGGCCAGGCGCGCGGCGACCTTTTGCCGGGTCAGGGGGATCAGCTCGCGCCCGTACTCGACGGCGTCGTTGAGCGGATCGAAGCCTCGGATCAGGAAGCTGTCGACGCCCAGGTCGTAGTAGTCCAGCAGGGCATCGGCCACCTGCTCGGCGGTGCCGACCAGGGCGGTGGAGTTGTGCCCACCGCCCACCAGGGCGGCGATGCCGGTCCAGAGCCGGCGATCCACGCGGTCGCCCAGGGCCACGGTATCGCGCAGGCGCTGGGCGCCGACCGCTTCCGGCTTGGCCGGATGCACGGCGCCGTCTGCCGCCAGGCGTGCCTTGGCCTGTTGGCGGATGGCCTCGGCCTTGGCCCAGGCTTCGTCCTCGGTGTCGCCGAGGATCACCCGGAAGGAGACGTTGAACTTGGGTGTGCGGCCGTGGCGCGCCGCCTCGGCGCGCACTGCGGCGATGGTCTCGCGGGTCTGCGCCAGGGATTCGCCCCACAGCGCGAAGACGTCGGCGTGCTTGCCGGCCACCCGCAGCGCGGCCGGTGAGGAACCCCCGAAGTAGACCGGCAGGCTCGGCTGCTGCAGCGGCTTGATGGCGGAGAAGCCGTTCGCCACCCGGTAGTGCTCGCCCTCGTGGTCGAAGGACTGGGTAGCGGTCCACTCCTGGCGCACCACGTCGAGGAATTCCTCGGTGCGGGCATAGCGCTGGTCATGGTCGAGCCAGTCGCCGTCCTTGCGCTGCTCCCCGTCGCTGCCGCCGCTGATGATGTGTACCGCCAGGCGGCCGTCGAGCAGGTGGTCGAGGGTCGCCAGCTTGCGCGCCGCCAGGGTCGGGGCGACGAAACCAGGCCGGTGGGCCAGCAGGAACTTGAGCGTCTGCGTCGCCTGCCCCGCCAGGGCGGTGACCAAGAAGCCATCGGGCTGATCGGACCAGTAACCGACCAGGATGCGATCGAAGCCGGCCTGCTCATGGGCCTGGGCGAAGCGGGTGACGTAGCCCTTGTCGAAGATGGGGCCGGAGGGGGCGATGATCTCCGAGGTCAGGCGATGGCCGATCATGCCGAGGAATTGGACGCTCATGGTGGTGAATCCCGTGCCGAGGTAAGGGGACGCCTTTGGGGAAGGCGTTGGCTGGGGTCCACCTTAGGCAGGCAGAGCATAAGAAGGAAATTCCTTATGCGCATATCCTAATGCGAGATTTATTTATCACGCGCATTTAAAGATATGGAGTTCCGGGTTTTCCAATGCGGTCTTGGCGGTCCGAGACGTGGCCATTCCTACGAGACTTCAGCATCTGCTGATCGCGGCCATGGGCCGCTCCTACAGTGGCCGGATATCCTGGAGGCGCGGCCGTATCGGCGGACCGCCATGGCCGCGATCAGCCAGGCGATCCCATAGCACCGTAGCGTGGAAAACGGCGCTAGCCTTTTCCAGAGGGGGGAAATTCGCTGCGAAGGGCGCCCTCACCCCAGCCCTCTCCCAGAGGGAGAGGGGTAGTCCGCGCGAGAGTTGTTGTACGTTGTACCCAGCCAAAGCCCTGACGTTGGGCTTCGACGGTGGAGTCGTCTCAACCGAACCTACAACGCTATCCGATAGGTTGGGTTGAGCGCAGCGAAGCCCAACGAAAAGCTTCAGGCCTTACCGCTGCATCCCCCACTTCTTCACGGTCATCCGCTCCAGGGTGGCGAAGACCAAACCCTCCACCAGCAGGCCGATGATGATCACCGCAGCCAGGCCGGCGAAGACGCGGTCGGTGTAGAGCTCGTTGCGATTCTGGAAGATGTACCAGCCCAGACCGCCCTTGCCACTGGAAGCACCGAACACCAGCTCGGCGGCGATCAAGGTGCGCCAGGCGAAGGCCCAGCCGATCTTCAGGCCGGAGACGATGGCCGGCAGCGCCGCCGGGATGAGAATCAGGCCGACATACCTCAGCCCCGTGAGACCGTAGTTGCGCCCGGCCATGCGCAGGGTGTCGGAGACGCCGAGAAAACCCGAGTAGGTGTTCAGCGCCATAGGCCAGAGCACCGAGTGCACCAGCACGAACACCAGGCTGTTCTCGCCAAGGCCGAACCAGAGCAGCGCCAGCGGCAGCAGGGCGATGGCCGGCAGCGGGTTGAACATGGAGGTCAGGGTGCCGAGCAGGTCGCGACCGAACTGGGTGGAGACGGCCAGGGCGCTCAGCGCCAGGGCCAGCACCACGCCCAGCAGATAGCCCTTGAGCAGGGTGCCGAGGGAGATGGCGACCTTGGTCGGCAGCTCGCCGGTCACCAGGCCATCCCAGAAAGCGGCGGCGGTCTGCAGGAAGCTGGGCAGCAGCAGGTCGTTGCCTTGCCAGCGAGCGGCCGCTTCCCAGGCCAGCATCAGGATCGCCAGGATCACCAGCTTGCGCAGCCAGGCGTGGCTCCACAGGCGCGTCGCCAGGGGCAGTTCGACCGCCAGCGGCAGGTCGTCGAGGGGCGCGAGGTCCCGTTGGTATTCGGCCCGCACCGGGGGCTGTCGAGTCATGGATCTACCTCGGGACTAGTAGGAAATGCGGCCTTGGATGATGGCCTGCTGCAGGCGCAGGCGTTCGTCGGCGACCTCCGGTGGCAGCGTCTGGACGTCGTCGGGGAACAGCAGGTTGTGGATGCGCAGCGCGGTGCTCTGGAATTCGGCGCCACCGAAGTCTTCGAGGCCGAATTGATGGCAGTTGAGTTCCGCGCGGACCCGGCCCGGATGAGGCGAAAGCAACAGGATGCGATTGCCCACCACCAAGGCTTCCTCGATGGAATGGGTGACGAACAACAGGGTGAAGCGTACCTCGTCCCAAAGCGCCAGCAGTTCTTCCTGCATCTTGCGCCGGGTCAGGGCGTCCAGGGCGGCGAAGGGTTCGTCCATCAGCAGGATCTTGGGCTGCATGGCCAGGGCACGGGCGATGGCCACCCGCTGCTTCATGCCGCCGGAAAGATGGTGCGGATAGGCATCGACGAAGCGCGCC